>Ga0210391_10000937_pt1 | contig 27810 bp, 30 predicted proteins | sample IncBWC12OmetaG_FD_160573 | JGI IMG/M metagenome (GOLD analysis project Ga0210391, IMG submission 160573) | Forest soil microbial communities from Barre Woods Harvard Forest LTER site, Petersham, Massachusetts, United States - Inc-BW-C-12-O ... | reverse complement strand
GCGGGTGTGTAGACGATATCCGCCGCAGCGCGCTGAGCCATCGCGAGCAATCCAGCCCCTGCTGCCGCAGCCGCCAAGGCGTAAGCGTTCAGACGCGACTCAACGTTTTCGCACGAGCCGACTCTTATACCCTCCGATGGAGGAATCCGGCGACTTTTCAATTCGGGCCTGACGGAACTCATAACATCCTCCCTCGCACGATTGAAGGCCGTTGGCAAAGGAATATAGTACAAGCGAATTTAAAGCGAGCGTGTGAGGGCAAGCAGACCATAGAGGCTGACGAGGGCGAGCGCGGGTCCGCCCCAGATCATGAGGGTGCACTTCCAGCCAAGCGAATTGGCCAGTTCGCGCTGGCTGCGCCAGGAGATCAGGAATGTGGGATTGTTCCTTCCTTTTCTCATGACGACTGGCGGATGCGGATCGAAGTTGGCTAGTGGGGCGCTCGTGTCGGGTGCGACGGCGGAGGCTGCGGAAGCGACTCCGGCGGCGGCACAGGCTGCGGGATTCGAAATGCCAGCTTTGAGCAGAGCGGCAGCCACTTTCTGCTGCTGCGTCATGTCGGCCGACTTGGTGGCTTCGGAAGCCGAGGAAAGGCGAATCGGTATCGGTGACGCGGCCTTCGGGGAAGTAGATTGATCGATGGCGGAATCTCGAACCAGGCTGGCCGTCGAGAAATCGTCGGTCAAGGAATTGCGTTTCGTTCCGAGAGATAGCGCAGAACCTGACATCGAAAAAGAGAGCGGGCTTCCGAACATATTTCCTAACCGCGTAATGGTTTCGTCGTCGTGGATCGGCTGAGAAGTAAGTTCGAAGTCGGGATTCTCGTCGAGCGTGCCCAGCAGAAAGAGCGCGTTCTTCGGCTTGATGCAGAACTCTTCGACTTTGATTTTGTTGTTGGTGCTGATGCCGTGGCGCGAGAGAAGGGCGTGCACGTTGGGCGGAGCTTCTTCTTTGGTGGTGAAGAACCCATCGCAGAATTCCTGCTGGAAATCGCGATGCAGATCGAGTTCGGCTCCGCGCGGGTCGACCATGACTTTGGCGGTGTTGTCGTCGAGAAAGAATGGCACGTGCATGCACTCAACGGCGATCTTCACCCACTGGCTGCTTCTGCCGCGGCGTTTCCATTCCCAGACGAGAGTGCGGTAGTAGTAGCAAGGGCGCTCGGTTACGGGTGCGACCAGGGTGTAGGGTCCGACGGCAAGACCGCTAAGTTCGACCATACCCATGGATGCGCTGCGAATTTTGGAGACCGGAGTGTTGAGAATGAGCTGACGGCGCTGCAACAGGCGGAAGCCCTGAACGAATACGTAAATTCCGACGCAGATTCCGATGACGGACCAAGCGATGGGGCGGGCGTCCTGCGAGCGGAGAAATAGCGCTGCGAGGATGGGTTTCGTTGCGATCAAGGTTCGTTTGTTCGGGATGGTCAAGGACGCACCCGTTCTGAGGCTAGTGGAGCCAGCGCGCTGCTAGCAGTAGAAATGATTGGGACGGGCTTACGTTGGTAATTGACCTCAGGGGCTAAAGCCCGCCGTCATTTTGGGATCTGAACGCAGCGCTGCAAGCGCTGCGCCACCCAAAATCCATACCAACTTGGAATCGGGTGGTCACGACAGATAACTCGGTCCGCTCGTCGGACAGTCCCTTCGACTTCCCTCAGGGCAGGCTGAGGCGGCTGTCCCTACATGAGTATCTATTGCGCCGGTTACATTTCAGCAGGAAATAGGCGATGGTTAGTGCGGCGAGGAAGGCGAGCCCGCCGATTGCGTTGATGCGGGTGGAGAACATCGTGTGAAGAACTGTGGCGGAGGCGAGGACGAAGCCGAGGATCGATCCCCAGATTCCGAACGGAGAGCGCATAGGCAGTGCGGCGACTTGTTGAGGGGTGAGGCGGCAACGGAAGCTTACGTGTGCGGCCAGGGATACTACCCAGGAAAAAATCAGGCCGGAGAATGCGGCTCCCATGATGTAGATGAACGCTTGCTGCTGAGCCCAATTTTCGATGATGAGTGCGGTGACGATGCCGTAGGAAGAGATCAGCAAAGCCAGGCGCGGCGAGCCGGAGGAATTTAGTTTTCCCATGCTCGCCGGGGCCCATCCGGTGCGGCCCATGGAAAAGAGCAGGCGGGAGGAAACGTAGAGTTTGGCGTTGGCGCCGGAAAGCGCAGCGGTTAGCACTACGAAATTCATGAAGAACGCAGCGGCTGGGACCTTGGCCATGCGCAGCACGCTGACGAATGGGCTTTCGGAAGCGCCGGCGTGGTTCCAGGGCATCACACCGGCGAGCACGGTGATGGCACCGAGATAAAGGGCGGCGAGAAGAAAAAAGGTAAGGTTGGCGGCGCGAGGGATGTCTTTTGCAGAGCGCGATTCGCCGGTGGTGACGGCTAACATCTCGATTCCGCCGAAAGAGTAGATGGCCCAGAACACCGCGAGCAGAGGCGCGATTGGACCTTTGGGGAAGAATCCGCCGTGGGCAGTGTATTGCGGAACGACCCGGCCGCTGAAGAGCAGCGCGGCACCGGCCAGGATGAAGGCCACGATGGTGGAAAACTTGATCATGGCGAACCAGAATTCAAAGCGGCCGACGGTGAGCACGCTGCGAAGGTTTACCAACAGAAGTAATGCGGAGAATAAGAGGACCCAAACTTCTCCGCGAACGGCGGGGAGCCAATAACTCATATAGGTGGCGGAGGCGGTGAGTTCGGCTCCGATGGAGAAGGCGAGGGCGGCCCAGTAGGCGGCGCGGGAGAGAAATCCCACATACTGGTTGAGATAGAGTTCGCCGTAGATGGCGAAAGATCCGGCGGCGGGGTGCGTGCTGGAAAGTTCGCCGAGAGCCATGGTAACGGTGTAGGCGATGAAGGCGGTGATGAGGTAGCTGAGAATCACGCTGGGCCCGGCGACTTCGAGGGCCGCAGCCGACCCGAGAAGAAGACCAGTGCCGATGGAGCCGCCGACGGCCACCATGGCCATCTGTCCGGCGGTGAGTTGATGGTGGAGTCCGTGTTCGTGGGTGTCTTCCTGGATGATTTCCGGGACGGAGGCAGGCGGAGGCATGGGGCACGATAACAAAAAAGACAAACCGACCCAAATGTTGATCGACCTCTGGGGCTAAAGCCCGCGTGTTTTTTCGACTTTACGCGGCGCTAAAGCGCCGCTCTTCCGCGGTAGTGCCATCGTTTGCTTGGGCAGCTGAAGGCGAGCCCACCGACCTACCCGGACGTTTCAATAGAGAGAGTTGCCGATGACTTTCGTAATCCAGCATGGGGGCTTACCGATTGCTGGCTCTGGGGGGTGCTCCTAGAATCAAAGGACCAGTACTCCGCCCAGAGAGCACTCATGCCCGAGACGACAACGCGCGCGGACCGAGCCGAGTTAAACCGGCGGGTGGAGCGTGCGGAAAAACTTCTGCAGAAGGGCAAAGCCGCTGAAGCACTGGAAGAATTCCTGCTGGTCCTGCGAGACGATCCCGACAATGACACAGTGCGGCAACTCTCGGCGGACTTGTGTCTTTCGCAGAACCGGGCGCGCGATGCGGTTCAGTTGCTAGGCGAACTGTTTGAGCGGCAGGTGAACGCGGGCGACGCGACCAAGGCGAGCCTGACCTATAAAAAACTCGCCCGGCACGGCAATCCGACCTGGGAGCAGAAATTCCGCTTCGGACAGTTGCTGGAAGGTTCGAATAAGAAGCTGGCGGTGGGCACGTATGAATCCGCGTTAGCGGATCTGGCGAAGCTGCAGGATAAGAGTAGCGCAGTCCAGGTGCTTGATCGTGTAGTTGTACTCGAACCGATTCAGGCAAACTTTCTGCGGATGGCGGAGCTCTCTTCTGAGCTGGGAGAAAGCGGGCGCGCGGCGGAGATGTTTAAACGTGTGGCGCTGCTGACGGCTGAGAATGGCGGCGACCCGGCGCAGTGGTATGAGCGGGCTTACCAGGAAAATTCTTCCGATGAAGAGATAACCCTGGCCTACAGCAAGAGCCTGCTGGGACAGGGACAGGTGGGAGCTGCGATTTTTGTACTCGAACCGCAGGTGAACGCGGGTAAGAACTCTCCGCAGTTGCGGGATATTTATGCCGAAGCACTGCTGGCCGCGGGGCGATATGCCGACGCGGAGCCGTTGGTGTGGCAGCTATTTGAACAGAATCCTAACCGGATGCAGCAGGTGACGGCGTTGATTGGGCAGTTGGTGGATTCGGATCAAGATGCAGCGGCGGTTTCGTTGGCCCGCAAGCTTGGGCAAGTCCAGGCGAAGCGCGGCGAGCGCCGACAATTCGTGGCAGTGATGCAGGATGTGGCGGCGACGCGGCGCGCGTCTCCGGAGATGCTGGAGTTTTTAAGCGAGCTTTTCAACGCCTCGAATCGCGAGGGCGATTACTGCCAGACGCTGCTGAAACTTTTCGATCTGTATTGCAACACGGGAGATTTCAGCAAAGCGGCGGAGTGCCTGGATCGCGCGGCGGAGGTCGATCCTTACGAATCGGGGCATACCAAGCGGCTGGAAATGCTTAAGGGGAAGATTGACGAAGTCAAATATAAGGAAATTGCTTCGCGGTTTACCCCGGTGAGCAAGGCGGCGGCCGAACCATCGCACGAGCGTGAGACGACGCTAGGCGCTTCAACTTTGCAGGACTTGATGCTGCAGGCAGAAATTTTGGTGCAGTATGGAATGCGCAACAAAGCCGTGGAGCGGCTGCAGAGGATTCAAGAGCTTTTTCCGCGAGAAGAAGAACGCAACGAAGATTTGCAGCGGCTTTATATGGCTGCGGGTGTAACGCCAGCATACTCCGGCAGCGCACCGATCGCAGTTTCCGCATCGGTTGTGGCGCCGCAAGCTGCAGCGCCAGTGGCACCGGCGGTTGATCCCATGGCGGAGATGCGCAATGTAACGCGCGTCGCCGAGATCACACGCAAGCTTTATCACCAAGCGAGTGCGCCGGCGGTGCTGACGACGGCCGTGACGGAAATTGGTGGTCATTGGGAAGTTTCACGCTGTGTGGCCTTAATGCGGACGCCGGGTTCGGCGCCGACCGCGGTGCAGGAATTCTGCGCTCAGGGAGTGAAAGCGGGAACTTCCGTGGCGATCAAAGAAATCATGTGCGGTTTGCAGGACATATGTTTGACATTGCCATCCGGTGAGCCGCTGGTGATTGCCGACGCGCAGCGGGGAGCGGAGTTGCAGGCGGTGCGAAAGTCCGTGACGGAACTGGGCACAAATACAGTGCTGGCGCTTCCGCTTATTAATGGGACGGATCCGGTGGGAGTGCTGGCTCTGATGCACAACAAGCCGCGGGTGTGGCCGAACACCGATGCGGTGGTGCTGAAAACACTGGCCGACCAGATGGTGATCGCGCTGAATAACGCGGGCCTGCGGCGACTGGTGAAAAATCTTTCGGTGACCGACGAAAGGTCTGGACTACTAAAGCGCGGATCCTATCTCGATTTGCTGCTCGGGGAAAGTAAGAGGGCGGTGCAGAACGGGACGCCGCTTTCGGTGCTGCTGCTGCAATTTGGGCGAAGCGCCGCGCTGATCAAAGAGTACGGCGACGCTGCCGTGGAAGGCGCGATGGAAAAGATTGGGCAGCAATTCGCCGCGAACATCCGGACCAACGATTTGGCATTTCGTTACGACACCACGACCATTGCCATCATTCTCGGCGAAACCGCGGAGAAGGAAGCGATGCTGGCCATCGAGAAACTGCGCAAGATTATCGCCGGAGTGCATCTGCCCGGGAAGGATGGAGCCGATAAAGGTCACGCGATGGAATTCTCGGCGGGTCTGGCTGAGGCTGTGGTGCGGGAGAATTATGATCCGGTAGACATTGTGACGGAAGTGATCAACCGCGCCGAACATGCGCTGGCGACCTCGCTGGTGCAGGGAGCGGGGAAAGTCGTAGCTCTTGCGGCGGCGCTGGCCGCCGGAGCGGTGGCTTAGCCGGTTATTGAGCGATTGGGTGATTGAGTCATCGTGTGATTGATCATTTGTCCTTCGTTTTTCCGTTTTTGCGTTCTCGCGCTTTCCCGCTATCTTTACCTCATTGGGTTCAATCACAAAATGGCCCGATCGCTCAATGACTTAATCGGCTCGGTGGTCAAACCTCCTTGCGCGTCGCTACACCGACCAGTTAGTCGTGTAATTAGGTCAAACTGCACCACCACCGACTACGTGCTTCCGGAACTTTCCTGCGGAGGTGGGGTTTACCATCTGCTGCAGCCGGGAATCCACAATCGAAATCTTGGTCAAAAAGAAAATCCTGGTGCGAAACAAAGGAGACCGTAATGCCACTCAATTGTTCGAGACTGGGTCTGGCCTTATCACTCTTCCTTGCCTTAGTCGCTAGCGTAGCCGCCCGCGCCCAGACTGATGTTGCCCTAAGCTTTTATGGCACGTTCAATCGCTCAACCACATACAACATCGGCTTGGAACACCAGAACTCAGCTGACGCTGCGGGAGGGCTGTTCGAGCTCCGCCATATCAGCAATCCGTTCATTGGCTACGAAGCCACTTATTCCTTCAACCGCGCCAATCAGATCTACAGCTACACCGGCCCAACTCCAGCCGGGCCGCAAGGACCTTTTTCTGCCGCCGTTTCAAACAATGTACACGAAATCACTGGCGACTGGGTGTTCTCGTTCCCCACGGGAAAATTTAGGCCATTCGCGCTGGTTGGTGTCGGTCTGCTGCTCAACGAGCCCGTGAGTGGGCAGAGCCAAACTACAAGCTCAAACGAGCCGGTCTATGTTTATGGCGCAGGATTCGATTGGAAACTCGTTCCGCATCTCGGCTTGCGTTTCCAATACCGCGGCAATGTTTACAAGGCTCCGAACATCACTACGGCCTTCGGCTCCAACGGCGCCTTCATGCACACAGCGGAGCCGATGATCGGCGCTTACTTCAAATTCTGAAAAGGGGAGGCAGCTCTGATAAGGAATCGCTACTTCTTGTTAGGGAGTGTGCCGACGGACAGCCGGGGGCGGCTGTCCCCACATGAGCATCTCCGGAAACTGCAATGCTATCCGTTACCCTTGGTGGTCAATCTCCTTACGCGCTGCTACACTAACCAGTTTCACCGAATCATTCCGATCCGTTCTGAGCTGGTCTGTTAGAGGATTCTTCGAAAAATTATGTTGAAGCCGGGTGATATTGCGATTGTCAGCGGGGCGCGTACGCCGTTTGGGCGCTATTGCGGCAAATTGAAGGACTTCACGGCGCAGGAGTTGGGCGCGGTTGCGGCCAAGGGGGCGATCGAGCGCTCGGGGATCGACGCCAAGGAATTCGATCACGCGGTCTTTGGCAACGCACAGCAGACTTCGGGCGATGCATTGTATGGAGCGCGGCACGTGGGGTTGCGGGCGGGACTGCCGATTGAAACTCCGGCGCTGACGGTGAACCGGCTGTGCGGCTCGGGGATGCAGGCGATTGTGAGTGCGGCGCAGATGGTGCAGACTGATGAAGCGAAGATTGTGCTGGCGGGCGGGATGGAGGCGATGTCGCAGGCTCCGTTTTCGATTCGCGGGCGCGACGGATTTACGTTGGCGCCGGGCGGCAAGTTGGAAGATTCGTTGATGGTGGCGTTGCTCGACAGCTATTGCGGGCTCTACATGGCGAACACCGCGGAGTTGCTGGGCACGGAACATGGCATCACGCGGCAGATGCAGGATGAGTTCGCGCTGCGCTCGCAGCAGAAGGCGGACGCAGCCTACAAAGAAGGACGCATTCAGGAAGAGCTGGTTCCGGTGCCGCTGAAGAATCACAAAGGCGAGACTACGGGAGAGTCGCTGACGGAAGATGACCACCGGCGTCCGCAGACGACGATGGAGGGATTGGCTAAATTAAAGGCGGCGTTCGGGAAAAACGGCACGGTCACTGCCGGCAACGCCAGCGGCATTGTGGACGGGGGCGCGGCGGTGGTGGTGATGTCTCTGGAGCAGTCGCTCAAGCGCGGGCTGAAGGCGCTGGGGCGGATTGTAAGTTGGGGGATTGCCGGAGTTGAGCCGAAGGTGATGGGGCGCGGTCCGGTGCCGGCGACCAAGGTCGCGCTGCAGAAGGCTGGATTGAGTTTGGATTACATCGATTTGATCGAAGTGAATGAGGCGTTTGCGGCGCAGTATCTGGCGGTGGAAAAAGAGTTGGGGCTTGATCGCGACAGAGTGAATGTGAACGGCGGGGCGATTGCGTTGGGGCATCCGCTCGGGGCGACCGGGACGCGGCTGGTGATTACGCTTCTGTACGAGCTACGGCGGCGGAAGAAGAAATATGGGCTGGCTACGGCGTGCATCGGTGGCGGGCAGGGGATTGCGATGATTGTGGAGAGCTTGAATTAGGGGATGAAAGTGCTGAACGAGGTGTTGTCATGACTACCGATAGCTTCCTGCTTGAACTTTTCAAGGAGGAACACACCCATGCTCGTCACACCGAAACTCAGCGATTGGAAGTGACGAAGTTTTTACTAGTGGGTGCCGGTGTTTTGTTTGGCTTTATGGGAACTCTGAAGTTTTCAATTTACTGCCTTCCCTTCGGCGTTGTGATCATCCTGCTTGGCCTTACAGGCGTAGCGATCACCTCGACCTATGTAGATCGGTTTGACGACCATCGAGGACGCGCTAGAGCGCTACGCATGGCGATTGACTGCACGGTGTCCCCATCCGGATTAGCGAAGAAGATATACGACGAGAACAGAATCAGGAAGAAGCCGAGGGTCCGGGATTTCTGGATCCGGATTAACTATGGTGTCGTGATCATGGGTGCAATCTGTCTCGTCTGCAACGTACTTGCGGTCGCAGCGCGCATGCAGACCGACTCGTGTTCTCACACGTTTAAAGAAAGGATTATGCACCAACTCTTTCTGAATTAAGAGCAGTAACGATTTCCGTAAGTGGGAAAGTCTGCGGCGGCTCCTTCAGCTCACGCTCAAATCGTAATGCTTAGTTTATAAGACAAGCACGTCGTCACTTCGGGCGTGAAGAGCCCGGTCAAACGTGACGAATTTCAGGCCTGTGGCGGCTGCGAAGGCGAGAAGGTAGGCGTCGGCCCAAAGCTTGGGGGATCGGCTGGAAATCTTCGAACGCGAACGAAATTCCTTTTCGAGACGGTCGGGCTCAGGTAGAAAGGCGACGCGTGGGTCGGCCCACACGCGGTCCCATAAGGCCCAGGCTTCGGACATTGTCTTGGTGTCTTTTGCCATGACCGATTCAGTGGTGAGCAGGCGAAGGACGGTGAGCTGAGTGAAACGGCAGAAAAAGAATTGTTGCTCCGCAGCTTCCACGAACCAGGAACGGGCCCTTTCGGAATGAACGTGCCGGCTCCAAATCAAGGCCAGCCACACGTTCGAATCAAGGAAATTCAACATGTTCATACATTTGTTCGTTGGTGAGATCGACCTTGGGGCCGGAGGAGACGATCAGTGGGAATTGCACTTGTTGCGGGCGCGGGCGCCGCGCTTGCAGAAGGACACTCTGCACACCGGCGAGAACCAATTCGCGCACCGAGCGGCCGTTTGCGGCCGCCTGCGCTTTGAGCCTCCGGTAGAGCGGCGCGGGGATATCGACCGTGGTGCGAATGCAATCCTGCTTCATAAAGGTTATTATCCCATATGTGCCATAAATATGGAACCGTTGCCGGCTAGGCAAACAGGGAAAATGACGTGCCGGTTTTTCACCCGCACAAGCTCGTAATGAAATTAGCGCTCGAAAAATCCGAATTGAAACTTAAGCGAGAAGAGTGATGGAAATTAAGAAAGTCGGTGTACTCGGTTGTGGCTTGATGGGTTCGGGCATCGCACAGGTCGCAGCGACGGCCGGATTCGATGTCACGGTGCTCGAAGTCGAGCAAAAGTTTCTCGACAAGGGGTTTGCCGAGATTGAGAAATCCCTGGCGAAGTTTGCCGAGCGGCCCGTCGAAAAGGGCGGGATCACGGCGCAGCAGAAAGACGCGATTCGCGCGCGGCTGAAGGAGACGACGAATAAAGCAGACCTGGCCGACTGCGACATTATTATTGAGGCCATCATCGAGAATGTCGAAGAGAAGAAGAAGATGTATGCGTCGATCGATAGCATTGTGAAGAAAGATGCGATCTTCGCCTCGAATACTTCGTCGATTTCGGTGACGGAGCTTTTGACTTCGGTGAAGCGGCCGGAGCGGTTTATTGGACTGCACTTTTTTAATCCCGTGCCGCTGATGAAGTTGGTGGAAGTCGTGCGGACGATCGCCACCGCCGACGATGTTTACGAGACGGCTTACGAGTTCGGGAAAAAACTGGGCAAGGTTCCGGTGCGTACTTCGGATAAGACGGGGTTCATCGTAAACCGGCTGCTGGTGCCTTATTTGCTCGATGCGATTCGCGCGTATGAAGAAGGCGTGGGGTCGATTGAAGATATCGATAACGCGATGAAGCTGGGCTGCGGGTATCCGATGGGGCCGTTCACGCTACTCGATTTTGTGGGGCTGGAAACGACTTATTACATCACGCACGTGATGTATGACGAGTTCAAGGAGCGGCGGTTTGCATCGCCTCCGCTGCTGAAGCGGCTGGTGATGGCGGGGTGGTACGGGCGCAAGACTGGTAAAGGGTTTTACGATTATTCTGACCCGAACAATCCGAAGGCGAATAAACTGTAGGTCAACCTCGCGTGCATAGACGCAGAAAAACCGATCAGGGTGTGGGCGACGCTACCCCCGAAAATATAGAAGTCTATCGCCGCGCGTGGCACAGCTACCAGGCGCGCCGGAATCTGGTGGTGCTGCTGTTTCTCAGTTTCATCTTTCTCGGCGTTGCGATCTCGAAGCTGAAGCTGGGCGAGCCTGCAGACTTCGCGATCTTCCTGGGTTGGATTGGAGTGTACCTTGCTGGAGGATGGTGGCTCACGGAGTGGAGGTGTCCGCGGTGCGGGAAGGTGTTTGGCAACCGGTTGTGGACGCAGCGCTGCATCAGTTGTGAGTTGAGCAAGGATGAGGTGGCGGCTGCGGCGCGGAGGAAGAGCTAGGAAGTTTTGCCGCGGATTTGCGCGGATCATCACGGAATTTTTTACCACGGAGACACTGAGGCACGGAGAAACGCCCAAGGCTAACCTGCTGCAGAGCCGTTTCAGGTACGGCAGTTTGGTCGTGCACGCTAAATGCGCAGGTTCTTCGCTTCGCTCAGAATGACAATCTTGTAGAGAACTCTCTTCAATCTGGAATACCAAGATTATGAACTTCGAAAATATTCTCTTCGAAAAAAAGAACTCGATTGCTTACGTTACCGTCAACCGGCCGAAGGTTTTGAACGCGCTCAACATGGCTACCATGGAGGAGCTGCGAGCGGCGTTTCATGACATTAAGGGTGATGCGGCAATTCGCGTCGTTATTTTTACCGGGGCGGGCGAGAAGGCGTTCATTGCCGGGGCCGACATTGGCGAACTGGCTAAGCATGATGCAGTTTCGGGCAAAGAGTACACGCACCGTGGGCAGAACGTGCTCAATCTGATCGAGAATTTGGGCAAGCCGGTGATTGCCTGCATCAATGGATTTGCGCTGGGCGGTGGATGCGAAATCGCGCTGGCTTGCACAATGCGGCTGGCGAGCGAAAACGCGAAGCTGGGGCAACCGGAGGTGAAGCTGGGGATTATCCCGGGATATGGTGGAACGCAGCGATTGCCACGGCTTGTGGGTAAGGGAATTGCGATGCAGATGGTGCTGGCGGGGGAGATGATTACGGCGCAGGAGGCGCATCGCATCGGGCTGGTGAATGAGGTCACGGTGGCGGCGGAGTTGATTCCGCGGGCGGAGGCGATTGCGGCGAAGATTATTGCGAACGCTCCGCTGGCCGTGCAGTATGCGATGGAGGCCGTGAACAAGGGTATGGAGATGACTTTGAGCGAAGGATTGTATCTGGAGGCCGTGCTGTTTGCCGTCGCTTGTTCAAGCGAGGATAAGAAGGAAGGTACTTCGGCATTTCTGGAGAAGCGGGCGGCGGCGTTCAAAGGCAAGTAACATATTTTCACGGATTGATACGGATTGAAAAACGATTCACCACAGAGACACAGAGACACAGAGAAGAACAACCAGAATAAGTTCGTCGTCGAGAATGCTCCCAAGCCCGCACTTTCCACACTAGAGGGATCAATCAACGCTTCTGGGAGGCGCTTCGCGATTGTGGTTTCGCGATTCAATGCATTCATTACCGAGCGGCTTTTGCTGAGCGCGGTCGATGGTCTTGTACGCTCGGGTGCCACCAAAGATGATATTGATGTCGCGCGGGTACCGGGAGCCTTCGAAATTCCGCTGGCGGCGCGCAAGCTGGCGGAGACTGGGAAGTACGACGCGGTTATCTGTATCGGTTGTTTATTGCGCGGGGATACGGCGCACTATGACGTCATTGTCAACGAAGTGACGCGAGGGATTGGGCAGTCGGCGCAGGAGACCGGCGTGCCTCATGCATTCGGAGTGCTCACTTGCGAGAATTTGGAGCAGGCGATTGATCGCGCCGGGCTGAAGATGGGCAACAAGGGATTTGAGGCGGCGTTGGCGGCAGTGGAGATGGCGTCGCTGAACGAGGCTATCGGGCTTCGGGGTTCAGCTAGCGGGCGCCAGCAATCGGGCGGCGGACAGCCGTTATCCGCTGTCGGCAAGAAGCAGGTTCCTCACTCCGCTCGGAATGACAAATCCAATTTGAGGAATGACAAAGCTGATGTGAGGAACGGCAAGTCGAAGAAGAAGCTTCGCAGCGCGAAGACAAAGCGCAAGTAATTCCTTCTCTGCAGTAAACTGACAACTGACAAACGGAAGCTAGCAATTGCCTCTATGGGTACACGTAGAAAATCTCGCGAGTTAGTGCTGCAGATGCTTTTCCAGGCTGACATGGGGAAGCAGACTGTGGATCAGGTGCGGCATACCTTCTGGGCGGAGCATGAGGGGACGAGCGACGAGATCCGTGGGTTTGCGGAGGATTTGTTTCGGGTGGCGACCGATCGTGTGGCGGAGATCGACAAGCTGATCGAAGGTCACGCGGAACATTGGCGCATGGAACGGATGGCGGCGGTTGATCGCAATCTGCTACGCGCCGGCGTGGCGGAATTTCTCGGCTATCCCGACACGCCGCGGGCAGTGGTGATTAATGAGGCGCTCGAAATCGCGCGCAAGTTTTCCAGCCTGGAGTCAGTGCAATTCGTCAATGGCGTGCTCGACAGCGTGGCCAAGGATTTGGGAAAGATGGCGTAGCGCTACGCCTCTGGCAGTAAATTAAATTGCGGCAATTGTCGAGCGCTCTCCGCGCTCGACCGGACAGCCGGGGGCGCTGTCCCTACAAGCCTCGGGCGCGCACCACTCCAGCGAGTCCTCTCGGAAATTCCTACGGCTTCACGGTCACTATATCGAGTGCGCAGCTGAAGGAGGAATAACAGAAGCTGTTGGCTGAGTTGGGGAGCGCAGGGAAGGAGATGGGAGTCACCTGTTCGGAATTGGAGCCGGCGGTGCCGGTAACGAGTTGGTGCAGCAAACCGTCGCTGCCGGCGACGTAGATCAACGTGCCATCGACCGTCATATCGGCGGCGAGAGGAGCGGCGTTTCCACTCAGCGGGATTGCGGTGACCGCGCCGGTGTTGAAGCTATAGATCAGGACTCCCTGGTCGCTGGTCACGATGTAGATTTGAGTCGCGTCCGGCGAGACAAAAAAGTTGATCGGGTTGAAAGTTCCGTGGCCGATATCCACATGCGTTGGAGGAAACGGATTGCCGCCGGAGGTCGGATGGGCAAGATCAACGCTCTGCGGGCATAAAGTGCCGGCGCTTGCCTGAGTCGAGGTAGTAGCAATGACGTCGACTCCTGTGTCATCCACGCCGATGAAGAAATCGAGGCCGGCCGGATTGAGTGGAATGGGGAGCAATGCAGCACCAAGAGCGACGTTACCTGGCGGGACCATTTTCAGAAGCACCGGCGGAGCGGGCAGGCCGGGAGCCGGCGGGGTAAGCACGGGCAGGGGCAAGGTTACCTCAGAATTGTCGCAGTTATTGTAAATCGCGAGCGTGGAAGGCGAGGCAGCTCCGCCGGCGAGCAAAGCGAACGATCCCGTGGAATTGAAGACAACCGAGGTTGCGGGCGACGGAAGTGGGTTGGCTAGCAATTGCAATGATTGCAGCGACGAATAGGCGTAGAGAGAAGTTCCACCATCGCCAAGGATGAAGGCCTTAAGTCCATCAGGTGAAAATGTCGCGGCGATCGCGCTGTTGATGTTCAGCTGGGTTGTGGTGGTTGATGAGGTGCCGGTGTTGACCACGTACACCTTATTCGGCGTCGATATAGTGTCGGAGAAAATGGCCTGGCCGCCGTTGCGTGAGATAGCGATGAGCTTGCCTGTAACGAATCCGAGAGGAGTCCCGGCAGCGGGTAGCGAAGTAAAGGGGTTCGTGGACCCTCCGATATCGGCAGGGGTGATGGCAAAGGCGCCGAATGCGCTACCCATGTAGGCTTTGTCTCCGGCAAGATCGAACATCAACGAATTAGGTGCATCAGGAATGGTAGTTGGCCCTCCGGCGGTGTCCGCGCTAGTCGCAATGTCGTAGAGCGCCACGCCGCAGATCTGATTGCTGTAACAATCCTGACTCGTGGCGATGACGCTGGTGGCTGAAGGTGCGCCCGTGACCAGGCCGGAAATGCCCGTGATGGGATACACCGGCTGGGGAATAAAGGGAGCTGCGAGATTTGGGTTCAGATTCAGCGGGAAGCCAATGTTGCAGGTTGGCGGGCTGCAGGATGCGGTGATCACTCCGGCTCCAGGCTGCGCGGTGGAAACGGAGCAAGTGCTCCCGGTGCATCCAGCGGTACCGCCGGGGCCAAGGGCCGCGGGCTGTGAGGATGTCCACGTAAGTGGCGGCTTGGGCACGATGCAGCCTTGAACGTCAACCGCCGTCGCAGTGATGGTTTCCGAAGTTCCTTTCGCGGCCACGAAACTCGTCTGGCCGGTAAATTCTCCGTTGGTGCCGAGTTCGAGATCGATGCACTGCACCGGGCATGTCTCGAAGGTCGAAACTCGCGGCAAGACATCCGAGGGCTGACTGAAGATCCCAGATGCAGAGGCGATGATTTGGGTTTGTCCCGGAGCGCTCGGCGATACGGTCACTTGATTGGTAGCGACGTTGTAAGAAGGGTTGAGGACTGGCGCGAAGTTGGCTACGTTCGGGTTGCTGGCGGTCCAAGTAAAAGTTCCGACGGAAGGGGTGATGTCGTGTCCGTTACTGTCGAAGGCAATAGCCTGCAAGGTCTCAGTTTGGTTGGTCGAAAGACAAGAGCTGGTCGGCGTGAACTTGATCTGGCAAGCCTCAGGCAAAGCAATTTGATTGGGGCAAGCGGGTGGCGGTGAATTGACCGGAGGAACCAGGCTGACCTGAATGCTGGCGATAGGCGGGTGAACGAAGACCAGGGTGGGAGCGCTGGAGGCTCCGAGAGCCGAGGCAGTAACCTCAACCACGCCGATTCCCGCAGGAGTGCAGATGGTAAAAAGCGGGGCGTTCCAGTTGCCGGCGCATGCGGCTCCGCTGGGAGCGATATCTAGAACGCCGCCAGTGACTCCACCCGCGCTGGAATTGGTAACAGCAAAGGTGAAGGTGGGTGAAATATGCGAATTGCCATTGTTTACTGCGTTGGCAGTGAACGCCTGAACGCTGCCCTGTTGAAGCGAAATGCTGGGAGATGGGGTCAGGGTGATTGAGAGCGGAAAAGGAGATGCACCGGCTGGCTTGTGGCCGCCGCACGCTGGCAAAAATAATAATAAGAAGATGACGACAATCGCCGCCCATGAAGCGAAACGCAAACTTCCCATGCACCCTCTCGTCGCCCTCGCGGTACAAACCGCGAGAGTACGGCTCACTGGAATGGAAACGTGTAGTGTAGAGGCTGGAGACGGATTCAGCAAGCCAAGATGCCTCCTAAACCTGCGACTCCTGTTGCAGTGGGATGCAAAAGGCGAGGCGGCTGATGCTTGTACGAAATCGACGTCCGATTTTTTGTCAACCAGAATTCCGAACTTGAACGGTTGCACTTTGCTAAGAGCATGAGTCTCAGAGCAATCACTCTTCGACAAAAGCCTTTAATCTGAAGAGTGCCTCGTCCCATTGCTTGGAGACGAAATCGAGGTACGATTTAACCTCCTGGATCGGTTCTGGATACAGTTCGAACCGGCTTTCGCGCCCGGCGCGGACACAGCGCACAATTCCTGCTCGCTCAAGCACTCGAAGATGCTTGGTGATCGCCTGCCGGGTCAGCCTTGAACCCTCCGTGAGCTGCGAGATCGAATGCGGCTTTCCCCGGCAGAGCCTTGCCACTAATGACAGGCGCGTCTGGTCACCGAGGGCCGCAAAAACTGGCGCGTGAGGCCGGTTGGCGGTCGTCGCAACGTAGCTACGGTTTTTACGCGACATGGTTCTCCGCGACATGGTTCTCGATGTTCTTCATTTGCTCGGTCCAGCCGCCATCGTTTCTGTGGAAGGCGTCGAGGCGGCGGTCTGCGGGAAGTTTGTCGAAGCCCGACTCGGTGAGCACGAGCAACGTGCTACTGGCGGTCTGCTCCAGCCTGAACTCGACGAGTGTGGTTGGTTCCTTCGAGCAGTCGAGTGGGTAGTCCGCTTTCTCAATCGACTTGGGATGCGGCCATGTGAAGGAGAACAGCTGCTCCGGCTCCATTTTCTGGACGACAGCCTCCCACTTGAGATGCTCATAGCCGGGATAAGTGATTTGGCCGCGGGAGACTTGACCCGGCACAAAGGGACCGTCCAGCTTTACGCGGAACCACTCGCCGAACTCACGATAATCGGTAAGGGCGCGCCAAACCCGCGAAACCGGCGCTTTGAGTTCGATCCGTTTCTCGATGCGGTCGGTCATAATATGCAACCTCTGGGTTGCATAATAGCTCGGGCTCGAGAAAACTGCAACCTCTAGGTTGCTCTTTGTTGGGGGCCCCGGAATCTTCGCAGGCGGTTTCAGTTTGCGGCTTGAGGAAGGCGACCGAGGGCGGCTGTCCCGCGTGATCTTTCATCGGACTTAGGCCGTTGCTACAAAGGCACTGATCTACACTGATCTAATTTAGATCAGTGCCGCTACAAAACACGGGTTGACGATGTTTGCAGTCACTTGCTATAGTAGTTTGGTTCCGCGAGTTCATCCTAGCTTGCTGTATGCCGTAAGTTCGTTTGGTTTGTACGCGAACTTGTGACAAAGCTTTTGAGAAATGCGTCTCCGGTAGAAGTTTAGTTTCGAGCAAATGGAGTTTCGGAGACTTCCTCGCTGAAAATGTTCCTGCGCTGCCTTTCGCCCTCGGGCTGGTGGAGCGCCTGTAAGGCGTGACGTTAGTCTGCGAGAGGATATGCAGGACAGAGCTGGCGATACGGAGCACCCCCGAGTTTTGGCCGGGTGCCACCGTCGGCAGCGAAAACCTAGATTTGGGAACCAGAAATCTCTCTCCGCAATTTTGCGTTGAGAAGCATGGCTGGCCGAATGGCCTGCCAGCCCGGATTGTGCGGTCAACACCCGGGAAGCGGATGGCGCGGAATGCTGTTCATTCGCCAGTGTCAGTGTGCGACGTCGTTTTGTGCGACAAGGAGTAACCAAGAGTGCCTACTTTCAATCAGCTGGTGGCGAAGGGCCGCAAGCGGCCACGGTATAAGACGGCGAGTCCGGCACTGCAAGGGTGTCCGCAGAAGCGTGGAGTTTGCACCCGCGTCTACACGCAGACTCCGAAAAAGCCGAACTCAGCGCTGCGGAAAGTGGCGCGCGTGCGCCTGACCAATGGAATCGAGGTTACGACCTATATTCCCGGAGTTGGCCATAACCTGCAGGAGCACTCGATCGTACTGATCCGCGGCGGCCGCGTGAAGGATCTGCCGGGAGTTCGTTATCACGTTATTCGCGGCACGCTGGACGCGGTAGGCGTGGCCGGTCGTCAGCAGGGACGTTCGAAATACGGCGCCAAGCGCGCCAAGAAGGGTTAAGAAGCAGATGCCCCGTAAAGGACATACATCCAAGCGGACCGTGCCAGCCGATGCCGTTTATGGCTCGAATCTGGTGACGAAGTTTATTAACTCGATGATGTGGCAGGGCAAGCGGTCGACCGCTGAGGGCATCTTTTATGAAGCCCTCACCAAGGTGCAGGAAAAGGGTGGCGACGAAGCTTTGAAGCTGTTCACGAAAGCCGTTGAGAATGCCAAGCCGCTGCTGGAAGTGAAAACTCGCCGTGTGGGTGGAGCGAACTACCAGGTCCCGGTGGAAGTGAATGCCGACCGGCGCACGTCGCTGGCGATCCGCTGGCTGCTGACGTATGCGCGCGGACGCGCCGAGCGCGGCATGGTCGACAAGTTGAGCAATGAATTGCTGGACGCCGCCAACGGTAAAGGCGCGGCCATCAAGAAGAAAGAAGACGTACACCGCATGGCGGAAGCGAATAAGGCTTTCGCGCATTATCGGTGGTAAAAACACAGCCACTAGCTTCTAGCGACTAGCTAGGAGCCAGAAGCTAGCAGCTAAAAGCTAATTTTTCGGAGCCCAGAAAGAGTTAGGAAGTCGTGCCCAGAACAGTCCCATTAGATCGCTGCAGGAACATCGGCATCATGGCCCATATCGATGCCGGTAAGACCACTACGACGGAGCGCATCCTGTTTTATACGGGAAAGACGCACCGCATCGGAGAGGTCCACGAAGGCACTGCGACCATGGACTGGATGGAGCAGGAGCAGGAGCGCGGCATTACGATTACGTCTGCTGCCACAACCTGCACCTGGCGCGACATTCGCATCAACATTATCGATACGCCCGGCCACGTGGATTTCACGGCGGAAGTAGAACGCTCGCTGCGTGTACTCGATGGCGCCGTTGCGGTGTTCGATGCGGTTCACGGAGTGCAGCCGCAGTCGGAAAAAGTTTGGCGTCAGGCCGATAAATACGGCGTTCCGCGCATTTGCTTCATTAATAAGATTGACAAGATGGGTGCTGATTTCGAGCATGCCGTCGATACCATCCGCAAACGCCTTAGCGCGAAGCCCGTTGCGATTCAGATTCCGATCGGCCAGGAAGATAAATTTAAGGGCGTCATCGATCTGATCAACATGAAGGCGATCGTGTGGGTTGACGACACCATGGGTGCCGAGTACATCACGGAGGAAATTCCCGCCGAGTTGAAGAAAAAAGCCGAAGCGTTCCACGCGCAGCTGGTCGAGAGCATTGCCGAGAACGACGACGAAATCCTCCACAAGTTTCTCGAAGGCGAAGAAATCAGCGCCGACGCGTTGCGCGCGTCATTGCGCAAGTCGACCATCGCTTTAAAAGTATTTCCGGTTGTCGTGGGCACGGCGTTCAAGAATAAAGGCGTGCAGCCGCTGCTTGATGCGGTGGTTGACTATCTGCCTTCGCCGCTCGATGTGCCGGAAACGCACGGGACGAATCCCGACAACGGCGAGCAGATTTTCCGCAAAGCCGACGATAAAGAACCGTTCTCGGCGCTGGCGTTCAAGATCATGGCTGACCCGTTTGTCGGCCAGTTGACGTTTATTCGCGTGTACTCAGGTCAGCTCAAGACCGGAGACTCCGTGTTGAACACGGGCCGCCGCCGAAGTGAACGCATTGGCCGCTTGCTGAAGATGCACGCGAACAAGCGCGAAGAGATCAGCGAGATTCTGGCGGGCGATATTTGCGCCGCGGTTGGGCTGAAGGGCGTGAGCACCGGCGATACGATTTGCAGCGAAGATCATCCCATTGCGCTCGAAAATATTACGTTCGCGGTGCCTGTGATTTCGGTTGCGGTTGAGCCGAAGACGAAAGCCGATCAGGAAAAAATGGGCATGGCGCTTGGACGCCTGGCCCAGGAAGATCCTACGTTCAAAGTTCACACTGATCCTGACAGCGGACAGACCATCATCAGCGGCATGGGTGAGTTGCATCTGGAAATCATCGTCGACCGGATGATGCGCGAGTACAAAGTCGAGGCTAACGTTGGCAAGCCGCAGGTGGCTTATCGCGAGACCATTCGCAAGCACTCAGAGGCCGAAGGCAAATACATTCGCCAGACCGGCGGCCGCGGCCAGTACGGGCACGCGAAGATTAGGCTCGATCCGCAACCCGCGGGTACAGGTTACGAGTTCGTCAACGACATCGTCGGCGGTTCGGTGCCGAAGGAATTCATCAAGCCGATCGATCAGGGCATTCAGGAAGCGCTCGAAGGCGGTATTCTCGCGGGCTATCCGATGGTCGATGTGAAGGCGACGCTGTACGACGGCAGCTATCACGACGTCGATTCGAACGAAATGGCATTCAAGATTGCCGGATCGATGGCTTTCAAAGAGGCTGCGCGCAAGGCTTCGCCGGTGTTGTTGGAGCCGGTGATGCAGGTTGAAGTTGTTACGCCGGAGGATTATGCCGGTGTGATCATGGGCGATTTAAGTTCGCGCCGCGGGCGCATTGAGGGCATGGAACATCGTGCCGGCTCGCAGGTGATCAAGGCGATCGTGCCCTTGGCGGAGATGTTTGGTTATGCGACCCATATGCGTTCGTCGACGCAGGGCCGCGCCGAGTACTCGATGCATTTTGCGCGCTATGAGGAGGCTCCGCGGTCTGTTGCGGAGGAAATCATCGCGAAAGTGCAGGGGACGGCGAAATAGCGGATGCTGTGAAGAAGTTGCATAGGTCCTTCGGCGCAAAATACGCACCTTAGGATGATAAGGTTTTGAGCTAGAGGCGAAGAGCTAGGAGCTAAGAGCTGAATTATGGCGAAAGAGAAATTTGATCGTACCAAGCCGCACTGCAATGTGGGAACGATTGGTCACATTGATCATGGCAAGACCACGCTGACGGCGGCGATCACCAAGGTTTTGTCGAAGCATAATCCGAAGAACACGTTTCGGTCGTTCGATTCGATCGACAACGCTCCGGAAGAGAAGGCTCGCGGAATCACGATCGCGACGGCACACGTCGAGTACGAAACGGCGAACCGGCACTACGCGCACGTGGATTGCCCGGGCCACGCCGACTACATCAAGAACATGATTACGGGCGCGGCGCAGATGGATGGCGGCATTCTCGTGGTCGCTGCGACCGATGGTCCGATGCCGCAGACGCGCGAACACGTGCTGTTGGCGCGGCAGGTGGGCGTGCCGTATCTGGTCGTGGCGCTGAATAAGGTCGACGCGGTGGACGATCCGGAGTTGCTCGAACTGGTCGAACTGGAAGTGCGCGAGTTGCTGAAGAGCTACAAGTTTCCCGGAGACGATGTTCCAGTGGTGCGGGTATCGGCTCTGGGCGCGCTGAACGGGGAAGCGAAGGCGGAGGCGCAGGTCGACGAGTTGATGGCGGCGGTGGATAAATACATTCCGCAGCCGGCGCGCGAGCTGGACAAGCCGTTCCTGATGCCGATTGAAGATATTTTTTCAATTCAGGGTCGCGGCACGGTCGTGACCGGGCGAATCGAGCGCGGCAAGGTGAAAGTCGGAGAAGAAGTTGAGATCGTCGGCTTCCGCGACACGCGCAAGACGGTGGTGACTGGCGTCGAAATGTTTAAGAAGCAACTCGACGAAGGCATGGCGGGCGACAACGCGGGCCTGTTGCTGCGCGGCATTGCGAAAGAAGATGTGGAACGCGGCATGGTTCTCGCGAAGACGGGCTCAATCACGCCGCACACCAAGTTCAAGGCGGAAGTCTACATCCTGACCAAAGAAGAAGGCGGGCGGCATACGCCGTTCTTTAAAGGATACCGTCCGCAGTTTTATTTGCGAACGACGGACGTGACGGGCGTGGCGGAGTTGCCGGTGGGCACCGAAATGGTGATGCCGGGCGACAACGTTTCTCTGGTGATTGAATTGATCACGCCGGTGGCGATGGAGAAAGGCTTGCGCTTCGCCATTCGCGAAGGCGGGCATACGGTGGGCGCAGGCACGATTGCGGAGATTGTGCAGTAAATGACTTCATTCATGTTCCTCAAGACGGAGATTAGGCCGCCAGCTCAGAACAGCGACAGCTGGGTGTTCCCTATCTTAATTGAGGACGGCGGGAATTCGATGAAGGGTTCTGTGGAGATGTTTAGCCCCGATCTGGCGCGCTTGTTTGAGTCGAAGGTCGGGAGGCCAATCAGGTCTGAAAACGGACCGCACGGCGAATTGGTCGACTTGGTCGAAAACTGGGATGCGTTAGAGCACGATTTAGTGATCGCTCTAATTCGACCCAACTGATAGTCAAACGCGGCTTGCGACTTGCCGCTGGTTCTTTCCTTCCGGAGACGCCGGGAGGGGTTAGAGAGAGTGAAACGTGATTGGAAAAGAAAGAATTCGCATCCGGTTGAAGGCTTACGACTACCGCATTCTGGATCAGTCGACGGGCGAGATTGTAGAAACCGCGCGGCGCACCGGGGCGCAGATTGCCGGGCCGATTCCGCTGCCCACGATGCGGAACAAGTACTGCGTGCTGCGTTCGCCGCACGTGGATAAGAAGTCGCGGGAGCAGTTTGAGATCCGCACTCATAAGCGGCTGCTCGATATTCTCGAGCCGACGCAGCAGACGGTGGACGCGCTGATGAAGCTCGATCTTCCCGCGGGCGTGGATGTGGAGATCAAGGCATTCGGCAAGGAACATAAATAGCTTCTAGCTCATGGCTGCTAGCTTCTAGCTAGGACAGCAGAGCTCCCAGCCAATAGCCGCCACTAAGTATCGGCGAGCCAAGCTGGGTGGAGACAGAGATGGCGATTAAGGTTACGGGCATTCTGGGCAAGAAGGTCGGTATGACGCAGCTGTTTGACTCGAAGGGCGATGTGCGCCCGGTCACGGTGCTGCAGGCCGGTCCTTGCGTGGTGACGCAGCATAAGCTGGCGGTGAAGGACGGCTACGAAGCAGCTCAGATTGGCCTGGTCGAGTTTGTGAAGGAGTCGCGGCTCACCAAGCCGGCGCAGGGGCACCTGGCGAAGAATAATCTTCCTCCGGTGAAGTTCATGCGGGAAGTGCCTCTGGAGAGCGAGAGCGACGGCGATGGCGATGGTGCCGTGAAGGCCGGCGATCGCGTGCTGGTCGACATTTTCGAAGGCGAAAAGTTTGTCGACATCGTAGGCGTGAGCAAGGGAAAAGGCTTCCAGGGTGTGGTCAAGCGGCATCATTTTGGCGGCGGTCCAAAGTCGCACGGTTCGATGTTCCAGATCACAGGTTCGATCGGCTCGTCCGCGTTTCCGTCGCGCGTGTTTAAAGGAATGCGCATGTCGGGACACATGGGCCATGCTCGAGTGACGCAGCGTAACCTGCGGGTTTTGGGTGTGGACAAAGACGAGAATCTGCTCGTAGTCGAGGGCAGTGTGCCGGGGCCGCAGGGCGGCTACATTGTGATTACCAAGGCGAAGAAGCCACCGAGAGAGCGCCGCGGATTTGCGGGTTCGGCGACGGTCGATCCATTGAAGGCGGCGAAGAGAGCGGCGAAGAAGGCGTAAGGCATTTCAAGGGAGCGCGGGCGAGCCGCCCGCGCCACACGAGAAAGCAATATGGCAACGATTGACATACACGATTTAAGTGGGAAGAAGGTCGGGAGCTTCGACCTCGCCGACGAAATTTTCGGCGCGGTCAACGAAGACCTGCTATGGGAAGCGGTGAAGCATTACCGCGCCGGGCAGCATCGCGGCACGCACGCCACCAAGGCGCGCTGGCAGGTTTCCGGCTCCGGCAAAAAGCTGTGGAAGCAGAAGGGTACGGGACGCGCCCGCATCGGCTCGATCCGGTCTCCACTCTGGCGGCATGGCGGAACGGTGCATGGTCCGGTGCCGCGCTCCTATGACTATGCGTTTCCGCGCAAGAAGCTTTTGGGCGCGCTGCGTTCCGCGCTGGCCGCGAAGTTTGCCGATGGCAAGCTGATCGTGGTAAACGCATTTGACATGAAGGAAGCGAAGACCAAGGGATTTCGGGCTGCGTTGGACGCATTGAAGGTGGGCAGGACGGTGTTGGTCGTGGAAGCGCCGGGAGTATCGAATCGCAACCTGGAGTTGGGCGCGCGAAACATCGCGGGGCTTGAGCTGATCGCGGGCAATGAAGTGCATCCTTATCACTTGCTGCGTTATGATAGCGTGATTTTTTCCCATCCGGCGATCGAGAAGCTGCAGCTCACGCTGAAGGACTCGGTGTCGAAGCGGCAGCGCAAGACGGGGCACGGGGCTGGAGAAGAGGAAGGCGCGAAAAAAGCGGCAGCGTCTCCACGCAAGCGCGTGCGGCATGAAAAAGCGGCGGAGGTAGCCTAAGAATTATGAAATCCGCATACCAAATTATTCGCCGTCCCGTGATCACGGAAAAAGGATTGGCGATCAAGGAAAACCAGAACACGCTGGTCTTCCAGGTCGCGCCGGGGGCGACCAAGACAGAAGTGAAGCAAGCGGTGCAGACGATTTTCAAAGTCAAAGTTCTCTCCGTGCGTACGGCGATGTATCCCGGAAAAGAACGGCGGCGGGGAAAGTTTGCCGGGTATCGTCCCGACTGGAAAAAGGCATATGTCCGGCTGCGTGCCGGCGAGAAAATGCCGGAGTACGCGCAGAATTTGTAAGGTGCGGCAGGAAGCAGATTCCTCACCGGTAAAGAATGCCGGTTCGGAATGACAAAGAGTTTAGTTAAGAGCTGATTATGCCAATCAAGACTTATCGACCGACGACGCAGACGTTGCGCTACCGCACGACCATCGTCAACGACGACATCACGACGCGGCATCCGCACAAGCCGCTGCTTGAGAAGAAGAACCGCACTGGCGGCCGCCGAAATTCGGGCGACATGACCATGCGCTTCATTGGCGGCGGGCACAAGCGCAAGCTGCGCATTATCGATTTCAAGCGAGACAAGACCGGCATTCCGGCGACCGTCGTCAGCATCGAGTACGATCCGAACCGTTCGCCGCGCATCGCTTTGCTGGCTTACGCCGATGGAGAGAAGCGCTACATCCTTCAGCCGGAAGGTTTGAAGGTCGGGCAAAAAGTCGTGAGCGGGCCGGCCGCAGATATTCTAGTGGGCAACGCTTTGCCGCTGCGCAATATTCCGCCTGGCACGTCGATTCACAACCTCGAGCTCAAGCCGGGCAAGGGTGGGCAGATGGTGCGCTCGGCCGGCGGTGCGGCGCAACTGGTCGCAAAGGAATCCGATTACGCGCTGGTGAAGTTGCCCTCGGGCGAGACGCGCAAGATTTCGCAGGATTGCATGGCGACGATCGGACAGGTCGGAAATCTGGATCATGAAAATGTCACGATCGGCAAGGCAGGACGCTCGCGCTGGCTGGGAAAGCGTCCACACAACCGCGGCGTTTCGATGAATCCTGTGGACCATCCGCACGGCGGCGGTGAAGGCAAGACTTCGGGCGGACGGCATCCAGTGACGCCTTGGGGTCAGCCGACGCGTGGGTATAAGACGAGGAATAACAAGCGGACCGACAAGTTTATTGTGAACCGGCGGAGCAAATAGCTTATGGCACGTTCAACAAAAAAAGGCGCGTTTGTGGATGCGTTCCTGATGGCGCGGGTCGAAGGGATGAATTCGCGCAACGAGAAGAAGGTGTTGCGTACCTGGTCGCGGCGTTCGACTGTGGTTCCTGAGATGGTGGGCCATACCATCGCGGTGCACAACGGTAAGAAGTTCATTCCGGTGTATGTGACCGAGAACATGGTGGGGCACAAGCTGGGCGAGTTCAGCTTTACGCGCAACTTTAAGGGCCACTCCATGCGTGCGGCGACGGAAGTTGCTGCGAAGCCGGCGGGCATTCCGGGCGGGCCGGGAGCGATTACTCCGTCGGCTCCGGCGGCGCCGAAGGCATAAGGGGAAACGATGGAATTCCGAGCGGAAATGCGTTACTTGCGAGTCTCGCCGCAAAAGGCGCGCCTGGTGCTGGAATTGATTAAGGGGCGCAAAGTGGAAGACGCGCGCAACACGCTGTTGTTCACCAAGAAGCGGGTCGCGGCGCACGTGGGCAAACTGCTGCAGTCGGCGCTCGATAACGCGAATTTTCTCAGCACCGAAAAAGGGCTGGACGTTGAGCTGGACAATCTGTATGTGAAGAACGCGATTGCCAACGACGGGCCTCGCATGAAGCGCATCCGTCCGGCGCCGCAGGGCCGTGCGTTCCGTTACGTGCGGCGGATCGCGCACATCACGCTGGTGCTGGCCGAGCGCGGGACGAATTCCGCCCGCCAGGCGGGTGATGGCAGGACGGCGAGTGCTGCGGCCGCTCCGGCCAAGCGGCGGGCGCCGGTGGCGAAGAAGGCTGCGGGTGCTGGCAAGAAGAAGAAAGCTGCTGCCAAGTAAGCAACAGCAGGTTCCTCACCCGCGCTTTGTGCGAGTTCGGAATGACACGAATTTTGGTTTGGGATTGATTTAGGAGAAGCAATGGGACAAAAAGTCCATCCTTATGGTTTTCGTCTCGGCTACACGAAGCCGTGGAAGTCGCGCTGGTTCGTGGAGCGGGACTACGACAAGCTGCTCTATGAAGACGTCAAGCTGAAGAACGAACTGAAGGACAAGCTGAAATCGGCGGGCGTGAGTTCGATTGAGATTGAGCGGCCGGGCAACAAGCTGCGCATCATCATCAAGACGGCGCGACCGGGGATTATTATCGGGCGCAAGGGCGCGGAAATCGACAAGCTGAAGGCCGACCTGCAGAAGCGGACGTCGCGCGAAGTGTTTGTCGACATCCAGGAAGTGCACAAGCCGGAGCTCGATGCGCAACTGGTTTCGGAGGCGATCGCGCTGCAACTAGAAAAGCGGGTGGGCTTCCGGCGGGCGATGCGCAAGGCAGTCGATTCGGCGCTGCGCTTTGGTTGCAAGGGGATTAAAGTTCGAGTGAGCGGGCGGTTGAATGGAAACGAAATCGCACGCTCGGAATGGTACCTGCAGGGACGTTTGCCGCTACACACGCTGCGCGCCGACATCGACTACGGTTTCTCGGAAGCGCGGACGACTTACGGCGTGATTGGTGTGAAGTGCTGGGTTTACAAAGGCGAGATTCTGCCGACGAAGAAGCGCGAGCAGACGACGGGCGTCGGAGCATTTTAAGGAAGCGAGCCAACCGCGCGCTTATTGTGTCGCAAAAAACGCGACATTTCGCGCGGCTCGCCCAGATCCTTCGCGAGACAGAAAGCGTCTCGCTCAGGATGACAACGAGAAAAAGAGCTGACTTATGTTGATGCCGAAGAAAGTGAAGTATCGCAAGCAGCAGCGCGGCCGCATGACCGGCAAAGCCTGGCGCGGCAGCACGCTCGCGTTCGGTGACTTTGGCCTGAAGGTACTCGAGCCGGGCTGGATTACCGACCGGCAAATCGAAGCGAGCCGCGTGGCCATGACCCGCTTTGTGAAGCGCGGCGGCAAGATCTGGATCCGGGTATTTCCCGACAAGCCGGTCACGAAGAAGCCGGCCGAAACCCGTATGGGCAAAGGCAAGGGCGCGCCCGATCATTGGGTCGCGGTGGTACGTCCGGGAAAAATCCTGTTTGAGATGGAAGGGGTCACGGTGGTGGATGCGACCGAGGCCATGCGGCTGGCGTCGCACAAACTGCCGTTGCGCACGACGTTCGTGAAACGGGACGTGGCGCATTAAGTTAGTGGTCAGGATTAGCGGCCAGTGCTAAGTAGCCGGTAAAAGAAAAGTCAGGAATTATTTTATGGAAGCAGACAAGATCAGAAATTTAACGGACGCTGAACTGCAGCATCAGGGGCAGGATCTGGCGGACCAGCTGTTTAAGCTGAAGTTTCAGCTGAACATGGGGCAGACTGAGAGCTTGAAGAAGATTCGCGGCCTGCGCAAGGACATTGCGCGGGTCAAAACAGTGCTCGGCGAGCGCACGCGCGCCGCGGCCACGGAGA
>Ga0210391_10000935_pt1 | contig 27860 bp, 28 predicted proteins | sample IncBWC12OmetaG_FD_160573 | JGI IMG/M metagenome (GOLD analysis project Ga0210391, IMG submission 160573) | Forest soil microbial communities from Barre Woods Harvard Forest LTER site, Petersham, Massachusetts, United States - Inc-BW-C-12-O ... | reverse complement strand
ATTATAAGAATATTGGCTTGGTAGATTCATGAGGTTGGAAAGGCTACGAGGTGTTCAGACGCACCGTTCTTTTTTATCATGAATTGGCGCTAACTCCTGATAAGTCGCCTTACCGGAGATGTGAAGTAATACTTCACTTGGACGGTTACCGCGTTTATCAGGACCTAGCACGGTTTTGGGAACGTGGGCATACTTAGATGCCATGAAACACAGACTTCTTTTGTACAAACTGAATCACACGATACTGTGCATAGACATCTCTAGCATTGGGCTACCAACAGAAATAATCGCCGACGAAGGTGAAACAAAGATGGTGCCGTCCATTCGGTTTCGGACTTGGGCTAATGTAGAAAAATACTTTCTTGGATTGGGGACAGTCCGCGACTCGCTTCACGCCACAGAAGAATCATTCAGAGCAAATGGCTTCGCGGTCCTTACTATCACCTAGGTCGAGGTGACGTGCGTCCTCCACCTGCGTACTAGCCACCACTTTACCGGTAACCGCGTTTACCAGGCACTGGTCCCATTTGCGAACTTTATTGGGTTGCGTCAACAATGGTGGGCGCTGTGTTTGGCTCGGCGGATGTAGGAGGTGCGAGTGGACTTAACCATCTATCAATATTCTAGGGCAATACGTGGTTTTTCTCACGTGTGGCGGGCCGCCGTTTGTTGGACCGTTGTTAGCTTGGTGTGTATTTCCGGAATCTCGGCCATAACGGCGAATCAATCTGACCCAAGCCATGAGAAGAGTACACCAATAATTCCGGGCAGCACTGATTCGGAAGAACAGAAGATGTTCAAACCCAAGGTCATTGCGGACGGAGTCGTAAAGGACGACGTATGGTTTCATAGAAGAACGTGGGTCGGACCTAATAACAAAGAAGTGAGTGTTGTCACCAGTAAGTTTAAATCGAGCGAGGATGCTGCTATGTGGGTCAACGATACTCTTCTCAAGGGAGCCAAGATAAGCGAGCGAAAACCGATGGTCGAAGTTAAGGACGGCCCCGCTATTGGTGAGAGGATAGTTGCAGTTCTTTCCTCTGAGAAGGGATGTGAACCTTTGACTATTCTTGTTTGGACTGAAGGTCCCACGGTCCGCGAAATATATTCAGCATCACCGGAGATTGTATTTCTCGCGGAGAAGGTATTTTTCCCTCATTACTATGCTTTGATGCATGCCGAAAAATGACGGCTGGCTATTCTAACCTCACATACCTAGTTAGTTGGATTACCGGAGATGTGGATTTCGCGGAATCGCCACTTGTACGATTACCGCGGAAATCAGGCGACACCGTAACCCTATGCACCGATCTCGACATGTCGCAGCGTTGATGCACTAATTGTCCGGATCTTTGGCGTTTTTCCCGCTAATTGACTACGGAAATTCTGAATTTATCCTTGTCGGGTAATAATTCAATCTTCGATGCCTTCCTGATTTCTTCCTTATCAACAACAACCACAGCTCCTTCCGCTCCAACCGTGTGACTCTTCTTAGAGTAGGTCAGCGTATTGGCAGCCAATGTTAATGAACCATAGACAAGAATCACTGGTTTGTCGAAGGGCGGCTTGGGACATGTCAGAGGGCTGTAAATGACTAGATCCGCTGCTTCCCGTCGATTGCCATACCTGATTTCTGGGACAGGAGCGTCCAAGCCCGTTTCTGCTAAGCTCTCTTTCTTATACTCGAACTTCGACATGTCTAAAATGGGTAACGGTCGCACGGTGCTATCTGGTTCGAGGGGGGGTGGTTCAAAATCGACATTCGTCATGTCGCAATCCGAGCAGTCGACCAGGGCGAAATGAGACGAAATCTTGGGCTCCCCTTTGTCAAATTGACGTTCGAAGCGCTGGGAACAAACCCCTTTGCCTTTAACCGTGATCAAATATCTTCTGGGCAATAGATCTATCGAGTAGAATCCGGTGCTATTAGTATCAACAACAGTTTTGTTGCTTCCGTTTGTAAACTCAACAGAAGCCCCGCTGATCGGCGATCCCCGAAGAGTTGTGACATATCCATGAATTTGAACAACGGACGTAGACTGCTGCGCAAACGGATAAAGGACGCCTATTGATTTGGCCCCGAAAAACACGAGAAGAACGACCACGGCATGTTTCATTTGCTTCCACACTATCATTCAATTCTCCACTTATGAGCAACATCTCCGATTAAGTCCTGGTAAGTCGCCTTACCGGACAACTGAAATTGTGCGACGCTTTGTAAGGTTGTCCGCAACGGATACAAGGACATAATAATAGAGCCAGAGAAGCACAAATTCGGGAGCGAATGGATTGAGGCTCCCAACATGCAAGTACACGCCGACTCTCTCAAGCAGCGCCCCAACCAGGAAAATAGGCCAAGACAAAAGGTAGGACAGAACGATTCTTGTCGGGGAATATGCAGTGCAATCGGTCCCCACGCCATCCCAGCAATGACTGAAATTGTAGAGCAATGGACCGGCGAACCATCCCAGGACGTAGGCCGGGATCAGGGATAAGCCAGCCCTCAACCATCCGGGCCTGAATACTTCGACAAATCTCATCACGGTGATGCTCTCCGTCTTGGTGTGAACTGAGATCGAGATTAACAGCCTTGCTAGCCATTCCTAACTGGATTTTACCGGACGGCGCCTGTGGGCCAACGTAAGTCCCGATTAGTCGCCTTACCGGACAAGTGAAGTACCATACTCGGCCAGTATCCTGGCTGCCGTTTGTCGAATGACCGATAGAGTCTGCGGACGAACCCCCTCACCTCTGATTACCTTTCCAACCGGAGGCAGACTCAGCTTCGACTCTCTAGCTAATCGTCTCCATCCGATAGCCGCAAATTTCTTCCTCTCCGAAGGATCGGCAATTACCAATCTCGCCCGCTTTTCATAGACGTAGACATCAGAATCAATCATGCTCGGATCTTCGCCCTGTTCCCAGCGCCGATCCGTTTCTTTGCCGACCGGAACGAGTTTGCCAGCTGTAATTCTTGCTCTTTGCAGAAGACCGCGAGTTGTTCCCGTGCAAGGAGTTCCATCGGGAGCGAGTGACTTCACTTCCTCCTTGCCCAAGTATTTGCGAAGAAGAATTCGAAAGGATTCGGGCACTACTTTGTCTTGATTTAGCGTGGGTTGCATGGAGATTTCATAAGGCTCACCATCCGCTAGATTTACACCCCTAAGCGAACTCCATTTCTTGCGGTCAGATTCATAAGGAGTTATGAACACGAAATTGGATTTGTCGAAACCGGCAGGATATCCACCAAACTTTTCAGAGAGTAGAGGAAACAAAAAGAAATTGAAGGGGCCCAACCATTCTGGCCGACGATGTTTAAACACGTTTGGCGTAGTGACAACCATGCGCATCATTGCTGGCAAATCTAGCCAGTTTGGATCCTTGGAACGTAAGTTCAGCGTTTTGCGCAATAGATATTCCCAAGCTTCCATGACCCATCGCGGTGTTTCTTCGTCTTCCTCTTTCTTTTTGCTTTCTTTTGGAGCGAACAAGTAACCGAGGCCGTGTCCGCTAGCCTTTTCGATCCTAATGTTGTGTTTCACTTGCGAGTAAAGCGCATATCTTTTTGCCGAAATCGCGTAGCCGAACAACTGGCGGAATGGCTTGTTAGGATTGGAATCAACAAAGTTTACATTTTCGATTTTTAAGATTTCTGGAACCAGAGACGAATCGTAAGGATTTAACTTTCTGAATTTGTGCGCAATGCTTTTCACTTCATTCAGTGAAAGGGCTTCAATGCCGGATTTCCTTTTCCGAGCCACTGGTCCACCCGAACACTCAACAAATCCTCCTTTCTTAGAACCCACGATGCAGAGAGAATCCGTGTCACAAAACAGATATCCACCGTCTCTTTCTTGCACACTCTTTTCCAGCATGGCCAGTAGCAACCTACCTCCGGAAGTAATGAGAGAAGCAAGCGGCGGGAAGTACCAAGTACCCTGATTCTCAGCATAATTTGAATCGACTCTTCCTCTCTGTTCGCCTGAGAAATAGTCAACGGTCTTTTCTTTTTTCTTCCTTTCGATATTTACTTCCACAAATAAGCCATAACTTCCGGAGTTCGCCAGCACTTTCAAGAAATCGGCAAGAGCTTTGTTGGTTTTCTTATGAGACTCTTTTTGCTCGATCACTTTCTGGTAGAAATCCTCTTTTGCAGGCTTTATCTCTACCATTCCGCCAAGATTTGTCGTTGTTAGATTCCTTTGTGGATTTCCTGGAACCATCTGAATTGCTTTGAGAATTCGAGGGGCTCTTCCAGTAAGAATTTTGCTCGCAATCAGATCTGGACCGGCGTACCAGATTGGGGTGTCTGAACTCAAATAATTGATACCTATGTTTTGAGTTCTCTTGTTGTGCCCACTGTCGTACACCGTTCTAACTGGGAGAATGTCATCATTGGGTTTTACAAGTGCGAAGAAAGAGATCTGTTTCCAGAGATCCTTTTCGAACGTATTGTTCAGTCTCGTTTTCGTGAGCAGCTTCCGCGCACTCGATGTATAGTCCGCGAACCGGACTGAGTTGGATGTAAGGACATCCCAGTTTCCCAAAAGTGCGTTGACGGTTGGATATTGGCTCGTGAAATCGGTGTGAATTACTGGTACAGGAGTTCGTCTGATTCGACATTCGGCGCGACCTCCATAGTAGCTCTGCATCGCAATGCCAAGCGTTTTGTTGGCAACCCCGAAATGCTTCTTAGGGTGCTTGATTCCCATTTCTTTCAGATAGGCTTTTGCTATCGAGGCAGGCGAGTAGGATTTATCCGGATGCAAATCGATTGGATTGCGATTGAACTCCTGCATCATGGCGTTTAGAACCCGATGCGTCGCGGCAACATCCTCGCGGCAATACTCAATTTCCTCAGAACTGATCTTTCCAGTGGGCTTGTGATCTTTCTTTCCTTTAACCTTAAATGCTTTACAGGCGCGATTTAGGCTGAAGGGATTGTTACGCAGTGACCATCCCAGCGTTCGCATGTCCAGAAAACGGCCTTCCTTGGGCCATTCCTTTTTCTTGAGAATGCTACCAAGCTTGATAAAAGCCATTTTGCTGTTCTGAGCATCGATGACGATCCGAGGTTTTTGCGGATCAGGCGCAATTCGTCCGGTCTTGGGATTCTTCCAGAGAGAAGCGAGGGCGAGAGACCAATCCGTGCCTTTTTTCCCTTTGTGGAACCACACCGAAAGTCGCGACAAATCGAAAGGCGAATTGAAGCTGACAATCGACTCGCCTTTTTTGATCGAATTCCAGAAAACACTCTTAACAAATGACGCGCGGCTTCGGAGGGAGAGTTCGGTTTGTGCTGGGAAATGCTCGACACCCGCAAGGGTCGGCGGGTTGCTCCTATACTTTTGGAGCAGTTGTAGATCCGCCTCAGAGGCATCGTCTCTGTGAAACATTCCTTCTGCTACACACACATATTTAAAGCCAACTAACTTGCATCGCCGAAACGCGCCAAAATTGAGTCTTTGAGCGGGATCGAGTGTAGTTTCAGTATCGAAGATGAGGCAGTGCTTCGGCCATTTCGGAGACCATCTTTTATCCCAAGCATTCTTAGCGCGGACACTGGTATGTGCCCGCACAAAAATGTCGTGCCGTTCTTGCTGAGAATTGTTTCGCTTGGTCTTCAGCTGTTTTCGTCGGGAAGTTGAGAAACGATTTCCCAGAGTGCCTGAAGGACCATCCATAGAGCTATAGTCAACGCAAGGGCAGCTAACACCAAACGTTTCAACTTGTTGGGTGTGTAGCGAAGGTTAACTGCCACGCTTTCCAGTAAACGATGGAATTGCTTGTGATGACGCTCACAAAACGGGAGTTTAAACCAAGGTAGATGATTATTCCCGCCGCAATGATTGAGTTCAATGTTCTTATCGGTGCCACAAATTACGCACACGAGTCCTGACGGAACGTTCGATTTCACGATTTGCCCCCAAATGGGGTGTACAGACTTTCGAAATTGAGTTCGTCGGCCTCTTCAAGCTCTACGAGTAACTTAGGGTCGGCTATCAGCTTATGTCCGCCGATTTTCATGCCTTCAAATTTCTTAAGTTCTCGCTCCCAGCCATCCTCATCCGCTCGAAACATCCTCACGGCGGATTCGTAGTCGTGGAGTAGTTTCCGCTCGCGCGAGTTGCGGACAATCACGACAACCCGACCCTTTGGCGTCAGCACAGTCATCGAGAAGCGCAATTGATCTTCGCTGCGTGCTTTCCACGGCTTGCCACGACCAGATCTATATAGAGACCTGCCCGCACCCTTGACGAAGGTCTTTAGTTTCATTCCTTGGTCGCGAGCCGCCTCGGAAGCAGAAACGCCATTGCGACGCATTTCACCCAAGCTTCGCGCGACACGCGGGTCCGTGATCTCTCGTCGCCTTCTTACTGCGACTAGTTTCTTCCGCCGCACCTTGCTGTGTTTGCGAGAATCTCGCCGCACCCGACTGATCTGAGAGCGCTTCCTCCGGTGAATCTTCAGCTTTTTCGGCAACTTGCGATTTTTGTGTTTCATGGGCCAACCCCTGTTGATGGTCTATTCGCAGAGAATGACCGAGGGGCGGCAAATGAGAAAGAACGGCTGAACTTTATTTGCGGAGAAAACGTTACGTTTACAACATAACGAAACTGTTTGTTTTTGCCAGAATTCGTTACGTCTTGGAGTTGGCGAGCGTGTGTATGGCTGCAAGCAATTCTGATATCTCTTTGAAATGGGAACCGATCCGCTTGAAATTGCGCAAACGCCACATTCGATGAGCGACCTCGTTGTAATCGATTGTTCCGATTGCTTCTACAATCAGGCCGGAAACATTTCTGTCGCGAAAACGACCAGTAGCCTGTTTAACATATTGAGTGAGAGCGAACTTACAAAAATCAGCCAATGATCTTGTTTGTGTTTCGCGCGAAATACTCTCAGTCAAATTTAGAAACCTTGCGTAGAATCTCAGTTCAGAAACAACGCGCCCTGGACCGATACGGTCGATCTTCGACAGCTTCGAAGTCACGTCATCGTCTTCAAGTTGTATGAGCAATTCAAACAGACCTTCCATCGCCTTTGCTGTTTTCTCAAGCTTATTTCTCACACGACGGCGGTCAGTGGGACTACCACAAAACTTTGACCAGAAATCCTCGAATTTAGGAGACCAGCGTAGAGCAGCAAGCAAGATTGCTAGGATTTCAGGAACACATCCGCTTTCACGCAATTCTTTGAAATCATCTCGTGCCCCCGGCCCCGGAAGTTCAACTTCTTGCTCACCGGCCCATTGTTTAAGGGCTGCGCCTAGATCGCAGCCGCGCGTAAGTAGGATTTCGGAATAAACATTCCAGAATTCTTGAAGAGCGTTATCTTTGTCCATATCTGCTTATCATGATGATAAAATAATTGTTTGAAGTATCGGGCTTATCGCCTGCTGCAAACAGACGACAAGCCCTAACCACCAAGGAGCGTGAACTCCAATGGCAGCTACGCTGACCGTACCTCAAGTCCGACCACACTGCAATTTCACTCCAATTACACCACATCGTGGAGTCGTAACTCTTTTCGGCTACGGATCGCGCCTAAGTGTGGAACGCGGCCACCTGATTGTAGAAGACAGAATTGGGCCAAAACGTCGTTACGGTCGGTTTGCCCGAGTGAGGCACGGCATTGAGCGGGTCGTTGCGATTGGATCAGATGGCTCTGTGTCACTGGCAGCCCTTCGCTGGCTAGCAGACCAAGACGCGGCGTTCGTCATGCTTGAGCGCGACGGAAAAGTTCTCGCGACAACCGGCCCCGTCAAACCGTCAGATGCGCGGCTGCGACGATCTCAAAGTCTTGCGCAAGAATCCGGCATTGCTCTAAAGATTTCCCGAGAATTGATTTCAGAGAAACTCTTGGCGCAAGAAAGGGTCATTAAGACTTACTTCAGGGAGTCGCCTTGCTCCTCGGACATCGTAAACGCTCGGAGACTAGTGGTTATCGCCAAATCAAACGAAGAAATCCGGCGATGGGAAGCCAAAGGGGCAAAAGCCTATTGGAGCGCGATGCGAGAAGTTCCTGTGAATTTTAATAAGACTGATTCATCGAAAATCCCGGAACACTGGCGGCGATTTGGGAGCCGCATATCGCCCCTCACCAACTCGCCGCGACTGGCAGTCAATCCGGCCAACGCAATTCTTAATTATTTGTACGCAGTCCTGGAGTCTGAATCCCGATTAGCACTCGCGACACTGGGATTAGATCCAGGTATCGGAATCCTACACAGCGATTTGCGGAGCCGCGACAGCCTCGCTTGCGACCTCATGGAACCTGTGCGACCAAAGGTTGATAGTCTTGTTCTTGATCTGGTTTTCAAAGAACAACTAAAGCGAGAGTGGTTTTTCGAGCAGCGCGACGGCAATTGTCGGTTAATGGGACCGTTTGCTGAAATTCTTTCAGAAACTGCAACGATGTGGCGTGCTGCCGTTAGCACCTTTGCTGAGTGGATTGCCCGATGTATCTGGGATTCGAAGATGCGCCAGGTGCGGACTCAAGTTCCGGCGACGCGGTTGACGCAGGCTCACAAAAGCGAGGGCAGGGCCAAACTGGAAGGTATTAGCGGCGAGTCTAAGCTTGCTAGGCCTACGATTTGTCGAACCTGCGGGCAAATTCGAATGTCTATCGACAAGATTTGTCCGAAGTGCATGCCGCCGATTTAGTGGGCCATCGGCTAGCTTATGCCAGCTCCAGGAACCAACCCTCGGCTTTCGATCAGTCTCCGATATTCATCGTAGGTGGTTGCAACGTCCGGCATTCTGAATTCAATCCTGGAACCATCAGGATGATAGGTAGCGTGGTCATTTCGTCCGAACGTGATGGAGCCTCGCCTGACAAAGCAAATATGGAGGTGCGGGCTGATTCCTTTTGAATTGTTCTTCTTCAGAGTATCAGTGACGACATAATCTAAAATCTGGCTTCCCATTCCACTGCCAGATGTCTCCATCTTTATTAGGTCGAAAGGCTGATCTAAGAACGACTGCACAAGGATCCGGTGGGCTTCAAGTCCGTTGCCACTTCCGATAGAGACCAGTCGCAGTCCAGGCACGATCTCAGCTTCGAAATAGGGCGACTTAAAAAGATATACGAAGCATTCTGGCCAAGCCGGGTTCCCTAAGTGATGCGTCGGGTGTGCTGCGAGAATCATAAGGTCGCAACGATTTTCCATTTCGTGAATCGGAGCCTCAGAAAAGACTTCCCGAAACACCTCAGGAAGCCATTCGGCTATCACATCGGGTATCCAAGCGACGCCGGGTTGCATAGGGCTCAGTTCTCTGCGAAGCCGTTCGACTTGTGCGAATCCGATTTTTACCGATCCGGAAAAGCCTAGCGCCACAAACGGACCGACCGCGTGGACTTTCTGAACACAATCCAATTCGATGGGCACGTCGGAGTTTCTAAACGTGACTCGGATATCTGAAAGGCTAACGGCGTAGCCGAAAGGTGAGGCATATCCCAGTATCCAGGTCATATGAATTTACCGTACCAATGTTTTGCCTGACCGAGAAGGACACTGATCGAGCATATTGCACCACGATAGAATACGATTCCCTGAAACCTTTCTGGTTATATTGAACTAGTATCTCCTGAAGACTGTAGCCGCTTTGTATGGAATCCAAGGAGGCTCTTTATGGGTACGACAGCCCCTCAGTTATCAGGTCCAGGCTTTGTAGCTGTGCTGCTGGACGTTCCTTTTCCGATTTCAATTCCTAGTGCGGCCTATCTTGTTTTCGATCCCGTAAAGGGGGTCGCTGCAATTGAGGTCAGTGTACAGGAAGGCTCCAGGGCATTCTTCCGGAGCCGACCTATTCAAGGTCCCACTTCTTTCACTGATCTGCGACAGGTTTCAGCCGGTATGGAACGACGGGATAGAGGTACAAGCTACCTTATGACTTCACGCTTGCCGGATGGCAAGCAGAAGGCGACCCTAAACTTGCATACAGGGCAAGATGGGGGATTTTCTGAATGCAAATATTTTTCCCGAGCATCGGTAACATTTCTCGCGGATGACATCGCGATGATCTCCGGTAGTGGTAGTGAGGTGGAGAAGAGGGCTTTTCAGATTCTGAATCCATTTCTGGACAAATATCGGTTACTTAATGAAGACTATCGAATATCGCCCATCTCTGGAACTCGAAATTTTTATTTGGCAGTGTGTCACACAAGCGTCTTGACCCCAGAGGAGCAATCACTCAGTCCAACAGAACTATTCAACCGCCTGTCGGTTCCTCGAACTTTTCTCAACGTGCTAGGCCATGGCGCGGCAAACATTCTCCGCACTAACAGCTATGAATTGCTTGGTCCAAGATCGCAATTGAGTGCGCCGATTCAGAATTTCTTCGATACGTTTGTTCAAGAAGACTACGAAATGCCCCTTAGCTACGCACTGATTTTGGAGTCATTGGCCAATCTTCAGCGGACCGCTGACTACAGGCTCGCAATTATTCACGCTGAGACCGCGGTTGAGGTTCACGTTGTAGACCGATTGCTAAAGCTAATGGTCGATGAGGGAATGACTGCAACGAATGCATCCTCTGCGATTGAGACTGACAACGCCTTTTGGGGTGTGAAGAAAAAAATCAAGCAATTAGATTTGCATATTCAATCTTATTGTGTGCGGAAAGGATTTGTTTTCAATGCTTTCATCGGATCTCCGTTATATTCGCGGTGGGAAAACGATTTGTACAGGCATAGGAACGCTGCCGTACACACAGGAGCAAATGCGTTTACTTACGGTCAGGCTCAAATCGCAATCGGGACAGCGAAGGAATGCATTGTCGCCGTCGACTCGCGGGTGCCAACACTGGCTGATAGAATTCAGCTAAATATCTCGATGGCCGGATTCAGACAGAACCCCGGAGAAGTAATGTTCTAAGCCCGGAGTAACAAAGATTTCCGCTCTGATGTACGTCCCTGAGTGCCCAATCCGCCCAATCTTCCGCGTTTTCGTCGTTTTGAACGAAGTCGAAAGCACAACAAACTATTTGTTTTCAGGGTCTGCTGATGTTCCGATCCCCCCAGCACTCCCTTACCAAATTGAAATCAAACACGTGCTGAAGCAGGTATGCGCGTTCGTCTCGGGAAAGGTGATGTTCTTATCAGCACAAACACGATTGAGGGCTATTTTTCGATTCTCTAGCGCGGTATAAACGGTGTAGATCACTATCTTGGCAAACAGCATTTGCATCGGTATTTGAGCGAATTCGATTTTCGGTATAGTTCAAGGAATGTGATGGATGGAGATTGCCCGCTCTTGGCCATCCCAAAGGTCACAGGCAAGCGTCTAATATACCGGAACTCATCTCTGCCCTAATAAGACAACAGCCCGCTTGCAGGCGGGCTGAGTTTCGGAAAACGGGAAGTTTTGCGGCTCGGCAACCGCGTAGATGGAGTTTACTGTGCGGAGCCGCGAATGAGAAGGCCATTTTACCGTATGCCCAGAAAACGCTTAGTGCGAAAAGCGGGGGATATTCGAGATTTTCCCCGCTACAGCATTTCCGAGGCGGCATTCTACGTTCGAGTGCCTGCCAGCACACTTCATGCATGGACGCGTGGACAGGATTACCGCACAGCCAGCGGCGATCACAAAACCTTCAAACCCTTAATACATCTCGCCGATGAGGAAAATGGCCTGTTGTCCTTCTATAATTTGGTTGAAGCTCATATCCTGCGCTTCACCACGCATGAGCGAAACCTACCACTGCGAAGCGTCCGAAAGGCACTGGATTTTGTGCAAGAGGCATTTCCCGGTCGTCATCCGTTGCTCACGCATGACTTTGAAACTTCTGGAAAAGAGTTGTTCATCACTAAGCTAGGAAAAACGCTCAATGCAACCGCTCACGGCCAGAGCGTCATGAGAGAAATCCTATCGCAATATTTGAAACTTATTCCGCGAGATGCTTCGGGCCTACCGATACGCGTATTCCCGATCAACTCCAAGCGTCTAGCAATTGACCCATACTTTTCCTCTGGGAAGCCGATTGTCAGGGACAGGGGAATAACCGCTTCCGTTCTCTGGGGTAGACATAAATCTGGAGAAGACTTCGCGCAGATAGGCAGCGACTACGGCATCAGCGCGACTGAAGTAAAGGAAGCGATTGAAGAATACGAGTGGAAAGTGGCCGCCTGAAGAAACGCCTGTCTTTTTTCTGGACAGAACGTTTGGCAGAAACCAAGTAGCGCAGATGTTGCGCGATGCTGGCTTTATTGTCCGTACTACGTTCGATGAGTACGGCGAAGCTGAATCTCGAATTGTGGACCCCGTAATAATCACCAGCTGTGGTTTGTTAAACCGAGTATTGCTGACAGGCGACCAGGATTTGGTCCGTTCTTGGAATAAGGAAATAATTCAAGCTGGCATCGCGGTATTCGTCACAACAGACAACAACGAAGGGCCGAGCGCCTGGGGACCTAGAATCATCGTGGCTAAAGAAGGCATACTGCGCGAATTGAGACGCAGAGAAAAGCCTTTCACGGCCAGCATATCTAAGGAAGGGCACGTAGCGCAGGTGAGAATTTATGACGGAACGCAGTGGAAGGCAATCGCGATTAGGAAAAAGAACCTTTCCAACTACGAACGGAAACGAAAGAAGTAGGCGCGCAAAACGCGGTGTATCACTTTTCCCCCGCCTGTAACTCTACCCGTCAACGCGGTTGCGGGGTATTACGCACTGAGGGGAAAATGCTACAGCTGGGCGGCGGGTGCAGGGATTGAGTTAGATAGTTGACAAAATCTACTTGTCCTATCGTTCTTGAACGAACGAATGGCCTGTTACTTTTGACAGTGGTATCGAATCCTCCAAGGCTCCAGTCTCACCGCACGCTGTGAAGTTCTGTCGCCATGTTCGCGTTCAGGGAGGGATTCCATGCGATTAGCTGTCATCTGCGTTGTAGCGACCGCCGTGCTCCCGTTAGCAATCCCAGCACGGCCTCCGGCAGATGTTCCTGTCATCGCGATTGCAAAGGAAGAAAGCTCGATGAAATTCAGCGTGAAGGCGTCGGTGGCTCTTGAAGGTAAGTTTGACCAGTGGGACGCCACGCTGACATTCCCGTCTACAGATGTCACGACAGGTGTTTTGGACATCAAGATTCAGGCAGCCAGCGTGAATACGGGAAGTGGGATGAAGGACGGAAAGCTGAAGAGCAAGGACTTCTTCGACGTCGAGCAGGATCCGTTGATCACTTTTCATTCAGACAAAATTGAGCAGACCGGCCCGACCACCTTTGACATTCCGGGGACCTTTACGATCCGCGGCGTGTCTAAACCTGAGACGCTGACGTTTACGGGTTCCGGCACCAAAGGGTCAGGCTCAGGCGAAATCAAAGGGACAATGGCCTTCGACCGGAAGGATTACGGGATGGACAAAGGCATTCCGTTCATCAAGATCGCGGACCGCGTCGAGGTTATTGTCGACCTGAAGGCGAAGCGAGTCAGCGGGCCTCCGTTGGTATTCAAGCAGTAGCCTCTTAGCTAACATTCCTAGCAGCTAATTCTTCGCCTGCTTCTTGGGCGCCTGAGTTTGCTTTAATTGCATTCTTGCCGCTTCTCGCTCTGTCATCAGCTTCCAGCCCAAGTAATATTTGTAGATATTGCTGACATATCCGACCGTTTCAGCACCGACCTTTTTGGCAACTGCGTACTCTACATTCTTGAACCATACATTTGGATTTAGTCCCATGTCCCCTGCCAACTGGCGGCATTGATTGATGCGTCCTGGCCCGGCATTGTATGCGGCGAGTGTCATCAGCGTTTTATTGAGCGGGTCCATCGGGTCGTTCTTGAAGTAATCATCGCGGATAAATTTAAGTAGTTTTACTCCCGCATGAATGTTGGGATCGACCGTCGTGACGTCCGGGATATTTACCGGCGAACTCGCTGCGGTCGTGGGCATGACCTGCATCACGCCAATTGCTCCTACTCCGCTTTTAGCTTCCTGATTTAGTCCAGATTCCTGATAGGCCTCAGCGGCTATAAGCATCCATGGAAATTCATACTCACTTGCATATTTCTGGAACAAGCCCTTCAGCTGATTGAACCGCTTTACACTCTCAGCGTTCTCATTGTTCTTAATAAAGCGGCCGCTCTTCAAATAGGTGTTTGCAAGCTGCGCGAAATAAGCCGTCCCCTCATGATGCGTACTGGCAAATTCCTCTACCATGGCCCTGAGCTTGGGTGAGTCCTTACGCACTGCCCAGCCCGATTCCATCTTGTCGGTGACTGGAAAGTCCTCATAGATTTTCATTTCAGTAAAGACCTTCTTCCAAAGCTGCGCCGTAAAGGACGGAGTCACAGTGTATTGCACCAGTCCGGCCTGGGCCATTTCGACAAGGTCGTCGCGTTCAAGATTTCCGTCCGCAGCGATCAGGTTAATATTTGGTTTCTTATCCGCTGAAAGCTTTTTATTGAGTTCTGAGAGATTCTCCCAGGAGACCGAGTTCCTGAAGAGATAAACTTGCTTGCCGGAGAGGTCCTCCAGGTTAGCCAGCGGCGGGGCCTCCGGACCCGCCACCACAACATCGTGCACGCTACTCGCCAGAGGAACGAAGTCGAAAATCTTTTTGCGCTCTTCCGTGATGTATACGGCAGCGGCTACCAGGTCCCCGTTCCCGTTCTGCAAATCGGCACCGGCCTTTCCGAAGGTAGTTGGTATCAACACGACGTTGATTTTTTCTTTTCCCGTGGTGTCTTTTGGATGCAGCTTGCGATTGAGGAACTTCTCAAAATCCACAAGCGCATCGTACGTCATCCCGCGTGGATGGCCATTATCGAAGAAGAAGCTGGCCCGATTGAAGGTAACCAATGCGCGTACGACACGCCTCTGATCCATCTCGTTGAGATCGCCTTTGCGTGGCGAAGGGCGAACTACCAGCTCCTGTAGGTCCGCGCTCTGATCCTGTGTAGAGCCTTGCGCAGAAGTCTGTGGGAATGCCGGTAGGGCAAAGGAGAGAAGGAGGCCAATCACGGGAGCCAATTTCTTGCTCATAAACGCGTCTCCCAACCGCAGAATACTACTAGACGCAGCTAAGTCCTTGTAATTCGGATTATCGGAAAAGTTGCGTACCAGGACTTCAAATTCCCGGTCAGTGCGCTAATCAGAACTTAGCTGCTGCGGGACCCTTAGGGAGCGCCTTGACCCTGGGAGTAATTCTGTCGGCAGTGATTCTTTCTACGTCTTGTTTTTTATTGGTCTGGTCCCAGAGCAAGGATGACAAGACTGCCGAAAGATATCATTCCGAGTGATCCACCGGAAAATATTCGGGCGGCGTGCTCCCCCTGCACGTCAACTCCTGGCTTGTCGCGTTACCGGACATCAAGTGGGGGTACTGGAACCGGGGCCGAACCTGAGACTTGTGGTTGTATTAGTTCCCTCGCGAACGCAACCAACGAAGGCGCGATCTTCCTAACTCAGTGATTCGGTATTCGAGAGTCCCTCGACCTCGGGAACGCCTTTCAAGTAAGCCGAAGCTCCATAATCTCTTGAAATACGTCCAGGCCGAACGTGTGGGAGAGAAATGAAGCCTGTCCGCCGCTTCATTTGGTCCGAGCCATTCACCTTGGGTCGCGTCAAATAAGGATAGGACTTGCAGTTTAAGGTCGTTATATCGATTCATTTTGTTTTCCGAGAGCCTGTTCCAGCCTTATCAAAAGAGCGTTCAACGCTCGATGCGTTGCGGCGACATCCTCTCTGCAATACTCAATCTCCTCCAAACCAATCTTCCCTGTGAGTTTGTGATCCTTCTTACCTTTAACTTGGAAGGCTTCACAGGCTCCATTAAGGCTGAAGGAACGGTTGCGCAGCGCCCACGCGAGCGTTCGCACATCCAGAAAGCGACCTTCGACTACTCCACTTTGTTCAAAATGCTGCCCAGTTTGATAAAGGCCATTTTGCTGTTCTGAGCATCAATGACGATCCGGGGTTTCTTCGGGTTGGGCGCAATTCGCCCTGTTTTGGGATTCTTCCAGAGAGAAGCAAGAGCTAGAGACCAATCAGTGCCTTATTTTTTCCTTTGTGGGACCAGGTGGCCAATCGTGAGAGGTCAAATGGAGAATTGAAACTGACAATCAGCTGACCTTTTTTGATTGCATTCCAAAAGACACTGCTAACGAAGGACGGACGGTTGGTGAGGCGCGGTTCGGTTTGTGCTGGGAAATGTTCGACGGCGACAAGTGTTGGTGGATTGCTCTTGTACTTCTGTAGGAGTCGTAGTTCCTGCTCAGAGACATCATCTCTATAAATTATTCCTTCTGCTACACACAAATATTTAGAACCAACTAGTTTGCCTTCGGAATGATTGTAGAGAATCAAGCAAGGCCAAAGCCCGAAACTGTGGTCAGTGGCGAAGGAATTTGGTATTCTGCACAAATGTAAGGTGCAGGGCTGTATCCTGTGGTTAGGGAGCGGCACCGGAGGCCGGCATGAGCGTTCTTCCTAATACGGGCAATGGAAAGTTTACTGTGCCCGATCTGCTGCAGCGCAAGTCTTCAGCGGCAGGTTTCCCATCCAATTCACGTTCGCAGAAAATCACTTGTTTGACGGCATACGATTATCCGACGGCTCGTCTTTTGGACGAGGCCGGCGTGGATGTTTTGCTGGTCGGCGATTCGCTTGGCATGGTGGTGCTGGGATACGACAGCACGCTGCCGGTTTCGATCGAGGAGATGCTGCATCACACGCGGGCGGTACGGCGCGGCACGCGGCGGGCGCTTGTAGTAGCGGACATGCCTTATGGCAGCTACCACAGCGATATCGCGGAATCCGTGCGCAATGCGATGCGCTTCGTCAAAGACGCGGGCGCCGAAGCGGTGAAAGTGGAAGGCGGCGAACGCCGGCTGGAATTGATTGTCCGGCTGACGGAAGCGGAAATTCCCGTGATGGGGCACGTGGGTTTGACGCCGCAGTCGGTGAATGCGCTCGGCGGGTTTCGCGTGCAGGGCAAGACCGTCGATGCGGCGGAGCAGTTGCTGCGTGATGCGCGCGCAGTGGAAGCGGCTGGAGCATTTGCCGTGGTGCTGGAGGCAGTGCCGAGAGAACTTGCGGCGCAGATTACGCGCGAGCTGCGAATTCCGACGATTGGAATCGGTGCGGGACCGGATTGCGACGGGCAGATTCTGGTGATACACGATTTGCTTGGATTGACATTTGGGAAGACGCCGAAATTTGCGCGGCAATATGCGAACGTCGGCAAAGTGATTGCAAGGGCGGCGCGCGAGTATTGCGAGGATGTGCGCGGCGGGACGTTCCCTTCGGATGGGGAGTCGTATCACGCGGCGCAGACGGCGAAGGAAGAGAAAGAAGCGCCGGTCAATAGTGACGGTGATTGGTAGGGCAAATCGAAACGCGAAATTCGAAAAACGAAAAGCAGATTCCTCGCTGCGCTCGGAATGACAATTACTCAACACATTTGCTGACGGAGGTTGAGATGACGCCGGAAGAAATGCGCGCGCTGTATGATTATAACGCTTGGGCGAATCATCGATCGCTGGATGCTGCGGCACATTTGACGACCGAGCAGTTCACAAAACCGATGGGATCGAGTTTTTCGTCGGTGCGGGGTACGCTGGCGCACATTTGCGGGGCGGAATGGATTTGGCTCGAGCGGTTTCAGGGGCGCTCGCCGGCGTCCTTGCCTGATATTTTGGAGTGCGCTGATCTAGACAGTTTGCGCGCGAAGTGGACGGAGCAAGAAGTGCGGCTGCTTGCGTTTGTCGGCAAACTGACGCAAGAAGATTTGAACCGCGTGTTGGAATACAAGACCTTGAAGTTTGGCGTGTACAAAAATCCGTTGTGGCAATCGATGCAGCATGTAGTGAACCATGGGACGTACCATCGTGGGCAGATTACGACGCTGCTGCGGCAACTTGGGGCGCAGCCGATTTTGACTGACTTGATGCATTATTACCGTGAAGGCGCTACGGCGGCTAGCGCTTGAAAAAAGTTCAAGAGTTCAAAGTTCAAGAGTTGAAACAAGAGACGAAAAACAGGCGGAGCAATATCTTGGGAATGCACAGACTGAAGTCTGTGCCACTGACGGCGTGGAAATAATCCGAACAATAGCCTGGATGAAAGAGTACGCGCGAGGTGCGCGCACTGAAGGCCGTGTCATCGGGCTTGTTCCGACGATGGGTGCGCTCCATGAAGGACATACGGCACTCGTGAGGCGTGCGCGACAAGAGTGTTCGTGCGTTATCGCATCGGTTTTTGTGAATCCGAAACAATTTGGACCGAAGGAAGATTACCAAAAATATCCGCGCGACCTGGAGAAGGACGCGAAGACACTTGGTGACGCCGGTGTCGATGTACTGTTTGCTCCGGAGGCCGCAGATGTTTATCCGGATGGATTTCGGACGTACGTGCATGTCGAAGGCATCAGCGAGCGACTGGAAGGGCGATCGCGGCCGGGACATTTTCGTGGCGTCTCTACCGTGGTGCTGAAATTGTTTGAGATTGTGCAGCCGCATTTTGCTTATTTCGGAAGAAAAGATGCGCAGCAGGTGCGCATCATCAGCGAGATGGCGCACGATTTGAATCTCGATGCGGAAATTGTGGTTTGTCCGGTTATTCGAGAAGCGGACGGGCTGGCGCTTTCTTCGCGCAACACGTATTTGAGCGCCGAAGAACGAATGGCCGCTACGGTTTTGCACCAGGCCTTAGTGGCGGCGCGAGACGAGTTGTCGCGCGGCGTACGCGATGCGATGCAACTGCAAACTGCGATGCGGCGGATCCTCGAAGCAGAGCCACTGGCTAATGTGGACTACGCCGAGATTGTCAGCGCAGATAAGTTTGAACCGGTGGTGCGAGTGGCTCGATCAAGCTATGCCGTTCTGGCGGTGCACATCGCCAAGACCCGTTTAATTGACAACCTTTTGATTGAGCCTGCTTCTCCAGGGTCAGATGACTTTGTGTTTCAGCTGTGAGTCGAATCCCTTTTTAATCCAAATCCTTCCCGCGAACTCAGCGGTCCGCGCCGCCTCTTCGCTTCGCTCAGAAAAAGGCGGATGCTACACCGCCGGAGCGTGGCTCTTTTCTCGAGGCCTCGGCCAGGACTTCGGCAACGTGGCCTTTCACTTTGACGCTGTCCCAGATGCGTTCGAGTTTGCCGTCGGGGCTGATCAGAAAGGTGCTGCGGATGATGCCCAGGAACGAGCGGCCGAGGAATCTTTTCATGCGGCGCGCGCTGTAGGCTTCGATCGTTTTGAGATCGGAGTCGCTGAGGAGGTCGAAGTTTAGTTTTTGCTTGGCTTTGAAACCGGCCTGGGTTTTCACGGAGTCGCCGCTCATGCCGAGTATGACTACGCCTAACTTGTCAAAATTCTTTTTTGCGTCGCGAAACTCGGACGCTTCGGTCGTTCAGCCGGGAGTGTTGGCTTTGGGATAGAAGAAGAGGACTACGCGTTTGCCTTGGTAGTCAGTGAGAGCGACGTCGTTGCCGGCGTCGTTCTTTAGGCGGAATGCAGGGGCTTTGTCGCCGATTTTCAGCATGTTCTCCTCAGTGTTTTGCGCGCGCAAATTTCGCGCGGCTTCGATAAGTCACAACCAGAAGGGAAAGATGCCGGGCTAAAGTCCGGCGCTATGCTTGCTGTTCGGATCATGCCAGGAGCTTTCGCAGGATGTCGTTGATGGCCTGCGGGTTGGCTTGGCCGCGCGTGGCGCGCATGACCTGGCCGACAAAGAACTTGAAGACGCCCTCGTTGCCGGACTTGAATTTGGCGACGTTGTCCGGATTTTTTTCGATGACTTCGCGGGCAGCTTGTTCGAGCGCGCTTGTGTCGTTGATTTGGGCGAGGCCCTCCGCGGCGACGATTTCGTTCGCGCTGCGGCCACTCTCGAACATTGTGGCAAAGACTTTTTTCCCGATGGAAACGGTGATTTGGCCGGACTCGACTAGTTTCAAAAGTTCGGCGAGTGCTGAGGGAGAAACTGGGCTCGCCTCGATCTCTTTTCCGGAATCATTCAAGCGGCGCAGAAGTTCGGTTTGAATCCAGTTAGCGGCGGTTTTGGCGGGCGCACCGGATTTTATGACGGACTCAAAATAATCGGCGAGCGACTGCGCGGCCGTCAGAACGCCGGCGTCGTAAGGCGTTAGGCCGTGCGCTTCGATGAAGCGGGCGCGCCTGGCTTCAGGCAGTTCTGGCAGGGTGCGGACAATTTCTTCGCGCCACGCATCGCTGACGTGAACGGGCAGCAGATCCGGTTCCGGGAAATAGCGATAGTCGTGAGCTTTTTCTTTCGAGCGCATGGATACGGTGCAGGATTCGTCCTGGTTCCAGAGGCGCGTTTCCTGTGAAATGCGGCCGCCGGATTCTAGGACGCCGATGTGGCGCTCAATCTCGTACTCAATGGCTTTTTGCACGTAGCGGAACGAGTTGAGATTTTTTACTTCAACTTTGGTGCCAAATTCTTTTGCGCCGCGCAGACGGACGCTGACATTTGCGTCGCAGCGGAACGAACCTTCTTCCATGTTGCAGTCGCTGACGCCGGTGTAAAGCATGATCTGGCGAAGAGTCGTGAGATAGGCGTAGGCCTCTTCGGGAGCGCGCATGTCCGGCTCGGAGACGATTTCACTGAGGGGTGTGCCGCAGCGGTTGTAGTCAATGTAGGCCTTGGTGGCGGATTCGGAAAAGCCTTCGTGCAAGTTTTTTGCGGCGTCTTCTTCGAGATGCAGCCGCGTAATGCCAATGCGCTTCTTTGCGCCGTCATGATCGATTTCGATCCAGCCGCTCGTTGCGAGGGGCAGTTCGTACTGGGAGATTTGATAGCCCTTGGGCAGATCGGGATAGAAATAGTTTTTGCGAGCGAACCGGGAATGTTCATGGACCGTGCAATTCAAAGCGAGCGAGGCGCGCATGGCGAGTTCGACAGCGCGTTTGTTCAGGCTCGGCAGAGTGCCGGGGAGGCCGAGGCAAACCGGGCAGACATTCGAGTTGGGCGCGTCGCCGAAGCGGTTTGCGCATGAACAGAAAATCTTGGTGTTAGTCAGAAGCTGGACGTGGACTTCCAGGCCGATGACAGTCTCGTACTTCGCGAGGACTTCGGGAGCGACGACCGCCTCTTCTGAAGATGATTTCGTCATGGTGGAGCCCGAATTATAGCATCAGCGCGGCGAGCCATTGAGTGGCATGCCGATCACCGAGCAAACGGTGCCAGGGATGAGCCCGGTCTGTACCGCGCCATGCCACCCCTTCCCCCTATTTTGATAAGAATATCAAAACACGGGATTTAGGTGTCGGTGGGCTGCTAAGAATGTCATTCTACAGGGCTTAGAAGCGATATGATTGGTCATTGTTTCCGGGCACCTCATTCTGGGGGTTTGGATGCGCGTGCTTGGACGGGCACGACGTGTCGTGCCCCTACGAGCTTTCGGTTAACAATAAGACCCCCTCCCCCCTTTTTTGTAAACGTTGCGGATAAAGGAGTTAAGCCGTAAGAGGTGCTTTCAGAAAGCAAAAACGCCAGCATGGATGCTGGCGCTATAGGAACGAGGTTTAGTATTACCTAGCGCTTAACATACGCTTCTGCATACATTTTGTCAAGAGGAAAACCTTGATTCGGACTCTTGGAGCGCTGGACAAAGGGCGGGGTAAGCCTCGCCCCTACAGGGATGGGCATGATGGTTGGCACCCGTTAGTCGTGCGCCGGGACGGGTGCGGGTTCGCGGAATGCGGGAAAGAGGCGTTCGGCGAGTGCGAAGCCGCCGAAGAAGAGGCCAGCATAGACGGCGTCACCTGCAAGGGTGTTCCAGAAGAAGGGGATTCCGGCAACGTAGCAGGCGACGAGCCCTGCGCCGCTGGGTGGGTAGGAGAGACCAACGGCCCAGACGGCAAAATTGGTGACGAGGAAAAACTGGACGGCGCCGAGAAGCGTGGCAGCGGCGATGGGGCCGACACTGCGGCGGTTGCGGAGCCAGAAACCGATGGCGACGCTGACTAGAAAGCTGGCGTAAACGACCGGCATCAGCTTATAGAGGCCAATGAAGATGTCTCCGGCGAAGAGCGCGAGGAGAGGAAAGAGGAGAGCGAGGCGACGGTCTCTGATCACCGCACCGGAAAACAGGGCCATTGCGCCGACTGGCGTGAAGTTCCAGGGATGCGGGGCGATGCGTAATGCGGCGGCCAGAGCGATTATGGCGAGAGCTAGCAGCGTGCGATAAAGCAGGTTTTCTTTCTCAGACATTTGCGAATTCATTTTGTTGCTTCCTCCATTAAGGGCAGTAAGTCGCAAAAAATAAATCCATCACGATTGACTATTTCTCCGGTGCGGACGGGGATGGGCGATCGAAAAATGGGGCCATCGAAAACGAAGGTGTGGAACTCACCATTTTCGCCACAGGGATCGGCGTGCGGCGGCAGATCACGGAAGAAGGACTCGTCGAGCTCGCGGCCGGCGAAACTGGGATCGAGGACTTTGCTGTCCACGCAGACTGCGATGGCGCGGAATCGATTGGCGTGAAATGCGCGGATGAGCTCGCGAGTGTTGCGCTTCCAGATGGGGAAGATAGCCGTCATGCCGATGCGCGCTAGGTTCTTTTCGCGATAGGCTCGCAGGTCTTCCAGGAAGATGTCACCGAACGCGACTTTGCGAACGCCATTTTCGAGGTGGATGCGAAGACCTTCTTCCATACGCGCTTCGTAAATCGGGTTGACGCACTGCGGCGGAATACGGACTTCGTGAAGCGGCAGGCCGATGGATTGGGCTTGCCGCTCGAGAAGTTCACGCCGGACACCATGCATGCTAATGCGCTCGTAGCCCTCGGTGACTGTGGTTAGGAGCGCGTCGATGCGGAACTCATTCTTTTGCAAAAGCGTATGCAGGGCCATGGCGCTGTCTTTGCCGCCGCTCCAGCAGAAGAGTATTGGTTCGGTTGGTTTCGTCACGTCGAAGCGCTCCTATGGTTTAGCCATTGCTGAAATGGGGCGCAGCATGCTGCGCCCCTACCCGGGCGTTTAGTTGCGGCCTTTGAAGGTGTAGCGCACGCCGGCCTGGACATTGCGGCCAAGAGCCGGGTAGCCCAGGGCATCCTGGTACTGCTTGTTGAAGAGATTTTGCGCGCGCGCGTAAAACGTAACGCCGTAGCCGACGTCGTAGTGCGTGGCAATGTTGAATAGCGCATAGCCGGGATTGCTGACGAGTCCGAGACCGAGAAAGTCCGAGTCCGTGCGAACTCCCGAGAAATAGCCGCTAACCGTCATGCCGAAGCGGCGGTAGGCGGCGTTCAAGGTGAGTGAGCCGGAATTGACGGGGCGGCGCGCCAGGTGGTTGCCGGGAAGCTCCGTAGGATCGAAAGCGTTGGGAGCTTCGAGAACGCGACTGTCGTCGTAAGTATAGTTCCCGGCCAGATTGAGCCAGCGAGTGATTCTGGCGTCGCCGGAAAGGTTGATGCCGCGAGCACGGGCACGGTCCGTGTTGAAATAAAATCCAAAACTCGGAGGAGCGTTGGGAATGGTGATGCCGCAAGTGTTTGTGGTGGCGGTGATAGGTTCGCAGAACGCAAAGCTCACGATGTTGTAGAAGCGGCTGGCAAAGTAATTTCCGGAGAGGCTGATCCGATCATTGAACAGCTTTTGGTCGATGCCGGCGGTCCAAGTCTTGCTGGATTCGGGCTTGAGCGAGGGATTCCCGAAGTCGCCGAAGTTGTCGCCATAGATCTGGTCGAAGCGAGGCTCTTTGATGCCTTGGCCATAGAAGCCGCGCAGCAGCGTTTCGCCCCAAAATCCGTGGCCGTAGCGCGCAACCACTGCTCCGCCTGCGCGTGGGACAAAACGAGTGCCGAAATAACCGTTAGCCTCGACCCGTCCACCGAAATTGAGAGAAACGCGGCGCTGCGGCTGGTAGCGGAAATCCAAGAATCCGCCTTGATTATTGCGACGGGCGTGGTTGACGTCGATCGAGGAAAGGAAAGCGTTCTCGACTTCATATTGATAGCCGGCGGTGACGGCGAAATTGGAGAGCGAGTAGCTGGTTTGAGCGCTCACGTTTGCGCGGTTGTATTGAAAGAGGCTGTTGCCGACAAAATCGCAGAATTCGGCGGTGGCGACGGCAGTGGGATTGGTCTGGGGACAGAACGCGTTGGGATCGGTGGCGTAAAAACTTTGCAGAGGATTGTCGCTGGATTGGCGGGTGTAGGATTCGCCACCGCTGATTTCATGGCGCCAGTGCTTGCCGGTGGAAAAATTCCAGCTAGCGCCGGTGCTGAAAATCTGCTGACCGTAACGCTGATAGAGGCTAGGCGGAGTGAAGACCGTTTGTCCGGGAATGCCAGCGTCGCTGGTGTTGTTGCGAATGGTGAGGCGGAGCTGGTTGTTGTCGCTGAAGGTATAGCCGAAATTTCCGGAAAGCGTGCGATTTATAAAATCGTCGTTCGGTCCTTGGCCGTCCGTCTCTATGTAGGATGCGGCAGCGGAATAGTCGAACTTGCCAAGCAATCCGCTGAGCGTAGCGCCGCCGCGTCCCGTGGAGAAACTGCCGCCCTCGCCAAAGATGCTGAACTCGGGCGTGCGCGTGGATCCGCGATGGGTAAAGAGCTGGATGACACCGGAAACGGCATCGGTCCCGTAGATGGCACTTTCGGCTCCGCGAACGATTTCTACCTTATCGATGTTGTCGACCGTGAGGCTGGAAAAATCCACGGCGCTGCCTGGGGGATTGATGGGCACGCCATCGACAAGGATTTTGGTGAAGTTGGAATTGCCGCCGTTGAGAAAAACGGAAGCGGAACCTCCTTCAGGGCCGGTGCGGCCGATGGCGATGCCTGTTGAAAACTGGAGAGCATCGGTGAGCGCTACGGATTGGCGCTGGTCGATCTCTTCCTTCGTAATGACGGAGACCGGCGCGGTGGTTTGATCCGCGAGTATGGGCTCCGCCTCCGCCGTGACAATAACGCTGGAGGAGAGGCGCTCGAGGTCGAGGCTGAGGTCCAGCTTGCGCTGCTCGCTCGGTGCCAAATCAAGAACGAGATCGCGAGAAACGAACGGCGAACACTTGAACGACAGATGATAGCGGCCGGGCGGAAGCGCGAGGCTATAGGCTCCATCGGTGGACGAACTTGTTTTCCAAAGTTGTGCGGTGGCGTTTCCTTCTAATTGCGCGGTGACGCTAACTCCTCCGACGGCGGCGTCGCTGGAATCCAGAAGAGTTCCAGACAGATGAGCATCCGAGGATTGGTTTTGTGCTAGTGCGGAAATGCTGACTACCAGGAAGAATAAAAGAAAAAGTCCACGTCGTAGAGCGTTTGCGGTCATGTTTTCCTCCGCTCCCTCTCGCGCGGGAGTTGAAGGTTGGCCTGGCGCTTGGAAGAGATCGCTCGGGCTGCAGACTTCGCCGGTCTCCTGGCTTGGCGGCAGTTCCGTCCCCGTTCGGCGTATGTTCAACGGGGCCGGTGCTTGGCCTTCCCGTAGCGCTGCCCGTTATTTCTGGCGCGATCTCTGAGAGAGATTCGCGAACAGTGAGCGAAGCGCCGCAGTGGCCTCAGCAGTACCTTATTCCGCCTTACAGTCGCGCGGCGGCGACGGCTTTTTCACGTTTGGCCCCAGGGTTGGCTAGGGTTAACGCACCGTCTTCCCGTGCACGAAGTCCGCGGTGAGTGTGGGGGGCTCGGTGGCCCGCTATAGGTGATTCAAGTGCCGCAGCCTGGGCCACGGCGTTTGGGTGAATAAAGGAACTGCTACTTATTTTGCAGGCGGCATATTCACACGCGGACGGCCAGACGAGCCGAGCTCCACGGTGAGTGCTGTCTGAAAAACTTGTTCGAGCAATTCGCGCTGGAAGACAGTTGCCGGCGGTCCAACGCGAAGACATTTGCCCTTCTGAAAAAGAGCGACCTGGTCGGCGTACTGGCCGGCGAGATTCAGCTCGTGCGTGACGACGACGACCGTGTAGCGATTCGCGGATGCAAGCCGTCGCAGCGTTTCGAGCAGATCGACCTGCGCGCCGATATCGAGATGCAGCGTGGGCTCATCCAAAAGGAGGAGTAGCGGCTGCTGCGCGAGGGCGCGCGCCAAGATGACGCGCTGCTTTTCGCCGCCGGAGATCTGATCCATCAAGCGGTCGCTGAGATGTTCGGCGCCGACTTGAGCAAGGGCATTGCGAGCGATGAGGATGTCCTCTTCCGTTTCGAATCGCAGCGTGCGGCCGTAAGGATGCCTGCCCTGGAGAACAAATTCCCAGGCGCGCGAGGGGAAAAGCAGAGGGCTCTCCTGCTGGACCATGGCGATGCGCTGGCCGCGGGTACGGTGCGGAAGCGTGTGCGTGACAAAGCCGTTCAGGAGCACGCGGCCGGAAAGCGGTTCCAGCGCGCCAGCAATAAGCTTTAGTAGCGTGGATTTGCCGCACGCATTTGGCCCCACAATCGCAACGATTTCACCTGGACGCGCTTGGAAACTTGTGGCTTCGAGCGTAAACAAGGGCGCTTGCGTGGGATTGGCGGAGTACGCGTAGCTGACCTGCTCGACACTCAGGCGAATATCGGAGTTGAAATCTCCGGCGTCTCCCGAAGGACGCGCAGCAGGGGAGCGGGCATAACTGCTCACGCTAGCCTCCTGCGCATTAAATAAAGAAAAAGTGGCGCGCCAGCAATGGCAGTCATGGCACCAACAGGAAGCTCTGCCGGAGAAACGATAGTGCGCGCGAGAGTGTCGGCGAGGACTACGGCGATGGCGCCGCCGAACGCAGCCGTTGGCAGCAGGATGCGATGATCGGAACCGAAGAGGAGGCGCATGACGTGGGGCACCAGCAGACCTACGTAACCGATAGCGCCGCTGACGGAAACGGCCAGTCCCGTTAACAAGGATGCCGCAATGTAAACGACCAAGCGAACGCGGCGGACGTCCACGCCGAGGTGCATCGCTTCTTTTTCGCCGCCAAGAAGCAAGTTCAGGTCTGACGCCGTGGTGTAAATGGTTCCCGCGGCAAGAAAAAAGCCAAAGCGGAGAATGAGGCTCACGATGTGCGGCGGCTGAGTCTGGAGTTCACCCATCATCCAGAAGGCGATGCCACGATAGTTGCCGCCGGTCAGCGTGGACATGAAAAACATAATTATGGCCTGCAGAAAGGAGGCGGAAATAATGCCGGCGAGGAGCAGCGTGCCGCTGTCAATTTGACCTTCGCGAAGGCCGAGGAAATAGACGGCCGTGATCGTGAGGGCGGCACCGAGGAAAGCGCCGATGGGCGTCAAGAGCGCAGCCACAGCTGGTGCGAGTGCCAGATGAGGTTCGATAATCAGCGCGATGATGGCACCGACGGCCGCGCCGCTGGAAACGCCGAGAACATACGGGTCGGCCAGAGGATTTCGCAGCAGCGCCTGAAAACTGGCACCTGCGACGGAAAGCGATGCGCCAACAAAAATCCCAAGCAGAATGCGCGGCAACCGAATATCAAAAATGATGAGCTGATATTCGCTGGAGAGCTGGCTGCTTTGGCGAAAAAGAACGCGAAGCAAATCGTGGCCCAGGCCGTAGAGAGACACGGGGACAGCCCCGAGCTTGAGCGCGATCACCACCACGACGAAAAGGACGGCAGACAGAATCGCGCATTGCGTGAGTAAACGGCCGAGCGTCAAAGGGCGCAAGCGCAGACCTCCGTGAGAGTGGGAACCCCGCTCGATGAATTCAATATGTGAAGTGAGAGTTGTGGCTGAACTGGAGGCGGAATTTTCTTTTCCTTTTCGTCTTCGGGGTGCGGGGAAAACGTTTCGGGATGCAATTGCCGCGCGAGATCCTCGATGGCGGAAACAATTCGCGGAGCAGTCCTGTTCACCGCATCGCTGATGACAGCAAAATGGCGGTTGCGGACAGCATCGAGACCGCGCCATCCGGGGCGCTCGGCGAGCACGTCGAAATCATTTTGTCCGCTATCGGAATGTGA
>Ga0210391_10000934_pt1 | contig 27863 bp, 15 predicted proteins | sample IncBWC12OmetaG_FD_160573 | JGI IMG/M metagenome (GOLD analysis project Ga0210391, IMG submission 160573) | Forest soil microbial communities from Barre Woods Harvard Forest LTER site, Petersham, Massachusetts, United States - Inc-BW-C-12-O ... | reverse complement strand
GGATCGGAAAACCATTCGCGGCATTGTGAGCGGTAATAGCCGTAACGAAATCTTGCCAAAGATGATCGTCTCCGGAGCTCAAGCCAGTAGGCGGATCGCAGGACCCCAAATTGGCGGCGGTGCAGCTGGCGTCGGTGGGATTCGAAGAGGCCCAAGTCGGTACGGCGCCAAACGTAAAGACGAAGTCAGTCTGCCCATGGCTTTGCGCCACAGCGATGGTGTTATCGAGCGTGCTGAAGTCATAAACGCCGCTCGATGTGTTGATGTCATTCCAGGTTGTCTCCGTCGCCCACAAGCGAACCGCTCCGAACGGAATCGTGGGATACGGAATCTGGCCGTTGAAAACGCCGGGATGCAAGTTAAAGCCAAAATAAGTCGCCGGGATGGCGCCCGATGTCGCAGGTGACTGCGCACGAGGGCGTAGCGACGTAGCCGTACGAAGTGGTGCCGCGTTGGGCCCTGCGGTACAACCCGCAGGCGGAGGAGGGGGCGGCGATGTAATGCGCTGGGAAGACGAGCTTGATCCACCGCCGCAGGCAGTGCCGACCCAACAGGAAAGCAACAATATCGACAAAGAAATTGCGGGAAAACGGCTTTCCGATTTTCCATTGGCGCGGATGTTGCGGCTCGTTATGGCTCCCGTCGTTCCCATTCGCATGAACGTAACCCTTTCCTGTGAAGAAATTGGCAAATTCAATTCAGTTTGGCCTTGATGCTCTACTGCGGCAGGCGGCATGGCAAGTTTGAATCCCCGATCCACGGAAAGCAGGCCGTTGTCTTCGGGCACAAGAAGTCTGAACAATCTGAACCCTGTATTATGAATAAAGTTGCGGCATTCACAGAAGTACCATCTGTTTCGCTTCATCGTAGCTGGTTTCAACACTTTTGAGTGCGACCAGAGAACAAGCCCCTTCGTCTACATTCCCCCGCGTGCTTGATCTGCTCCGCACGATGAATTGGTTAATGCGCTGATTTTTAAATAGCTTACCAATTTTAGCGAGGATCATTTCAACGAGGATCAGTTGTTCCAAAGCTGTTCTCTCATATTCGGGAAGGAATCGAACAAAGATGCAGATCAGAAATCGTGCCCTGGGAATTCTATCCGTTCTAGTGGCTTTGAGCAGCGTGGCGATGTCAGCGCAAAACAACTGCGGTGGCAATCCCTCCTACGGTACGTGTTCGGCTCCGGCCGCACCGACGCAGGTTTGGTGCGCCGGAAATAACGCCGCCAGCACCTGTCCGGGAGGCACGTCGTGGGTGGGCTTCAACACCACAACTCCCGCCGCAGGGAGCTGGACCAATCAATTTGAGGGGCTGGATGCGAGCAGCATCTTGAACTCCGGCCGTACCCCTGGCGCGGAGCCCGATCCCAATGGCGGGGTAGGGCCGACGAACGCATCCGGCGTCGGGCAGTATCTTGAGTTCGCGGATAACTATATCCAAGCGTTCGACAAGGCTACAGGGAGTGGTATTTTCTCCAACGAAAGTGGCGGCGCAGCCGCTCCGCAACCGATCGGAATGCTGTTCTCGCCCAGTGCGTCCACCTATTGCGCAGGTGCTTCTCTCGACGGCATTGCCAGCTACAACCGGATCGACAACGCTTTTGTTCTGGCGAATATCTTCAACAACAAGAGTACCTATTACCTTTGTATAGGGGTAAGCGCCCCGTCCAGCGGCGCGGTGCCCGCCAGTAATCTGGAAGGAGTTGCGGGCCAGAGCGCGTGGAACGCATACGCATACAACCTTACCCCTGCAATTCCCAAGAATGCCGAAGGTGTTACCTACTTTCCCGATTATGAAAGATTCGGAACCTGGGGCGACGGCTTCTATATCAGCTGGGATCTGATGGACGTTTCTAACGCGTACAACATCGTCGGAGTCGAAGTCTGCCAATTCGACAAAGCCGACATCATCGCGGGACTTTCATCGAACGCTCCCAAGTGCTATACCTACATTCCTCAATACGTCGTTGGAACTTCTGGCACGGACAGAAGCTTGATCCACACTCTGTTGCCGGCGGATTTCGAAGGTGAGAATCCGATTCCCTCAAACACCGCGGGAGAATATTTTCTGGCATTAGTCAATCCCTCGAATACTGGAACCAACGTGCAGTGTTCGGTATCGCCGTGCACGTCAAATCGGTTGGCTTACTGGACATGGTCCGGGTTGACCAGCGGCGCCGCGCCGACAATCCTGGTCCTTACGGGTCATCCGTTCACGCCAGGTTGTTACTACCCGAAAGCTCCTTACAACACCTACTGTGTCCCGGAGCCCTATGGGAAAACGATTGATGGTCTGGGAGATCGTCTGGGCTACCGTTTGGCGTATCGCTACATTACCGGCACTACTAGTGCAGAGTACCTGGCTGTGACCCACACCGTTCAGGAAAATAGCACCACCAGAAGAACGGGCATACGTTATTACAAGCTTCAGGCGGGCAAGACTCCCAAGATGGCGATTCTTGGAGAACTCCAGGACACTACAAACAATTATTTCCTGTCAATGCCCAGTGTCGCCATGGATAAGAACGGCGACCTCGGCATCACCTATACGGTCACGGGGAACTCGACGAAAGGGAGTACCAATAACTACGATCCATCCCCGTTCTTCGTAGCCGTGAGCAGTGCCGGAGTTCAAGGAACACCGGTGGTGATTCTGAGCAATAGCGGATCGAGTGGGCAGGATGAAACCGACCAGGACTGGGGCGAGTACGTGAGCGTATCTTCCGATCCCGATGACGACACCACATTCTGGGCAGTCGATGAATATATGAATGGTAACCAGCTCGGTAACTGCTCCTACAAGCTCGGGGTTGGAAGCGGGTGCACTTGGGCTTCCAGAATATTTACCTGTCAAAAAGGATCTGGTTGTTAGGTTAGACGCAGTCTTTAACTGTGATGAAATGCGCATCTCCGTCACTTCGAACGGACAAAAACTTCCACTAATTGAGAGACACAATTCAAGGAGCAGATAATGTATTTCCCTTCCATTTCAACTCGAATGATCCGGTGCGGCCTACGGCTTGGACTGCTTGCAGTTTTGGGTGTCGGGACCGCAGCGGCGACGACGAACTGCTACACCATCTCGCCGTCCAGCTTGAACATCCAGTTTGTCAACCAGGCGGTTGGAACGACCAGCACGGCGCAGCAGGGCATCACCATCGACAACCAGTGCACAACCACGCTGCAGATCACCAGCATCACGGTTACGCCCTCAGAATTTCTGTTGAGCATGGGCTATACCTGGAACATTCCTGCCAAGCAGGAAATACAGTACGGCCTGCGATTTAGGCCTGACGCCGCTCAAACCTTCAACGGAACAATCACGCTTGGGCTCGCCAGCGGACCTCCCATCGTGCTCAACATCTCCGGCACCGGTATCACGACCGGTGCGGTCGCGAGCTTGACCAGCCCGTCTTTGACGTTCAAGGGCGTCCAACCGGGAAAGACGGCTACCCAGAAAGTGACGCTTACCAATACCGGCACAACGCCGATGACGGTCCTGGCCGTTTACACGGAGCCACCATTCGCGGTGAATGGATACACCGGAGGCGGAGCAGGAACCGTGCTGCAGGCGGGAGGGACGCTGCCCCTGACGGTTGGATTCTCTCCATCTGCTGCAGGAACTTACAACGGGACAGTAGTGATCACGAGTGACGTCCTGAACCCTGTGGGCGTGACTCTCACTGGGACGGCCCAAGCGCCTACAACGCTGGGAATTACAAGTTTTGCTACTCTTCCTACTGCCACGCAAGGGGCTAAGTATTCGGCCACGCTTACCGCAGCCGGAGGAACACCGCCTTACACGTGGTCCCTTGCCACTGGTTCCAAACTACCCACGGGCCTGACTTTGTCGAGTGCGGGAGTCATTTCCGGTAGTCTTCCTTCTACTTTGAAAACGGGCACTTACAAGCTGTCAGTCCAGGTTACGGACTCCACTTCGAAGCAAGTCACAGCCACGAATTCAATGGCGGTTGCCGCACCGACCGGAGCCACCTGCAACAATATCTCGTGGAACATCGGTGGTACGAACACCCCGCTTGTTCCTGTTACAGACTTGGGAACGGGGACTTACTTAGGAGTTGAAGGCGGTCTCTACCCGAATGGCAGCAACATTATGCCGGCATCGCACGACGCGGATGGCTTGGCCCTCGCGAGTGCAATTCAGCCTTTAGATGCCAACGGTAACCCCGACCCGAACGGTAAGTACGGCTTGCTCTCACTCGGATTGTCGGTTACGTTCGAAAATTACTTTTACTTTCAGCAGGCTGGGTTGGCCGATACATCTCTGAATCCACACTTGGTGCTGGTGAATGGCGCGAATCCGAATCTGACGGCAGCTCGCTACGCGAATGCCGCGGATCCGATTTGGACTACCGAGACGAATTTCTTCTTGCCCAATGCTGGTGTAACCGCGAACCAGATCGTTGCAGCCTGGGTCATGGTGATCGATGGCTATCCCACCGGCACTTTCCCCAACGATATGGTCGCGCTGCAGAGCCAGTACGAATCGATCGCTAATAACCTGCACACGAAGTTCCCGAACCTGACCATGGCATTCTTCTCTTCGCGCGACTACTCAGGTTACTCGAACGGAAGAGTGCAGCCTGACGATCCGGAGCCGTACGCCTACGAGACTGCGTTTGCCGTGCGCGGAATGATTGAAGATCAGCTCAACGGCAACGCCAATCTCAACTACAATCCCAACAACGGTCCGGTAACGGCGCCGTGGCTGAGCTGGGCGGACTATGACTGGGCCAACGGTATGATCCCGCGCAGCGACGGATTGGTTTGGACCTGTCAGGACTTCCTCAATGATGGCACTCACAACTCGCTGCCAACCGGCCGCGAGAAGGATGCCAACATGTTGATGAACTTCTTTAAGACCGATGATGCGACGATGCCGTGGTTCCTGGCACCGGCGCCTCGCAAGTAATAAAAACCGCCTGTGAAAAGCGGAGGTTCCGTTTCCTGGGACCTCCGCTTTTTTCCCTCCTCTTCGCATTACTTAAGTTCCCTTCCTTTATTACCAGTTAGTCTTAATAATCTCTTCCGAGGTGTTTCATGGCGTTGGTGAATTCCCGAGTGAAGTCGGGAGCTCTCATCGGGAGCTTTCTTGCAATCGTCTGTCTGTTCGCGGCTATGTGTTTCGCCCAGTCCACACGCCCGGCGCAGGTTAAGTCGGCTGCCAAGTCCGGCAAAGGCGACATCACCGCCATTCAGCACATCGTTTTTATCGTCAAAGAAAACCGCAGCTTCGATAACTACTTCGGACAATATCCGGGGGCGGATGGCACGACCACCGGTCTTTTTTCCACCGGACAGACCATGGTTCTCGAACACACGCCCGATCAGGTCGTGGATATGGGCCACGACTGGACTTCCGCCATCACCGCTATGGACGGCGGCAAGATGGATAACTACGATTTGATCCTATACGGGAACGTCAATGGCGCGCTCATGACAATGTCTCAGCTCACGGCGCAAGACATTCCCAATTACTTCACCTACGCGCAACACTTTGTGCTGGGAGATCACATGTTCTCGTCGCTGCACGGCGAGAGCTTTCCCAATCATCTTTATACGATCGCCGCAACTTCGGGCGGTGTCTTCACCGTGCCGCAGCCCTTGGGTTCGCAGAAAGCGGGCTACAACTGGGGTTGCGATTTGCCTTCCGATTACGCGGTTCGCGTTATGGATGATGATGGAGACGTTAGCGACTCGTTCCCTTGCTTCGACTTCCAGACTCTCGCGGATAGCCTCGAAAATGCCAACATAAGTTGGAAATACTACGCGCCTCCTCAAGGTGCCCAGGGATATCAGTTCTCGACTTACGACGCCATCAATCACATTCGTAACTCACCACTTTGGGCGCAGGATGTAGTTCCGGATACGCAGTTCGCTGTCGACGCTGCCAACGGCAACCTGCCCGCGGTAAGTTGGTTGGTCACTGGGCCCAACAGCGAGCATCCGCCCAACAGCACCTGTCTGGGCGAAAACTGGACAGTCCAGCAATTGAATGCTCTTATGCAGGGGCCGGATTGGGGCACCACTGCCGTGTTCCTGACTTGGGATGACTTTGGAGGCTTCTATGATCACATTCCGCCACCGCAGGAGGACGAGTTTGGCCTAGGTCCGAGAGTCCCGTTTCTCATCATCTCTCCCTACTCCCAGCCCGGCTACATTTCGCACACGCAGTACGAATTCTCCTCCGTGCTCAAGTTCATTGAAGACCGCTTCAACCTGCCGCCGCTCTCGGACCGTGACGCCAACGCCAACGACACTACCGACAGCTTCAATTTCAGCCAGACCCCGAATGCTCCACTTATTTTGACCCCTCGCACTTGTCCCATCAGTTCCGCTTCCAATTTGTATTTTGGCGGGCAGGTCGTGAACAATCTCAGTCCCGCGAATGTGGTTACTTTGACCAACATTCGCACCACGCCCGTTACAGTTTCCAACATCGCCACCACGGGGAACTTCACCCAGAAGAACAACTGCACCACCTTGGCGGTTGGCGCCACTTGTCAAATCACGGTAATGTTCGGCCCCCGGCAGACCGGACCTCTCACCGGAACCCTCACCATTACAGATACCGATGTTACTAGTCCACAAGTAGTAAACTTACAAGGCATTGGCACCCAAGTCAGCCTGTCAAATGCAAAATATCCGGGCCTCAATTTGGGCACGTCCTACCTCAATTCTCAAAGCACTGCCTCGGTAACCCTCACCAATCACGGTAAGTCACCGCTCACCATTAACAGCATCACGACTGTAGGAAACTACGCGCAAACCAATACCTGTGGATCCTCGGTGGTGGCCGGAGGCACGTGCACAATCGAGGTAAGCTTTAACCCCGTCACTGCCGGGACACTCTATGGCAACCTCATAGTAAACGATAGCGACCCAGCGAGCCCGCATACTGTTCGTCTCTATGGGGTCGGAAGCGCTACCTTGCTCGCGCCTACGGTCTTAGGTTTTGGCAATGAGTATCTGAACGAAACCAGCAAGCCCAAGACGATCAGCATGACCAATGTGAGCACAAACCCGCTGCACATTGGCAGTATCACGCCCAGCACTAACTTCTCTGCGACCAATACCTGCGGTGTATCGTTGGCGCCTGGAACGGCTTGTTCGATCACTGTCACTTTCACGCCCACGCAGGTTGGAGCTATAACGGGGACGTTGACGATTTCGGACGCCGACTTGAATAGTCCACACATCCTGAAGTTGACCGGAAACGGAGTCAACCCTTAATCCGACAACCAAGAACACAAAGCAAGTCGATTTGGTTACCTAACAATCCGCGTCAGGCTGGGCATCGACCGACCTGACGCAGAACTTACTGATTCCCGAACCCCTTCGATTCTCACAGTAGATCTATTTCCCAAGTCCCGCTCGAAATCAGTTAAACGTGGGAGCGTCCGTGACAGAATTTCTCCGAAGACCGTCAAGATTTCTCACCTTCGTATCTTCGTGTGCTTTCTCTGCGCTAACCGTCGTTAGCCTCGTTGCATCGGGAGCTGCTCAGACCGACACCGGGAAGAACCCCGCGAAAGCGGGTACGAAGGGAGACATTAGTGTTATTCAACACATAGTCTTCATCATCAAAGAGAACCGCAGCTTTGATGAGTATTTTGGTTTGTTCCCTGGAGCCGACGGCGCAGCCACAGGAGTCACGTCCACTGGCCAGGTGATCAATCTCGAACGCACGCCCGACGAAGTCATCGACATGGGCCATGACTGGACTTCCGGTATCACGGCTATGGACGGCGGCAAAATGGATCGCTTTGACATCATCCAGGACGGAAATTACAACGGAGAATATCTGTCGTACTCAGAGATGACGCAAGCCGACATTCCGAACTACTACGCATACGCGCAAAATTTTGTGCTGTCGGACCAGACCTTCTCGTCTCTCCACGGTCCAACGTTGCCGAATCATCTCTACACAATCGCGGCACAGTCTGGTGGCGTCATCTCCGTTCCCTCCGCCCCCAACATGCAGAACCTCTCGAACTGGGGCTGCGATTCGCCGGCCGGCGCTCACGTCACGGTTGTGGATGACGACGGAGATATCTCGCAGGCCTTCCCCTGCTTTGACTTCCAAACTCTGGCCGACTCGCTCAACAGCGCCAATATCGCCTGGAAATACTACGCACCGCCGGAAGGCCAGGCAGGCTACGAGTACTCGACTTTCGATGCGATTAACCACATTCGGAATTCCTCCATCTGGACCGAGAATGTGGTGCCGGATACGCAATTCGCCACGGACGCCGCCAGCGGCAACCTGCCGGCTGTAAGCTGGCTCGTGACGGGGGCGGGCAGCGAACATCCACCCAACAGCACCTGCCAGGGCGAGAACTGGACGGTGCAGCAGTTGAATGCCCTGATGCAGGGCCCGGATTGGGCTACCACAGCGGTCTTTCTTACATGGGATGATTTCGGTGGTTTCTACGACCATGTCCCGCCACCCACTTTGGACGAGTATGGCTTGGGGCCTCGCGTCCCCATGCTCATCATCTCGCCGTATGCTCAGCCCGGTTATATCTCGCACACGCAGTACGAGTTTTCTTCGGTGTTGAAGTTCATCGAGGAGCGATTCAACCTGGCATCGCTATCGGAGCGTGATGAGAATGCCAACGATATGACCGATAGCTTCAATTTCAACCAGTCGCCGCTGCCGCCGCTGATTCGGACCCCGCGGGCCTGCCCCATCCCCAGCGCGACCAACGTTTATTTCGGTGGCCAGCAGCTTTCCATACCCAGTACCCCCTATACCGTTAAGCTGACCAACGGGCGCACCACCACCCTTACCCTCTCGAAGATCCAGGTCACGGGAGACTTTACTCAAACGAATAACTGCAGGAGTCTTCCCGTGAATGCGACCTGCAACATCAACGTGACATTCAATCCGACGCAGACTGGACCGCGCACTGGAATCTTGAAGATCACCGATAGCGATGCCAGCAGCCCGCAGGTAGTGAACCTTCAAGGAGTTGGCAGCGAAGTCAGCATGACGAATTCGCTCTTTCCGGGGATTAACTTCGGCACGATCAACCTGAATACGCAATCCACGCAGAGTGTGACTTACACGAACCACGGGACTTCGCCAACCTCCATCAGCGGCATTTCGACGGTGGGGAATTATTCGCAAACGAATAATTGTGGAAGCAGCGTCCTGGCCGGCGGATCGTGCACCATCTCGGTGACCTTCGACCCTGACTCAGCAGGATTGCTGATTGGAAACCTCTGGGTCTCTGACAACGACCCAGCGAGCCCGCATACGGTGCGACTCAGCGGCGTCTCAGAAGGGGTACTGGTAAGTCCATTAACCCTGAAATTCGGGAAACAACGGGTAAATACCACGAGCAAGCCCCAACTCATCACGGTACAGAACCTTGCCGACGGTGTCATGAACATTGGCACGATTACTGTTAGCAGCAATTTCGCACAGACGAATAATTGTGGCAGTTCGATTCCGGGTGATGGCCAATGCACAATCAGCGTCACCTTCACACCGACTGTCGCGGGCGGGCAGCAGGGCAAAATTATGATTACCGACAGCAACGATGAACCCTCAACGGTGACGCTATCGGGAACCGGAGTTAGTCCGTAACATTCAGGCGAAGGATTCACAGGCCCCTCTCGCACGGTCAACGGGACAGGCCAGCAATTTTCAGCAAGATGGAACCGCCAAAAAGAGGTGAATTATATGGCGCGCATATCGAACCGAAAAAAATCAGGACTCCTCAGCTCAGCATTCGTTGTTATCTTCAATCTATTCATCGTTACTTGCGTGGCCGGGACTGCGGGAGCTCAGGCCAAGCCACCTGCGAAAGCTGGTAAGCCTGGCGACATCACCGTCATTCAGCACATCATCTTCATCGTCAAAGAAAATCGCAGCTTCGATAACTACTTTGGTTTGTATCCGGGAGCGGATGGCGCAACCACGGGACCTACTTCCACGGGCCAGGTCCTCAATCTGCGCCACACCCCGGATCAAGTGGTAGACATCGATCACGAGTGGGTTGCCGCACTTACCGCCGTCGATGACGGAAAGATGGACCGTTTTGACCTGATTCCTAACGGAGATATTAACGGCCAGTATCTTGCCTATTCCCAGCTCGCTCCGACCGACATTCCGAATTATTACAAGTATGCAAAAAACTTTGTGCTGGCCGACCGAATGTTCTCGTCCGTGCACGGGGACAGTTTCGAAAATCATCTCTATATCATTGCGGCGCAAGCGGGCGGCGTGATCACTCAGAAGAAAGGGTCGCCTGCATCGCCCACTTGGGGTTGCGACGCGGCTCCGAACTTCTTATTGCAAACCGAGGATGAGACGGATGGGGTTATCTCAGAGATATTCCCGTGCTTCGACTTTCAAACGCTTGCCGATCGGCTCGACGGCGCGGGAATAAGCTGGAAATACTACGCGCCGGGCGAAGGCCAGAACGGGTATGTCTACAACACTTACGACGAGATCAACCACGTCCGCAACACCTCCCTATGGACGGAACATGTGGTTTCGGATGACCAGTTTGCTGTCGATGCCGCGGCTGGAAATCTTCCTGCGGTGAGCTGGCTCGTCACCGGACCGAACAATGAGCATCCTCCCAGTAGCGCCTGCCAAGGCGAAAACTGGACCGTGCAGCAGTTGAATACCTTAATGCAAGGGCCGGATTGGGGTACCTCGGCAGTCTTTTTGACGTGGGACGATTTCGGGGGTTTCTACGATCACGTTGCGCCTCCGCCAATGGATCTATACGGTCTGGGGCCCAGAGTGCCTCTGCTTATCATTTCTCCTTACGCACAGGCGGGCTACATTTCCCATACTCAATACGAATTCGCGTCCGTGCTTAAGTTCATCGAAGATCGTTTCAACTTGACGCCGCTTACGCAAAGAGACGCCAACGCGAACGACACGACCGATAGCTTCAATTTCACCCAAACGCCGCTTCCTGCACTGATTCTGAAGCCTCAGACCTGCCCCATCCAAGCCGCCTCAAATATTTACTTCGGCGGAACTACGGTGAGCACCTCCAGCCCGCCTCAAGCGATTGCAATCACGAACATCCGAACCTCTCCGATTACCTTTTCAAAGATCGCCATTAGCGGAAACTTCACCCAGACCAGTAATTGCAAGACACTGGCTGTGAACGCCAAGTGCAATATCAACGTAGCTTTCAAACCATTGCTGACCGGCCTTCTCACCGGATCGCTGACGATTACCGACTCTGATACAACCAGCCCGCAGGTGGTTAGCCTTCAAGGAATCGGCAGTGAGGTTAGCGTCTCGAATTCTCTTTATCCCGGCATCAACTTTCCCACCACGGTGTTGCTGGGGTCTTCTTCGGCTGCGCAAACCGTGACCGTGACAAACAATGGCACGGCTCCGTTGTCGTTGACTGGCATTAGCACCGTTGGAGATTTTGCCCAGACCAACACTTGTTCGACCAGTCTCGCGCCTTCGGGTTCCTGCAACATCAGCGTCAGCTTCGTACCGACCACTTCCGGCATTCGCTACGGAAATCTCGTGATTGCAGATAGCGACCCGGCAAGTCCTCAAACCGTGCGGCTCACCGGCAATGCCACCGCGGTCTCTGCGAGCCCATTTAAGCTTAATTTTGGAAATCAAACAATCAACACGACCAGCGCCGCGCAGTCGGTCACGGTTAAAGTTTCCGGCGTTAACTCGGTCAATGTCGGAACCATCACACCCAGCGCAAATTTCGCCGTGACGAATACCTGTGGCTCGTCGATTGTAGGAGACGGAAAGTGCAAGATCGGGGTTACTTTCACTCCAACTCAGGTAGGAAGCGTGACGGGCACACTCACAATTAACGACGCGGACTTGAGCAGCCCGCAAATCGTGCCGCTCTCGGGAACGGGAGTTCAGTAGCCTCGCGGTAACGAAGAGCAGCGTGATTAGTGATGAATCGGCGCTGCTTCGAGCATTACGGGCAGTTCTCCAACGTCGATCTTATCTCTGCTCCATGTGGAACGCTCGCCTGAGAGTTTCGTAAGCGTTGTCGCTCCCCACGCCTTCGGCACATCGAACTTGGCGCTGCGTGTCTCATTCCAAAGAATCCAGACGCTCTGCCCGGATTCTCTTGTCAACTTACAAACCCAGCTTTCGTCCGCCTGCCTTTCGCATGATTCCATGCGCGCACCGATCAACCACTTCTGAACTTCTCCGTAGGCGTGTGCTGAATTAGTCGCGGTGGCCTGGTCTTCTTGTGTAAACGGAATGCTGTCGTGGCCGTCATCATCCCACGCATACCAGTAGAATCGATCCACTCCTCCCGCCCAGTTCAAAATGTAGGCTCGCGCCGCCCACCCTGGTGCCTGCCCCACGAGATCGATCCGGTCTGTCAGTGGATTGTTAATCCATCCAGACTCTGTATTCCAGAGAGGCTTGTCGCCGACTCCATGCTTGCGCATGATCTCTTTCGCGGGCAGGATCAGATCGAGCATCGTCTCTGGGCGGTGATAGGTATAAAAGTGGTATCCGATGATGTCCGCATATTTTCCGCCGCCAAGCGTTAGGTAACGGTCGAGCCAATCCAAACCATTCGCATTCACCGGTGATGGAGAAATCACTTTGATGTTGGGATCGACTTCCTTGAGAGTGGTGTAGGCAACTTTTGCCATCTCCAGCATTCTCTCAGGAGTTCCGATGTCGCGATTGCGCGGAAGATTGGGCTCGTTCCATATTTCGTAATACACGATCCGGCCTTTGTAACGCTCCGCCTGGGTTCGGATAAAAGTTCGCCAGTCGTCCAAATTGCCCACATCACCCACGATCGCTGTGTGAAAGCGGCTGCTGGCCGCCCACTCCGGAGTTTCGCCGAATGGCAGAAGCAAGTCCACGCCATGTTTCTTGGCAAGCTCAACTTCACGATCGAGGATGTCCCATTGCCATTCGTTTCTGCGAATTTCCACCTGCGGCCAGTGAACCTTTGCATCCCATAATCGCCAACTGCCAAACGGAACGGGAGGCCACGGCGTTGACCCAAAGGCACGATGAATATGGAGGCCAAAAAATTCCCGAGGAATCGGTTTCGCCGGTGGATTCAGCTTGAGCGGACCGGACGATGACTCTGATGGCGAGGGATCTGAAATAACAAAAGAAGAGGTAGCAATAACCATCACGCATACTGCCGCGATTCCGGCGAAGCAAAAGGGAAGTCTCATGATTCTCTTCTTTAAAGTGGCTTGCGAATCCGCATGGGTAGCGGATATTTCAGTATAAGCTACGCTTGTTGCAAAGCTCGCTTGTAGATTTCGAGCAGCACAGGATAGTTTGTCTCCGCGGTGTATTTCGATTCGTATTCTTTTCGGGCTTCTTTGCCCATGGCGCACATCTCATCCGGATGCGCCCATGCCCATTCCACCTTGCGTGCCAAGTCAACGGGATCAGCGGGAGTGTAGTGAAGGCCAGTTCGACCGTCGGAGACGAGCTCCTGCATCACGCCCATTCGGCTGCAGATCACCGGCGTGCTGCACGCGTAAGATTCGGCGATGGCCATGCAGAAGGTCTCATACCATTCGCTCGAAATCAACATGACCCGCGCGTTGTTGATGGCCGCCAGGGTTTCCTCTCTCGGCATCTGGCCTTTGAACTGAACATTGGTCAGTCCATCGCGCGCGACCTGCGCTTTCAGTAGCTCCTGATCCGGACCACCACCGATAATGTGCAAAGGGATTGAGGACGGCAGATGTTTCCACGCCGACACGATCGTCCCGACGCCTTTTTCCGGTGAAAGCCGTCCCACAAATAACGCGTAATTACCCTTGCTGATGCGCGCACCCGGATCCGGCGAAACAAAATTCGGCTTTACCAGAATTTTGTCTTTTGGCAGTCCGGCTTCAATAAATTTGTTGCGAGCGAATTCGCTCAGAGCTATATAATACGAAATCTCGCGTTTCCATGTGTCACGAAGGCGATGTGTGGCCAGCATCATCGCCACAATCGCCGTTGCCGAATGCGAGTCGTGGTAGCATTTGTGTTTGATCCCCTGCCATAACGACCCTACCATGCAGTCTTCGCAAACCTTGCCGTCGCGAAAAAAAGTGCCGGCCGGACACATCAATCGGTAGTTGTGCAAAGTCTGTACTACCGGTACCTTTGCCTCGTAGCACGCCGAGTAGATCGAAGGGGAAATCATCACAAAGGTGTTATGAATGTGCGCCAGGTCTGGCTTTTCACGCTCGAGCAGGCTTGAGAAGTCGCGCCGCGTGTCCGAAGCCCAGATCGTTCCCTTCGCCACGCTGAGCCTGCGCAATCCCTTGTAAGACTCGACGTCCCAGTTACTCCGGCAATATGGGATCACCTGATGCCCGGCGTTTTCGAGCATCTTCCGCTCCTGCTCAAAAACGGCGTCTTCCCCTCCGGGCTGCTGGTAGGTGTTGTGAACCAGTACGATCTTCAGAGCTTCCTCCGGAGTCCCTTTCCCACATTTTATCTGCAAAAGCGCGCTGCCCCACAGAGTGCTGCGGACCCTGCCCGGCCTGTTCGACCGAAAGCGCACTCGCTTCAGGATTGCCAAGAAATGCTATGTCGGGCGGGAAGGCAAGTCAAGTGAGGGGCGAGCGATCCCTCTCATTAAGATTAAATTTGCGTTAAGAAGAAGCCTTGCGCCTATCCGTGCGCAAGCTCTTTCGCCCTCTGCGCGGCCTTGACGACTGCCTTGATCAGCGTGACGCGCAATTTGCCTTCTTCGAGCTCAAGGATGCCATCGATCGTGCATCCTGCCGGCGTCGTCACCGCATCTTTCAATAGCGCAGGATGGTCGCCGGTTTCGAGTACGACGGTGGCTGCGCCCAGCGTGGTTTGCGCGGCCAGCAGCGTGGCCACATCGCGCGGCAATCCCACCTTCACGCCCGCCTCGGCCAGCGACTCCAGGATGATATAGATGTACGCTGGCCCACTGCCCGAAAGGGCAGTGACGGCGTCCATATGCTTTTCGTCTACGACCACCGTCCTGCCGCCAACTGCAAACAGGGCGCTGGCTACTTCGAGGTGCTCAGCGTTGGCAAAGGCTCCCCGGCAGATCGCAGTGATTCCAACTCCAAGCAGGCACGGAGTGTTCGGCATGGCTCGAATCACTGGAGCCTTGATACCGAGCGCGCGCTCAATATGGCCAGTCGAGACCGACGCTGCCACGGAAATGAAAAGTTGCTTGGCTGTCGCTACCTGCTGAACTTGAGCCGCCACTTCTTCCACAACCTGCGGCTTTAAGCCGATCAGAATAATATCCGCGTTGCGAACCGCCGCAACATTGTCGGTACCAACCGCGATGCCGAGCTTCTGACTCAGACTGCGGGCTCTCTCTTCGTGAGCCACGGTGGCACAGGTCGATTCCGGACGCAGCAGTCCCTTATCCAAAAGTGCCTTGAGCAGGATTCCACCCATCTTTCCCGCTCCTAAGACCGCCACCCGCTTACCCGACAAATCAACGCTCATTATCCGCTCTCCGCTTTTTCGCTTCCGTTAACTGCCGGCTTTCCTGGACTGCTGGTTCTGCTTCCATTTCCACGCCGTTGCAACGATCTGATCGAGTGAGCGTTGCGTCTTCCAGCGCAGAACCGATTCTGCTCTCTTCGGGTCCGCGACCAGCGCCGGAGGATCGCCCGGCCGCCTGGGCACGATACGCCGTGGAACCTGCCGGCCGCTCACCTTCTCCACTGCATTCAGAATTTCCTTCACCGACGTTCCTGTGCCGCTGCCCAGATTCACTGCAATCGACTTGGAATTCTGTTCCAGGTAATGCAGCGCGGCAACATGCGCTTCCGCCAGATCATTCACGTGAACATAATCCCGCATGCAAGTGCCATCGGGAGTGGGATAGTCGTCGCCGAAAATGTCCAGCTCCGGACGCGCTCCCACCGCGGCATCCAGAGCCAGAGGAATTAAATGAGTTTCGGGCTGATGCATTTCGCCGATCTCGCCGGATTCATCTGCCCCCGCCGCGTTGAAATAACGCAGGCTCGCAAAGCGCAAGCCATAAGCGCGGTCGTATGCCTCCAGTGCATTCTCAAAAAAAAGCTTGGTCACCCCGTAAGGATTGATGGGCACACGCGGATTGTCTTCGGTGATGGGAACTTTCAGCGGAACGCCATACACCGCGCAGGTTGATGAAAAAATAAACTTACGCACGCCGTAGTCGATGCAGGCATTCAATAACGCCAAGGCCGCTTCCACATTGTTCTGAAAATATCTTCGCGGGTTCTCCACCGACTCGCCTACGTAAGCGAAAGCCGCGAAGTGCATCACTGCATCTACCCGCCGCAGCGCAGCCGTTACTTTCTGCGTGTCTGCGAGGTCTGCCGTGATCAGCTCAAATCCAGCCGCGAGGTACGCGTGGCCGGTGGAGAGGTTGTCGTAAATCACGGCCTCGTGGCCATGGCGTCTTAAAGCGCGCGCGGCGTGGCTTCCGACGTACCCCGCTCCACCAACCACTAGAACAACCAAGGTTCTGCTCCTGCTACTCTGCGTTATAAAGGGTGATCGTCGAACAGGAGGAGTCTATCAAATCCCGCTTCTCCATCCTCATCTGCCGGAGCTTAAGCGGAGATCTTGTCCGCGGAGGCCAGCGTGCCAATCGCCGCATCCTGCGCCGGAACCTTGGCGGGACCCTCGCGCAAGAACCGATCAGGACAGACCACTGCCAATACCGGTGTGGTCATAAACGTAGTGAACAGAGCCATCAGCACCATCATGGAAAACAGTGCGGGAGAGATTACTTTGATATCCAGACCGATATTTAGAATCACCAACTCCATCAGACCTCGAGTGTTCATCAGCGTGCCTAAGCCGGCGGCCTCTCGAACCGGCATGCCCGAAAGCCACGAAGCCGCCATGGAGCCGCCGAGTTTTCCCACCGTCGCTACCAGGATGATCAAGCCACAGTACATCCACATCTCCTGGCCTTTCACCAGTCCAATGTCGGTGCGCAGCCCGGTGAATGCGAAGAATAATGGCAGCAATAGGGTTACGGTAATGGTCTCAAAACGGTCGAGCACATAGCGCACAAACCGCTGTTCCTTGGGCATGATAGCGCCCATCAGGAAAGAGCCGAACAAAAGGTGAATGCCCAGCCACTCGGTGCACAGTGCTGAAACCAGGACCAGCAAAAGCATCAGCGCCAGCAGGTTCTCACTGAGGTGACCGCGTTCCCGGTAAACGGTTTCATAGTGGCGCAGCAGATGGCGCACGCCATAGATCATGATCAACGCGAATGCGACAATGCCACCAATGGTCACCCAGATTGAGGTTGAACTGTGCGCCGTGCGAATCAGCACCACGATGTAGGCGAGAATGCACCAGCCGGTTACGTCGTCCACCGCCGCGCAGGCGATGGCAACGGTTCCGAGACGGCTGCCAAGCAAGTCGCGTTCCGCCAGAATTCGCGCCAGAACCGGGAACGCCGTAATGCTCATGGCTGCGCCCATAAATAAGGCAAAGCTGGTGAACGCTACGCTGTCATCGGAAAGCTTTGGATAAAGATAGAGCGCAAGAAACGCCGCTAACACAAACGGGGCGGTGATACTGACGTGGCTGGTGAGCACCGCGGCGTGCCCGTGTTTCTTCAATTCCTGTGGATTAATTCCCAGACCCACCAGAAACATGAAAACTACAACGCCGATTTGGCTTAGCGCATTCAGAAATCCAAGACTGCTCGCAGGAAAAAGATAAGCCGAGACGCCAGGCGCCACCCAGCCCAGCAATGACGGCCCCAGCAAAATGCCGGCGAACATCTCGCCCACCACTCGCGGTTGCCCGATTTTGCGGAAGATCGTGCCTACAATCCGGCATAGCGCCAGGATCACCGAAATCTGCAGGACTAATTTAAAGAGATCCGGCATCAGTGAGATCCTTTCTTCACTGGAGTTGCAAGGCGGACCGCGCGGAACTCGACCGGGGCGCAGGGAGGACAATGGTCTACTGACAACGTTCCTTCTAACGATCGTGGATTGGCTTTGGGATCGACGGTGGCTACGAGCGAGATCTCATGGCCGCTCCCACAGCCCGCTTCCTCGGACCATGGGGCCGAAGGCACAAGAGAAGCCTTGAGGGATGTTCCGTCAAGCACTCCCGACGCGGCGGACTTAGGCTCGTCGCTGAGACTTAAAGTGAAGTTTCTGCCAGATTGGGAAATTGCGAGTGCCGCTTCTGGGGAAATTGCGAGGGTTTTGCCGCAGGGTAGTGCGGCTAAGCGGACGGGATCAGTTTGTAATTTCCACACGCCGTCCACCGAAATGGGCGCGGCCAAAGTGCGACCGCTCTTCAGTATCCCAACCAGGCCCACAATAGGTAGACCCACCAGGACAGCGTAGGCAATAATGAAGTTCCTGCTGGTACGTGACATTGGGCCTCTCACCAATCCGGGGGAATGCTTAATGCCGCCGCCCGGATACCCCGCCCAAAGGTACCTTCCCGTGAACTCACCTGCCGCTTTCAGGAAATGGCAACGATTATACCACTGACTGTCTAGGCTCCCGGGCTGAATGCATTCGAGGTCAGATCGCCCAGCAACTTATGCCAGGGATGTTTTTCGTTCTGTTCGACCTCGGTAACCATCTTGCGCATTTTTTCCAGCACCGGCGGAGTAGCATCGTCATAAACGTCGCCCTGCAGAAGCTTCAACACGTCCAGACGATATCTCTTATCGTTAATGAAGTACGTGAACAATACGTTGAGCCGGTAGTAAACCGTGATGAAGTCATACCAGTTCTTGGTTCCGCGACGCAGAGTATCTTCGTAGTTGAAGAAACTTTCCCGCGAGAAATCATTTTTTTCGAGAGCGCCCAGAATGTCTTTGTGTGCAAAGCGCGAACTATTCAGCGCAATGCTCACGCCGGTGGAAAAGATAGGATCGACGAAACGCCCCGCGTCGCCGACCATGACAAACCGGTCGCCGCAGAGTTGCTTCATGGCGTAGCTATAGTCGCCTTCATCTTTGAACGGACGAATGCGGTTCGCTTTACGAAGAGTCTCTTCGATCATGGGCCGAGTGCCCACCGAGCTCCAGAAAAACTTCTCGCGATCTTCTTTGGACTTGGCGAAATTCTTCTTTTGGGTTACAACGCCAATGCTGGTTACATCGTCAGAGATTGGAATCTGCCAGATCCAGGTGTTCGAAATCGGCAGGAAGTGAATGTAGATGTAGTCGAGGTTGGTATCACGCTTGGCGAACACTTTGCGATCGTAACCATCGAACCAGGTGTGAATGGCATACTGGTCGAACACCGAATCCTGAACCTTGAGCTTCATCTGATTGCCCAGGAAGGTATTGCGGCCGCTGGCGTCCACCACCATTTTGGCGCTGATGCTCATTTCCTTCGGACCCATGTTGAAGCGGACGATGGGTTCCTTTGGGCCGAAGTCCACCCCGCTGACCTTGATGCCGTCGTAAACAGTCGCGCCCAGTTTGTTGGCGTGCTGCAACAGCATCAGATCGAACCTGCCGCGATCCACGTGATAGGTGTGATTCTTGTCGACGCCGGCCTGTTGGCGCTCGTCGAAGCGAATATCGACGTTGCAATCCGGAGCCAGTCCCTCGAGGTCGTGAACGTAAGGCGTCTTCTTGTCGTCCGTCGTCCACACCGCGCCATATTTGTGCGGAAACTTGGCCGCTTCCATCTGCGGCAGGAAATCCAGATCCCGGAAAACTCTGGTCGAAGACGGCACAAGGGACTCGCCCACGTGCGGCCGCGGAAACAATTCCCGCTCGAATACCACGCAACTTACGCCGGCCTTGGCCAGGTAGGCGGCCATCGAAGATCCGGCTGGTCCTCCACCAATAATGGCGACATCAAAATCGGGCTTCGTAATAACCAATGCTGCCTCCTAAAAGTCTTCTGGAAAACTCTGTTGCTGCGCCGTTATTGGCTGGCCTGCTTGAAAGCGTCTACGGTCATGTCTCCCAGCAGCTTGTGCCAGGGATGCTTCGTGTTTTGCTCGACCTCAGACACCATCTTCTTCATTTTTTCGAGCACCGGCGGCTGAGCGTCATCGTAGACATCGCCCTGCAGCAGCTTCAGCACGTCGAGACGGTAGCGTGGGTCACCGACGAAATACGTGAACAGCACGTTAAGCCGGTAATAGACCGAGATGAAGTCATACCAGTTCTTGGTTCCGAGACGCAGCTTGGTCTCGTAATCTGAGAAGCTTTCGCGCGAGAAATCATTTTTTTCCAGCGAGTGCAGAACATTGGTATGAGCGAAGCGGGAGCTGTTCAGCGCAATGCTGACTCCGGTCGAGAAAATCGGATCCACAAAGCGGCCTGCATCGCCGACCAGCATAAAACGATCGCCGCACAACTGCTTCATGGCATAGCTGTAGTCGCCCTCATCCTTAAAGGCATGCATCTGGTCTGCTTGCTTCAGCTTTTCCCGCAGCAGTGGACGAGTTCCAACTGCCTCCCAGAAAAACTGCTCGCGATCCTGCCGCGACTTGGCGAAGTTTTTCTTTTGCGTGACCACGCCAATGCTGGTGACTTTGTCGGTGATCGGGATCTGCCAGATCCAGGTATTCGAGATCGGCAAAAAGTGGATGAAAATGAAATCCAGCTGCGCGTCTTTCTTGGCGAATGCCCGACGGTCATACCCGTCAAACCAAGTGTGAATAGCGTACTGATCGAACACCGGGTCTTTAATCTTCAGCTTCATCTGATTGCCTAGGAAAGTATTGCGGCCGCTGCAATCGATGACCATCCTGGCGCTGACGCCCATTTCTTTGGATCCCATGTTGAAGCGCACGATTGGCTCTTTGGGACCGAAATCCACCTCTTTGACCTTGACGCCTTCATATACTGCTGCGCCCAGCTTGTTGGCATGCTGCAACAGCATCAGGTCAAACTTGCTGCGATCGACGTGGTAGGTGTATTCCCGATCCACGCCATCCTGTTCACGTTCGTTAAACCGGATGTCCACGTAAGACTCAGGATTGAGTTGGTCGTGATTATTGTCTTTGAAGCCGCCCTTGAAGTTCATCTCATAAGCGCCCTGGTCTTCGGCGGTCCAGGCGGCGCCAAACTTTCGCGGGAACTTGGCTTCCTCCATCTGGCCGAGAAAATCCAAGTCGCGGAAAACTCTCATTGAGGAAGGAACCAGCGACTCTCCTACGTGGGGGCGGGGAAATAATTCGCGCTCGAAAACCACACAATTAACGCCCGCTTTGGCGAGGTAAGCGCCCATAGAACCACCGGCGGGTCCACCGCCAATGATGGCAACGTCAAAATCAGGTTTCGTAAGAACCAAGGTACTTGCTCCTTCATAGGAATCGTCTGATGGGGTGTCGCGAAACGCGGGGGAAAGACCGCACGCAATATGTTCTCTCACTATGAGCTTTACGGTTGGCAGTGTCAAGGAGACCTTTTACTCCGTTTGGTTTACTCCGTTTCGGCATGATCTCTTTGGTAACCTCCGGAGTTACTACCCATTTCATTCGGGAAAACATCCAACGGGGTGCCAATAGTTAAGTTCCAACCAACTTGGGAGTTGTAGCACTCCTGTGCCATTTACTCAGTCCGCCCATGAGACTAAAGTCTCACCAACGATGTACTCCAGGTGGTGGTTATGGAAAGCTTACTGCGTATCGTACGAGACAATGCAGCGCACTCGTACAGTTTAGAAATCCCCCTGACTCAATCGTTCGCTGAAAGTGAAGCAGTATCTGGCGCCGAGGATGCCGGAGTCGTGGGTGATGCCTCGGTTCACCAGCTGCCACCATTGGAGAAGAGAATGTCGCAACATGTGATTCCGCAGCCGGAAAGCTCGGAGAAGATCCGGGTGCTGGCCGCTGATAGTACCCGGATGGGTAGCCAGCTACTGGCGCAGGCGCTGGCGCAGGACAGTCAATTCCAGGTTACAGGGATCGAGCCAAAATCGGCTTCCATTCTGGCGGCCGTGACTGAGGCACGGCCTCACGTCGTGCTGATGAGTTCGCTTCTGGAGGAATCCTCAACACAGGGATTTGATCTGACGCGTCAGGTATGCGCGGCTCATCCCGAAACGCGCATCGTACTTTTAATGGACACATCGAACCCTTCGGCTGTTGTCGAGGCGTTTCGTTGCGGAGCGCGAGGGGTTTTCTCGCGAACTGAGTCTTCTACAACTCTTGCGAAGTGCATTAGCAGCGTGCATCAGGGGCAGGTCTGGGCCAACAGCGCAGAGTTGCACTATGTGATCGATGCCTTGCGCGAATCGGAGCCGGTCCGTTTAGTGGATTCGGGTGGTCAAGCCTTGCTCTCCAAGCGAGAGCAAGATGTAGTCCGCTGCGTCGCGGAAGGATTATCCAATCGCGAAATCGCCAGCACGTTGAGGTTGACCGAGCACACCGTCAAGAATTATCTGTTCCGCATCTTCGACAAACTGGGCGTTTCCAGCCGTGTGGAAGTTGTGCTTTACGTCTTTCGTCTGCGTAAGGCAATAGTCGGGACTTCGATCAACGGAAGTACAGAGGAGAGCATCTCGGGGCCAACTCTGGTTGGCCGGCCTGCTAAAGCAAACCCCAAGATGGGGCCAAGCGCCGTAGAGCCTGCCAAGGAGTTAGCTCGCCGCAGCCGGGTCTGAGCGGAGGTTTGTTCTCTGAATTGCTCAGATCATAGACCAACGCTTCACGCGTAGCGCTCTAATCTCATTTCAGTCCCTCTTCCGCCGCACGCACGATGGCGCGCCCAATCACGAGGGAAGCTGTTGCCGCGGGTGAGGGAACGTTGAGTACGTGCAGCATCCTCGCGGAAGGAACAAAACGAAAATCGTCTACCAGCGTGCCATCGCGCCCAAGCGCCTGGGCGCGCACTCCCGAACTGCCGGGGACGAGGTCCTGCTCTCGCACCTCAGGGAGTAACCGCTGCAAGGCGCGAACGAACTCTGGCTTGGAAAACGAGCGGCGGAATTCGTACAGTCCACTCCGCCAGTTCGTTTTAGCCATGCGCCAAAATCCGGGGAATGCCATCGATGAAGCAAGATCGCGTAGGCTGAAATCGGTTCGCCGATATCCTTCGCGACGAAGAGCCAGAACGGCATTGGGACCGGCGTCTACGCTGCCAGAGATCCGTCGAGTGAAATGCACGCCAAGAAACGGAAACTGCGGATCGGGAACGGGATAGATAAGCGCGCGTACCAAAGATGAGCGCTCGGGAATGAGGTCATAATACTCACCGCGAAACGGAACGATCATTACGCCGGGGTCGTCGCCGGCCATGCGGCTGATTCGGTCGCTGAAGAGTCCAGCGCAGTTGATGAGGAAGCTGGCTGAAAATGTGTCGCGCTGCGTTTCTACAACGATTTCATTGCTGCGTGATTTAATCCCAAATACCGCGGTCGACGTGAGAATCGTGCCACCCTGCGCGGAGATGAGCTCCGCATACTTCTCGCAGATTTTGAGGTAGTCCGTGATTCCGGTGGAGGGTACGACGAGCGCCTGGAGGCCTGACGCATGCGGCTCAATCTCGCGCAACTCCTCGGGGCCGACGAGACGAAGTCCGGTCAGCCCGTTCGCCTCGCCGCGACGCCGCAACTCTTCCAGGCGCGGGAGTTCCTGCTCGTGAGTCGCCACAATGACTTTGCCGCAGATTTCATAAGGAAGATCGTGAGAGCGACAGAACTCTACCATCTCCCGCGCACCCTCGACACATAGCTTCGCCTTCAACGATCCTGGTTTGTAATAAATCCCGGAATGAATTACTCCGCTATTGTGACCGCTCTGGTGCTGGCCGACGCGAGCTTCTTTCTCCAGTAGCAGCAGGCGAAGGCGAGGGAATCGCTGCGTGATTTCAAGCGCGACGGCGAGGCCGACAATCCCTCCGCCGACGATGACGACGTCGTAACGTGCGCCGGACATATCTTTTAGGGGCAGAAAGCTGGGTGAACAACATAGAGAGTATCAGGTCGTGCGAAGGGGTGTGCTCCGAGAGGACGCGCGTGATTTATGTCTATGGGTTCTTGGCCTCGCTACTGTACGGTCAATGTCACTGAGGCCGCATTATGAGTTAGGTTGCCGGACGTACCTGTAACCGTGATGGTATAGGTGCCCAACTGTGAGCCTTGCTGCCCGCTGCTGCCTCCATTGCCTCCGCCGCCGTTGCTTCCGCCTCCGCCACAAGAGGTGAGCGACAATCCCAGCAGAAATGATGCGCTCAGAGAAGTCAGCCATGGGAGCCGCTTTCTGTCGTGCCTCCAGTTGGCCATTAACACCAATCCTGGCAGTGCCAGCCACATTGCGCAGATGACAGAGCGAGGCCATGGCAAGACGAGGATCGAACTCGAAGATGTGGACGCGGTCACGCTCATTACTACTGCAGCCGCGCTGCTGCTGGGAGTCACTACACTGGGTGTGAAGCTGCACCCCGAAAGGGCGGGAGTGATCGTGCACGAGAGCATCACGGTGCCGGCGAACGCCGCGCCAACGGGTATCACACTGAAGTTATAACTGGCGGATTGTCCGCTGCTGACGGTTTGGTTAGGTGGTGTAACCGTACTTATTGTGAAATCCTGGATGACCGTGAGCGGGAGGACCATCGTATGGCTTGGCTGCCCTGAGGCGTCGGTCACGGTCACATTGACGTTGTATGAGTTTGAGGGCTGTGGCGCGGCGCTGTTTGGGACGTTGAGCGTAACTGCGAGTGTGGCCGGTGTGCCCGCAGTGATCGAGGCTGGAGTTGTGATCGAGCATTGGCCTGAGAACGAGCTGGCATCGCACGTGGCATTGACCGAGCCGTTGTAATTCGAAGTCACCCCCACTTTCGCTGTAGCCTGCGAGGGTGCGTCAACGCCGCTGGGAAATGCCTGACTGCTCGTTAGCGAAAAAGTGTCGGTTGCGCCCGCTGGCACGGTTACCGCGACTGGGGCACTTTGGTTGGGATTGCCGGAGGTATCGACCGCCGAAAACGTCACATTGTAGATGCCGGGGATTGCACTGGGGGGCGTGGTTATGTTGGCGGTAACAGACACCGCCGATCCAGTGTTGACTGGAATTGGATTTGGGAAAGATACGGTGCAGCTTCCACCCGTGATCGCGTCGGCGTTGCAGCTGGCATTGACGGATCCCACATAAAAAGTAGACGGAGTGATCGTAAAGATAGCTTGAGCCTGGCTACCGGGATCGATGGTCAAAGATTGCGTGCCGGAGAGCTGGAAATCAGCGACGTTAAAAGAAAGCGGCAGCGTGTTCGTGGTTGAACCAGACGTCCCGCCGACGGATAGGTTGCAACTGCCAGCTCCTGTTGTAGCGAGAGTCGCGGCGTTTACCGTAGCTTGCACCGGAGTAGGAAATGAGCTGGCTGAAGTTGGACTGACGCTGCAACTGGCTGTTCCGGAAGTCCCAGAACACGAGATTATGGAGCACGACAGATTCACCGTGCCAGCGAAGCCGTTTACAGAGGTGAGGCTGATTGATTGTCCCGTGGTGGTGCTTCCGGCATTGACGGTCGGGAAGGATCCCGACTTGATGAGACAAAAATCAGGACTGCTGCTGCTCACAGGCAAATTGAACTGCCAGATTCCCCGGCCGTAGGTGGAAGCGCGCAGCATCTTCTGGCAGCCAGAATTGTAGAGAGACAGCGCAGTAACGGCTACGTTAGGCAGGAAACCAGTTGCCGTCGGATTCGGAACCGGACCTACCTCGGTCCATGCGGCAGCGGACGTGGCACTCTGGAATACACCGACATCGGTGCCTACGTAAACGATTTGTGCGCTGGAATCAACCACCACCGCATTCACCGGAGAATCAGGAAGGGGGCTCGCACCACCGATCCCAGTGAAATCAGTCCAAGTGCTCCCGGCGTTGGTGGTTTGCCACACATGTCCTGGCCCGCCGGTGAAGCCCATCACAGTTACGTAGGCAGTGTTGCCGGTAGCGTCGGAACTATCGAGTGCAACGCTCGAGATCGGAAACTGATTCGGATTGATGCTTGTGCCACCTGGACCGTTGAGCGTTACGTTGGTGAAGGTGGAAACTGTACCTGAAACCGCGGTGGCGTTTGTGGTGACCCAGACATTTCCGCCGGTCGGTGCCGTGATGCTGTTTGGTCCCGGGCCATCAGTCGTGGCATAAATTACCTGCGAGCCACTTGCGATCGCCGGTCCGCCGGCCGCCAAGGCGCGGATCACATTGACTTCGGTTCCCGCGCAAGTTCCGGTACCAAGCGTATCGAAATTCAAGCTCAAGGGCGTAAACGAACTGCCGCCCAGTCGAGGTCCGCTCCATATCCGGCAGGTTCCCACCAGCATCGCAGTCGCCGACTGCGGATCGAGAATGTAGGGAAAGTAGAACGAACCGTCATCGTCTCCGACGTTGCTGCTGCTAACGACCACGTTGAATTGGCTGTCGGTGCAGTTCGTGCCAGCTGAACACTCCTGAATAGCCAGCCCGCCGGATCCAACATCCGGGTTCGAGGCGAACCAATTGTTAGTTGCGGGATCGATGGCATTGTAGCCGCCATCGCCGCTCAGAACGTTTTCCCAACCGGTGCTGATGGTTGCAGTTGCTGTCGCTGGAGAACCATTGTCCTGCGTGCCTCCCAGGAGTATGTCGGCGTCCAGGGGATGTTGCGTGAAGGTGACAAACTGGGTCATCGACCCCAGATTCTGATTCAGGTCGTCGAATTGGTTCGTGCCCGAACACGCGCTGGTAGTGAGCCCGCTGAACCCATCGAGCGCACGGTAGACGCCGCCGTCGTTGGCGAAATACATTAAGTCGGCTCCGGATTCCGCACCTTCGGTGGGAATTGCGTAAGCGAGTGCATGCTGATCCGGATGCATGTGCGCGAGTGCGGAAAGGGGGCTGCAGCCGTAGACGTGCGTCAGATTCATGAAGGGAGAAATGGAGCAGACTGGATTAAGGGAATTGATGGAACACTTGTAAAGGTTAATAGCGCCGGCATACAAGTCAGTGGGATTACCCGTGCAGGTTTGAGCGCCGTTGGGGCAATCCGGCACCGCCAGCAGATCGAGGTTGTAATAGCCCTGGTCAACTCCGCAGCCCTCGATGTCGGCGCAGTTGATGATGCCGCTGTCGCTAATTTGTGTCCATGAAGCTCCGCTGTTCTCGCTTTGCCAGATTCCTTGATCCACCGGATTGTTGTCGGTATCAAGCGAGATGAACCAGATGTACATCTCATTGCGTCCCGGCACTACGGTGATTTCGCCGCGATAAATCGGGCAGCTTGTGCTGTAGTTTTGGGGGCAAGCTGTCGTGCTTAGAAGTCCCGCCGAACCTGGCTGATTCGTGAGAAGGGTCCAGTTCAGCCCGTCCGGAGATGAGTAAAAACCGTGATAGCGGATTGCAGCGAAGAACAAGCCTGCCGCGGCGTTGTACACCACCGATGTGGCTGAGGTTGCCTCGACCGCTCCGCCTGGGAAGAGGGTGTCGTATGTCCAGGTTTGTCCAGCGTCGTTCGAGGTATAGATTCCACGGTAGGTCCCGCTGGTCAGTGCGCCGTCGGTTACGCCTTCCGACGTTGCTGCCATGGCGGCGACTACGGTGTTAGTATTTGCAGTGCTGAATGCCATTTGCGTTGCGCCTAGACCGCTAAACGAAAGAGCGCCACTGTTCGCGGTGGAGATTAGCGTCCACGAGCTACCGCCGTTGGTGGAAAGCAAAATCCCCAGGCCGAAATAAGAATCCGCGGAATTGTCGGCCTCGCCCGTGCCCACCAGGATCACGCTATTTGCGGGAACTGAGTTACCGGGCTGAATCGCAATCGATCCGATCGAGAGCGTGGCCTGGTCGTCGGTAATCGGAGTCCAAGTTACGTCATTTGCTGTGGCCAAGGCTGCGTTGGTCGATTTCCACACTCCGCCCTGCGCGCCGCCGATATACACCGTGTTGCCGGTCGGGTCTGCGGGATC
>Ga0210391_10000933_pt1 | contig 27882 bp, 13 predicted proteins | sample IncBWC12OmetaG_FD_160573 | JGI IMG/M metagenome (GOLD analysis project Ga0210391, IMG submission 160573) | Forest soil microbial communities from Barre Woods Harvard Forest LTER site, Petersham, Massachusetts, United States - Inc-BW-C-12-O ... | reverse complement strand
CCGATGGCCACACCAAGGGCCCCGGTGAAGAAGATCCTCGTACCCAGATTCGCAGCGTATCGCCTGGATTTTTCTCGACGGTTGGCATACCTCTTCTCGCAGGACGCGATTTCAATGACTTGGATCGCAAGGACAAGGAGCCCGTAGTCGTCATCAGTCAGAGCCTTGCGCAGAAGATGTTCCCTGGCCGCGACCCCCTGAACCGCCATATTTGGTGGACGGATCCCGTGCTCGCGTTTATCGGCTGGGATTCGAAACCGCGCCGCATCGTTGGAGTGGTCGCCGATTTGGACAGTATCCACGTGATCCCGCAGCCCACGCTTACGGTCTACAACGCCATGGAGCAGCAAGGACTTTTCGCCGGCCGTCTTTTCGTGCATACGCATTCCAATCCCTACGGGTTGGTCACGCCCATCACCAAGCTGATTCGCGATATGTCCGCGGATCAGCCTATCGAAAAGGCTGCCACGCTCGAAGATATACGCGCCGAAGTGCTGACGCCGGATCGGCTCAACTCGGTCGTCTTCGGAGGATTTGCGCTCGTCGCGCTAGCGATTGCGATCGTCGGGGTGGCAGGCGTACTGGCGTTTTCTGTTAGCGCGCGAACCCGCGAATTCGGCATTCGCCTCGCGATTGGCTCTCAGCCGAGTAGCCTTCTGGCAGGAGTCATCCGAGAAGGTGCGGTGATAGCTGCGGCGGGCATCGCGGTCGGAGCAGTGTCGGGTTACTTGCTCGCGCGTCTCGCCGGTAGCTATCTGCTCGACATGAAGATGCCCAGCCCACTGCCCGTGATCATATCGGCGATCATTCTTCTCGTCGCCGCCATTTTAGCTTCCGCCCTGCCAGCTGCACGTGCGGCGCGTGTTGACGTTATTCAGGCCCTGCGCTCCGAATAACGCTTGGACGAACGTCGGCGAGCAAACGCTTTGCCCACAACTAGCCTTTCTCTTCGGTGGCTGTGCTAATCTTTGCGCCCATAAGAAGCAAAAAACCGCAAAAGGCACCACACGAGGAGAATGGTATGACCCGGCGAACCACATGGATTGCGCTTATTGGCATTGCTGTAACGCTTGGGCTTTCGCTCTGTACCGCAGCACCGGCGCAGGAAAAAGACAAAGCCCCCGCGAAGAAAATCGCCATCCGCGCGGGTCGTTTGATTGATGGAAAGAGCGACACGCCGATCCTCAATGCTTTGATTCTCATTGAAGGCGACAAAATTGTTTCCGTTTCCGCCGGAGGAACGCCACCAGCCGGCGTCGAAGTCATCGATCTCTCAAAAGCCACTGTCCTTCCTGGTTTCGCAGATGTGCACACCCACGTTCTTCTCAATGGCGACATCACGGCCGCGGATTACGACGAGCAAATCCTGAAACAATCCACTCCCTACCGCGCCATTCTTGCTGCGCGCAATGCACGGATTGCTCTCGATAACGGATTCACTTCGATTCGCGACGTGGAAACCGAAGGCGCGATGTACGCGGATGTGGATGTGAAGACGGCGATTGCTCGAGGCGAAGTCCCAGGCCCACGCATGCAAGTCGCCACGCGTGCGATGGCGCCGACCGGGATGTATCCGCTTCTGGGTTATTCGTGGGAATTGAAAGTTCCCGTTGGCGTGCAGACTGTGGATGGAGTGGAAGGCGCGCGGAAAGCTGTGCGCGAGCAGGTGATGTATGGCGCGGACTGGATCAAGTATTACTCGGACCGGCGGTATCACTTTGGAGATGACGGCGTGCTTTACAGCATGGTGAATTTTACCGACGAAGAAGCCAAAGCTATTGTGGAGGAAACGCACCGGCTCGGAAAGAAAGTCGCGGCGCATTGCATTGGGTCTGACGGAATTGCGGCCGCGCTGCGCGCTGGGGTGGACACCATTGAGCATGGCGATGGTTTCACCGACGCGCTGCTCGATGAGGCGGCCAAGAAAGGCGTGTATTGGGTTCCGACGATAACCGTTGGCGCATACGTTGCGCCGGGCCGCGGCGGCAACTGGGTGAAAATGGTTGACTTGGAAAAGACTGCATTTCAAAAAGCACTAAAGAAAAACGTGAAGATTGCGCTCGGAACGGATGCAGGTGGGTTCGATTGGAAGCAACTCAACGAAGCGGAAGAGTTTGTGTATTACGCGAACTACGGCATGACCCCGATGCAAGCGATCCGCGCGGGCACGGTGGTGCCTGCGGAGCTTCTCGGCTGGAGCGACAAAGTTGGAACGGTTGAGGCAGGGAAGTGGGCGGACATTGTTGCGGTCAGCGGCGATCCGTTGAAAGACATCACGGAATTGAAGCGCGTAAAATTTGTGATGAAAGCCGGAGTGGTTTATAAAAATGAGCTTCACTAGCCGGGAAGCGATACATACCCCAAGACGAATAGAATGCTTACCCTGTGCGAGGTGCGAAGTCTAACAGCTGGAGATTGAGTGTTCAGGGACGCATGAAATGCAAAACCTATGGCAGGATCTGAAATTTGCTTTGCGGATACTGAGGAAGAATCCGGGATTTACGACCGTCACGATTCTTACGCTGGCGCTGGGGATTGGAGCGAACACGGCGATTTTCAGCGTCATCAATACAGTGTTGTTGCAGCCGCTCCCTTTCAAAGAGCCTTGGAGCATTATCAACCTCACGCAATACGACCTCAAAACCAAGGCTGGCGGCGCTTTGATGTCGTACACGAAGTACACGCAAATCCAGGAACAAAGCAAAACGCTGGAGAGTATGGCGGGTTTCTATCCGCTCACACTTAGTTTGGTTACCGAGCAGGAGCCTGAGGCTGTAAATGGAGCTCGTGCTTCCATCGATTTCTTTCGTGTGTTGGGAATTTCTCTATCTCGCGGGCGAGCTTTCTTGCCCGAAGAAGAGCAGGATGGAGGTCCCGATGTCGCTGTGATCTCTGACGGATTCTGGCACAGCCATTTCGCGGGCGATCCTGCGGCGCTAGGTAAGGGGCTGGTGCTCGACGGAAAAAGTGCCACAATTGTCGGAATACTCCCCGCGCGTTTTCGTTTCCCGTTGCAATATCCGGAACCGGACGTGTGGCTTCCCCGGCCTTCCGAGACTGTTCTGCTGACTCCCGCGCAGGTTCGCGGCGGCGCGAGTTACTTCAATATGATTGCGAGGCTGAAGCCAGGCGAGAGTTTGCAGCGCGCCAGTGCGGAACTCGATGCCATTAACGCGAGCTACAAGCAACAATTTGGCAGCAATGCCGATGCAACGAAATTCGGAATTCTTGCGCAGACTCTCGAGGAAGGCCTTGTGGGCGGTCTGCGGCCCTCGCTTCTGGTGCTGCTTGCAGCTGTAGGGTTCGTTCTTCTGATTGCCTGCGCCAATGTTGCCAATCTTCTTCTGGCGCGCGCTACCGCACGCGATCGGGAAATTGCCGTGCGAAAGGCGCTTGGCGCTTCGGGCGGGCGGCTGGTGCGGCAGTTGTTGAGCGAAAGCATTCTGCTCTCTTTGTGCGGCGGAGCACTTGGAGTCTTTCTGGCCGCGGCGCTGATGCCGGCGTTGCGTTCGATCAGTCCGGGCGCGGTGCCGCGTCTTGGCGAAGCGAAAATCGATGGCGTGGTGATGATTTTTTCGCTGCTTCTCTGCCTATTTACGGGGATTGCGTTCGGACTGGTTCCCGCTCTACAAACATCGAAGAAAGATCTTCACGAAATTCTCAAGGAGGGCGGCCGCGGTTCTTCAGAGGGCGGTAGCCGCGGGCGTTTCCGCGCTTCGCTTGTCGTGGCTGAGATTGGGATCGCGCTTGTGCTCATGACAGGTGCAGGCCTTTTGATCCAGAGTTTTGCGCGGTTGATGCAAGTGAATCCCGGATTCTCGCCGAAAAATCTGACGGCGTTTCCGTTGACACTTCCGCCCAGTCGGTACGCCAAGCCTGAACTTCAGACGCAGTTCTACCGGCAACTTCTGGAGCACATAAGATCCTTGCCAGAAGTACAAGCGGCGGGAATCACGAGTTATCTGCCGCTTGGTGGCGGCGCACGATATGTTTTTGTTTGCCCAGAAGGATTCGTTTGTCAGGGAGTCGGAAAAGATCCGACGAGCGCGGTACGGCAGGTCAGCGCAGGATATTTCGAGACCATTCGAACGCCGCTTCTGAGTGGAAGGACTATCGACGAAAAGGATATCGCCGGCGGATCGCCTGTCGCAGTCATCAACGAGGCGGCGGCAAAACATTTTTTCCCGAGGCAAAATCCGATCGGGAAGCATATCGCTAATTCTCGCGACATGGTGCAACGGGAGATTGTTGGCGTGGCGGCTGATGTGAAATTCAATTCGCTGAACGCTGCCGATGTGGAAGAGATGTATCTGCCGATGGCGCAGGTGCCCTGGCCCAATACGACGCTGCTTGTGAGATCGGCAGCCAACTCGCAATCTCTTGTTCGCGCGGTGCGCTCGAAGATTGCGGAAGTCGACCCAAGTCTTCCTGTCTCTGGAATTTCGAGCATGGAAGAAGTCGTGGATGTTTCCGTGGCCCAGCCGAAATTGACAATGCAATTCGTCGGAGTCTTTGCGGGATTCGCTTTGCTGCTTGCAGCCATCGGGATTTATGGACTCATTGCCTATACCGTGAGTGCGCGTAATCAGGAGATGGGGATTCGCGTGGCGCTTGGGGCGCGGCCCGCGGATATTTTGAGGCTCGTGGTGGGGCAAGGAATGCGCATGGCGCTGATCGGGGTCGCTCTTGGTGTGGTTGTCTCTCTCGCTCTTACGCGGTTGCTGGCCAGCCTGCTTTTTGGAGTGCGCGCAACGGATCCGCTGGTGTTCGGCTCGGCCGCGCTCATTTTGGGTGGAGCGGCTTTCATGGCCTGCTACATTCCGGCACGGCGAGCCACTCGTGTTGACCCTATCATTGTCCTGCGATACGAATAGCCATCATCATCAAAATATAAGCAGCGCCAGAATCGCTATTGCGCGGGGCGGTTAGTGGGCCGCATCCGCAGCGTCAAAATCAGAACAATGGCAATGAGCAAGCTGAAGATGACATACAGAAATCCTGGCGTGAAGGAGTGCGTGCGGTCTAGAAAATAACCGATCACTGAAGGCGTTACAAAGCTTCCGAGATTGCCGATCGAATTGATAAGTCCGATGGACGCTGCCGCCGCTGATTCGCCGAGAAAAACAGAGGGGATAGGCCAGAAGGAAGGAAGAAAAGAGTTGGCGGCGGATGCGACGACAATGCAGACGAACGCAAACCAGAAATGCGAGCCGGCGAGGATGAGGAGAGAAAACGCTACGACTCCCAGCATGAGGGGAATGGCGGTGTGCCAGCGGCGCTCGTTGGTGCGGTCGGAATGCCATCCGTTGAAGATCATGGCGAGAAGGACCACCACGTAAGGAATAATCGAGAGCAAGGTTATGGAGAGATTGGACATGTTGGAGGAGCGCTTGAGGAAAGTGGGAAGCCAGATCGTCAGCGAGTAGATGCTGCTGACAGCGAAAAAATAGATAAGCGTCAATTGAATGACTGTCGGTTGCAGGAGGGCTTCCCAGATTTTGTAAGAGCGCAATGTTTTTTTCGCACTTGCCTCCTGCGCGAGTTCGTTGGTGATCCAGTCGCGTTCCTCAGGCGCGAGCCAGCGAGCTTCGCGTGGCCAGTCCGTGAGATAAAAAACCGTGATGACGCCAAACACAATCGCCGGAATTCCTTCGACGATAAAGAGCCAACGCCATCCCTGTAGACCGAACCAGTGCACGCCGAGCAGCCATCCTCCGAGCGGCGAGCCGACAATGTTCGCAACAGGAATCGCAATCATAAACATCGCACACGCTTTCGCGCGGTCTTCGGAGCGGAACCAGTGCGTGAGGTAGACGAGAATGCCAGGGAAGAAGCCGGCTTCCGCGACGCCCAGCAAAATGCGAACGATGTAAAAATGCATCGGCGTTCGAATAAAGGCCATCAGGATGGTGATGAGTCCCCAAGTCACCATGATGCGGGCGAACCACTTGCGGGCACTCCAGCGCTCGACAATGAGGCAACCGGGAATTTCAAAGAGCAAGTAGCCGACAAAGAATATTCCCGAGCCGAAGCCAAACACGCGGTTACTGAAATTCAAATCGTGCGTCATTTCGAGAGCGGCATAGCTCACGTTCACACGGTCAAGAAACGCAATCACGAAAAGAGTGAAGAGAAATGGCAAGAGGCGCCGGGAAATGCGGCGGCGCGCGTAGACACCAATGACCTGGCGAGTGCTTTCGCCAATCTCGTTACCGGTAGCGGACAAATTCATGCCACTTGGGCTTCTAACATATCGAATCGGGGATTGCACGCGAACGAAGAACCTCGTCGCTGGGCTGCCTTTGTCAGAGACGCGCTCCTTTGCCAATCGTTCAGCGGGACGGGAGCTTAGCCAACGCGGGCAGAGTGGTTCATTCTTCGCGCAACGCGGCGAGAGGATCTACGCGGGTAGCGCGCTTTGCTGGTATGTAGCAAGCGAAAAGCGCAACTCCAGCAAGAATGGCTGACACCAAAACGAAAGTAGTTGGGTCGGTTGGTGCAACGCCGAAAAGCATGGAACGAAAAAATCGCGTCATCATCACAGCTCCAACAAGGCCTGCAGCCAGCCCGATGACAACAATCCGCATGCCTTCTCCTAACGCCATGCGCAGAATATCCAGACGCTGGGCGCCGAGAGCTATGCGAATTCCGACTTCGTGCGTGCGCTGGCTGAAGGAATACGACATCACGCCGTAGATTCCGACTGCGGCGAGCAGCAGCGCTACCATCGCAAAAACGCCGAGAAGTTCGAGAGCAAAGCGCCGGTCGGCCACCGATCTTGCAATGATTTGATCCATGGAGCTGATGCTGTGCACCGGAACATTGGGATTGACGCTTTCCACCTCGCGCCGCACTTCTTCCCCGAGATGCTCCACATCGCCCTTGCTTCGGAGAAAAACTACTGCGTTGACTGGTGCGAACTGCCCCAGGGCAACATAAATGTGTGGGACGCTGGGAGCCTCAAAACCGTCCGACTTGATGTCGCCAACCACGCCGACAATCGTGACTCCCTGCAGGCCTCGCCCAAATCCAAACTTAAGCTGCTGTCCGAGCGGATCCTTATCCTGCCAGTACTGCCGTGCGAGGGTTTGGTCGATCACGGCAACCGGTTGTGTCTTGTACGTATCGGAAGTAACGAAATTGCGTCCCGCCATCAAAGGAACTTCCATCGTGCGAAAGTAATTCGTGTCGACCACCGCAATGTCCGCAATCGGGTTGCGCGCTGACTCCGTTGCACGCCCTTGGATCGAAAATTGGGAATAGTTCCTCCCAGAGTTCATGGGAAGGGTGTCGTTCCCTGAAATCGATGCCTGTTCCACGCCTGGAAGCGCAGACACGCGGCGAAAGATGTCGAGAAGAAAGTCGGCGCGCTTCTCCTCGATGCTATATGGGTCATTCGCCGGATTGTTGGATATCGGAATCCAGATTTGTACCGTGGTTAGATGACTGGGATTGAATCCGGCATGCACCTCGAGCACTCGCCAGAAACTTCGAAGTAGAAGCCCCGCGCTCGCAAGCAAGACAATCGAGAGCGCGACCTCCGAAACGACAAGAACGCGCGAAAGCCGGGTATGGCGTCTCCCAACGCTGGAGCCGCGCCCGCCTTCCCTGAGATTTTCAATCTGATTAGGATTCGCCGCTTGAAGAGCCGGAGCCAGCCCGAAGAGAATGCCTGTAAGTATCGAGATCAGGAAAGCGAAAGCAAGCGCACCGGCGCTAATGTCCACCTCGTTGAGCCGTGGAATATCCGCGGGAGCGAGGCTCACGATCGCATTTTTCAAAAAAAGAACAGTGAGTAGAGCAATTACTCCGGAAATGACTGACAAGAGCGTGCTCTCGGTCAAGAGTTGGCGCGCCAGCCGTGCGCGACTTGCGCCCATCGTCAATCGAATGGCAATCTCGCGCCGCCGTCCGGAAGAACGCGCCAGAAGAAGATTGGCGATATTCACGCACGCGATGAGCAACACAAATCCCACCGCTCCGAAAAGGATGAACAATTCCATCCGCTGCGGTCCGACCAAATCTTCTTTCACCGGAACAAGCCGCACTCCCCACGCCGTAGCGGCGGGATACTCGGTAGGATACGCGCGGCTGAGTTGCGAGACATAGGCATCGAGCTGCGCTTGCGCCTGCGCGACAGTCATGCCGGGTTTCACGCGCGCAATAGCTCCCGGAAGCATTCTCTGCGACCTATCAGCTGGAACCGGAAACGGAAGGGCGTTGAAGCCGGCGGCGATCCAGACTTCCACATCCGTATCCAACGTGCGGCCCGGATGACGAAAGCCCGGGGGCATCACACCCACAATCGTGTATGGATCATTGTCGAGGCGCATTTTGCGCCCGATGATGTTCGGGTCCGAACCGTAATTCCCGCGCCAAAAACCGTCGCTAATGACAACCGCATCCATGAATCCGGGAACGGCATCCTGTTGCGTGTAGACGCGGCCAAGCTGCGGCTTCGCTCCCAGTAGGGTGAAGTAGTCAGCACTAGTGAGAAGACTTTCAGCACGAACTGTTCGCTCTCCTCCGGCGACTGCCGAATTGCTCGGCGCCACTGCCGAAATATCCTGAAACACGCCCGAGCGATCTTGCAAATCCCAAAGTTCAGGTGCGGACATGCCTACATCCTGCTCATTCGTGCCGCGCAGGTCGTCGAAGACGCGCACGAGTTGCTCAGGATGCGGAAAGGGCAACGGCCGCAGCAGAACTGCGTAGACCACACTGAAAGTAGCTACGTTGGCGCCGATCCCCAAGGCAAGAGTCAGTACTGTAACTGTCGAAAATCCGGGACTCTTGAGCAACATTCGAAGTGCATAGCGGACGTCCTGAGCGAGTGAGAACACGGATATCTCCCCTAAGCGCTCGCCCAGTTGTGCAGCAGGCGCGATTGTCCCTTGGCTATATGGACGAGGAGGCTGCACCATCGTTAGCAGGAGGAATGCTTTAGAGAGCGCGTGGCTGGGATCGGTTGACTAATCCGAGTGGCTGCGCGCGGAGAACCGCTCAAAGTTATCTCGCAAAGGGATCCAATTGCGGATCCCTGCTTTGCGGACTATACGAAACTCGCGGACTTCGCTGCTTGGTTACGCCGACGGATGCTTCAGGATCTCCGCCAAAGCATGCAACCGCTTCGAGTCAGCCGGGCTTTTCGCAGCTGCGGCGCTCTGTTCCAGCGACGGAGCCATGCCCTTCAACTTACCCAGCTTGTTTTTGTCCATCGCCGCTCGCAGAGCTGCAATCTGTTCCGCCGGCAGAGCCTGCGACCGCTCGAGTTGATCGACATACGCCTTCGCCACGACCAGCTTCGCCGGCCACTCGATTTTCTGCTGGTTTTGCACATTCAGCTCGGCGACACGAACCGACTTCGCCGCCTCGATTTCGTTCTGCGTCAGAAACTTGGTCGGCGTCAGTTCAAACACGTCCAGCCCCCGTGCAATCTCAGAGCCGTAGATGCTGCCGTTGTACCAATAAGCTGACCAGTCGCCGCCCAGCACTAGCATCTTCGGATCGATCGGCCCGCGATCGAAATACGCGATCTCGAAGGGATGTGCGATGTCGGTGAAGTCAACAATGGAGATGCCGCCTTGGTACCAAGCCTGCACTTCGATATCGCGCCCGGGAACCGGGACCAGCGAACCGTTGTGCGCCACACAATTCTCCGTGTCGCCCTGCGCGGACGGCAGCTTGTAATAACTCGCGAAGCTCAACTTGTCGTCCTTCAGGTTAAAGAGGGCATCCGCGCCCCACTTCATCGGATCGTTCGGACGGCACCGTGCTCCAAGCCCGCCGCCCCACTCGTCGGTGAACACCACCTTCGTCCCATCGTTCGAGAACGAAGCCGAGTGCCAATACGAGTAGTTTGGATCGTTCACAGCATCCAACCGCTTCGGATGTACAGGATCCTTGACGTCGAGAATAATCCCATTTCCTGAGCATGCGCCCGCCGCCAACCCAATCGCTGAGTACACCGTGATGTCATGGCACTGGTTCGTGTCCGCGGGCTTCTCCTCGTCTTTGCCGTGGCTGCCGCCGTTGCTCAGGCCGTTCAGCGCGCCCGTCCGCGGATCGATAAACACGCGAGGGCTGGACACCACTTTTGCGTCCTGCGGCGCCGCCACCGGAACTTTGATCACGTCGATGCGAAACAGCGCCGTATTCGGATCTTTATCCGGCGTTTCACCTGAGCATCCCGCCAGCTCTTCCGGTTGACGCACAAACGATGTCCCCGACACGTAGATATACACGTTGTTCTTATCATTCGGATCTTGCACAAGAGTATGCGTGTGCGAGCCGCGGCACGTTTGCACCGCCGCCACTTGCTTAGGATTCTTGATGTCCGAAATGTCGAAGATCCTCACACCGCGGAAGCGGTCCTTTTGCGCTGCAGGCAAGCGGCGCTTTTTTTCTTCCCCTGGAACGGGAGGAGGTGGCGGAGGCTCCGGCGGAAACCCCTGCGCGCTGCAATCCAAGCGTCCATTCGGCATTTCCACCGACATGAATAGCAGGTTTTTATAGACCGAGACGTCGCCCTGACCGCCGGGGCACACCAGCGAAGTCAGCAACGTGGTATTCGCCGGATTGGAGATGTCAAAGATATTCACGCCATAAAAATTCCCCAGGAACAAGTGGTTGCCCTGGAACGCAATGTCCGAGTTGGCGAAAGCGAGCTGCGCGATCACCAACTGCAGGGGCTTCGGCATCTTCGAGCTGTTGCCTATGCCGAGCTGGGCAATCGTCTTCTGCACCTTCGGATCATCTGCCTCAGCGGACCCGAGTTGAAACGCGTCAGGCTTCTTGACCAGCACGAGGTGCTTGATGCCCATCGCCGCTTCACCCGCGTCATACAGCCCCGGCGTCAGCTTGAAGCGCGGATCGTTCACATCGGCCCCTGTCATCCCCGCGGGCAGCGGCGGAGCCGGCTGAGGCGCAAATGGATTCTTGCTCTCGTCATCTTCCGCGGCTGGCGGCGGCTTTGGAGGCTCCTGTGCGTGCAACCGGCTCACGCCGAAGCACATAAATATCGCGGTCACCGCCGCACGAAAAGCAACACTGGGCACTCGGATCATCGTTTCTCCTCTGAAGGTTCTTTCTCCAACATAGTCTGCATAATCTTAATCTCGGCGCGTTGCGTATTATCCGCATCCGTCGCAAAGTTGAACAGATCGGCATCCTGTCCCGCGCCTGCGGTGTCGAACAAATCCTTCACCATTGTTAGGGCGCCATTGTGGTGCTGAATCATCCCTATCAAAAATAAGTGATCGAACTCGGCACCCTTCGCTTTACGCAGCGCTTCCATCTGCTCAGGCGTAAGCATTCCGGGCATAAGAGCCATCGGTTGCCCAGACTTATCCATGTCAGGCATTCCGGGCATCGCCATGGAAACTGGTTCTCCCCGAGCGGCCAGCCAACGCTGCATAAACTTTATCTCATCCGACTGCGAACTGCTTATTCGAGCTCCCAGCGACCGGAGATCCTTGTTCTCCGTATGCGACGGAATCAGCGCAGTCATCTCCACCGCTTGCGAATGATGCATGATCATACCCTGCATGAACTCCACGTCCGCTTGCGAGCGCTTGGGCGGCGTGGCCCTCGTTGAAGGCGGCAACGTCTTGCTCGGTTTACCTGGCGCACCCGGCTGCACTACGACAGGCGGCGTGGAGTCGGTCTGCTGCGGCCAAGCACTGAAGCAGAAGAAACCTGTGCAAGCGCTAGCGGCGACCAGCATGCAAGACAGCATCTCGCATCGATGCCTTTCGATCCGCGTTGATCGTGGAATAAGTGGCAATCCGATGCTCGGATATAGATACGACGTAGAACCAAACCGGACAGAGTAGGCGTGACTTCCGCTCCCGCGCTTTCTCGGGCCCCGCGTTCCATGCAAGCGCGACAGGGGGCCAAAAGCTACGCCGACGATCACGCCGAGGCCGCAGCATAGACCAAAAGTATGGGAGATAGCAACGCGTAGCGAGGACGGCTAGTGTTGTCATTTGAAATGGCACCACTACGAAAGAGAGATGACGTCATCGGGAACACACGCGCTACAGAATATGTGGAAACTCGCTTGGATCAATCCTTGGTTTGCGCGCCAGGCATTACGTTTTTCAAAGGCTGTATACGCTTGGGCTCGAGTTCGGGATGGGGGAGCGGTTTGCGCGGGAGCATTTGGTCGCGCATGGCGGCGTTGTAGACGAAAGTGGCTTCGACGAGCGCGGCCTGGGCGAGGTCTTCGGGTTGCAGGCGCTCGTAGGTGTCCATGTTCGTGTGGTGCGTGCGCGACGCATAGTCGAGCGGGTCCTGGATGAATTGGAAGCCGGGGAGGCCGACGGCGTCGAAAGCTTCGTGGTCGGTGCCACCAGTGTTGCGCATCGTCAGGGTGGTGACGCCGAGATCCTTCAGCGGCTCAATCCATTGCGCGAAGATCGAAGCGATGGCGGCGTTTCCTTGGAGGTAGACGCCGCGAATTTTTCCGCCACCGTTGTCCACATTGAAGTAGGCGGAGAGTTTTTGATGGTCGGGCTTGAGCTGAATCGGGCCGGAAGCATCGCGGTCGAATTCAGTGATATTCATTTGTTCGGGATCGGTGGAGCGGGGGACAAATCCGAAATGCTGCTTGACGTAATTGTAAGAACCGAACTCTCCTTCTTCCTCCCCGGTCCATAGGCCGACGCGGATCGTGCGGCGGGGCTTGATTTGCAGAGTGCTGAGAATACGCATGACTTCCATGGCCACCAGCGTGCCCGCTCCGTTGTCGGTGGCGCCGGTGGCAGAAGCCCAGGAATCGAGATGTCCGCCGAGCATAACGACTTCGTCTTTGAGTTTGGGATCGGTACCTGGAATTTCCGCGATGGTGTCGAAGCCGTGTTCGTGATCGCCGGTAAATTTGGTGTCAATGTTGAGTTCGATGTTCACCGGCACGCTGGCTTTTAGGAGGCGATATACGCGGCCATAATTTTCGATGGCGGTGACTGCGACGGGAATGGCGTCGGCGTGTTCGCGCTGAAAGATGAGAAAGCCGAAACCAGCGTCGGTGTCGTCGAAAATGGTCCCGCCGGAGCCGCCGCCATTGCGGCCGTCGCGGCTTGGAGTGATGGCCGCGATAGCATTTTCTGCCGCGAGGAAATGACCGATTTTCTCGCGGAAGGCCTGGCCTTTGAGAAAATCCGCGAAAGAGAAGCCGTTGCCGAGGCGCGTGGGGTAGGAGGCCATGCGCTGGAGGTCGGCGTCTTCGTCCCGGACGAAAAAGGGCTTGTCAACGGGCTTGACCTCACGCATTTCGCCCAGGAAGACAATTTTTCCGGCGAGCTTGCCTTTGTATTTGTCGAAGTCCGCTTCGGTTTTTATATCCACCCAAATCGCTGGAGCTGTGACGGGACCCTTCGTTGCGGGCGACCACGGCGCGGCTTGGGCGATAAACACCGCCGTGTCCGGCGAAGTCATGCGCACCCAAGTGTTTAACTGCTGCCAGCCCATCCCGAACTCGCCCCAGTCTTCGAGATGCGCGTTGCTGCAGCCCATAGCAGTGAATTGATCACGTGTCCATTCGTTGGCGTGCTTCAAATTCGGCGAGCCTGTCAGGCGTGGGCCGATGCCATCCGTAAGGCCAGAGGCGTACTCCATGATGTGCGAGTGCGTGAGAGCCTCGTCGCGAATGCTCTGGTACATTGCGAGATCGAGAGATTCTTTTTCGGGCTGAGGCATTTCGTAGGAAGGCCGGGGAGAATCTTTGGGAGTGGTTTCTTTTTTATCTTTGTCGGCAGCGAACATGGAAAATGCGAGGCCTGCAAATAACATCGCGGCTGGAGCAAAGACTTTTGGTGAGCGCATGAGATTCCTTTTTTGAGAATGAATTCGAGGAGCATAACAAAGCCGTAGGGAATTACCAAGAATCGGGCCGGACGGTAGCGCGTTAGTCTGCAAGACCCGTCTTAGAGCACGCTCCGCGTGCCAACGGCTTCGCCGGGAACTGTCAGATAAGATGGAATGATGCATGATTCTTGGGATACGATTGGGCCACTTTGCCCTGGGCTGAAAGGCGGGAGCCAGCATGGAAACGTTTCTTCAAGACTTGCGCTACGGGGTTCGGATGCTGGCCAAGTCGCCGGGATTCACGGCGATTGCGATTCTGACTCTGGCGCTGGGCATTGGCGCGAATACGGCGCTTTTTTCCGTGGTCAACGGCGTGCTGCTCAATCCGCTGGCGTATCCGCAATCCGGCCAACTCGTTGCGATCTATGGAAAGACTACTGGATTCGCTAACGCTCCCATTAACTACCTTAATTTCCTGGATTGGCAGCGAGACACGCAATCGTTTTCGACCATGGCCATGTATCGCAACCAGGATTACAACTTCATCGGCACAGGCGAAGCGGAACGCCTGACCGGTTACATGATTTCGGCGGATTTTTTTCCAACACTGGGCCAGGTGCCCATTCTTGGCCGCACTTTTCGCTCCGAAGATGATCGTGTGGGCGCCGCACCTGTCGTGATTCTGGGCGGCGGATTCTGGAAGCGCAGATTCGGCTCTTCGCTGGAAATCGTCGGAAAGCAGATTGCTCTGAATGGAACGTCCTACACGATTGTGGGCGTGATTCCAGCAAGCTTCACTTTTTATGGTCACGATCGCGATGTCTACACTCCCATCGGCCAGTGGAATGATACTTCGTTTCGCGACCGCCGCGTCGACTTGAGCTCGCGCGGGATTGGCCGTCTAAAGCCAGGCGTAACGCTCTCCCAGGCGACAGCCGATATGGATGGCATTGCGCAAAATCTCGCGTTGGCGTACCCGGAGGCCGATAAGAACGTAGGCATCACTCTCGTTTCCATGAAGGAAGACATCGTCGGCAAGGTCCAGCCATTTCTGATCGTGCTTCTCGCGGCGGTTGGTTTCTTGCTGCTGATTGCCTGCGTGAATGTTGCCAATCTTCTCCTGGCCCGCTCGATGGGCCGCTCGCGCGAGTTTGCGATTCGCGCGGCGATGGGCGCTAGCCAGGGGCGCGTCATTCGGCAGCTTCTTAGCGAAAGTATTCTGCTCGCGGGATTGGGCGGGGCGCTAGGACTCTTGCTCGCCGTTTGGGGGACCAAGGCAGTGCTCGGCACTTTGCCAGGCGCTTTGCCGCGCGCCAGCGAAGTCTCGCTCGACTCACGCGTGCTGCTCTTTACGTTGGCCCTGTCGCTGTTTGCTGGAATTATTTTTGGCCTCGCTCCCGCGCTGAAGAGTTCACGCGTGAATTTGGAAGAGATACTCAAAGAGAGTGGCCGCGGTTCCAGTGGCGCTCGCCAACGGCTGCAAGGAGTTTTCGTCGCGGCGGAAGTAGCCATGGCCTTGGTTTTACTCGTGGGCGCGGGATTGATGGTCCGCAGCCTCGCGGCGCTTTGGCGCGTCGATCCTGGGTTCAATCCCAGCCACGCGATCACTTTTACTTTATCGTTGCCGGCCGGTCCTGCGACCAACTCCGCTGAAACGCGCGCGCGTCTGCGCCACTTCGACGACAAAATGCAAAGCATCCCCGGCGTCCAAGCCGTTTCCGTCACGCTCGGTTCCCGCCCAATGATTCATAATTCCTCGGAGCCCTTCTGGATTGAGGGTCAGCCAAAGCCTGCCAACCTCCCGGAAATGCACCAGGCAATGTTTTATCTTGCCGAAAGCGGCTTCCAGCAAGCCATGGGAGTGACCCTGCAGCGCGGGCGATTCATCACGCCGCAGGACGACGAGCACGCGCCAGTGGTCATGGTGATCGACGATGTTTTCGCGCGCACTTATTTCGCAGACGAAAACCCAATCGGCAAGCGCATCAATCTCGCTGGCTTCGGCGTGCAGGCCGAAATCGTGGGCGTGGTCGGCCACGTAAAGCAGTGGGGTCTGGACGCCGATTCGAAATCGGCGATTGAGGCGCAGTTCGATTATCCCTTCATGCAGCTTCCCGAGAAGCTTATGGCACTCGCGGCGAATGCGGTAGCCGTGGTACTGCGCGCCGAAGGCGATCCCACTGCGGTGATGGCCTCCGTTCGACGCGCCGTCGCGGAAATCGATCCTCGCGAAGTGGTCTACAACGTCCAAACGATGAATGAAGTGGTCTCCAATTCATTCGCCGCGCGGAGGCTCTCCATGATGCTTCTCGGCGTTTTCGCGGCACTCGCGCTAGTGCTCGCGTGTGTCGGAATCTACGGCGTAATTTCGTATCTAGTCGGCCAGCGCACACACGAAATCGGCGTGCGCATGGCGTTGGGCGCGCAACAGAACGATGTGTTGCGGCTAATAATTGGGCACGGGGCAAGAATGGCGCTCGTAGGCGTCGCGGTTGGCATTGTTGCCGCGATGGGACTCACGCGTCTTATGGCCAACCAGCTCTTCGGCGTCGGTCCGCATGACCCAATTACCTTTGTTGGTGTGGCCGGACTGTTGATTATTGTTGCGGTCGCGGCGTGTTACATTCCTGCGCGGCGAGCGATGCGTGTCGATCCCATCATTGCGCTGCGATGCGACTAGTGCTTCGCGCAGACGACGCGCAAGTCTTCGTTAAAAGGAGCCGCAAAAATATAGGACCTCATGAAAATTTTCTGCGATCGTTCCTGAGAAGAGGCGGCAGAACTGTTTGCCGACTACGTTTCGTCAACTATGTGCTGGCAGGCTTACCATTGCCTGAGGCTTCCGCGGCAGGGTAGAGGCGGTCAAATTCCGGCTCATCACGGAGCATCGCGAGGTCTGGGTCTCTGCGTACCCAGGTGGAATCCTTAAAGCCTGCTTCCCAAGCCATGCGCAGCGTGTTGAGCGCTTCGGCTTTTCTCTTCAGGAGAGCATACGTGCAGGCGGCGTTGTACAAAATGGAAGCTTCGTTGGCGCGCAGCGTGATCGCCAGATGCAATTCTTTGAGCGAATCTTCCACACGATCGAGTTCCGCGTAGTCAGCGGAGAGCAAGATGCGGGCACGCGCGTCCTCGGGCACCTGTTTCAAGTGGTTTTCCAGCGCAACGATGCGTCGCAGAAGCAGATTGCGGTACTCGTCCTTCTTTCCCAGCGCGCCCAGCGCATTCGCGATCGGGACATAGACGTTGTAATCTTCGCCGCTTACTTCGAGCGCCTGGCCCATTACGTCCAAGACTTCTTGATAGCGCCCGGCGGAGAATAGTGCTCGGCACAAAAGGTAGTACGCTCCCTCGCAATCTTTTTTGCGCTCGATAGCTTTCAAAACCATGCGCACGGATTCATCGTGCAGTGCCGTGGCGTATAGAACCCAAGCCTGGCTCACTTGCACTTCCGGCAAATCCCAGCGGAGCGCCACTGCTTTTCCGGATGCGTTCCGCGCGCGCTCAACCCAAATGGCTTCACGGCTGTAATTGCAGTAGAACATCGCACAAGCATTGGCGCAGGCGGCGTAGGCCAGAGCGAAGCTGGGGTCCATGGCCACGGCGTTCTCAAACATTTGCAACGCGAATTCCAGGTCCTGTCGAGTTTGCCGTCGAGCATATCGCTTGCCGCGCAGATAGAGATCGTAAGCTTGAAGATTTTCGGTGGGCTTGATCGCCAGCGCTTCGAGCTCCTGCGGAGACAGAGTCACACGCAGAGCTTCTGCAATCTTGCGCGCAATCTCGTCCTGCACTTCGAAGACGTCTTTCATTTCCCGGTCGTAACGCTCCGACCACATGGGAAAATCGGTGGCTGTATCCACCAATTGAGTCGTAATGCGCAAGCGGTTTCCTGCGCGGCGCAGACTGCCCGTCAAAACGTAAGCTGCTTTCAGCTGCTGTCCGATTTGGCCTGGAGTCACCTGTTTATCGCGAAATGCCAGTACCGTCGGCCGTGAATACGTGTTGAGCCCGCGAATCTTCGAGAGTTCCGTGATGATGTCCTCGGTGATGCCGTCGCGCAGATACTCGTCTTCTTTTACGCCACTGAGATTCTCGAAGTAGAGCACCGCGACGGATTTCAGGCTTGGCTTCGCGGCTCCCGATTTGGAATCGCTCAGCTCCGCGGCGCGTTTGCTTCCAGAATCGAGATCTCTTTTCAGGCGGTTCAGATCGGTCTTGAGTTCCGCAGCGGATTGGCAACGCATGGTGCGATCTTTTTCCAACAGTTTTGAGAGAATACGTCCAAACTCTCCCGGAACCGCCGAGTTCAACTCGATCACCGGCACGGGATCTCGATTTAAAATCGCGTCAAACACCAGAGCAGACGTATCTCCCTTGAAGGGAAGCACTCCGCTCGCAAGTTGATACAAAACCGTTCCAAGCGAAAACAAATCTGTTCGCGCGTCCACTAACTGCCCGCGCGCTTGTTCCGGCGACATGTAAGAAATCGTGCCCACGGTTGCGCCGGGCGAGGTAAGTTCTCCTTCCACCATGGTGTCCAATTTCGATGGTGACGAACCACCAGGCAGAATTTCTGTTCCCTCGATTTTCGCGAGGCCGAAGTCCAACACCTTCACTTGCCCGCGATCCGTCACAAAAAGATTCGCGGGCTTGATGTCGCGGTGAACGATTCCTCTGGCATGCGCGGATTCCAGCGCATCGGCAATTTGAATGGCCATTGGCAGCAATTTTTCGATAGAGCTGGGCTGGCGGTTCATCAATTGACCGAGCGTTTGTCCTTCGAGAAGTTCCATCACGAGAAAATGCTGGCGGTCGTGCTGTTCGATGGCGTGGATGGTGCAGATGTTAGGGTGGTTCAGTGCCGAAGCGGCGCGTGCCTCACGCTGAAATCGCTCGATAAGTTGGGTGTCTTTCGCCATTTCGATGGGCAGGAATTTCAGCGCCACGCGCCGTCCCAGTCGAGTGTCTTCGGCCTCGTACACCACACCCATCCCACCGCTTCCTATCTCTCGTGCAACTTTGTAATGGGAGAAAACTTGGCCGACCAGCGAAGGAGTTTCCGTCATTGGGTTTTCATATTATTCGACCGCTTTCGCTCGGTCAAGCAGCCCCCAGGACGTAGGGCAGCGATCAGAAAAGTTCGCGCTTCCAGCGCTCCGCTTAGGCAGTTACAATTCATGCGCAGCTGACGGATTCATCGGACCTCAAATTGGGCCGAGACTATCCTGATCGATTTTGTTTTGCGAGCAACTGGCTGCTGGATGACGCAAGGCTCGCTTTCCAAAAGGAGAACTTTCCGTGCCCGACACACCTGCACAACACGCGCTGAGCGACCGCGCTGCATTTCAACTTGCCAATGTCACAAAGACGCCGCCGCAATATGGCGCGATAACGCCGCGCTGGCTGGTGCGATTTCTGGACTGGAAGCCGCTCGAAGCCGGGACGCTGCGCGTCAATCGCGTGGCGGACGACAAAACCGTCGATGTCGTGTGCGGCCAAAAGGACGAAAAGGCGCTGCCGGAAACGTATGTCAACTATGAAGAGAAGCCGCGTGAGTACACGTTGTGCGGAATTTCCGCGGTGCTCGATGTACACACGCGCGTTTCCGATCTTTACAGCAATCCTTACGACCAGGTGCGCGAGCAGCTGCGGCTCACCATCGAAAATGTGAAGGAAAGCCAGGAAGGCGAGCTCGTAAATAATCCTGATTACGGGCTTTTGAAGAATGTTCCGGCGAGCCAGCGCGTTTCGACTCGCAAAGGCGCTCCGACTCCGGACGATTTGGATGAACTTCTGACGAAAGTATGGAAAGAGCCGTCGTTTTTTCTCGCTCACCCGCGCGCTATCGCGGCTTTCGGCCGCGAGTGCACGCGCCGTGGAGTGCCACCGCCGACGGCCACCCTGTTTGGCACGCCTTTTCTGACTTGGCGTGGAGTTCCGCTGATCCCCACCGACAAGCTTTATGTCGACGGGAACAAGAAAGCCAAGGATTCCGGCGGAAAGACCAACATTCTTTTGCTCCGTGTTGGAGAAAAAAAACAGGGTGTCATCGGTCTGTTCCAGCCGGGGCTGCCGGGCGAGCAGACTCCTGGATTGTCGGTGCGGTTCATGGGGATCAGCAACAAGGCGATCGCGTCTTATCTGATTTCGCTGTATTGCTCAGCGGCGATTCTTGTCGACGACGCGATTGCTGCGCTGGAAGACGTCGAAGTCGGGCACTATCATGACTACAAGTGATTCGGGAAAAGGCGCGCCGCGCTTTCCCGCAGGAGCATTCGAAACGGTGCTCCCTAGCGAAAGACTAGGTGTGCCGACGGGCGTTCCAGACCCTGGCGATCTAGCGCGCATGGCGAATGAGTTTTTCAAGGCATTGCCGGAGCTCTCCCAGGCGGAAAACAGTGCTGCGGCTCTTCCACAGCCAAGCGCGGCGCTTCCGGGTACGACCGAGGTGCTAAACACTTTGGGAAATCCGGCGCTGCCCACTTCTTTGCAGGCGACTCCTATTCCCTCCGAAGCAGAATTGCGAACCCTTCCTGCTTCACTTGCATCAGGCCCTGCTACGCCGCCGTTGTTGGCGGTGCTTTCGCCTGCGGCTTTGCCGGAAATTTCGGGGGCGGCGGGAGCGACGCATTTTTCCGCGTTTCCCTCGTTCTCATTTCTCGATGAACTCCGACCTCTGTTTTCCTATCCGACGGCATCTCCGCTGGCCGCCGCGCCTCCAATGCCCACGGTGAAAATTCCAGGCGAAACCGAACTGCGCGCGCTCGGGAACAATTTCTCTTCGACGGCCACACCGCAAATCTCTGATGCAGGCTCGTACCTCACTGCGCCTCAAGTTTCAGGCGCGGCACCGCAGGTTGGAGCGCTGGACAAACTGGCTTCTTTCGCCTTTCTTGATGAGATTCGCCAACTCGCTCCTGCCGGGACGTTGCCAGCCGCTGAGCCGCCGCGCGTCTCATCCGCCGCACTGCCGGGATTGGGAATTTCTTCCGGCCCGTTCGACGTGCAGGCGATTCGGCGCGACTTTCCAATACTGCAGGAGCGCGTTCACGGCAAGCCTTTGATTTGGCTGGACAACGCCGCGACCACGCAGAAACCGCAGAGCGTAATCGATCGGCTAAGCGATTTCTACTCGCACGAGAATTCAAATATTCACCGCGCTGCACACGAACTGGCGGCCCGTGCCACGGACGCTTACGAAGCCGCACGCGAGAAAGTGCGGCGCTTTATCAACGCGGGCACGGTGAAGGAAATTATTTTTGTGCGTGGCACGACCGAAGCCATCAATTTGGTGGCGCAGAGTTGGGGACGGCAGAACATTCAGAAGGACGACGAGATCGTCATCACGTGGCTGGAACATCACGCCAATATCGTGCCCTGGCAGATGCTGTGCGCAGAGAAAGGCGCGCGGCTGCGAGTCGCGCCTGTCGACAATACTGGGCAGGTGATTCTCGACGAATATCAAAAACTTTTAGGTCCTCGCACACGGCTCGTTTCCTTTGCGCAAGTTTCGAATGCGCTCGGGACCGTCACTCCCGCCCAAGAGATGATCGAGATGGCGCACCGCTATGGAGCGAAGGTGCTCCTGGACGGCGCGCAAGCCGTCTCGCACATGCGTACCGATGTGCAACTCTTCGATTGCGACTTCTACGTTTTCTCCGGCCACAAAATGTTCGGGCCGACCGGCATTGGAGTTGTCTACGGCAAGCTCGACATTTTAGAAAATACGCAGCCGTGGCACGGCGGTGGCAACATGATTCAGGACGTCACCTTCGAGAAGACCACTTATCAGCCGCCGCCAGGGCGATTCGAAGCGGGCACGGGGAACATTACGGATGCAGTTGGGCTTGGAGCGGCCATCGATTATATCGACCGCATTGGCATGCACAACATTTCGCGTTACGAACACGATCTGTTGGTGTATGCGACGGAATCGCTGCAGCGCATTCCTGGCCTGCGCCTGATTGGAACGGCCAAAGAAAAGGCGGGAGTTCTCTCGTTTGTACTGGATGGTTTTCGGACGGAGGACGTCGGCACGGCGCTCAACCGCCAAGGTATTGCCGTGCGCGCCGGCCATCACTGCGCTCAGCCGATTCTTCGCCGCTTCGGCGTGGAGTCCACTGTTCGACCCTCGCTTGCTCTCTACAACACGTGTGAAGAGATTGACGCGCTCGTCGCCGCTATCTGGAACTTGAAACAGGGACACGGTTCCCTCTAAATCGTTCCGCCCAATGGTAAATCCTGAGCGGGAATGCAGATTCAGTCGTGCCGCGTGTTACCATCCACTCGCCAAATTTTAGACTCGAGGCCTTCATCGTGCGTCACTGTTTGATTTTGTTCGCTGCGCTCTTCGGAATATCCACGAGTTCGTCTGCGCAATGGCCGCCTGCGTCCGGCCATACGACGTTGAACATTTGGCCGCATACAGCGCCAGGAGCGCAGCCCGACCCCGCGCCCGAAGCTGACACGACGACGGCCAAGGAAAATCTCGTCGCCGGCAAGCCGCTCGTTCGCCTCGGCAATGTTTCCACGCCGACGTTGACTCTCTATACGCCGTCTGGCAAAAACACGGGCGCGGCCGTCGTTGTGTTTCCTGGCGGCTCCTACCGCATTCTGGCGATCGATCTGGAAGGCACGGAAGTGTGCGACTGGCTCAATTCGGTGGGCATCACGTGCGTCTTGCTCAAGTACCGCGTGCCTGACTCCGGACCGTATCCCAAATCCGTGGCCGCTTTGCAGGACGCGCAGCGCGCCCTGGGTATCGTGCGGTCTCGCGCCGCCGAGTGGCACATCGATCCGAAGCGTATCGGCGTGCTTGGATTTTCTGCGGGAGCTCACCTCGCGGCCGCGCTTAGTACTCATTTCGAAAAACGGCTGTACGATGAGGTTGATGCGGCTGACCAAGTGAGTTGCCGGCCCGATTTTGCCGTGATCGTTTACCCGGGTTATCTGGCGATCGCCGAGCAGAACTTCGCGGCCAATGCGGAAATCCATCCGACGGAGCAGACCCCCCCTTCATTTATCGTGCAAGCGGAAGACGATCCCGTACACGTAGAAAACTCGACCGTGTATTTTCTTGCGTTGAAGAACGCCAAAGTCCCAGCGGAGATGCATTTGTATTCGCAGGGCGGTCACGGGTATGGGCTTCGGCGAACCGAGCTTCCTGTAACAGCGTGGCCACACTTGGTAGAAACTTGGCTGCACACCATCCAAGTCTTGCAGCCTGCCTCGCGTTGATGGAGCGCCATCGGGTGCGCCACGCCGTGCCACACGAAAAAAATATTAGAAGAAAGCCGCACCGCCATCCACGTTGATGGATTGACCGGTGATGGCGCTGGATTGCGCGGAGCAAAGAAAGAGCGCGGCGCGGGCGACTTCGTCGGCAGTTTGACCGCGGCCTTGCAGAATCGTGTTCAGAAAAACCAGCGAGTTGTTCCTTGGGGCTTACGCCTAACTTTGCGGCAAGGGTGTTGCCTAATTCCTTTGACATACGAGTTTCAGTAACTGGCCCTGGGCAGATGGCGTTAACGCGGACGCCTTTGCGGGCAGCTTCTGCGGCGGTGATGCGCGTAAGGCCCAACATACCCGCTTTTGCCGCCGCATAAGCCGAACCCCAGGGGAACGCGGCTTTGGCCGACAAGCTCGATATATTAAGGATGACGCCGGAGTTGCGCGCATACATTTCCGGAAGTACGAGTTTGCTGAGCAGGAACGCAGCGCGCAGATGCACGGCAATGACGTTATCGAACTCCGCCAAGGGATAGTCTTCGACGGGAACAACAGGCCCATAGTGGCCGGCGTTGTTCACGAGAATATCGATCTTGCCGAATTTTGCGCGCGCCTCCACGACAATACGCGTGCAATCCGCTTCAAGCGCCAGATCGGCGAGCGAATAGTACGCGCGTGCGCCACTCCCTGAAATTTCTTTCACGGTAGCTGTTAACTCCGCCTCCGTGCGCGCCGTCAGGAATACCGAAGCACCTTCGGCGGCAAACAGTCTAGCCATGGCACGGCCAATGCCGCGGCCTGAGCCCGTGATCAGCGCAACTTGGTCTTTGAGGAGCATAGGAAGAAGAGGATAGAGCCAGCGCGTGACGGAGGCAAGATGCTGAGACTCTTGGAAGAACGCGACAGAATTGGTGCAAAGGGTCAGCATGTACCGGAGGTGCAGAGAGGACCTACATAAAGGTCTGGCCGAGAACTGTACTTTTGTTCAGGTGTAATTTCCCTCGTTGCTGATTAAGCTGCATGTAAGAGAGTGTGTAAGTATTGCTGCGGCATCCCGGCCCGGGCCGGTCCGCTTTTCCCCGAAACCGTGGCCAACTCAACCAGGCCGCTCGATTTGATATGGGAGTACGTCAGTGCCCCGACCAATTTTGCTATTGCAAGCAAGTGCGGTTGTTGCTGCGCTCGCATTTGCGGGTTGTGCAGGCGTGATCTCATCCGATAGCTCAAACAACGGAAACAAGCCGGTGGTGCCGACGATCGCGTCGCAGCCAGCGAGCCAAATTGTGATAGCTGGGCAAACGGCGACGTTCAGCGTGATGGCCTCTGGTACAGCGCCGTTGAGTTATCAATGGTTGAAGAACAAAGCGAATATTGGCGGGGCAGCGGCAGCGACCTACACGACACCTCCGACCCTCGCAGGCGACAGTGGGGCAAAATTCGATGTAGTGGTGAGCAACTCAGCGGGAAGTATAACCAGCGCGATGGCGACGTTGACAGTGAACGCGGCAGCAGTCACGCCGACTATCACGACCCAGCCGACGAATCAGAGTGTGACCCTTGGACAAACGGCAACGTTTAGTGTGACAGCGACTGGAACGGCGCCACTGAGTTATCAGTGGCAAAGGAACAACGCGAGCATTTCTGGCGCGACGGCAGCGAGTTACACCACTCCTGCGACTGTAACGACCGACACCGGCGCGAAGTTCGACGTGGTCGTTAGCAATACAACCGGAAGCCAGACGAGCGCGATGGCAACCTTGACCGTGAACGCAGCGGCAGTTGCGCCGACGATCACGACGCAGCCCGCGAACCAGAGCGTGACAGTTGGACAGACGGCAACATTTAGCGTGACGGTGACCGGCACGGCGCCGCTCAGTTATCAGTGGCAGAAAAACAACACCGACATTTCTGGCGCGATCGCAGCGAGCTATACCACTCCTGCGGCTGTAGCGAGTGACAACGGCGCAAAGCTTGATGTGATCGTCAGTAACGCTATAGGAAGTCAAACCAGCACGATGGCAACGTTGACCGTGAACGCCGCGGCAGTTGCACCGACGATCACGACGCAGCCAGCGAATCAGAGTGTGACAGTTGGACAAACGGCGATGTTTAGCGTTACGGCGACGGGAACGGCGCCACTCAGTTATCAGTGGCAGAAAAACAACGCAAACATTTCTGGCGCGACCGCAGCAAGCTACACCACTCCCGTGACAGTAACGACCGACAACGGGGCAAAATTCGACGTGGTCGTGAGCAACTCCGCAGGCAGCAAGACGAGTTTGATGGCCACGTTGACCGTGAACGCGGCGCCGGTGGCGCCAACGATCACGACTCAACCCTCGAATCAGACAGTGAACGTTGGACAGACGGCGACCTTTAACGTCACGGCGACGGGAACAGCGCCGCTGAGTTATCAGTGGCAGAAGAACAGCGCAAACATTACTGGTGCGACCGCGGCGAGTTACACGACACCGACTGCCGCAATCACCGACAACGGCGCGAAGTTTGATGTGATCGTCAGCAACGCAACAGGAAGCCAGACGAGCACGATGGCTACGCTATCGGTGAATGCGGTCAGCGCCTCCACCATCAATGTCGTGACATATCATTACGACAATCTACGCACCGGCCAGAACCTGAATGAAACGATTCTTACACCCGCCAACGTGACCTCTGCTACCTTCGGCAAACTTGGTGCATTTACTGTCGATGGACTTGTGGACGCGCAGCCGCTGTATCTTTCAGCGGTAGCCATCCCCAGCATAGGAACAAAAAACGTTCTGTACGTAGCAACCGAGCACGGCAGCGTGTATGCGTTTGACGCGGACTCCGTCAACGGCACCACAGGCACGTTTCTGTGGAAGACTTCCGTCCTTGGCAGCGGCGAAACGTCGAGCGACAACCGCGGCTGCGGTCAAGTCTCGCCGGAGATTGGCGTGACGGCTACTCCCGTCATCGACCGCGCGCGCGGAACGCATGGCGCGATCTATGTCGTGGCGATGTCCAAGGGTGCCAATGGGAATTATTTTCAACGGCTGCATGCGCTGGATCTGACCACCGGCGCCGAACTCTTCGGCGGACCAACGACAGTGCAAGCGACTTATCCAGGCTCTGGCGACAACAGCACGGGCGGAAATGTAGTCTTCGACGCCAAGCAATATAAGGAACGCCCCGGCCTGCTCGAAATCGGCACCACCATCTACACGACATGGTCTTCGCATTGTGATGACCGCCCTTACACTTCGTGGGTGATCTCGTATGACGCCAACGCGCTGACGCAGACAAGCGTGCTCAATCTCGTGCCCAATGGAAGCGAGGGCGGCATCTGGATGGCGGGAGCGGCCCCTGCCGCGGATGCCTCGGGGAATATATTTTTCATGGTAGGGAACGGTGATTTCGATACGACGCTGAACGCGAGCGGCTTCCCATCGCAAGGGGATTGTGGTCAATGTTACGTGAAACTGGCTTCCAGCGCCCCCATCACGCTGCTCGATTACTTCACGCCCTCGAATACAGTTTCTGAATCAAACTCCGACACAGACTTCGGCTCCGGCGGGCCGCTACTTTTGCCGGATATGGTCGACGCAAACGGAAACACGCGCCATCTGGCGGTCGGCTCCGGCAAGGACGCGATCATCTATGTCGTGGACCGCGACAACATGGGCAAGTTCAGCAGCACAGCCGACAATATCTATCAACAGATTAACGGGCAGATTGGCGGCGTGTGGTCCAAGCCCAGCTACTTTAATAATACGGTTTACTATGGCGCGGTGGGCGACCACCTGAAGGCTTTCCCGATTACCAGTGCGAAACTCTCGACAACGCCCGCGACCCAAAGCTCCGCCAGCTTTGCTTATCCGGGGACAACGCCGAGTATTTCGGCGAACGGCACGTCGAATGCGATTGTGTGGGCAGTGGAGAATGGCTCGACAGGCGTCCTGCACGCGTTCAACGCTGCGAATTTGACAAGCGAACTCTACAACTCGAATCAGGCCGCCAACAAGCGCGATCAGTTCAGCGATAACAAGTACGTCACGCCGATGGTGGCAAACGGCAAGGTCTACGTCGGCACGCCGAATAGCGTGGTCGTTTTCGGGCTCCTACCGTAGGAATCCTCGGATTTGGAGTGCGGCAGCTCTGCTGCCGCTATTCTCCATGACTCGTAAGACTCTAAATTTTGCAAAGCTAAATAAGAGAGACTATTCGCTTACTGCCCCGCGGCGAGTTTCCACATCACAGCACCTACCAGCGAATTTACGTCGCTCTGCTTGAACGTAGTGAGGCCGGCCCCCACGGGTTTGTTCCCGATCGCACGAAACGCGACCTTATGCGTCGACGCTTGCAGAAAGTCGAAAACCATTGTCCCTGAGCGGAATTTGATGTTCTGGTAGCCGTACGCGGGCGGACCCCAGCCCCAGGACTGCACGCAACCATAAGGGCCGCACACGACTCCCGGATATCCGCCGCTATAGCCCACGGGCACGGAAGCGCTCTGATCCTTCACGGCAATGTGGTAATCGACGAGAAACGCAGCTGCGTTCGGGTCATTCACTTCCTTGAAACCTTTTTCCTTTAATTGCTTGGTGATCGCTACACGAATCTGTCCGCGGAGAATTTCAGTGGACGCCTCGCTCTCTGGCACCGGTCTGGCACCGTGATTGGGCTCGTCTCGCGAGATGACAGGCCGTGATTCGTGGGGGCCAGTGGACTGCGCCTCAACCGGGCGCCAGGCCCAAGTGGCGTGCTTAGGGATAGGAACTTCGGGATTGCGCTCGGTGGTGACGTACTCATTGCAGCCAACAACGACAATTAAAGCAAGAAGAGCAATAGCGGTCAAAATCCGCTTGG
>Ga0210391_10000932_pt1 | contig 27888 bp, 22 predicted proteins | sample IncBWC12OmetaG_FD_160573 | JGI IMG/M metagenome (GOLD analysis project Ga0210391, IMG submission 160573) | Forest soil microbial communities from Barre Woods Harvard Forest LTER site, Petersham, Massachusetts, United States - Inc-BW-C-12-O ... | reverse complement strand
GACATCGAGCAAAGAATGGTGGCCATCTGCCAGGTTCAACACCCACAGCAGGGCCATTTGCTCATAATTCGCCTCACGCTGTCCGCCCATCTTCGCGTAGAGCCCGCGACGGCCGAGTTGCGGTTCGCCTTTGGGATTGCGGCTGCGGTAAACCACATCCCCTTCGATCACGGTGACGATACGCTGCAGCACGGCGAGCGAATGGGCAAGACTTTCGGGGCTTAACAGCGAAAGATTGTCTGCCGAGGAATGGTATTCCGGGTACTCGCCATTGGGTGTGCGCATCAGGCAACCTACCGGCAGATTGAAGCCGGGCGAGCAATACTGTCGCTCGTCGTACCCATAGGGGACAAATGGCGTGATGCGATGGGGCGCCTCATCGTGAGCTAGGACATGCGCGACGATGCGATCGATCGCGGCGTTCCCTCGGCGGCTCTGTTTATAGGTCATACCGCCTGGGTCTCCGAGACACGACAGGACGAGACCGTGAACAATGCGTCCGACCTTTTCTTCGTTGTGCGCGAGCCAAGTAAGCGAGCCGATGGTGCCGGGAATAAATAAAAAACGATAGCTGTGACGCAGTCGGAGCATTTTGAGATGGCATGCCAGCATCGTGGCAACCGCAATCCCAGAGAGATTGTCGTTGGCGAGCGACGGGTGGCAAATATGGCAGGACAACAGAACCGTGTCGTCGATCTCACCCGGGATGAATAGCTCGCCATAGCTAAGGTGGCCTGGCGCCAGATCGGAGTCGATCACGACATGATAGAGTCCGTCGCTCAAACCCGAGAGCTGGCGATGGGTGAGGCAAAATCCCCAGCTGTCGGTGTAATAGGACGTACGGTACGGGATCCAGTCAGGTTGATCAGGCAAGGTATGGAGATGGGGGCGCAGCTCGGCGAGCGGCATGACCATATCGACGGGTGGACTATATTGAACGATGTGTAGGTTGTTAGCGGCAAAATCTACAACACGCCTGCCGTCATCGCTCGCGATATAGGCACCCCGGATGTTCCATTCGCGCGGTACGGTCCAATCCAAGACCGCGGTTCCCGACGGAACCTCATTAACCTGTAGCGGAATAAAGCGCCTAAGGATGTCGAGCGTCTGCCTCACACCATTGCCAGTAATGCTGCGGCAAATTGGAAAAAGCTCCTCGGCAAGCGTCATCATAGCCCTCCCCTCGATGTCGGGGGACGGTTCGGGCCTATCGAGCGAGATATGCCTCACGCCGGGGCTCGCGTCAGTGGCGACATGTTGCATTGCTAATCCGGGACCCGAAATTATCTCCGGTCTGATGAAGGCCGCTTCAATCCCCTAAGACGCATATTGGCAAGATTACTTGGCCTTAGGGACTTCAGATTAGTTGGTTTGGTCATGGCCTTCACTAGAGTCCTGTCTTTGTGTCGTTAGTTCAGATCCTACATTGTGCTTCTAGGATATCACGGGTATTGGGCTCTTGTACCGTCGTCCGATGTTTTCACGCCGCAGCCCGGCGATTAACTTTAACTCTGCAAATTGATCCGCAAAGAAGGACTCTCGCTGCGGCACTTGATGTAAGTCCGTGTGCAGCGTAGCTTTTGATACGCTCCGCGGGTTTTTCGTAGAGCAGAGATGGCGCCAATGCGAGTGTTGCTTACGGGTATCGATGGATATATCGGCGCCGTTCTCGGGCCGAAGCTCGTCGAACGGGGGTTTGACGTTGTTGGAATTGATTGCGGCTTTTACCGCGACGGTTGGCTTTATAATAATCGTCTGCCACGTCCACTCACTTTATCCAAGGACGTGCGGAAGATTACCGCGAAGGATGTCGAAGGGTTCGAAGCGGTCATTCATCTCGCAGAGCTGTCGAACGACCCACTTGGTGCGCTGAGCGAGCGCACGACTTACGAAATCAACCATCTCGGCTCGATCACTCTGGCGCGTGCTTGCAAGGAGGCCGGCGTCCCGCGCTTTGTCTATACCTCTTCGTGCAGCGTCTATGGTGCTGCCGAAGACGGAGGCGAGCGAGACGAGAGATCCGCGCCTAATCCGCAAACCGCCTATGCCAAGTGCAAAGTGTTGGTCGAACGCGACGTCGGCGCGCTCGCCGACGCCCATTTCTCTCCCGTGTTCTTGCGTAACGCCACGGCCTTCGGCGCCAGCCCGCGCATGCGTTTCGATATCGTGCTCAACAATCTCGCCGGACTAGCCTGGACCATCAAAGAGATAAGAATGACCAGCGATGGAACGCCGTGGCGGCCGCTAGTCCATGTCGAGGATATCTGTCAGGCGATTATCCTCGCTCTCGAAGCGCCGCGCGAGGCAGTGCATAACGAAATCTTTAATGTCGGTGATGATCGACAGAATTACCGGATCCGAGAAATCGCCACCATTGTGGGGCAAGTGTTTGACGGCTGTGCTGTCACCTTCGGTCAACCGAGCGGCGACAATCGCAGTTATCGCACGTCCTTCGCCAAGATACGTCGTCACCTCCCCGAATTCCAGTGTCGGTGGCCCGCCGAGCTCGGCGCCCGCCAGTTGCACCAGGTCTTTTCCTACATCGATATGACAAAAGAGACGTTTTTCTTTCGCGGCTTTACTAGATTGGAACAGTTGAAACATCTGATCGCCACGAAACAAATCGATACCGATTTCTATTGGCGTCCGCTCGAACACTAGGCCGACGAGGAAAAGGTAGACATGATTTTCACCTCGACGCGACTAGGGGGAGCGCTGCTAATCGATGTCGAGCCCAAAGAAGACGAGCGCGGCTTCTTTGCGCGCACTTGGTGCCGGCGTGAGCTTGCGGCGCAGGGTCTGGATACCGAGATCGCGCAGGAGAGCATTTCATACAATCGGCACCGAGGAACCGTGCGCGGCCTGCATTTTCAACGACCTCCCCATGAAGAGACGAAGATCGTGAGATGCACGCGCGGCGCCATCTTCGATGTGATCGTCGATCTGAGGCCCCGTTCGCCGAGCTATCTTCGATGGCAAGGGTTCGAGTTAACAGCGGAAAACAGACGCGCCGTCTATATCCCGAAGGGCTTGGCGCACGGCTTTCAAACCTTGGTTGAGGATTGCGAGATCGTCTACCAGATCTCGTCGTTCTATGCGCCGGAGTCTGCAGGCGGCTATCGCTACGACGATGCAGCGCTCGGAGTTACTTGGCCGCTTCCCGTCACTATGATCAACGAGCGCGATCTAGGCTGGCCAAAGCTTAAGGTACATGCCCCAGCTCCGCCTGCTTCGTAACCACACGCAGCGTCGCTTGGGCGCTCCCGACGCTGAACCGGCGGATTGATCATTGACAACCTCTAACGCACGCCGGAACGGCAGCCGATGAAAAAGCGTGAGAAGAAGAGACCGGAGATTGCTATTTTCGGGAACTTTGATACCACCAATTTCGGTAACGACAGCACTCTTAAGGCCGTTCTTTATCACCTTCGACGCTTCCAACCCGACGCTGAGGTTACTTGCATTTGCCCCTGGCCTAACGCCATCACTGCGGCCCACCATATCCGCGCGTTTCCGATTAGCGAAGACTTCGTCAAGTCGTGGGTTCCACAAAATCCAGCGACCAGGGTACTACGAAGGATTTTTATTGGACTACCGAGTGAGGCCATCCGGTGGGGCAAAACTTTTCTGAGTCTCAGAAACGCCGACATGCTGATAGTTCCGGGGACGGGATTGCTGACGGACGCTTATGGCCTTTTGGGCTGGGGTCCGTTCAACCTGTTTAAGTGGTCCCTGATGGCAAAAATTTGCCGCTGCAAGCTCGCCTTTGTCAGCACCGGCGTCGGCCCCATTAAGGGGACCCTCGGACGATTCTTAGTCAAATCGGTGCTTTCTTGGGCGGACTTTCGTTCCTATCGAGACAACTCCAGTAAGCAGTGCTTGCTTGACCTTGGATTTGCTGTGGAGAACGACCCCGTTTATCCCGACCTGGCATTCAGTCTGCCCGAAGTTGTGATCCCGCGGCAGAATGGCCACGAAAGCAAAAACAGACCTATTGTCGGGCTCGGCGTCATGGAAGCTTCGGGCGCATATGACGTCCTGAGGCAAGGCAACAATTACAGCGTTTATCTGGATAAGCTCGTGACTTTCAGTGAGTGGCTACTGGCTCGCGAGTACGACGTCAGACTGTTAAGTGGAGACGTATGCGACGAGCAGGCTTGGCAAGAGTTCGGGAGCCGACTGAGAGAACGTTCGTCGGATTATGATGATGCGCGCATTTTTCGCCAGCCGATCCGCTCGGTTGACGACCTTTTGTCACAAATCGCAGCAACCGACGTCGTCGTCGCAACGCGGTTTCACAATGTTCTATTTGCTTTGTTTTGCAACAAGCCCGTTATTTCCCTCTCGTTCCATCATAAGTGTGCGTCCCTCATGAGCGCCGTGGGCTTGTCCGACTACTGCTTCGACATAAACGACTACGATGCCGAAACGCTCATCGAGAAATTGCGCGCACTCGAGAAAAACGCGGACAAGATCAAGCCTTTGATCAAACAAAAGGTAGATGGATTTCGTGAGGCACTCGACGAACAATACCGCTGTATCTTTGACCTCGTATGATTACTCCTATTACGCGAATCGACAATCAAATAAAATCGACTTTGTCCTCTTCCAAGATGAGACACGTCAATCGGCCAGTAGCGTAGGCGCCAGTGTCAATATTGATGCGATTGGCGCGAACTTCAGGGTGCAATACCGGCGTGTGACCGTGGACGACAACTTTTCCGAAATCGTCCTCACAAAAAAGGAAGTCCTCTCGGATCCAAAGCAAGTCCTCTTCCCGCTGCCTCGCCAGAGCAATACCCGGCCGCACTCCGGCATGCACAAAGAAGAAATCCCCGTATGTGAATGAAGACTTTAGATGACGAAGAAACTGGTGGTGCGCCTCAGGGAATGCTTGGCCAAAATCAGCAGCGAGTTGCGATTGCTGCTCGGCTTTTGCGTTGATGGCCGGCTTCATCCCGTACGACATGAGCGTTTCAAGCCCCCCAAGATGCTGCCAGTCTTGAAGAACGGATGGGGTTTTGATGAAGTCGTCGACATAGGTCTCGTGATTTCCTTTAAGAAACACGCTCTGGCAGGTCCGTTTGTGGGCGACTAAGCGCTCAAGAACATCTTGCGATGCCGGTCCACGATCGATGTAATCGCCGAGAAATATTTCGATACATTCGCGAGTCGGATTTGCCACCTTGTGGGCCTCGATGCGTGTGAGCAAACTGTCGAGCAGGGCTGCGCAGCCGTGTATGTCGCCGATTGCATAAATGCGCACACCATCAGGTAGCTGCGGTCGCCGCGCTCTTCTTGCCGATAACGAGATCATTCTCTCAACCCAAGCTCCTCCACGTCGTAGATAGGGAACGCACGAAGCGCTAGCAATCGCACGAAAAAAGCTTGGTTATCGGGTAAATCGACCGGTCGGCCAGACGAGAACGCCGGGGCTTTTTGCGGACCGTCTTGCCCGGTTCGGACCTTGTCAGGATGTCCAGCCATTGTGCTGGGATCGGGATTTTCTGGGCTTTATTTTTCGTGGCGGGATGCAAGAAATGCTCACGACGATTCACAGCCGCGTCTCGCAAGCAGCCAAAAAAGCCGTGGAATTCCAATAAGATAACGTCGCGCAAGTCGACGAGGTTCATTCACCAGCCGAAAGCTCCACTCGAGTCCCGTCCGTTGCATCCAACGCGGTGCTTGGCGCTTCACTTTGGCATGAAAATCAAATGCGGCGCCCACTCCCATGAGGACGCAAGGTGCGAGATGAGGCGCATTTGCCTGCATCCATAATTCCTGTTTCGGCGTACCGAGCCCAACCCAGACGATATCAGCGCGAGCCGCGCGGATCTTCTCGATGTCGTCTAGATTAGCGGCTTCGCCAGCCGGACGCATCGGAGGTGAGTAGGCTCCACAGATCGTCAAATTAGGAAACGCTCGCAACAATTCCATGGCCAGCTTCTCGATGACCGTGTCGGTACTTCCGTATAGATAGTGGCGAAGCCCGGTGGATTCTGAAATGCGACAAAATTCCAGCATGAAGTCGGGACCGTAGACGCGTTCGACCCATTTAAAGCCTTTGAGATGGGCTAGCCAAACCAGTGGCATCCCATCAGGTGCAACCAAGGCTGCGTTTTGATGTGCACGGAGCAGCACCGGGTCATCGTTGGCGCCAACGATGCCATTGATGTCGCGAAAAATGCAGTAACCGCCTTCTTGCATCCGACAGCGGCGCTGCACCTCTTCGCAGGCCATCTGCATGGTCAGCAGACTTACCGGCACTCCCGCTATCCTGAAACGACCAATATCGCTCATACTCTTAGCAGAGTCATAAGCCCACTGCCCAGACGAAACGCTGAAATCATTAATCAAAACGGGCCAACGCAAGCGCACGCATTCGCGGGTCGCTGAGTCTATTATTCGAGTACTGAATTATTGGTCGCCGCAATCTGTTACTCGCCATAGCCATACCGCGCGTAATGCTTGTTACGATAATACTTGCCACGGTGGGCGTCATAGCGGCCGAGCTTATTGATATTGACCTTATTAAGCACCGTACCAATTAGATTTTGGTACACGCCTGGCGCGTCAGCCAGGGCCTTTTTGACCACGTCAATCTTAGTGTGACCCCACTCGATCACACAGATGTAAGAGTCAACGAAATGTGTCGTTGTACGGACGTCTACCACGGGAGCAAGCGGCGACAAATCGACAATGATATATTCGTAGCGCTTGCTCAGTTCGACGAACAGTCTTTTTGTCGCAGCTGATGCGAGAATCTCGTTTGTATGCGCCACGCGCGATTTCATGACAGCAGGAAGGAACGACAGATTGGTCTTCGGATCTGATTGCCAGAGCACATCTTCAATCGGCGCCTTGTCGGATATGACCTCAACCAACCCGGCCTGCGCGGACGGAGCAAGTGCTTGAGTGAGTGATGGATTACGCAGATCGCAATCGACCAAAATGGTACGCGCACCAGTTTGCGCGATCAGCAAGGCCGCTGCGGCAGCCAAAGTCGACTTTCCCTCATTCGGTAAGGATGACGTAAAGCCTATGACCTTGTTTGAGCGAACAAGTTCGCTCAAATCAATCGCAACTTTGAGCACCCGAAGTGACTCGGCAAAGCGCGAAAAGGGCGCATCAACTGCACTCCATAACACATTATCGTCGTGCGCGAGAATTCGGGGCACGACCGCTTTCGTCGGCGTGATAGCCCCTTCTCCCTTGCTGACGTTTGGCAAACAGAGGGCGTTGGATGACGAGCCGTTGAGCTCTTCTGTGAGCGAAGGACTAGAGACTTTAGCGTCACCGAGGGAAAGTACTTCGTTTCCTGTAAATGGCCAGCTGAGGCTTTCAATACTCCACGACAGTTCGGATTCGGTGTGTGCGGAACTTGAGAGCTCAAGACTCGATAACACAGCCGTTTCGGATTCGGTGTGTCGCGCGCCGGAGGGTTCGGGACTCGACAACGCAGCCGGTTCACTTTCTGTGGATGCCGCGTTGGAAACTTTTGTTCCAGGTATCGGATCGAACTTTGCCGCGGTTGAACCGCGGGGGGTTACTGCAGCAAGCAAAGAAACGAGTTTGCGTTTCCGCATCTCAAACCATCGCGGCGCAGGGCCGGCATCTTTCAGGGCGGGGACCAAAGTGATGCAGGGGACGTGTAGGAGCTTTTCAGCCTGCTCCGTGGTCCGGAAAACGCGATCCCACAAATCTCGAAACACGCCAATGGCAAAGCCTAGAATAATTCCGGCGCATGCCGAGATCGCAAGCGTGAGTAGAGTCTTCGGATTACTTTTCTCCAGCGGCCGCAAAGCCGGCGAAATCAAGCGCGCCTCTGTGATCGGGAATGACTGCTGCTGTACCGACTCCATGTACCGCTGTAGGAAATTTTCATAAAGCTCGCGATAGGTCCTTGCTTTGCTCTTGAGATCATTGAGTACAACCTTCGCCTGATTGTTCTCCTGCGTTTGTGAGACGGCTGCATCATAAGCCTTCTGCACCTCATCGGCATGCTGCTTAGCGACCTCAAAATCACTTTGATACGTGCCGGCAATTTGCTTAATCTCATCGAGAATGGCGGCATTAATTTCCGTCATTTGATTGCGCAGGTTCACGACCGCGAGATGATCCTTGCCGTAGCGCGCCGCCCAGTCCTGTGCCTTGCTAGACAAGTCAAGGTACTGACTGCGAAGCCTCGTCACCACATCGTTCTTAAGGGTATCGGCAACGGTGGCATCGACCGCACCCGCCGAGTTAGAAGTCAGGACTGCCTGTATACGGTCCATCTTTGCTCGTGCTTCTGCGACCTGCGCTTGCGCCACGAGCATTTGGGTGTTGAGCTCGGCGACCCGCTGCTCGCTTGCAGTCTTAGCCTCTTTCCCGTCCCTACCCTGGTCGGTATCGACGATGTTGTTGGCCTGTTCATAATCCACCACAGCCTGTTCGGCACCCGACGCTTGATCGCGCAACTCCCTGATTCGACCCTCTAGCCAAGTACTCGCTCGAAGCGTTGATTGATACTTGGCATCGAGCTCATCGACTAGGTACGCATCGACTGTCGCATTTGCGATTTGCGCCGCCTTTTCCGGATCAAAAGAACGAAAGCTGACTTCGATGACATAGGACAGGGCGTCGCGCTTGACGGTCAGCCGGGTTTTGAACGCCGCCAGCGCACCGCGCATGCGCTCATATGCGGATGCGGCTCCGCCTTCGGTATCTTTAGAAAATTCAGGATCCTCAGTGAGCTGAAGTTTTTTGATTACAGCAAGTGCAACATTGTCAGACTCTAATACACGCACTTGACTGTCGACAGACGCGGTATCGATCGGTCCGTCGTTTTCCGATGGCTGTTGCTTTAGGAATTGTGTTTTACGCGAATCGAACAACATTGTTGCGACCGCCGTATAGCTCGGTCGGGCGACGATGAGATAGCCCCCGCCAAGCAAAACGAGTGAGAGCGTTGAGAATAGAATGATAAGATATTGTTGGCGCAAAAAATGAACGAACGAATCCAGAAGCTCCCCGGGGGAGGAAAAGTCCGGGGTGGATAAACTCGATCGATCGGAGGATGTTGACTGGTTCTGTTGAAGCATCCTGTCAGGCCATCATTACACGAGTACAAAGAGTTGGCTGGCGAAGACGCCCGTAATTTGGGTCAATTTCTCATTATCACCGGGCGAAAGTCAACCATACCCGGCCGATAACATTAATGCGGTTCGGCCAGATATTGTGCAGATTCGGGCTTATCTAGCATGCGAACTCGTCGGCTGGCTCGCGCCAACCAATTTAATCATTGACTAGACTGCTCCCGCGGCTTGATAGCGCAGGTATTGTTGGAATATCGGACCTGAGCTATAGATATTGATCTTTAGTTTTGGAGTATTTTCTCATTGCGAGATCGAACGGCTGGTACAGCGGTACGCGATTTACCAGGTGCCGAACGTGCTGATTCAGCATGGCACGAGCCGCTAACCCCGTCCGTGGCTGAAAAACCCCGAGTTCCAGAAGGCATTCGCATTTACGTTATTGGCGACGTGCATGGGCGGGCAGATCTCTTGGAGACCATTCTTGCAAGAGTGGACAAAGATCTGAAGCTCTACCCGATTGACAGTCCTCTCCAGGTCTTTCTGGGCGACTATATCGACCGTGGTCCCTATTCCCGGGATGTTATCGACTTGCTGATATCTCGTCGTACACAGTGCCCGATGGTTTGCCTGAAGGGCAATCATGAGGCCATTGCTTTGCGCGTGTTGGAAAATTCAGGCTCGTTACAAAGGTGGCTAGAACTGGGAGGCGGCGATACGATGGCCTCCTACGGCGTAGCGCCTCCGACGTCTGCAGATTCCAGCGACGCTGAGATGTCGGTTGACGCTTTGCGGACGGCGATGCCAGGAGACCATAAGAAGTTTCTCAGCGGCCTCCCATTGTCCCTCACGTGCGGGGATTTCTTTTTATCCCATGCTGGAGCCCGTCCAGGCATTTCGTTGGAACTGCAGCGTCAACGAGATCTGTTGTGGATTAGGGACGATTTTCTTCAGTATAGAGGCAGCTTTGGCAAGGTCGTCGTCCACGGCCATACGCCGGTAGGTAAACCTGAGATTCTTCCAAATCGCGTCAACATTGATACCGGAGCTTACGCGACGGGACACCTGACCTGTCTTGTGTTGGAAGCGGACCAACTGGATTTTCTATAATGGCGTCTCGCTCCTAATATCCGGACGATCGAGCGTTTCGTTTCGGGTCACGACATTGCTTTTCGCGACCCCACATTGATCGTCAGCACTTTTCCTCCCGGTTGGCGCGAGTTGCATGTTTGGCAACGTCGATCGGAACTTTCCGCGACGACCGCGCTCGGGAATAGGAGGAATATTCAGCAAGCAGCACCCGGCGGGCAAACCGCCTTCATTCGGGCAGCGCGCCGGGCGGCCGCTAATCGCTGACCATAGCCGTCCTGAATGACGCCGGCGTCAACACGCGCGCCCAATAGTGCGGGTTTTGGGGGGTCTCAATGCGGATCCATTGATACTGACGGAACGTCATTGCCACTGGTCGGATATTGGCATTGAGGTTATCGAGCACCAGGTCGATATCCTTCGTTCGCACAACGAGCACAAGATGATGCTCTCCGTCCGGCACCACGACTTCAGAGAGCAACAGAGATCGCGAGGGCCAGCCCCGCGCCAACAGTTCATGCCGTTTGGTAATAGCATAGTCCTTGCAATCACCGGCAGGCGGCGCAATGACCCAGTCGTCGGTTACATCGTTACCCGGCGTCATCTGCGGAATGATATTTCGGTTGACTTCGCGATTGACGGTATTCAGCTCGCTCCAACGCTCCTCTGTGAGCGCAATGTTTCGACGACGAAAATCAATTCCGTGAACTGTGCACTCATCAGGATATTTGAGGCAGAATCGTGTGTGTCCGATAGGCTCAAGCACGGGCGTGCCGAGACTGATCCGCGTTGCCGAACCAATCATCTTGATCTGGCTTTCGAGTACGCGCGGCAGGCCGAAGAAAGCGGCGTGTGAAGCCGACATCCAGAACATTGGAATCGCGACAAAGACCGCCGCTAGAAATTTCGAAGTCTGACGCATCGCCATGTTCCCCGACCAAATCCTTGGGGACAGCGATACATGGCAGAGGCTGCTATCTCGTTCGCCCGAGAAGCCTGATTTTACTCAACTGAGCTGCTTTGTTGCAGCAATTTGGTAACCTAACCCGCAGCGCTTGCTGGAACTGGGAAGGCGCAAGCATGTCAGGCTTTTTAGCCAACACCGACTTCTTTTCACAGTCTCCTGACACCAGCGGCACACACCAGAGCAATGTGCATGGCCACGACGATGGGAAGGACCGGCGGCCGTCTTGGCTGAGATATCTTTAGGCTGCCGATGCACCAGAGAAGCAGCTCTAGGACGACCTTCTTGGCGTCGGTAAAGATTTTCTTTTGCACGGCGAGGATTTTTGCCAAGATAGCGACCGTGTCAGTATCGATAGCGGAGCATATGCGCAAACGAGGCGATCGATTCTGGAAGACAACCAAACGAGTTTTCTATGACTTCCGTCAGGATTGCTGCACGAGCGCAGAGTTCGCCACACATTCCCTTTCGAATAACAATTTTGGTTTTCGCTGTGTTGCTTGCCGCACAGTGCATTTGGCTATTGCTGGCTGAATTCTCTCGGCCCCAGCTCGACGGATTGCGGCTCGACCCAGCATCCGCCGCAACTGCGAAAAAAGATCGCGACCTGGCGCTTTGGGCTGCATCGATAGGTGCCGTCCGCGGCGATCTGTGGGCTCTCTCGGCTTTCACGTACGCGGATGTCGGGCTCGGTGAGAACGCAACTGCTGCACCATCGGCGGCGGATCCTGCGGTTGCACGACTACGAGCCAGCGTTGTGCACGCTCTCGACACCGCACCTACGCAATCCGGGGTTTGGCTCCTGCGTACGGGCGTTGCCCTGCGGTATCCCTCCGAACGCTGGGATCCCCTCGAAGCTTTGCGGATGGCTTACTATACGGGACCTAGCGACCAGGACATCGTTCCGCTCCGTCTCCGCTTAGCAGCTCAGACGGATGGATTTAGCGATGTCGAGACACGGGAATTCGCGACCCGCGATATTCGCATGCTTTTGGTGACAAAGCAGTATAGCGCAATTGCGGTCGCCCGCGGGGCAGCTTCAAACGCTGGCAAACAGTTTATTGAACAGACTGTCCATGATATCGATCCGTCTGCGCTCAAAAATATCGGCTCGCTGACCCCAAAGATACAACCTCTGCCCGACTGAGCTCGTCGTTCTTACACTTACATCAGAGAATGCGCTTGCATGTGCTGCCGACAATCCGTTTTGTCGCGTGGTCCTTGGCCGCCATCATTGTTCTTTTGTCGATAGTTCCTCCTGATCTACGCCCCGAAACGATGGTCCCTCACGATTTAGAGCATGCCGGGATATTCTTGATCACTGGATCGGCGTTCGGACTCGCTTACGACCCTCCGAAAGGCTGGCTCGCAAGTTATATGATAGCCTTCGCGGCAGCCGTAGAGTTGGTGCAGTTATTTGTGCCGGGCCGACATGCCCGCGTGAGCGACTTTGTTGTCGATGCGGCAGCGATCTGCTCTGGCTTGATTATGGCTTGGTTAGCTCGCTCAATTGGCCTCTTCCGTTTAGGTTAGGCCTTCTATCAACTGCCGTCCTAAGCGGGCGACACCTTGAGGCCGCGCAAGCAATCAAATGCCGGCCAATGATCGCACCACTCACTTCGCACTTGGACTGCCAGCACCGCCGCTCTGATTGGAAGCTGGAGTGCCTTGCGTATTGTCCGGCTTAGACGTCTGATCGGGCATCTTGCCGCCGTTGGTAACGCATTGGCCAAAATATTTCTGAAAATCCGCACCCGTACCATTGACTCGACCGCCCGCGGGATTGCCGGGGTAGCGCAAGGGATACGCCTTCGCGGCAAGAGCTTCGCAAGTTTTCGCGACTTCGGCCGTAATGGCGAAAGCGTTTGGCGTCGTGAGCGAAGTCAGAGGGAAAGCCAACGCAAGAAGCGCTATCCCAAACCTGGATTTGGCGGACACCGACAGTCTCCCTTGGCAAATCATACAGCAGCTTTCGCTTAATCACCGACGCGGCTATTGCAGTGTGCGGCATTGTGAATAAACAGCGCCTCCGAGCACATCGCTGCGCTCAAGGCATTGATCTGTATCCGTGACCTTTCCGGCAATGGTAAAATCATATCCTCGACCTGCTAGAACCAACACGTACCTGCCCGGAGTCAGCGACAGGTTTTGGTCAGCAGGCTGCAGCAGAACCATTTCCGGATTGTCTCCCAGGGGCGCCACCCTAAACTCATAGGATTTGCTGCGAACGGCCCATTGGCCTTCTATCTTAGCTATCGATGGCGGTGCGTTGCCGCTGAATTTCATTTCCTGGTCGAGCCGTGCGACTACTCTGACAAACACTTCCGTGGGCGCCGCCGATACAAGATCGCGCCGAAAAATGACGAATTCAAGCTTGCCATCAGGAACCGTAACGCGACTCGGATCTGAAATCATAGCCGAAATGGCAACGCGTGGATCAGGCACTTTCATAGAAAGTGCATCTAGCTCGTACAGCTTGCCGTTATTGACCGCATAGACACCGTAGACTCTTGGAGGTGTAAATCCCAACGATTGAGCAAGCGCATCCAAATTCGATTGCGCCGACGATAGTTTGACACCAGCTTGGGCGCCAGAAGCATTGGCTGCAGGTGCCGCGGCCGCCTGCACTTGCTCTGCTATCGATGAGCGCGGCCGTTCCCAATTGTACCACAGCAGCGTCACGGCATAGACCGTTATACCGACAAGCGCCGCGCACACCAATTGCATACGCCACGGGAAATCGGGCTTGGCGCGCTGCGAGCCTTGGCCGAACACCGGTTCCCAGATTTTTATTGGGTCCAAAAATTCAGGCTTAACTTCTCTATAAATTTCATTCGCAGCTGGACGGATCACCACCGCATTCGTTGTCTGCTCTGGCGGTGAGACGTCCTCGAAAATCGCATCTTCGAACGCATCTCGGACAGTCATTTTCCTGCTACCGCGAATTTCATTCAAGACTTCCACCACATCAGCGGACGACGGAGCGCTTTCTCCCACTACTGGGCCGCCGATGGACTTTTTGGCGAAGCTCCCGAGTTGGTTCTGGGCCAACCCTTCGACCTGATCGATGGCCGTCTCCAGCGCCTTCAAGTGCTGTTGCAATCCCGCGCTGCCAAGTTCCTCGTAATTTGAGATGAGGTGCTTTCCCAGGCTAAGACGCGCAAGATCGTAAACCAGCCCGCGCAACTGCGTTGGGTCATTTTGCGTGTTCTCAACCGCACGCAAAATGACCGAAATGTAACCCGTAACTATTGACGGCCGCCCCGACATACAGCGTCCCGCACCTGCTCGAATGCCCTTTTGTTACTTTATCAGGCGCAAAATAGGATAATCCAGCTTAGATTTTATCCTGTTGAATCAAGCGCTTCATTATCCTCACTGGTCTATATTGTGGCATCTTTATTCAATTTTTTAAACAAAGCACAAAAGCTGCTGTGTAATAGTCCCCAGTGAACATGCTTTCATCAGAGCTAACCCATGACCCGCTTTTTCTTCGACTACCGAACGAGCGATCAGGCCTTATACGACTATGGGGGGGAAGAATTCAGAAGCGTCCAGAGCGCAGAAGAGTTCGCGCAGATGATCGTTCAGGATCTCAGCCATAGCCTGACCGACGACTGGCACGGCTGGTCGGTTGAGGTACGCAATGCCGAAGGCCAAAGATTGTTATCGCTGCCGGTGGAATGCCCGCTCCAGGCCGCGTAGCATTTGCTGTCTCGCGCGTCTCGGCGCATGTGCGCGGTTCGCGACCTTAAGCGCGCCTCCAAAAATGATGGCCGTGACTCCGCGCGATGCCGGCATTTTCATTTCACGGAATGATTAAGAATAAAAATTATCCAGCGATATGCGCCTACTTATGCTTCAGCGTTTCACGCTGGAGGTCAATATTACCAAAGCCGGTCGGGCTGTTCTTCTCGAAATAGGTAGTCAGAGCGAAACGAGCTGATGGTGTGAGCTTGCTCTTGAAGCTCTCAAGCTGACTTTCTTTGCAAATAAGAAGCGCCCCCTCGGTTATAGCTAACCGTTCTGCAGGCACATCATTCAGCACAAAGAATTCCTCTTCAAAAATCGTATTGGGTCCGTCCGGACCGCGGTGGCTCCAACGTGCGAGGCACTCAAAACGCTCTGGCGGGAAAAAATAGCTCGTCTCCTCGTGGATTTCTCGCACCACGCACTGCAAAAATGTCTCTCCGGGTTCTCGATGGCCACCGAAGAGCGATATTCGACCTGGGTAAACAATACCAGGCACGTCGTCGCGCTGCTGGAGGAGGAATCGCCCGGAAGTATCAATGAGAACTGCGCAGGCGAATTCGCGAACAACCATTTTCAGCTTTCGCAAAATGATCGACCATCGCAGCTTTCCCTACACTGCGCACACAGGCGTTCAATTTCCACCGTTGTTTCTTTTGTTCAAGTTGTCCTGTGGACAAGTCTACCGTAGCGTCGTTCGGTTATTTCGTACCCAGCCTGCAGCGTTTCCTCGATAAATTCAACGCCGTTTGCCTCGAAGGCGCGTGTCACGACATCGAGCGTTGCTCGACCGGCACGAGCGTCCTGGATTCAGGGTGAACTCCCTGATGCAGAAGATTTTGCAGATGCAAATGATCTTGCTGGTTCGGCGGATCTTGCTAATGCAAGATAACGTGGCCGTTCTGGATAGCCTGTTGCAATTGTGCCGTCGTCGTATTCGCTAACGTGACAGAATCATGATTGCCAAGATCGATGACTGCATCGCCATGAGTATTGGTGGTGATAAGCGACTGCAATTCCTGGACTGTCTGCACATTCGTGAAATGGTCGAATTCGATCGTATCCTGCTGCGGATTGAAGTTGAGGACAGTGTCGGCACCGACGCCTGGCGTAAAGACGAAATTATCATTGCCGGGGCCGCCGATCGTCACCGAGACGGCCTGGCTCTGGTCGGCCGCGGGATTTTGCGCATCGGTGAGACTGACGTTGTAGGACTGTGTGAGAGTTTGGCCGGAGGCGAGATGAACCTGGTCGCCGTTGAAATCGAATTCGACGGAGGAGCTGCCATTGCTCTCGGTCACCGCGCCGAGACCGAACTGGCCGAGGTCGTTGGAGCTTTCCGGCGTGACTGTCGCAGTCGGCGTACTGGAGGTATCCGCGTCGGCGAACGTGATCATGCCGGCGTCTCCATCCGCGGTCGCGGCGGAACTCACAATGGGACTTGCAGCGGTAGCGCCGGAGTCTGTCGGCGGCGGATCGGTGATCAGCGTGCCGCCATGGCCGTCGGAATCGAGGTCGAGATCCCCGGTAAATCCGGCAAGCGTCAGCACCGCGACGGCGCCATGGCCTTCCTGAATGGTAATGGTCGTATTGCCGTTGTGCTCGGAATAGGAAATGGCGCTTCTCTGGACGTGAGCGAGATCAATTGCGTCGGAGTGGCCGAGATCGCCCTCCTTTCCCGCGAAACCGTCGATCGTCGCGCTGTAGCCGGCGGACAGATCGTTAAAAATCAGTTCGCCATAGGACGGCGTGCCGATTCCGTTGTCGAACGTGATGTGGTTCACGTTCGTCGTCGAGACAAAGTCAAGAATGCCGCCTTCGATCAGCGCATTGCCGCCGAAATTCTGCACCGGATCGTCGATCTGCAGGATGCCGCCATGCGAGGCCTCGAGCGTGCCCATATTATCGAAGGCATTGCCGGTGTGAATGGTGAGAATCTTGCCGGCAATATCGGCGTCGATCACGCCGGAAGCCTCGTTCACGAGTTCGAGCGGGCCGCCGATCGTTCCCTCGCCTTGAATCGCAATATCGTTGTCGAGCGTGGCGCCATGGCCGCTACCGATGATCCAGTCGGATTGACTGTCCAAGAACACGGTGCCGGCGCCGTCGAAGTCTACGGTCTGCGCGATGGTCAGATTCGAGATGGAGTCGAGCCCGATGGCGAGACTGCCATGCCCGCTCACGTCCACATCGATGCCGTTGAAGATCGCACCCCACGCGCCTTCGATGTCGACCAGGCCCGACGGACCGATTGACAGCAGGCCGCTGCCGCTGAGTTCAGTGCCGTCATCCAGCGTCAGCGTGGTGGCAACCGTCGGCGCATCGACCTGGATGACGCCGAAATCGTTCACGTTAACACCCTCGAGCGTTGCGCCCGGACCGCGGATCCCGTGCTCGATCTGCAGCTCGGCGTCATGTTCGACCGTGAGCGTGCCGCCGCTGACGTTAGTGCCGTCATCAAGCGTAAGGATCGCGCTGGGAGCTTGCATCTCCTCGTCAACGGCAAGCGACAGGCCCGGCGAGGCCGACGGGCCCACCACAATATTGCCGTGAGGGCCGACATCGACATCGACGCCGTCGAGCATGGCACCGCCGGAGCCGACGGCAAGCGTACCTCTGTCGCCGATCGCGATCGTGCCGCTGAAGACGCTCGAGGCGTCGTCCAGCGTGAGCGTCACCGGTGACGTATCGTAGTTGTAGTCGACATTGACAGTGCCGTAATCGATGATGGTGACGCCGCTGAGCGTCGCGCCGGTCGAGGCCTCGATATCGAGGGTGGCTCCCTTGGCGACAAAGATGACGCCGTCGTCCATCGTCGTGCCGTCATCCAGGATCAGCGTCGTTCCGCTGCCAACCGCAAGATCGCCACTGATCGAAACGTCGCTCAAGGTGCTGACGCCGCACACCGTCTGGATCAAGCCGCCGGAACTGGTCTCAAGGTTTCCCTGGCTGATCAGGACGTTCGACAAGTCGATGACCGATCCCCACCCGTCGGCTGCGAACGTGCCGCCGATGTTATCGATAAAGGAATTGGCGACGAAGACGCTGCCGCCGTTCTTCGCCTCGACCAGACCGTCATTGTCGACGAGGTCGTAAGCGATGTTGACGATGGAACACGCACCGTCGGCCTCGATGAGGGCAGAGGCGTCGTTGGTGATCTTGATGTCGTCGAGCGTCACCGCGCCGCCGAAGGTGGACCCGACATAGCCCCCACTCTCGTTGAGCAGATCGGCGGCAACCACGACCTCGCCGCTCGAGGCGATCACCCGGCCGAAATTGTCCAACTGGCTTTCGATGGCGAGGACGCTGTAGCAGACCGCCTCCACCAGACCGTCGTTTGTGATCGTGTCCTTTCCGGTATCAATGACGAGAGGCCTGAAGCGACCGTCATCGGCATCGATAGTGCCGGTCGCCTCGTTGAACAGCGTCAGCCCGCCACCGCCGATCTTGCCGCTGCCGGCAATATTGCTGTAATTCTCCAGCAGAGGATCGCCACCGACGCCCGTGATCTCGTCACCCGGCCCATCAAGGGTGACCACGCCGGAGCCCCGGAGCTCGACGGTGCCGTCGACGGCGAGATCGGACCCCGATGTCGCGCTATCGACGTCAATGGTGCCATCGTTGTCGATGGTGCCGACAAGCTTGAGTGTGGCACCCGGCTCGACCTGCACGAAACCGTCGACCGTCACCGCTTCGCCGGAACCATCGAACACGACGACGTTCGTAACATCGGGTTCGGGGCTGATAATCTCGATCGCGCCGCCGTCCCGGGTTTCAAGCGTGCCGCCGACAATGGTCGTGGATAGGAGTTCGGCGATCGCGCCGGCGCCGAACGCCGCGATCACGCCGTCGCCCTGTCCCGTAACCTGATCGTAGTTGGTGACAGCGCCGTCCACGAACAGAACCGTGCTGTGATCCAACGCTTCAATCGTGCCGAGATTGGTGACCGAGCCGCTGTCAAAGGCGCCAATGACTATGCGGCTATGGTCCTCGGCCGCGACAGTGCCTTCGTTGCTCAGATTGGTGTCGAGGAGATCGATCTCGGCATTATGCGATGCTGTGATGACGGCGAACTGGTTGTTGTCGACTTCGGCCGAGGTGATATCGATCAAGCCGCCAAACTCGGCATCAAGCGTTGCGCCGGCCTCGTTGACGATCTTACCCCCGGTGATGCCGATAAAGCCGTCGTTCTTTGCCTCGATCTCGCCACCGGGCGAAGAGTCCTCGCCTGACGTTGTCCCGGCTTCATTGACAATGGTGGCGTCGCTGAATGTGATGGTGCCGTAGCTGTCGGCACTGACGCCGCCGAAATTGTCGAGATCGGTGTCGGTGAAAATAATGGCTGCGGCGGTCGACTCGATCTCGCCTGGCGCCGTCTCCACGCCTCCGCTATTGCTGCCCGGTTCGTTGATGACGGTCCCGGCGTGCAGGAACTCGATGGTGCCGCTATCCTTGGCTGTGACGGTGCCGCCGTTATCGAGCGTGCTGCCGGCCTCGAACAGGACGAGCGACCCAGCGCCGATCGATTCGATGAGACCGGGCTGCGCCGTGCTGGTGGCGGCCGCTTCATTGGTGACAGAGGTTTCAAGAAACTCGACCAAGCCGCCGCTCTCGGCGGCGATCAGTCCGAAATTGCTCACGAGGACGAACGCTGGATTCGGATTGGACGGGTCGGGCATGAACTCGACGACGGTGCCCGCACCCTGCGCGATGATTTCGCCGGTGCTTTCGACAATCGATGTGCCATAGCTCGTAAAGGTGGGCGGATCGCCTTGGAGCAGCAGCGTGCCGGCCACGTCGAGGCCGTTTGTCACGGTCAACCCGCCGCCCATCATGTCGAGCTCGCCGGGCGGCAGGCCGCCGTTCTGCGCCGACCCATCGATGGTCAAACTTTGAAATGTGAAATTCTCGGTGTATTGGGAAATGCCCGTCAAGATGACGACGATATCGTCCGCGCTGATTGGAGCAGCACCCAGATTCCAGAACGACCCGTTCGGAAAAATCTGGTTGTTGGGCGACGACCAAATGAAGACGTTCGACGCCGTCGTCGCCGTTTGAACGACCGGGTCCTGGGGGTTCTGCGGCGCCGCCGGGCCGGGAGGCGGGAGAAATTGATAATTGTACGTGACGTTCGGGCCGTTGCTGAAAATCTCGGGCTGGAAATTCGGCGGCAACTGCAACAGCGGATTGTCGCCGCTGCCGGGAATGCCGATCGAGTGCGGGCCGGCAAGACCTGCGAGTTCCGAGAGATCGTTCATGATCAGGCGGGCGGCGTCGATCTGTGAGGCGGTCAGCGGTACGGTGGAAATAAGTCGCGGCTCATGCAGACCGCGCAACGTGACAAAAGTCACGAAGCCCGGCTGCGATACGGTAAGAGCGAGGCTCTCAGTGCCGTCTGGATTGTCCACGAACATGTCCCACGAACCGCTATGGCTCGTGCCGGGATCGTCGTAGACGGAATAAGAGTATGTGGTACCGCCGTTAGCCGAATTGACCTCCTGGACCACACCGGTAGTGCCGCGAATACCCATGGTCGCAACTGGCGTGCCGATCTTCATGTCGCCGGTATGCGCCACCTTTCCGGCGACAAAGCCGAACGTGCCTTCGACCAGTGTGAACAGCGCCTGGTTCGACGTTGATTTCGCGTCATAGTCATATTCGTTGAGCGCCATCCGCGAATTGGGCAAGATCTCAAGCGCGGTACCGTCGGGAAAAGTAAGGCCGCATTTGGCATCGACGCCGGTGACGATGATGTCGCTCTTGTAAACCACGTCGCCGACATTGAGCGCGACGGAAACGCCGTTGCGCTGCACGGAAACGTCGCCGGAGACCTTTTGTATCTTGCCGATCGAATCCGCTGGTGCGGCAGTCTGACCTTGGGCTTGCGCGTATTCGTGCGGAGCCGGCGAACCGGCGAGCAACTCGACCATATCCGCCGAGAAATGCGCGCCATCCGGCGCCGCCAAAGCGGGCGGATGCTCGCTCGCAAAATAGCTGGCAATAACGTGATGCTGGCCGTCGCGGCCGGTTAGCACCAGATCAAGACCGGAACGATGGTAGCTGCCGTGAATCAGCAGATCTGCATCGGGGACGACAATCGCGTCCGGAAAATGCGAATCGGGCTCGATCAGCGAAAGACTATCGCTGTGGTTTCCATTAGCTGCGGACGCATAAAAATTCATCCAACCGCCCCTCTAGAGCGTCGCTGCCTAACTCCCCCTGGAGTGCCTATTAGTCGTAGCCGACCCTCGTCCCGATGCCCGGCGGCCACATCAATAGATTGTTACAAATTGGGTACGTTCGGCAAGGACTTATTAACGGCGTGGGGGCACTTCCCCGCGACAAAGTAAAGCGCTGCCGGTAGCCAGGTAGTGCGCAGGTACCGCGTAGGTACGTAGGTACAATGTGCGAGGCCGATACGCGCCGGGCGGCAATTAACCTCAACCAGTCAGGAGGGGAAACCGGAACAGACAGGCCATCACCGTTTGGCGTCGGCCGGCCGCCACGGTAGATGCCGGGAAGTGATACCGGGCCTGAGGCAACAGGACGGACCCGCTTTAGTCCGGGCTGAAGCAGTCTAGCCAAAGCTTGTCGCAGCGAGTTGCGACACTGCTAAGAACCGCGCAACGGCCGACAAAGCCACCGATTGATCTCCCGAAGGACCCTATCGGGATTGGACGACACAACGTGGCATAGAACGTCCTGCGCGCAAGAGGACGGGTTGGCTAGGCACAACAACGACGATGCTTTAGTCACTGTTGACATAACCGAAGTGGGTCGGCGGATAGCGGAAAACGGCGTCATTGTCATAGCCAAAGCGAGTCAGCGGGTGACGGAAGCCGGCGTCGTTGTCATAGCCAAAGCGGGCCGGGGGATGGTGGAAGACGGCATCGTTGTCATAACCAAAATGGGTCAGCGGGTGGTGGAAGACGGCGTCGTTGTCATAGCCAAAGCGGGTCAGCGGGTGACGGAAAACGGCGTCGTTGTCATAACCAAAATGGGTCAGCGGATGGCGGAAAACGGCGTCGTTGTCATAACCAAAGCGGGTCCGCGGGTGGTGGAAAACGGCGTCGTTGTCATAACCAAAGCGGGTCCGCGGGTGGTGGAAGACGACGTCGTTGTCATAGCCAAAGCTGGAAACCCAGCCAGGACCATCCCAAGCCTCCGCTGGACATGCGAGCGAGGCAACGACGGCAGCCGTCAGCGACGCTGCTAAAGCCGTAGTGCGCAATAATTTCATCTTTTCCCTCCTCGCCGAAGCGCCGCTGCTCAAAAAGAAAGAGCCACTCCAATCCAAGTCGCCACAGACCTTACGGCAGCGTATTGCTTCGTCAATGCCAACTCCCGCTCGCGCCCGCTATATGGCTCGAACCGTTCAAGGATATTTGGCGGAAAAAATACAGCTGGCCACCCCCTGCACCAGGCTGCCTTGGTAAAAAGCCTCCCGTCTCAGCGCGTGCAGTTAAACTGTAGCTCGCGCATAGTCGCTGATCACAGGTCGGCGCGTCAGCGGGCGCGACCAGTTCGGGCCCGGAAAGTGCTCCTGGTTTGCCCCGTCTATGTCCGCTTTTGGGGTCATACGAGACAACGGACATATTAGCCGGTCGCGGCAGATAATGACCCAAAGACGAAGTTCTGATCTTCTAGCTAGGAGGCATCCTCGCGGCTACGCTGCCACACTTGCGACAATCGTCATATTCTGAAGCCCGCAGTCTCCCAATCCATGTTCCAACGCTCAAGTAGGAAATACAGAAACATCATGCGGTTAGTCTTTTTTCACTGTCGATGGATTGCCATTCTGGCTCTCATCGCTTTCATGATGTCTACTCAAGCTCAGTCGGTCAATGACAAAGCCCGAACTCGCCTAGAAACGCTCTGGGAGAATGTAGCGCCGTCGAATTTATCTCCGCACAATGTACCACTGCCGTTGTGGCAACTCGACTTAGCCCAATCGTCCGACGACTCCGTGGATCTCCTCGTTTCAGATGAGAAAGACAATAAGTCGCTATTCGTTGGTGCGAATGAAAGAGGCCCCGGTCGGTTCGTTCAACTTCCCGCGCTCGCAACCGTGCCATCATACAGCCTTCGACTCTTTGCGGGAGTCGCGGGTCGAATTTGGATCGCAGGCACACGCAACTATCGAGACGGACCATCCTTCGCCAGTGCCCGGCTATCGGACGCGTATCTCGCGGAGCTCGACTCCGATGGGATAGTTGTCGGCGAGCACAACTTCGGGGGCCGAAGCACCGAGACACTTCACGATTTGGCTGCTTTACCGGATGGCGACGTCATCGTTGTCGGAAACTCAAACGACAAACAATGGCTAGCTCGAATATCGGCAGATTCGCATGTTGTCTGGGAACACAGCATTAGCGTTCGATATGCGGCCGCGGTGGCCCTAAGTGGCGACAAAATCGTTGTAGCTGGGTTTGGTACCGACGGCGAGGGAATTTGGCGCTTCAACGCAGAGGGCGAGCCGCTAGACCATCAAATCATTGAAAAAGCAATTGTTGAACGTCTAGGCCCTGTTTTCATGAGACTCTTTGTTGGGAAATCCAGCGACGAACTTTATGTCTTTTCGGCCCGGTCGGAGCCTCTCAATAACCAATCTGTACAGGTGCACCCGCTGAAAGTGGCTAAGTTGAATCAAGACCAGTTAGTTTGGCGCAAGGAATTATCGCAAGCCACTTTACAAGGGCTTGGGCCTGTTGATCGAGGTGCCGATCACAAATCAGAGTTCTGCTTTCCGCCGATTACCGGCCTTCTCGCGAACGGCGATCCGCTCATTGTGTGTCCGGCACCGAGTGGCGCTGTTATTTCCCGGATCAGTTCAACAACCGGCGAATTGAGGCAAGTTACCGCGCCATGGCCGCCATCCTCTTCGTGCGTGCGGAGCTGGCCCAAGCTGATAATACCGAGGCCCGATAAAAGGATATGGCTATTCGGCACTGGGGGCTGTACTTGGCTCGATCAAATTTCTCTGGCGGATTAGTGTTCGTGTGCTCGCCGGACAGTTTTGTCGTTACCCTTTTCCCGGCTGTGCTCAGTCGCGCGACGCGAGGCGGGATGTTTAATCTTGCAACAGAGCAGGCTTTCGTTTGCCGGCGCGGATGGCTCTAGCCTCAGCTAGTGCCTGGATCCTGGTCCCGACGGGGTAGGCGGTGTGCTTCTCGTCCGTGTAGTCAATCATGACGCCATAGTGGTATTTGTCCCACTTAATCACTCGCACCCCGGCGACGCGACTTTCCACTCTCTCCTGGTTTCCCATCCTCAGCCTCGTGTTGCCCGGCCACCACAGCCTGTTTCGGCCGATACTCGGCCTTTTCTAACATCAGGACCACCTGCAACGCGATTGACACTTTGCGTCGTGTCGCCGCCGAGCGGGCGGCATCCACTTGCCCCTTACTGAGCCCTGGCATTCTAGTGCCGAGGCTCTTTTATTCGGCCGGCTGGTGTCTGCTTACGACCTCTGGTCGGCTATACCTAAGTATATCGAGCCTCACCCAACGTTGAATGGATTGCTGCTGCCCAGGCGCGGAATATCGGACGTCCAGCGGGGGCTTCAATGAAACATCCGATCATGAGTACGGACCTGCCGACCGATCTGCTAGTCACTACGATAGCGCTAGGCACCGTGGCGGTTTGTGCCGCGGTCGGCTTCATGTTCATATTGGTAACACCATTTTGACCGCCAGCGCCTTCGATTGCGCATGTGAGATAGCGCGTTTGGTGAGGGGTTATGCCTATGGTCACGGCTAAGGAATATCGGGGATTAGCGTTGAAGTTTTATAGGTGGGCCGCTGAGGCTGAAACCGAGGAAGTACGAGACACCTATTTGCGTCTGGCACGCGGATGGACAATCGCGGCTTTAAACGCAAATTGTTTGCCGGCAAGGGCCTGCGGATATTCGATCATCAGCACTACTCGGCAGTGACGGGTTCACTCGGCCCTGTGCCTGTCGGGCACCGCCGCAGCAGCACGCTCAAGTCAGCGACGGAGGGGGCGATGCAAAAGTTCGGCGAAATCCAAGTGATACCCGCCGATCAATCTGAAACAGGCCAGGATGAAATTTATGTGATCTTTGACGGCAAACGGATAGCGAAGCGAGGCCACCCCGAAACTCCGCAAGCCAGGACATGGGTTTCGCTGGAGCCGGGGTATGTCGTACTCAGCAGCGAAGACCTGTCAGCATTGGTAGTCTTGTATAATGGAGTGCCGGTCCAATGAATACGCGATTATTGCGGCGATTTGATCGTATCGAACATGAAATCATCAACACGACAACTCAAAACGCTTGCCTCTAACTCGGCCGGCACTCGACGTCGATCGCGTACTCGGCGCCGCTATGTTAATGTTTTGAAATGCGTGGCTACGTGATTCTCACTGTCGTTATTCTCGGCGCGCTCTGGGCATTTGATCTGTACAAATTCGAAGGTCGTTATACTGCGGACATTTGGCGGCAAACGACCGATGTAGGTCGAGGTTTTTCGCGCGCGGTGCAGGACGCGGTAGATCGCGCGATGTCGGGTCGTTGACCTGCGTATTCGACCACCCCAGGTCCGCCTTTGGCGGGTGGGGGCGGATCGATCTTATCCACAACCCCAACTTGTCATCGAGAGGGGCGGCGACGATACTATGCGTCGGTAGGCAAAGTACGAGCGCGGGTGATGTTTGACCTTCTGGCGGCCGCAGAGCGTTGCCGGTTCAAAGCTTGTCAGTGTGAGCAATCGGCAAAAAATACGACGTCGGCACCCTTCGCCCAGTGCTATCTGCAGCTCGCCAAGCTTTTAGTCTCGACCGCCGATCTTGAAGAAGATTTTGTGCGTCGTGATTTAGCGGCCACGCAGGGTAATTTGCGCAGAGAACCGAAGGTCTCGGCGGCGGAACGGGCGAACAGACTACAAAATTATTTGATGTCGTGAGCGCGAACTTCGTCGCGGCCACTTTGGGTCGCCGCTTATTCCACGGGACGGTTGTTGAGAACGAAGCCGCCACACCCGACCGATGTCCACGTTGGCCAGCGCATCCGCATGCGCCGGATCGTGATCGGCTTGTCGCAGAGCGATCTCGGCAAGACCTGTGGCATCTCGTTCCAGCAAATTCAGAAATACGAGAAAGGAAATAACCGAGTCAGCGCCAGCCGGCTCGAGCAGTTCGCAAAAATCCTCGATGTGCCCGTGTCGTTCTTTTTCGAGGGCCGTTCATCGGAAGGATCGAAACATAAGAACCCGACTCAAGACTTGGCGCAGCAATTGCTCGCCACGCGCGACGGGATTGATCTCGCCAAGGCATTCGTGACGATCGAGGATCGATCACTGCGCCGGTCAATCGTCGCCATGGCCGAGAAGATCGCAAACCCAGCGCGCGGCCGCGCCAGAAGGTAACCCGGTTAGTCCGGAGCAGATGGCTGCAAGCAAGCCGACTACATTCGAGTTGGCGATCAATCTCACGACGGCCCAGGCACTCGGTCTCAAGATGCCACAGATGGTCACGGCGCGTGCGGATAAGGCCTATGATTTCGAGGTCGGCAATAGAGGCGGCCTTTATTAGTCATCAAGCATGTATCTTGACGGGTTTGCAATTTCTAGCGGTTAAATTCCGTAGGTAACGAGTGCTGGAATCTCGACTTCAACGCAGCGCATTTTAATGCCCGCTATTAGCAATACCCTGATATCCGAGCTTGAAGAGGCGGTTCATAGCCACTCGGCGGAAAGACGAGTGGCAACGCTGCGGCGCGTCACGGACCTCTTTCTCGGTGAAGCGGACCGCTTGAATGAAGAACAAATCCATTTATTCGACGACGTTCTTGGAAAGCTTATACAGCGAATCGAGACCAGGGCGCTCGCAGAGCTCAGTTCCCGTTTGGCACCGATCCACAGCGCGCCTATAGACGTCATCCGAAGTCTTGCGCGGCATGACGAGATATCCGTCGCCGGTCCGGTGTTGGCAGAGTCGCCGCGCCTCACAGCAAATGATCTCATCGAAGTTGCTCAGACGAAAAGCCAAGACCATTTATTGGCAATATCTGGGCGGCGTGAACTTGGAGAAGCCGTCACCGATGTGCTGGTCACGCACGGCAATCGAGATGTCGCATGCCGGCTCGCCACCAATTCTGGCGCTCGCTTTTCCGAGGCCGGTTTTGAGGCTCTCGTAAAGGCCGGAGAAACCGACGAGGGTCTTTCCGAAAAAGTCGGACTAAGGCTGGACCTTCCGATACGGCTCTTGCGAGAGCTTCTCTTGAAGGCAACCGAAGCAGTACGAGCGCGTCTTCTCTCCTTGGCACGTCCAGAAAATCAGGAAGAGATTCGACGAGTACTCGGCTCAATTTGCAGTGATGTCGGTCAGGAGGTGACGGCACCTCGTGACTTCACTAAGGCGTTGGAAGTTGTTCTTTCGATGAAACGGGAAGAACAATTGAACGAGGCTGTACTTTTGCAATTCGCAAATGCGCGAAAATACGAGGAAACGGTCGCCGCGCTCTCGCTGCTTTGTGGCGCATCGATCGAACTAATTAAGCCTCTAATGAAGGCGGCGACGCCCGACGGATTGCTCATCCCTTGCAAGGCTGCCGATCTCAAATGGACGACCGTGAACGCCATTTTGAAGACTAGGGTCGCTCATCATTCGATATCCGAACACGACCTCGCTCGCTGGAAAAGTTGTTTCATTGCGCTTTCGACAGCGACCGCGCAGCGGACACTTCGTTTTTGGATGGTGCGCACTGCTACCACCAGTCACGACACGTCAGGTCCTACCGAGGCAACCGTAGCGTCACCGACCGATGAATGGCAATTTAGCGCCCGACTACGATCGGGTCAGGATCGCCGTAGCCGTCTGGATACCCGGTCCGATGAAGAACGTGCGTTGAGCGGAGAACGGCGTAGTCGGGATCGGAGATCGATTGGCGATGCGGCCCAATCTTTGATCAATCGCGACAAGACATATTGAACTTTTCCAACACCCGGCGGCCGCTCTTGGTCATTAGCGGACATGATGACAAACCGACAGCAG
>Ga0210391_10000931_pt1 | contig 27916 bp, 21 predicted proteins | sample IncBWC12OmetaG_FD_160573 | JGI IMG/M metagenome (GOLD analysis project Ga0210391, IMG submission 160573) | Forest soil microbial communities from Barre Woods Harvard Forest LTER site, Petersham, Massachusetts, United States - Inc-BW-C-12-O ... | reverse complement strand
ACTCCGCCAATACCTGCCCGACGTCAAGATCCGGTTCGTGAATGTCGTGGATCTGTTCAAGCTGGTGCCGAATACGGAGCACGCGCACGGGCTGACCGATCGCGAGTTCGAGGCCCTCTTCACCCCGGATAGGCCGGTCATCTTCAACTTCCACGCCTACCCCTGGTTGATCCACCGACTCACCTACCACCGACCGCATCAGCACCACATTCACGTGCGCGGCTACAAGGAGCAGGGCAACATCAACACGCCGCTGGAGCTGGCCATCATCAACAACGTGAGCCGCTTCAACATCGCCATCGACGCCATCGACCGCGTGCCGCGTCTTAAAAACATCGGCTCGCACACCCAGGAGTGGCTGCGCGATCAAATCACCGAGAGCATCGCTTACGCCCACACCAACGGCATCGATAAACCGGAAATTCGCGACTGGAAGTGGCCGCTGTGACTGGGGCCATTCAGGCCCAATCCGGCCATCGGGTCCTCGCCGTCAACAGCGGCTCCTCGTCGCTGAAGTTCGGCCTCTATCGCACGCCGCAAGGCAATTGCGATCCCGCGGTCGTGCTCGCGGGAAGCGCCAGCGGCATCGGCCATCCCAACGGACGCCTTGAGATCAAAGACGCCGATGGCAAAGCCGTCATCGACGAAGCCTACAAGCTCAGCTCCCAGGGCGAAGCCATGCGCGAGATTCTCGACGCCATCGCCAAACACGCCGGGCAGAAGCCGGCCGCCGTGGGCCATCGCATGGTCCATGGCGGCCCGCATCTCCGTGAGCATCAGCTCATCACGCCGGATCTGCTGCACACCCTCGAAGCGGCGACCCAGTTTGCGCCCATCCATATCCCCGCCGCGCTCAAGCTGCTCCGCGAAACGGAGAAGCTTCTCCCCGGCATCCCGCAATACGCCTGCTTCGACACAGCTTTCCATCGCACCATGCCCGAGTACGCGCGCCACTTCCCTCTCCCCGAGCGCCTCTATGATCTCGGCGTCGAGCGCTTCGGCTTCCACGGCCTTTCGTACGAATCCATGGTCACACGCCTCGGCTCTAACATTCCCGAACGCGTCGTCGGCGCGCATCTCGGCTCAGGCGCCAGCCTCGTCGCCCTCCGCAAAGGCGTCTCCATCGACACCAGCATGGGCATGACGCCCGTCGGCGGCATCCCTATGGCAACACGCAGCGGCGACTTCGATCCCGGCGTTGTCCTCTTCCTCATGCGCACCGAGCAGCTTTCCGCCGACGCGCTGGAATCGCTCCTCAACCACGACTCCGGCCTCGGTGCGCTCTCCGGCGGCGAGTCCGACATGCGTCTCATCGAACAATGCGCGCAAAAGGGTGACCCAAAGGCCCAGCTGGCCCTTGATGTCTTCGCTCACGCCGTCCGCAAGATGATCGGCGCTTACGCGGCCGAACTCGGCGGCCTCGACCTGCTCGTTTTCACCGGCGGCATCGGCGAGCACGACGCCTCGATGCGCAACCGCATCTGCCAGGGCCTCGAATTCATCGGCCTCACCAGCGGCGACCCCGCGCAGTGCGCCAAAGTCCGCGTCATCACCGCCGAAGAAGAGCTGCAAATCGCCCGCATCACCTGCCGGCTCCACGGCTGACAAAAGGACTAAAATTGAGGCACAGGAGGTTCCGGTGAATACTCTGACCTGGATTCTCGACCTCGCTCTGGCAGTCACCGTGGCCGCGCTCATCATGGCAAAGTGGGCGGTTTTCAAGATGGCACAGGAGATCAATCGCAGCGTCGAACCCCGTGAACGGGTTTCGCTGCGATGGTGGCCCAACTACAAAGACCGGCGCGTCATGCACATGTACCACGCAGTCTTGCCACAAGGCCGCTGGCACTTTGTCTATTTCGGCTCGCTCGGTTCAGCCCTTGTCATCTTCCTGTTCGCCCTTGTTCTGGCATCGCACACCGGGAGCTAGAACGTCGGCAAGGAACTCCCGTTCCCTGCTATGGTTGACGCTGCTTCCACCGCGCACCAATAATAAAGATTCGCCCTAAAGTCTCCGAGCATCTCTAATGGGGGTCCTGGGGGCCTACGAGCAGATTCAAAAGTTTTCGAAGCAGATAAGGAAACCGTCCGACGTGATCAATCCAGATAGGCAGGCACGATGAGCACCACCGTGGCTGGCCCGCAAGTGAACCGGGCGCCAGGCTTCTGGCAGTCCACGAACGGCAAGAAGGCTGTAATGGCGGTAACAGGGGTGATTCTCTTCCTGTTCGTCGTCGGCCATTTGCTCGGCAACCTGCAGGTCTTCGACGGCCCCGCCCGGCTCAACGCCTACAGCCACTTCCTCAAAAATTTGGGCGAGTTGCTGTGGCTCATTCGCGGCGTGTTGATTCTCTGCGTCGTCCTGCACATCGTCGCCACCGTTCAGCTGGCGCTGCGCAACCAAAAGGCGCGGCCGGTGGGCTATAAGGTCAAGAAGTCCGTCAATTCCAACTACGCCGACCGCACCATGTACTGGAGCGGCCCCATCGTGTTGGCCTTCGTCATCTTCCATCTGCTCCAGTTCACTGCCGGCTACATCCATCCTGAAGCGCGCTTTGTTGACGGCGAGGTCTACCAGAACGTGGTGTCCGGCTTCAGCGTGTGGTGGGTTTCAGCCTGGTACATTTTCTCGCTCATCCTGCTCGGCTTTCATCTGCGCCACGGCCTGTGGAGCATGTTCCAGTCCCTGGGGATGAACCATCCGCGGCATACCCCGGTTCTGCAGCAAGCGGCGCTGTGGATCGCCATCCTCATCACCGCCGGGTACATTTCGATTCCGATTGCTGTTCTGGCGGGGTGGGTACGATGAGCACGATCAAACTGGATGCACGCATTCCCACCGGCCCCATTGAACAGGCGTGGGACATAGCCCGCTTCGAAATGAAGCTGGTCAACCCCGCCAACAAGCGCCGCCACAACGTCATCGTGGTTGGCTCCGGACTCGCGGGCGCCTCCGCCTCGGCCACCCTCGGCGAGCTGGGCTACAACGTCAAATGCTTCTGCTTTCAGGATTCGCCCCGCCGCGCGCACTCCATCGCCGCGCAGGGCGGCATCAACGCCGCCAAGAATTATCAGAACGATGGCGACAGCATCTTCCGCCTCTTCTATGACACGGTGAAGGGCGGCGACTTCCGTGCGCGCGAGGGCAACGTCTATCGCCTTGCGCAGAACAGCGTCCACATCATCGACCAGTGCGTCGCGCAGGGCGTTCCCTTTGCCCGCGAATACGGCGGCTCGCTCGAGAATCGCTCCTTCGGCGGCGCGCAGGTTTCGCGCACTTTCTACGCCCGCGGACAGACCGGCCAGCAGCTCCTGCTCGGCGCTTATCAGGCGCTCGAGCGCCAGGTCGATACCGGCCAGGTCAAAATGATTCCCCGCACCGAAATGCTGGACCTGATCGTCATCGACGGCCAGGCACGCGGCATCGTGGCCCGCAACCTCATCACCGGCAAGCTCAGCATTCACACTGCCGATGCTGTCATTCTGGCCACCGGCGGATACGGCAACGTCTACTATCTGTCGACCAACGCCAAGGGATCGAACACCACCGCCATCTGGCGCGCACATCGCCGTGGCGCGCTCTTCGCCAATCCCTGCTTCACGCAGATTCACCCCACCTGCATTCCCGTCTCCGGCGATTACCAGTCCAAGCTCACGCTCATGTCTGAATCGCTGCGCAACGACGGACGCATCTGGGTTCCGAAGCAGAAGGGCGACAAGCGCAAGCCTGATCAAATCCCTGAAGACGAGCGCGATTACTACCTCGAGCGCAAATATCCCGCGTTCGGCAATCTCGTTCCCCGCGACGTCGCATCCCGCAATGCGAAAGCCGTTTGCGACGAAGGGCGCGGCGTCGGCGAAGGCGGCCTCGGCGTCTATCTCGACTTCAGCGATGCCATCGCGCGTCTCGGCGAGGACACCATCCGCGAGCGCTACGGCAACCTTTTCGACATGTATCAGCGCATCACCGACGAGAATCCTTACAAGGTTCCGATGCGCATCTATCCGGCCATCCATTACACCATGGGCGGCCTTTGGGTCGATTACCAGTTGCAGAGCACCATTCCCGGCCTCTTCGTGCTGGGCGAAGCCAATTTCTCCGACCACGGCGCGAACCGGCTCGGCGCCAGCGCACTCATGCAGGGGCTCTCCGACGGCTACTTCATCATTCCCTACACGGTGGGCAATTATCTGGCAAGCACGAAGCTCGGCAAGGTAACAGCCTCGCATCCTGAAGCGCAGGCCACGCTCGCCTCGACGCAGCAGGGCGTCGAAAAGCTGCTCTCCATCAAAGGCAAGCGCACCGTCGACTCCTTCCATCGCGAGCTCGGCAAAATTATGTGGGACGACTGCGGCATGTCGCGCAACGCTGCCGGACTGAAGGACGCCATCGGCCGGATTCGCGCCCTCCGCGCAGAGTTCTGGCAGAACCTAAACGTGCCGGGATCGAGCGACGACCTGAATCAGAGCCTCGAGAAAGCGGGCCGCGTGGCTGACTTTCTCGAACTGGGCGAGCTGATCTGCATCGACGCCCTCGACCGCAATGAGTCGTGCGGCGGCCACTTCCGCGAGGAGTTCCAGACGCCTGAAGGCGAAGCCCAGCGCGACGACGAGCGCTACAGCTACGTCGCGGCCTGGGGCTACACCGGCGCCAACAATCCGCCGGAACTGCACAAGGAGCCGCTGGAGTTTGCCTACGTTCATCCCAGCCAGAGGAGCTACAAGTAATGAAACTCAAGTTGACCATCTGGCGGCAGAAGAATCCCGGCACGAAGGGCAAGTTCGTCAGCTACGACATGAACGACATCAATCCCGAGATGTCGATGCTCGAAGCTCTCGATGTATTGAACGAAACGCTGAGCGAGCGCGGCGAAGAGCCGGTCGCCTTTGAGCACGATTGCCGCGAAGGCATCTGCGGCTCCTGCGGATTCATGATCAGCGGGGTCGCGCACGGACCGCAACCGGCTACCACCGTCTGCCAGCTCACCATGCGCCACTTCAAAGACGGCGACGAGCTGGTGCTCGAGCCGTGGCGATCCGCATCGTTCCCCTTTGTGAAAGACCTGGTCGTCGACCGCCGCTCCTTCGATCGCATCATCCAGTCCGGCGGATACGTTTCCGTCTCCACCGGCAACGCGCCTGACGGCAACGCCATTCCCGTCGGCAAAGATCATGCGGACCGCGCCATGGACGCGGCAGCCTGCATCGGCTGCGGCGCCTGCGTGGCCGCCTGTCCTAACGGTTCAGCCGCGCTCTTCACCGGAGCGAAAATCGCGCACCTCGGCATCCTGCCCCAGGGCAAGCCTGAGCAGGATCACCGCGCCGTCCGCATGGTCGGCCAGATGAACGCCGAAGGCTTTGGCAGCTGCACCAACATCGGTGAATGCACCGGCGTTTGCCCCAAGGAAATTCCGCTCGAAGTGATCGCGGCGATGAACCGCGATTACCTGATGGGCGCGTGGAAAGAACGCGCGGAAGTGGTCACCACCATCACCCCCGTCACCGACTGGAACTTCGGGGAGAAGTAACGCGAATAGCCGGGCCTGCCATACAGCGCCCAGCATATGCGTCCCGCGGATTGCTACAATCCGTGTAACGATTCGTCCGGCAAGCATCATGAATAATCTGCGCTCTGCGCTCGTCTTCTTTGCGGCGACGCCGCTGGCCCTCATCGCATACTCCCAAAACACCCCAAAGCCCGTGACCCACAAAACCGCCGCCAGCCCCGCCGCCGTCCACGCCTCTGCCATCGTCATCGACACCCACGCCGACACGCCGCAGCGCATGCTCGACGAGCACTACGATCTGACCCAGCCGCTGAACGGCGGCTACCTCAATTTCGAGTCGGCGAAAAAAGGCAACCTCGGTGCGGAATTCTTCTCCATCTGGGTCGACCCACGCCTTTACCCCAACGATGCCGCCGCGCGCCGCACACTGGAGCTCATCGACGCCGTCTACGAGCAACAAGCGCGCACGCCGAGCCAGATGATGATGGCCTATTCCCCCGAAGACATCGAGCGCGCCCACCGCGAGCACAAGCTCGCCGCGCTCATGGGGATCGAAGGCGGCCACTCCATCGAGAACTCCATCCCCCTGCTGCGCGACTACTACCGCCTCGGCGTCCGCTACATGACGCTCACCTGGTCGAACTCCAACGACTGGGCCGACTCCTCCGGCGACGTCGACGACCCCAACCTCAAGCACACTCAGGATGGCCTCACCGACTTCGGCAAAGATGTTATCTACGAGATGAATCGCCTCGGCATGATGGTCGATATCTCCCACGTCTCCGACAAAACCTTCTACCGCACCGTCATCACTTCGCGCGCACCCGTCTTCGCCTCGCACTCCTCGGCCCGCGCGCTCACCAATTCCCCGCGCAACATGACCGACGACATGCTCCGCGCCGTCGCTCGCAGCGGTGGTCCCGGCAGCAAGGGCGGCGTGGTCATGGTCAATTTCTACTCCGGCTTCATCAGCGATGCGTGGCGAACCGCCTGGAGCGCCCAGGCACCCGAGCGCCAGGCCGCTGAGAACGCGCAAATCGCGCAATGGAAAGGCGCCGGCACGCCCATCACCTACGGCATGATCGAAACCATGGACAAGCAGTGGGCCGCAAAAATTCCGCGTCCGCCGCTCAGCATGCTCATCGATCACATCGATCACGTTGCCAAAACCGCGGGCATCGACCACGTTGGCCTGGGATCGGACTTCGACGGCATCCCCGCATCGCCCGAAGGCCTCGACTCCGCTGCCGACCTCCCGAAGCTCACCGCAGCGCTGATGGCTCGCGGTTACTCCGCCGAGGACTGCCGTAAAATTCTAGGCGAGAACTTCCTGCGCTTCTTCCGCGAAGTCCAGGCGACTGCGAAAAAGCTGCAGGCGGAATCACCCGAACGGCCCGCCATCACGACCCAGCAGCCGTTTCAGAAATAGCACTGCAATCCACTCAGGGGGAGTTTCATGGGCACCTACATTGCTCTCCTGCGCGGCATCAACGTCGTCGGCGCGAATCAGCTCGCCATGAAGGATCTGGTGAGCCTCTGCTGTGACTGCGGATTCCGCAACGCCAGCACCTGGATTAACAGTGGCAACGCGATCTTTGAGAGCAAATTGGGCGAAGCCGCGATCCAGAAGAAGCTCGAGACAGCTCTCGCTGCGAAAATGACGAAGCCCGTCGCCGTCATGATCCGCACCCCCGCCCAGTTGCAGGCAGCGCTCAAAGCCAATCCCTTCCCTGGCAAAGACGGCTCCAAGGTCCTCATCGCCTTCCTTGCCGTCAAAGTTCCCGCCGACGCCCTGAAAAACCTGGCGACTCCCGGCGGCGAACAGGTGCGTACCGGCGAACGCGTCATCTACGTCTACTACCCCGACGGCATGGGGCAGTCGCGTCTGCGCCTGAACATCAAAGGCGCATCGATGACCATGCGCAACGTCAACACGGTTGCGAAGCTGGTAGCTCTGTCAGAAGCTAGAAGTCCGGCCTAATTGCCGAATTTTTTGTCGGAGAGGGCGTCAGCATCCGCCAACTGCCCCATGGTCTCGCGCAAATAACGATGCGGGTTGACCGGAGTGTTGTGGATGCGCACTTCGTAGTGGAGATGCGGGCCGGTGCTCCGTCCGCTCATCCCCACGTAACCAATCACCTGGCCTTCGCGAACCTGCTGGCCCGCGGTGACGGCAAATCCTGACAGATGACCGTAGATCGTCTCAATCCCGTTGCCGTGATCGAGGACGATCTCGCGCCCGTAGCCGTTTTCCATCGACGCCGTCTTGATTTCGCCATCGGCGGCCGCATGCACCGGCGTGCCAAAGGTGGCGGAGATATCAACACCGGAATGGAACGCGCCTTCCCCGTTGAATGGATCTTCACGCTCGCCGAAGGAGCTTGTGATAGGGCCCATCACCGGCCATAGCGACGGCGCGCCGATAATGCTGGCCCAGTCGGTCGTAGCCGAGTGCGCCACCGCGACATCCAGGCCCGAGAATTTCCCCGTCAATGCATCGGTGCGCAGCAGCGCGAGCTGGTTCAGCGACTCTGTGTAAGCTTCCTCGGTAAAGCCTCCCGAGTTTTCGGATTCGGTTGTCGCAGTCGTGGTCGTTGCGGCCTTGGCCAGGCGATTTTGGCGCAGGCCGTAAAGAGCGGTCACTTCGCTGGCCAGAGAGCCGAGCGATGCAGCCTGAACATCCTTTTCGTGCGCCACCACCTCGAGATGCTGGTAATCCTTCTGCAGGGCCACCTGCTGCGAACGCACCTGATTGAAGCTGGCAGTCTTCAGCAGCATCCGCGTGTACGAGCCAGCCATCCCTGTAATGGAGAATGCACCCACGATCGCCGCGGCCACAAACACGCCGGCGTAGTGAAGAGGGATGGGAATCTTACGGAGAGGTCCGTCCTTCTCGCGAGCTACGAAGATGATGTAAAACTGTCTGCGCAAAATCCTTGATTCCGAATAACTTCCGGAAACTCCTCTATGAGCTTTTAACGATCGAGTGAGTTGGGTAATCCGTCTTGGTGTGAACCTTACCAGCGGTCCTTTCTCACGTCAATGTTACTTTTTTGGAGTGGGGTACCAAAGTCACCCAGCCCCAAAATTGAACATACTATCCCCTTTGGAATCAGCCGCAATCAGCCCAGTAGTTTTGTTATCGAATACGACAACGGCCCATTTTTCCGCCGAACAGCCTGCCGGGGAGCAAACACTAAAATGGGGATCGTCTGCGAACGATCCCCGCACACACAGAATATCAGACGGGCTATTTCGGGTCGGCGTTGCAGGTCCTCCCAACCAATCCTGCGGCTCTCTTTCGATACATTTGGCGAATTCCACGCAACCAAACTCGTCCCGCCGTCATCGCACGTTCGCTGGACAAAACCGAAAATCTGAAATGGCCAGCGATCTACCACATTTTCCCGATCCGCAATCGCTTTGGAGCCATAACGCAATGCAGCCCTCCTCCGATTCCGGCAGTCTGCGCATCTACATCGTCGACGATGAGTGGATCATCGCGGAAACGCTCGCCACCATCCTCAACAAGGGCGGCTTCAATTCTTATCCCTTCCACAACTCCAGCCAGGCGCTGGTGCGCGCCATGGATTGCCCGCCCGACGTTTTGATCACCGACGTCATGATGCCTGGCATGACCGGCATCGAGCTGGCCATCGCGCTGCGCCGCGCAGGCCACAATTGCCGCATCCTGCTTTTCTCCGGCCAGTCCGGCGCGCTCGATCTGCTGTGCGATGCACGACGCCGTGGCTACGAATTTGAATTGCTGGAAAAGCCTCTGCACCCTCTGCAACTCCTGATGCGGCTGCGCAACATGAAGCGGCATCCGTCTCCTGTTGGCCCCACTCCTCCCGAAGAGTCCGATTCTCCGCCGGAAACGGGAACCGGGTCCATCCCCGCAGCTTAATTCCCGCCGTGTAATTCACGGCCCGTTCCGTCGTTTGTCCCCCGCACCTGCTTTGGTATTCGAGTGGTATCCTTACCACTTCATGCGACCCAACTTTCATCTCGTACGAAGCACGCTGGTTGGCGCGCTGGGCGGTTTGCTGTTCGGCTTTGACACCGCGGTCATCGCCGGCACCACGCACCAGCTCACCCAGGTTTTTCATCTCAGCGCAGGCGCTCTCGGTCTTACTGTATCCATCGCGCTCTGGGGCACCGTTATCGGAGCCATCGGCGCCGGACCGCTGGGCCAAAGGATCGGCGGCCGCGAAGCACTCCGTATCATGGCGGCGCTGTACCTGCTTTCCTCGCTGGGTTGTGCGCTCGCCTGGAACTGGCCTTCTCTTCTCACTTTTCGTCTCATCGGCGGCCTGGGCATCGGCGGCTCGTCCGTGCTGTGTCCCGTCTATCTCGCAGAGCTCGCGCCCGCCCGCCTGCGCGGCCGCCTCGTCGGACTCTTCCAGATCAACATCGTCGCCGGCATCCTGCTGGCCTACGCCTCCAATTACGGAGTCGCGCAGCTCGTCGGCGGATCCACTGCGTGGCGCTGGCAGTTCGGGGTGGCCGCCATCCCCGCCCTCCTCTTTGCCCTCTTCCTCTTCGGGATCCCGCGCAGCTCGCGCTGGCTGGTCACGCAAAATCGCATTCCCGAAGCCCGCGCCGTCCTGGAAATGATGGGCACGCCCAACAGCGAAGCCGAACTGCAGGAGATCGTAGCGTCCATCCACCTCGAACGCTCGCAGCGCACCGAGCCGCTCTTCCAGCACAAGTATCGGTTGCCGATCTTCCTTGCCATCAGCATCGGCATGTTCAACCAGCTCGCCGGCATCAACGCGATCCTCTATTACGCCAACGACATTTTTGCTTTCGGCGGATACACCGGCCTCTCTGCAGACAAGCAGGCGGTGTTGCTGGGCGCGATGAATTTCTGCGCCACCATCCTCGCCATGACCGTCATCGATAAGCTGGGGCGCAAATCGCTGCTGCTCATCGGCTCGGTCGGCACCGCCGTGTGCCTCGCCGGCGTGGCCGCCATCTTCCACGCCAACAGCCACCAGAGCGACCTGCTCTGGTGCCTGGTAGGGTTCATCTTCTTCTTCTCGATTTCTCAGGGCGCAGTCATCTGGGTCTACATCAGCGAGGTCTTCCCCAACCGGGTGCGCTCCAAAGGCCAAAGCCTGGGCAGTTCGTCGCACTGGATCATGAACGCTCTCATCTCAGGATTCTTCCCGTGGGTCGCCGCGCATTCCACCGCCGCGCCGTTCGTGTTCTTCTCCTCCATGATGTGCCTGCAATTTGTCGTGGTGCTCCTCGTCTATCCCGAAACCAAAGGCGCAAGCCTCGAACAACTACAGCGCAAGCTCGGCACGGATTGAAGCACGTCGCAGAAAAGGTTCCGGCTTTGGACGGGTAAGCATTTCCTTTCGCCGCGATCATCGTGACATTTCACATAAAAAAATAAAGGCTCCGAACCCGATGGCGTATCCCGACAGGGTCAGAATCCACATCTGCTGTCGCTTTGGGCTATTGGGATACATCTCGGAATGCAGCCGAAGAACTTCGAATAGCCTCCATTGCGCCCCGAACCCCCACAGGTTGATTTGCGCGTTGTCAGGAAGACGCTGATTTACCTCTTCGAATATGGAAGAAACCCGAGTGTTCGCTGCGATCACAAGCGCCACTGCAATCGCGAAGCACAACAGGAAAATTAGCGCCGTTGCGGGGATCGTGCTGACCTCGGGTGCAAACAATTCTCCCATGACCGGATCCAAATTCCTCCGAATATTACCTGCATGAATTCGAACCTCACAAGCCCGGCAGAAACCGCACCGACTCCGCCGCCAGCAGCGCCGCCACCAGCGTCGACAGCGTATTCACCGCATCGTTGTTCAACCAGCCACGCCGCTCCGGAATCGCCCCCAACAAGCTGTCCACGAACAATCCAATAATCCCCGCCCCCAGCGCGATCAGCGCGTCAACGCGCCGCATCGGCAGTACAAAAGCTGCAACCGCCACCAGCACCGCCGCCGCCACGCATCCCGCCAGCGAACCCACCAGAGTAATCGCGCCATCGGTGCCCACCGGCACGCGCCTGAATGTCGTAATCATCCGCGGCTCGCCGCCCAGCACCTGGCCCATCTCAGAAGAAATGGTGTCGGCTGTGGCCTCCGCCATGGCGGCGATCATGGCCATCACCGCCGTCCGCCCGCCAAACGGCGTCACGCTGAAGACATGCGCCGCGGAGATCGGAATCCCCGCCAGCACCGCGACGCCCAAATTCGCCGCCACCTGCGACGCCGCGCGCCCGCGCCTCCCTTCCGCCGTTCCCAGCGCCTCTTTGCGTCGGCGTCCAAAACGGGTGGCGGCATACGTCATCAGGTAGAGCGCCAGCACTGGCCACAGTGCCGTGTGCCAGCCCGGCGTCTGTAAATAAAGCGCCGCTGTGAAAATCCCGCCCGTCAGCGCGGCCCCCCGTGTGACTGCGCGCATTTGGTACCCCAGCGCCGCAAACGCAATGCTGATCACCACCGCCTGCGCCAGCGCCGGATCCCCCGCCTGCCACACCTGGCCACCCACCAGCGTCACCCACGTGGCAGCAATCGGCACAAAGGCCAGCAGCACCGCCTGCGACTGCCAACGCAGCGGCCCTCGGAGCGGCCCTCGCAGCGGCCCACCCGGCGGCCCACCCATCGATCCGTCCCCTGCTCCCCGATTTCCCGGCGCTTCGTCGAACATGCAGCCTCTCCCACGCCGGGCGCAAACCCGCTCGCGTACAGTACAATCATCTTTCTACCAGCAACCAGTTTGAACCGGGACATTTCACCATTCCCGTTCGAGGAGTCAGGGTATTGCGAGTGCGTAGCAGGTCATGGCTGAATCCCATTCAGGGCCGAATCAGCCCCACTTCCAGCCGGTCTGAACAGGCGTCGGGCAGCTTTTTTTCTCGTCAAACAGCTATCTTGAGCGCTGCGGGCGTGGTCGCTGGCGGTATTCTGGCCCTGGCAATCGCCGGTTGCGGTAACCAGTACCGTCCCGTCATTACGCCCATTCAGCCCACCGGACCGTCTTCGCAGCCTGGGGCGTTCATCAGCGTCTTTTCGCAGCCTGGCTTCGGCCCCCTGCCCGCCGGCGTCACCGGCCCCTGCACCGGTCAGACGTATTCGACGCCCAGCGTCGTCACGCTGATTGATTTCTCCGGCGATTCCATTCTGAATGAGGCAGACGGCGGCAACGGCCCCCTCACCTACTCGCTCGAAGCGGGCGGCGCCAATGCCATCGCACCGAATTGCGACGGAACCCTGACCGAAGTCCAGGCCACGCAGCAATCTCTGTTGACCAAGGATGTTTTCACCAGTTCCCTGCTACCCGGTTCAGTTCCCACCAACACCATGGTGGAGGGCATCAACCTGTACGTCACGGAATCGGGCCTCCACGGTCCCACCTGCATGGTGACCAACTGCGTCGCGCAGCTCACCGGTTCGCCCGAAGGCCTGAAGCAGGAGATTCCCGTCGCCCCCTCGCTCATCAACATGGTCGGGTTTAGCTCCGGCGCGCGCGTCTACGCCATCAGCCAGGGCAACTCCGGCACCGGCGGCGCGCTTGCGTGGGGCACCTGCGCTAATCCCTCCACGGTCACCATCAACGGCGAAGCCGACGGCATTGAAACCGGCACCAACACCGTCTCTTCTCGACTGCCTTTGGGCATCTGCCCGGTCTACGGCTTCCAAACCTCCGACGAACTGCGCGCCTTCATTGAGAATCGCGGCAGCGGCACGGTTACCGTCATCAATACCCAGCTCAACGCCATCGATTCCGCACACCCCACCATCAAGGTCGGCGCTGGTCCCGTTTTCGCGGACTACTACCGCCAGGGACAGGTTCTGGTGACCGCGAATTACGATTCCAACACCATCAGCATCATCGACGTCAGCCTCGACCAGTACGGCAACGACAGCACCACCTTTGGCACCGTCCTGGCCACCGTCCCGGTCGGCCTGCATCCCGTGGAAGTCTCCGTCCTGCAGGATGGCAGCCGCGTCTACGTAGCTAACCAGGGCACCATCGCCGCCGACGGCAGCGTCGCCACCCCGGGCAGCGTCTCCATCGTGAACCTGACCAGCTATAACGTCGACGAGACCATCACGCTCCCCGCCAACCCCCACTCGATTGCGTCGATCTATAACTACCCCATTGGCAAGGTCTACGTCGCGTCGCAGAACAGCCCGTACCTGATTGTGATTCGCACCGATGAGGATATTGTCAGCGCCACGCCGGAGATGCAGGGCAATATCGTGGACATGCATGTGAACGCGCAGTACCCAGGTCAGGCATCGTCAGGCCAGTTGAACTATCAGACCGAGAGCCGCTCTGTTGGATCGGGAGCGCCGTAAACTCGCTCCCCGGCCTGCATTACTCGGGACTTCCCATTTCCTGGACAATCATCAATCCGCCAATCAAACGGCGGTTATCGGCATAGATCGGCTTGCCGGAGAGCGTGATGCGGATCCGCTTGCCGTCCGCCCTCCGGTAAAACATGATCCGCGGCTCTGTCGTTTCGCCGCGCTGCATCGCACGGGCGAGCGGGTTTTCCTCCAGGCTGAAAGGAAGGCCCTCAGCATCCGTGATGCCGAGCGGGGTGAATTCCGAGATATTCTGCCCGGAAAATACCGCCCCGCCAAAGATAGTTCCTGCCTCCGGGTTGACCATGAAAATCGTGCTGTCGTTGGCATCAGCGAGAATCACGCCCACCGGTACTGCGTCCACTGCAGCACGTAACTCGGCTTCGCAGGACCTCAGCTCCTCGCTGATCTGCTTCTCGCCTTCCACCTCCTCCACCAGGCCGTAGACGGAAACCACCTCTCCAGCGGAGCCAAAACGTGGCGCGCCCCGAGAACGCATCTGTTTCCATTCACCCTCCGGGCTCCTCACCCGATACGAGATATCAATCGGCTTTCCCGTGCTCAATGAAATCCTGATGGCCTCCTGAGTTGGCGGCACATCGACGGGGTGCAGCATCTTCTGCCACCCGTTTCCCAGCGCCTCTTCGAGGCTCTGGCCGGTCACAACTTCCCATTGCGGGCTGGCTTCAATCACTTCACCTAGCGCATTCAGAACCCACGGCACATGTGGGCCCAGCGTCATCATGTGGCGGAAATGCACCTCGCTCTCGTGCAGCGCCTGCTCGGTGCGCTTGCGCTCCGTAACGTCCATAATGGCCACAGAAACGCCCAGCACTTCGCCTGCCTCGTCCCGGGCTGGGCGATACGACAGCACAAGGGTCTGCGCTTCCCCGCCGCCCTCCGCAGGCGGCTTCTGGATCTCGACGCCGGTAATCGATTCCCCGCGAAGAGCCCGCCGGATGTACGGCTCAACGATGGGAAACAACCGTGGCAGGACTTCCGCCACCGTTCTTCCCAAATGTGCGGCAGCGGGCACTCCATTCAGTTTCGCCAATTGGCGGTTCAGCGTAACGTAGCGCAGTTGTTTGTCTATGAAGCACAAACCCACAGGAGCGCCATCGTAGATTGCCTGGAGCTGCGCAAAACGCTGTGCGGGCAGCATGTGCGCCCCCACGACGGATTCGCCGTCCAGCGGCGCAGGCATCTTCGCGGCAAAGGTCTCCATCGGAACGGCGAGCATCCGCGGGATCTCCGCCTCCGGAACCGGCTTGCCATACAGCCAGCCTTGCCCCAGCTCGCAGCCTAACCATAGCAGCATACTGGCCTGCTCCTGCGTCTCTATTCCCTCCGCCACGGTCAGCAGACCAAGACTTTGCCCCAGACCCACCACAGCCGCCACGATCTTTCTGCGCTCCCGGTCTTCCGTCATGGTGCTGACGAAACCTCGATCCACCTTCAACCTGTCGAATGGCAGCGACTCAAGATGCTTCAGGCTCGAATAGCCGGTGCCGAAATCGTCGAGGGCCAGGCTGCAACCAAGCGCCTTCAACTCGCCGGCAACGGCTTTGGCGCGTGACATATCGTCGACCAGCGCGCTCTCCGTCACTTCGATCATCAGCCGGTCCAGCGAAAAGCCGCTCGGCCGCGCGCACTCCGCGATCAGTCCCGGCAGCTCTGTGTCCTGCAGTTGCAGAGGCGACAGATTCACCGTCACGAAGAGCGAGCTCTCGCGCAGCGGAATGGAAGCGAACGCCTTGCCGAGCAGGCTCAGCGTAAGCCGGTTGCTCAATCCTCTCGCTTCGATCTCGGAAATAAATACGTCCGGCAGGATGGTCCCCAGCTCCTCATGCTGCCACCGGGCAAGGATCTCAAACCCCGCCACTTGTCCTGTCTTCAACTCCACGAGGGGTTGAAACGCGGGATAAATGTCACCCCTCTCCAGGGCCCGCAGGATGTCGGCAGCATCCAAACGCATTGCAACACTCTACCCCCATCAGGGATATCCGCGCTTGGTTTTCGTGAAGACGACCAGGCCATCTTCTCAGGAACCCCCATGCACTACGGCGCCGTTCCCGATTCATAATTCAGCGTAGAGAGCGACAGCTGGTACTGGTACCGCGCGCTGGTGTCCTCAATCTGTGCGCTGGTTTGCTGCAGCTGCGCCTGGCTCAGTTCCACAATCGAGCTCAGCCCCAGCTTGTACCGCGTCTGCGCCAGCCCCATCGCCAGATTCGCCTGCTTCACCAACTGCGCCGTCACCGTCATGCGCTGCCAGTTGTTGTTCGCCTGCAGCCACGACGTCCGCACATCGCGCACAATGCGGTCGCGCAGATCGCGGCTGTTTTCCGCCGCCGCCTGTGCGCGGTATTTTGCTTCCTTCGCCTGCGAAACATACAGAAACCCATTGAAGATCGGCACACTTACATTGCCGCCTACCGCGCCCCACCAGTTCGTGATGTAGTAAGTGCCGGGATGGACGGGAGTCAGCCCCACCGTGCCGGCTGCCGAGACTGTCGGCAACAGCTGGTCCCATTGCGCACGCGCAATTTTTTGCGCCGACTGCGTGTCATAGCTGAGCGCCTGCAGATCCGGCCGCTGCTGCAATGCCGTCTGAATCAGCGGTTCTACCGCGGGTGGAGGAGGCGGCGGCGCGGCGTTGCCGTCGTCCAGACGATACGCAACATCATGATCCAGCCCCAGCACCGCATCCAGCACCGCCATGCTGGCGTGCACATTGCTCTGCGCATCCAGTTGCAGCAGTTGCGCCTGCGACAGATCGACATCCGCAAAACTCAGATCGAGCGTCGACTTCAGTTTGTTCCTCGTCATCTCACCCACCTGCGAATCGGTGGTCTGGCGAGCGTTGACCGTCTCCCGCGCCACATCCAGTTCCGCCTGCGCCGTCAGCGCATCGTAGAACGCCTGATCCGTCGCGAGCACAATTTCTTCCGTTGTCGCCAGCGCGTTTGCACTCGACGCCTTCTCGCTCAGCTTCTGCGCCAGCACCATGTTGTGCGTATGCCCGAAGTCGTAAATCATCTGCGACACGTTCACGCCGGCTCCCGCGTGTTGCAGCAGCCTTGACGACGTCAGCGAACCCGCGCCGATGCGGCTGGCCTCCTCCGCTTCCTCAGCCGTAATCGCTCCGGTAGCCGTTGGCAACTCCGCCGCTCGCGCCTCGCGTGTCACCTGATGCTGCGCCAGCGCCAGCAGCTTCCCCACCGTCACCCGAGGATTGTTGCGTATCGCCGTCTGCTCCGCCTGCGCCAGCGTCAGTAGCTGTTGCTCGGCTCCCGGCGGCCCGGGCGCTGCTGCCTGTACCGGCGCCTGCTGTATCTCCGCCAGATCGGCGTTGAGCGAAGCAGTAGTAGGCGCAGCAATCCCCTGCGGCGCGGGCGCGGCCGGCAACGCCTGTGCCGCCAGCGATCCGCACGCCAGCAACCCCGAACCCACCCAGATCAGAAAATCTCTCATGCCTCAGCTCCTTCCGGCCCACCGCTGTTCCGCTCCTGCCGCGTGTGAATGAACAGGTAAACCGCAGGCACCAGAAACACCGTCACCACCACGCTCACGGCCAGGCCGCCAATCACCGCACGCGCCAGCGGCGCATACTGTTCGCTCCCCGCTTCAAACCCCAGCGCCATCGGAATCATCCCCAGCAGCGTGGCCAGCGACGTCATCAGAATGGGCCGCAGCCTCACCTTGCATGCCTCCACCGTCGCATCCAGTAGCGACATACCTTGCTCGTGCAAAATCCCGGAGAACTCCACAATCAGAATGCTGTTCGACACCACGATGCCGGTCATCATGATTACGCCCATCAGCGACATGATGTTCAGCGTGCTCCCCGTCAGGACCAGCGTCACCACCACGCCCGCCAGCCCCGGTGGAATCGCCATGAGGATGATGAACGGATCCACAAACGAGGTGAACTGCGCCATCAGAATCAGGTAGACCAGGAACACCGCCACGCAAAGCCCCAGCCCAAAATCGCGGAACGACCGGTTCATGCTCACCACTGCCCCGTGCAGCGTGATCCGCGTGTTGCGGTCCGTCGCTGCGTGCTGTATCAGATCGTGCAGCTGCTTGCTGGTCCCCTGCAGCGCCTCTCCTTTGGTCGCCACGTAAATGTCGATCACGCGCCGAATCTGGTAGTGGTCGACCTCCGTCGGCGTGTTGATCAGGCGAATGTCCGCCACCGAATTCAACGGCGTGTATCCGGCACGGTGCGAGCCTGTCCACATACCCGGCGAGGTGGCAGAGTCCTGCAACGCCTCTTCAATCGGCGTATACCCCGCAGGATGTTCGCCGCGCAGCGGAATATCTTCAAAATCCTGCATGGTCATGTGGTTCAGCCAGCGGTTCGCGTACTGCACCGTCACCATGTAGTTGTTGCCGCTCTTCGGATCGATCCAGTAGCTCGGCGCCACCATCCCGTCCGACGTCATCGCGGTAATCACGTTGTCCACCACATCCTTCGCTGAAAGGCCGATCAGGCTCGCCTTCTCGCGATCGATGTTCAGCTGAATGCCCGGATAGTTGATGTCCTGCGGAATGTACGTCCCGCTGACATTCGGAAACGTGCGAATCTTCGCCGCCATCTGCTCAGCCAGCGTATACGCCCCGTTCATGTTCATCGAGCTGATCTGCACGTCGATGGGCGCAGGCAGACCCTGATTGATCACGCCATCCACCAGGCCGCCTGCCTGGAAGTACGTCGTCAGCTCCGGCATCTCGCTCGACAGCCGCTCCCGCACCCGTTCCATATACGCATAGCTGCCGATGCTGTGATCTTCTTTCAGGCTCGTCTGCACAAAGGCAGTATCCATCGAAGCGTTCGAAGTGAAAATGGCGGAGAGATCCGGATACACCCCAATATTCGAGACAATCATCCCCAGGTCACTCGGCCGCACCTCCTCACGAATAATCTTTTCCACCTTCGCGATGTACTGGTCGCTGACTTCCAGCCGCGTGCCGCTCGGCATGCGCACGTTGATGATGAACTGCCCCGGATCCGTGCGTGGGAAATACGCGCGGCCCAGGAATGGAAACAGCACCACCAGCACCAATGCCACGCCGCCCAAAATCGTCGCCGCCGTGAATCCCGGCCGCACCATCGCCCGCCGCGCCAGCGATTCGTACCAGTCCAGCATGCGGTGAAATTGCTCATTGAATTTGTCGACGCCGCGCTGGAACCACGACGGCCGGCCATGGTCCTCATGCGCCTCGTCGCCCGCCGGGTGATGCAGTCGGATGAACTGCGCGCAAAACAGCGGCACCACCGTCATAGCGAAGAAATACGAAGCGAAAATTGAGATCACCACGCCCAGCGCCAGCGGCGTGAAAATGTACTTGCTGATCCCCGACAAAAACGTCACCGGGAAAAACACAATGGACGTCGTCGACGTCGCCGCCAGTACCGCCAGCGCCACTTCCATGCCGCCCTTCTCCGCGGCAATCCGCGGCGGCTCGCCCATCTCCATGTAGCGGAAGATGTTTTCCAGCACCACCACCGAATCGTCGATGAGCCGCGAAAACGCCAGCGCCAGTCCGCCCAGGATCATCGTGTTGACCGTTCCGCCCAGCGCATGCGTCACCAGCAGGCACACCAGCGCCGACAGCGGAATCGAAAGCATCACCGCCAGCGTCGCGCGCGGGCTGCCCAGGAAAACCAAAATCATGATGCCGGTCAGCACCAGCCCAATGCTCGCCTCTTTCACCAGGTTCTTGATCGCCAGCTTCACAAACACCGACTGGTCGAAGACCACGGCCGTCTTCAGCGAAGCCGGAATATCCACCAGATGCTGGATCGCTTCCTTCATCCCATCCACAATCGTGATGGTGTTGCTGTTGCCGCCCTGCTTGAACACCGGCACATACACGCTGCGCTGCCCGTCAATGCGCACGATGTTGTACTGCAGCGCGCCCGAATCCTCCGCGTGCCCGATGTCCGCTACCAGCACCGAACCGTTGCCCACGGACTTCAACGGCATCTGGTTCATCGAATCCGCTGTGGGAAACTGGCTGTTCGCGTAGATGTTGAAGTCCTTGCTCCCAACCCGAACGTCGCCGGCCGGCAAAATCAAATTCGAACTGTCCACCGAATTCACAACATCGTTCAGGCTCAGATTCCGCGCCTCCATCTTCAGCGGATCGACATACACCTGAATCTGCCGGTACGTTCCGCCATACGGCTGCGGCACCGACGCGCCCTGCACATTTGAAATCTGATTGCGCACCTGGAACTGCGCCAGATCTTTCAGCTGTGTTTCATTCAGCCCCTGCCCTTTAAGCGTCACCAGGCAAACTGGCTGCGTGGATGCCGTTAGTCCCAGCACCACCGGCGGCAGCGTGCCCGGCGGCAATCGCCGCAGGTCGGCCATCGCCAGGTTCGCCACATTACTCAGCGCCGCATTCGGATCCGTCCCCGGCTTGAAATAAATCTTGATCAGGCTCACGCCGGTCAGCGAGCGCGACTCGCTGTGATCCACATTCGCCGCCAGCGTAAAGAAGCGCTCGAATGTATTCGTGATGTCCGCTTCAATCTGCTGCGGAGGCATCCCGTTGTAGAACGTGGCCACCACCACTACCGGCATGTCGATGTCCGGAAATAAATCCACCGGCATCGACGACAGGTTCACAATTCCCACCAGCCCCACCATCAGGCAGAGCATCACAATGAAGAACGGATACCGGAGTGCAAACTTCGGCATTACTGTGCCCCTCCCGCAAGAGCTGCAGGCGCTTCCTCTCGCCGCCTGTGGATCATGAGATAAACCGCAGGCACCAGGAACATCGTCAGCACCACCGATACCCCCAGTCCGCCAATGATGGCGCGCGCCAGCGGTGCATACTGCTCACTCCCCGCTTCATACCCCAGTGCCATGGGAATCATGCCCAGCAGCGTCGCCAGCGACGTCATCAGAATCGGCCGGAGACGCATCTTGCACGATTCGATCGTCGCCTCCAGTACGGAACGTCCCTGGGCATGCAAAGTGTTGGAGAAATCAACGATCAAAATACTGTTCGATACCACGATGCCCGTCATCATGATGGTGCCCATCAGCGACATGATGTTGAGCGTGCTCCCGGTCAGTACCAGCGTCAGCACTACCCCCGCAATCCCCGGCGGAATCGCCATGAGGATGATGAATGGATCGACGAACGACGCGAATTGCGCCATCAGCACCAGGTAGACCAGGGCAATCGCGATAATCAGTCCCAGCCCGAAATCGCGGAACGCATCGTTCATCTTCACCACCGCGCCTCGCATCGTGATCACGGTGTTGCGGTCGGTCTTCGTGTGATCCACCAGATCGCGAATTCTTTTCCCCGTCTGCCCCAGCGCTTCCGACTTTGTCGCGACGTAGATGTCGATTACGCGGCGAATCTGATAGTGATCCACCTCAGTCGGAGTGTTGATCAGTTTGAATTCCGCCACCGACCGCAGCGGCGTATAGCCAGACTGGTGCGAGCCCGACCACAAATCCGGCGAATCGGCAGAGGCCTGCAGCGCGTCATCCATCGGCGTGAAGCCGGCCGGCTGCACCCCGCGCAGAGGAATGTTTTCAAAATCCTGCATCGTCATGTTGTCGATCCACCGGTTCGCATACTGCACTGTCACCATGTAGTTGTTGCCGCTCTTCGGATCGATCCAGTAGCTGGGCGCCACCATGCCGTCCGAGGTCAATGCGGTAATCACGTTGTCGACAATGTCCTTCGCCGACAGGCCAATCAGGCTGGCCTTTTCCCGGTCGATATTCAGCTCGATTCCTGGATAGTGAATGTCCTGCGGAATGAACGTGCCGCTCACATTCGGAAACGTCCGAATCTTCGCCGCCAGTTGCTCGGCCTGCGCATACGCTCCGTTCATGTCCATCGAGCTCACCTGAACATCGATCGGCGCCGGCAATCCCTGGTTGATCACGCCGTCGATCAGGCCGCCGGCCTGAAAGTACGTCGTCAGCTCCGGCATCTCCCGCGACAGCCGCTCCCGCACCCGCCGCATGTACTCGTAGCTCCCGATGCTGTGTCCATCCGCCAGGCTCGTCTGCACAAAAGCCGTGTCCATCGAGGCATTCGAAGTAAAAATGGCGGAGAGATCCGGATACACGCCGATATTGGACACGATCATTCCCAGGTCACTCGGCCGCACTTCCTCGTGAATAATTTTCTCGACCCTGGCAATGTACTGGTCGCTCACTTCCAGCCGCGTGCCGCTCGGCATCCGCACATTAATCACGAATTGTCCCGGATCTGTGCGTGGAAAATACGCGCGCCCCATGAACGGAAACAGCACCACCAGCACCACGGCAACCGCGCCCAGCGTCACGCCGGTGGTGAGGCCGGGTCGCACCAAGGCGCGTCTCACCAGCCGCTCGTACCACTCCACCATCCGCTGAAAGTATTCGTTGAATCGATCGACGACGGGTTGAAACCCGAATCTCTTTGTCGACTTTGCCCCGTGTCCAGCCTGCCCCCGAATGAACATCGCGCAGAACAACGGCACCACCGTCATGGCAAAGGCGTACGAAGCGAACATCGATAACACCACGCCCAATGCCAGCGGCGTAAACAGATAGCGGCTGACTCCGGAGAGCGCGGCCACCGGAAGGAACACGATAGAAGTCGTCACCGTCGCCGCCAGCACCGCCAGCGACACCTCCGAACCGCCTTTTTCCGCAGCAACTTGCGGCGACTCGCCCATTTCCATGTATCGGAAAATGTTCTCGAGCACCACCACTCCGTTATCGATCAGCCGCGAAAAGGCCAGCGCCAGGCCGCCCAGAATCATGGTGTTGATCGACCCGCCCATCACGTTTGTCATCAGCAAACAAGCCGCCGCCGACAGCGGTACGGACAACAGCACGGCAATGGTCGCGCGCGGGCTGCCCAGAAACAGCAGGATCATCAGCCCGGTCAGCAACAACCCAATCCCAGCTTCTTTTCCAACGTTCCGCAGCGCCTGCTTTACGAAGACCGACTGGTCGAAAACCACGGCCGTCTTGAGCGAAGCCGGAATGTCCACCAGATGCCGGATCGCTTCCTTCATCCCATCCACGATGGTGATGGTGTTGCTGTTGCCGCCCTGCTTGAACACTGGCACATACACGCTGCGCTGCCCGTCAATGCGCACGATGTTGTACTGCAGCGCGCCCGAATCCTCCGCGTGCCCGATGTCCGCCACCAGCACTGAACCGTTGCCCACGGACTTCAACGGCATCTGGTTCATCGCCTCCGCGCTGGGGAACTGGCTGTTGGCGTAAATATTGAAATCCTTGTCGCCAATCCGAACATCGCCCGCAGGCAAGATCAGGTTAGAGCTGTTCACCGCCTGCACCACGTCGTTCAGGCTCAGATTCCGCGCCTCCATCTTCAGCGGATCGACATACACCTGAATCTGTCGATACGTTCCTCCATACGGCTGCGGCACCGACGCGCCCTGCACGTTCGAAATCTGGTTGCGCACCTGAAACTGCGCCAGATCCTTGAGCTGCGTCTCATCCAAACCCTGCCCTTTCAGGGTCACCAGGCAAACCGGCTGCGTCGATGCCGTTAGTCCCAGCACCACCGGAGGCAGCGTGCCTGGCGGCAATCGCCGCAAATCCGCCATTGCCAGATTCGCAACATTGCTCAGCGCCGCATTGGGGTCCGTCCCCGGCTTGAAATAGATCTTGATCAGGCTCACGCCCGTCAGTGAGCGCGACTCGCTGTGATCCACATTCGCCGCCAGCGTGAAAAAGCGCTCGAACGTGTTCGTAATGTCCGCTTCAATCTGCTCGGGCGGCATGCCGTTGTAGAACGTCGCCACCACCACCACGGGCATGTCGATGTCTGGAAACAAATCCACCGGCATCGACGACAGATTCACGATCCCCACCAGCCCCACCATCAGGCAGAGCATGAGAATGAAATAGGGAAAGCGAAGAGCAAACTTCGGCATCGACTAAGCGCCCCCGTCATTCCCTGAGACCGCATCTGCTTTCATGTCGATCGTTCCGCCGGATTGCGTCGCCGTTTCTGATGCCGGCGTATTCGCCACAACTGGCGACACCTTTTCATCCTCGGCATATTTCGATTGCGCCGCCAAAACAACCCGATCCCCCGGCGCCAGGCCGCTCTGAATCTCCACCAGCTGATTTCCCTGAATCCCCACCTGCACGGTGCGAATGTGCACCTGGTTGTCGCTGTCCAGCACGTACACTTCGTGCTGATTTCCGTGCAGCACCACCGCGCTCACCGGAGCCGTCATCACGTTGTCCACGTGGTTCAGCCGCATCAGCACATTGGCGTACATGCCGGAATCAATGCTCAGGTCCTTGTTCGGCACATCCACTTCGGTTTCCATCGTCCGCGTTTCAAAGTTCAACTCCCGCGTGAACCGCACCACGTCGCCCGTAAACGAACGGCCCAGCGCGTCGACCCGCACCTGCGCCTGATCGCCCATGTGCACGTAGCGCACATAGCTTTCCGGAATCGGCAGCCGCAGCCGCATCACGCCGCTCTGCGCCACCTTCACGATGGGCAAATCCTGATTGTTGGAGCCGATGCCCGACTGGATCAGCGCTCCCGTATCCGCGTACCGCCAGATCACCACGCCGTCCAGCGGCGCCACCACGTTGGTGTATCCCGCAATCGCGCTCACCCGCTGGTTATCGGCGCGCGAAACTTCCATGCCCTTCTGCGCGGCATCCAGCGCGGCCTTTGATGCATCCACATCGGCCTCGCCTGACAAGTCTTTCGCCTGCGCATCGTCCAGTTCCTGCTGCGCCACCAGTCCTGGCTGCGCCTGCGAGGTCTGCAACAGCCGCTGATAATCCGAGTGCAGCGCGGCATACTTCGATTCGGCGGCTTTCACTTCATGCTGCGCGCGCTCAATCTCGTCTTTGCTGCGCGCCACTTCTGAAACCGTCCCCGATAACTGCGCCTGCAACTCCGGTACTTCCAGCACCGCCAGCGTCTCGCCGTGGTGCACGCGGTCGCCAATATCGACATAAATGTGCCGAATGAACCCGCTCACCTTGGGGTGAACGTCCACCACCTGGTAGGGCTGGAACTGGCCGGCCAGGGTCAGCACCTGCGCGATGTTGCCGCGCTGCACGACCGCCACCTGAGCCGCCGGCGGCCCGGGCGCGGCTTCCACAACATTGCTGCGGCGATGCCCGAGCCATACCAGGATAGTAGCGACGATCGCAACAGCGGCGGCTGCAAGCAGGACCCATAAGCGCTTACGCATGAGGGAATCCTCGGTTGAATTGTGATTTACGAAAGTTGGCCTTCGGGCCCGTTGAGATCGTGGACGACCGCCCCAGCTTCAGGGATCACGCTCAGGAATTGCTCGTTCGCTCGAGGGAGATACACGCCAAAAGTCAGCGAAACCCGGCGAAACGGTATAGCAATTGAGATGAAAGCTTTAGCGGCGGGGGGGCGGCGGCCGCGTGAAATGCGCAGCCAGGGCGGCGCGCTCAGCCGTTCTCCGTACCGGAGCCAGCAGCAGTTTCCTGCCGTCCATCCCAGGCCGGAACCCTACGCCCATCAGCGCCAGAAATGCCAGCGCAAACGGTACCAGGGCCAGCGGCGCTCCCGGAGCAGGCGCGCTACGCCAGTCAATCGACGGCAAAGTAATCTTCTCTTTCCCCGCCAGCAGCTTGGCCGCCGGCATGTGGTGCGAAACCGAATGCGGCGGATCGTACAACGACAGCTTGTACTTCAACCCCCACGCAAACACGCACATCCCCAACAGCACCAGGCCGAAGGCCAGCACACGCATCCCCCTGTTTCCAGAGAGCGTACCAACGGAGGACCGAGGCGAATTGGAAGGGGTAGAAAACAAGTCGTACAACACGTCGTACTACGATAGATGATGACATACATTAGACGGTTGCGAAAGTGCGTGAGTTAGCACCCCCGCTACAGGCTGGATCGCCGCGATTTGGCGGCGATTTACAATCACCCCATGCAAATTGCTGAGCTGGCTCGTGTGCTCCAGGCTGAGTTGCGCGGCGACCCCGACCTGGAAATTACCGGCGTGGCCGGCATTGAAGAGGCCGGACCCGGCCATGTGACCTTTGTTGCCAATCCGAAATACGCTGCCATGGCCAGGACTACAAGCGCCGCGGCCATCCTCGTGTCTCCGGATTTCCCCGACGTCCCCGCCGCTACCCTGCGCATGGCCAACCCCTACCTCGGATTCGCGCGCGCCATCGAAATCTTCTTTCAGCCGCCTGCCCTCCCGGCGGGGATTCATCCAACCGCGGTCATTCATCCCACAGCGACCATCGGAGCCAACGCCCGCATCGACGCCTACGCCGTGATCGGCGAAAACGTCTCCATTGGCGATGACGCCGTCATTCTCGCGCATGTGGCCCTCTATCCCGGCGTCCGCATTGGGCACCGCTTTTTCGCTCACGCGCACTCCGTGGTCCGCGAAAACTGCGTCATCGGCGACGACGTAATCCTGCAAAACGGCGCAGTCGTTGGCTCGGACGGCTTCGGCTTTGCGAAGGACGAAGCTGGCCGCTGGCACAAAATTCCGCAGGCTGGCCCCACGATCCTCGGCGATCGCATCGAGGTCCAGACCAATTCCTGCATCGACCGCGCCAGCGTCGGCGCAACCCGCATCGGCGACGGCGTCAAGGTCGACAACCTCGTCCAGGTGGGACACGGCTCAACCGTTGGCGAGAACACTCTGCTCTGCGCCCAGGTCGGCCTCGCCGGTTCCACCCATGTGGGAAAAAACGTGATTCTCGCCGGCCAGGTGGGCGTTGCCGGCCATTGCAACATCGGCGACGGCGTCGTGGCCATCGCCCAGGCTGGCCTCCACGGTGACATCCCGCCCGGATCCATGCAAGCCGGATCTCCCTCCTTCGATCACAAGCAATGGCTTCGCGCCGTCGCTCTTTTCAGCCGATTGCCGGACATCGTCAAGCAACTGCAGCGCAAATCAAAACGCGAAGAGTAGAGTAGAAAGATTGCGGTTCCCCTCCCGGGCCGGCAGCGAAGGACCGGGTTCCCGCATCCAAGACAAGTTAAATGTCCACGCACGATCAGGATTCCTCGCTCACTCTCGTTCCTCCGCCGCCGGCCGCTCCCATTCGTGTGCTCCTGCTCGACGATCACCCGGACAATCTGCTGCTGCGCTCCACCATCCTCCGCAAATACGGATATTTGACGGAGACCGCCAGCACCATTGAAGAGGCAGAACGGCTCCTCGACGACATCGACATTGCCGTGCTCGATTACCACCTCGGCGCAGGCAAGTTTGGCACTGATGTCGCATCGGACCTGCGGGCCCGTCGCCCTCAGGTGCCCATCATCATCCTCTCGGCGACCCTCGAGCGCCGCTTCGGCGGGGTCGAGGACATGCACCTGCTCAAGGGTTACAGCTCCATCGACGATCTGGTAACCGCCCTGCGCTCGTTTGAAGCGAAGCGCCGCGGCAAGCCCGTCGTCGTCGATGCGCGCGACTTTTTCTACTCCCGCATCAACATGGCCATGGGCGACGACGTCGTACTCGAAATCCTCGACGGCGAAGGCACCTGGCACTACGTGAATGAGACCTGCGCCCGCGTGCTTGAGAAGGCGCGCGACTGGTTCCCCGGTCGTAACATGTTTGAAGAAATGCCGGAGCTGGCCGTCGACTGGGCCGACATTCTTCGCACCGTCGCTGAAACCCGCGAAACCTACATCGACCGCACCTTCCGCGGCGTCCTCAACCTGCCCAGCAAGGGCGAACGCTACGTGTGGAACGTGCTGGCCTTCCCCATCACCCTGCACACGCGCGAAACCGGCGTGGTGCTCACCGCCCGCGCGCTCGAACGCAAGTCGACTCTATAAGACGGGCGAGCCAGCCGTCTACTTCGGCTTGCCCCGGCTCGACAGCACGAACTCGTTCCCGTCCGGATCGCGGAAGATTGCCACCGACCCCCAATGCTCGTTGCGCGGCTCCTGTGTAAACACGACGCCCTTCGACTGCAACGCCGCCGCCGTCGCAAACACGTCCTCGCACCAAAATGAAATGGACGTGAACTGCCCGATGCGGCTCTCGTGTCCCGGCGGCGTAAACGG
>Ga0210391_10000928_pt1 | contig 27985 bp, 30 predicted proteins | sample IncBWC12OmetaG_FD_160573 | JGI IMG/M metagenome (GOLD analysis project Ga0210391, IMG submission 160573) | Forest soil microbial communities from Barre Woods Harvard Forest LTER site, Petersham, Massachusetts, United States - Inc-BW-C-12-O ... | reverse complement strand
CCGCGAATCTGCACTGAGGCTCTCGTGTGCGCGCTCGGCGTCCCCGCCCTGAACATTTGCATGAGCGCCGGGACCGACCCTGAAATGACGGCGTCCGCCGGCGAATCATCCCCCGCCAGCAATGCGGCGCGGCCGCCGAAACAGGTCGTGCGGATCCGGGTGACGCCATCGACGTCGACTTGCAGACTCGTGCCCTCGAGCCGCTTGGCGAGCGCGGCCGCGCGGGTCGATGCGCTGATATTTCGATTCAAGACGGCTTCGGCGGATGCCAACCAGGCAGGAGTCGCGGGCATGTCAGATCTTGTAGCCGCGATGCACGGCGACAATGCCGCCGCTGAGATTGTGATAGCGCGCCTGGATGAACCCCGCCGCGCGCAGCATCTCGAGCAAAGTTTCCTGATCCGGATGCATGCGGATCGATTCCGCCAGATAGCGATAGCTGTCCGCGTCTTTGGCAATCCAGCCGCCCAACCGCGGCAAGATGTTGAAGGAGTAGGCGTCGTAGATCGGTTTCAAGCCCGGCGCCACCGGCGTCGAGAATTCCAACACCAACAACTGGCCGCCCGGTTTGAGCACACGGTGCATGGACTTGAGCGCCGCCGCCTTGTCGGTGACATTGCGCAAGCCAAAACCGATGGTGACGCAGTCAAAGGCGTTATCCTCGAACGGCAGGCGCTCCGCGTCGGCAACGATGCACTCCACATTGCCCACGAACCCGCGATCGAGCAGGCGGTCGCGGCCGAGCTCCAACATCGCCGGATTGATGTCTGACAGCACGACCCGCCCCGACTTGCCGACTTGGCGAAGCAACCCGGCCGCGAGATCGCCCGTCCCGCCGGCGACGTCCAGGGCGCGTTGACCTGAGCGCAAGCCGGTGAGCGACAGCGTGAAATGCTTCCACAGCCGATGTGCGCCGAACGACATCAGATCGTTCATGATGTCGTACTTGCCCGCGACCGAGGCGAAAACGGCGCGGACGCGCTCCGCCTTATCGGCTGCTGCAACCTTTTCGAAGCCAAAATCCACTGTGCGATCCGAGTCAGCCATGGCGCCCTATCCAGTCTAAACGGCCCATTGTAGCCGCAGGCGCTCGACGGGGAGGGTAAGAAGACTCAGGGCCACCCGACCGCTGGCAGCCGCACGAAACTCATTCCTCCCACACCGTGAGCCCGACCGTCAAACTCACTGTGCCGGCGGCGCTTTGAGTTTCGCGGCAACGGCAGCCTCCGCGCAGCGTTCCTGATACCGCGCCCAATTCGCGGCCTGCTCCCTGCCCAGCTGGTAAAGCACGCTCCAGGAGTACAGCCCGGTATTGTGGCCGTCGTCAAAGAACAGGCGCAGGGCATAGTTGCCGACCGGTTCCACCCCGCTGATCCCGACGTTCTGCTTTCCCAGCACCAGCGCACCCTCGCCGCCGCCATGGCCCTTCACCTCGGCCGAGGGCGAAAACACGCGCAAGTATTCGAACGGCAGCTCGAAATGCGAGCCATCATCGAAGCGCAGATCGAGCAGGCGCGATTCGGTGCGCAGCTTGATATCGGTCGGCTGTGCGCCTTTGAGCGCGCTCACAGAATGTACCTCGACAGATCCTGATCTTTGACCAGCTCGCCCAAATTGCCTTGCACATACTCGCGGTCGATCACGACACGGGTGCCATTGCGGTCCGCCGCATCGAAGGACACGGTCTCCAGCAGGCGCTCCATGACCGTGTGCAGACGCCGCGCGCCGATGTTCTCAGTGCGCTCATTGACCTCGAAAGCCACTTCGGCAAGCCGTTGCACACCGGACTCCGCGAATTCCAGCGTCAATCCTTCGGTCGCCATCAAGGCCGAATACTGCCGGCACAACGAGGCGTCCGGTTCGGTCAAGATCCGCACGAAATCGCCAATACCCAAGGGCTCCAGCTCGACGCGGATCGGCAAGCGGCCCTGCAATTCCGGGATCAGGTCCGAGGGTTTCGACATGTGAAACGCGCCGGATGCGATGAAGAGAACATGATCGGTTTTGACGGTGCCGTACTTGGTGTTCACCGTGCAGCCTTCGACCAACGGCAGCAGGTCGCGCTGCACGCCCTCGCGCGACACGTCCGCGCCCATGGTTTCCTGGCGGCGCGCGATCTTGTCGATTTCGTCGATGAACACGATGCCGTTTTGCTCGGCGTTCTCGACCGCGCGCAGCTTCAACTCTTCCTCATTGATCATCTTCGCGGCTTCTTCATCGACCAGCAGCTTCAACGCCTCCCTGATCTTGACCTTGCGGCTGCGGGTGCGGCCGCTGCCTAAATTCTGGAACATCCCCTGCAACTGCTGAGTCATTTCTTCCATGCCGGGAGGCGCCATGATTTCCAATCCCACCGGCAGGGAGCGAACCTCGATCTCGACCTCGCGGTCGTCCAACTGTCCTTCGCGCAGCATTTTGCGAAAGCGCTGGCGGGTGTCGTTGTCCTTCAGGCCGCTCTCGGCGGTGAAACCCGCGGCCTGGGCCCGCGGCAACAGAATGTCGAGTACCCGGTCCTCCGCAGCATCCGCGGCGCGGTGGCGCACCTTCGCCATTTCCTCTTCTCGCGTCATTTTGACGGAGATCTCGACAAGATCGCGGACGATCGAATCAACTTCCCGCCCAACATAGCCCACTTCCGTGAACTTCGTAGCCTCAACCTTGATAAAGGGCGCCTTGGCGAGCCGGGCCAGGCGCCGCGCGATCTCGGTTTTACCCACCCCGGTGGGCCCGATCATGAGAATGTTCTTCGGGGTGATCTCCTGGCGCAGCGATTCGGCCACCTGCTGGCGCCGCCAGCGGTTGCGCAAGGCGATCGCCACCGCGCGCTTGGCGGCCTTCTGGCCGACAATGTGTTTGTCGAGTTCCTCGACAATTTCCCGCGGGGTCATCTGCGAGGAGCCTGACTGGGTGATCGGAAGCGGGAGCACTAAAGTTCCTCGATGGTCAGGTTGCGGTTGGTATAGATGCAGATGTCCGCCGCGATGTTGAGGGAGCGCTCGACGATGTCGCGCGCGGACAAGTCGCCGCTTTGCATGAATGCCAGTGCCGCCGCTTGCGCGAAGCCTGAGCCCGAACCAATGCCGATCAGATCATGCTCAGGCTCGATGACATCGCCCGTTCCTGAGATGACATAGGTGCTCTCGGCATCCGCGACGCAGAGCAGCGCCTCCAAGCGACGCAGGCTGCGATCGCTGCGCCAGTCCTTCGCCAGCTCGATGGCCGCGCGCGTGAGATTGCCGAATTTCTCCAGCTTGCCCTCGAAGCGCTCGAACAGGGTGAACGCGTCCGCCGTACCACCGGCAAATCCCGCCAGCACCTTGCCGCCATACAATCGCCGCACTTTGCGTGCGTTGGCCTTCATCACGCTTTGTCCCAAGGTGACCTGGCCATCGCCGCCGACCGCAACGTGGCCGTTGCGCCGTACCGCCAGAATGGTGGTGCCGTAAATACGATCCGGATCGTGTTTCATAGGAGTGCCAGTACCGTGGGGCCGAATCGAAGCCCTTTCAAGCCGTTCCGGGTCGCCGCGGCCTCAGGGTCGGCGCCGGGCTCGGGGGTGGGCGGCATCGTAAACGCTGGCCAGGTGTTGAAAGTCCAAATGCGTATACACCTGGGTGGTGCTGATATCCGCGTGCCCCAGCAATTCCTGCACCCCGCGCAGGTCGCCGCTCGATTCCAACAGGTGAGTCGCAAAGGAATGGCGAAACATATGCGGGTGCACGTGCATGGACAGGCCCTGGCGCCGCGCCCACGTGCCCACACGCAACTGCACCGCCCGCACCGACAGCGGCCGCCCGGATTTTCCCACGAACACCGCGCCGCCTTCCGCGGCAGCCGCGGCCGGCTTGTCCCGCACGAGCGCACCCCGCTCCGCGAGCCATTTCTTCAACGCGTCGACGGCGTGGCGCCCGATGGGCACGATGCGCGTCTTGCTGCCCTTACCGAGCACGCGCACGGTCCGGTCCTTCAAATCGATGGCGGAAACGCGCAGTCCCACCAATTCACTCAGGCGCAGGCCCGACGAGTAGAACAGTTCCATGATGGCCTTGTCGCGCGCCGAGAGCGAATCGCTCGCGCGGAAATCCAGCAGCCGCGCCATTTGATCGGTGTCCAAGGTCGCCGGCAGCCGCTTCTTGGATTTGGGCGCACGCACCTCGAGCGCCGGATTATTTTTAGCGTGACCTTCGCGCATCAGGTATTCGTAGAACGTGCGCACCGCCGACAGGCGCCGCTGAATGCTGCGCGGCGCAATGCCGCCGGCGTGCTCGGCCGCGGCAAAGGCGCGCACCTGAAAATTGTTCAGCGCCGACCAGCGCGGCACTTTGCGTCCCTCGCAAAATCCCGCCAATGCCTTGAGGTCGTGGCGATAAGCGGCCACGGTGTGAGTGCTCATGCGGCGTTCGAAGTTAAGGTGCGATAAGAATCGCTCGATCTGATCGCGCTCACTCGCTTCCACTGTGCCGCAGCCTGTCTGCCGCGATCAGCGCATCAGCGCGTAAGTCACGAGCTCGCCGATGCGCAACAGGAATTCGGTGCTCATGCCGGGATGAAAGCGTTCCGCATCGCTTGCACCGATGGCCAGGATGCCGAGCGCGCCCTTTTGTCCCAGGGGTGTGAGCGCCACCGAGCCGATGGCCACCGACTCGGCGCCGAACAGATAATCGCGCTGCGCATCGCGCACCTGGCCGCAGCGCGGCTTGCCGGAACTCAACAGGGAATCAAAGGTCCGCAGGTCCTCGTCGGCCGGATTGGCCACGCGCAAAAACCGCCCCATCGCGGGCTCCAGCGCGCGCGCCTCCTCGAGAAACAATACCAGCACGGAATTCATTGCGTCGAAGTCCTCGCGCAGCGAAGTCTCGATGGCGCTGATCGACTCCGCCTGAGTTCGCGCGCGAATCAGCCGCTGGCAGAGCCGATGGATTCGATCCGCCAGCGCATCGTTGGCCCGCGCCACGTCCACCAGCTCTTTCAGTTTGCGTTCGAGCGACTGATTGCGCTCGCGCAGCACTTCGACCTGGCGTTCCACCAAACTCACCGTGGCCGCCACGTCGCGCACATGCGGCAGACGCAACTTGGTCAACAGTTGCGAGTTGCGCTCGAAGAAGTCCGGATAGGTCAGCAAATAATCCGCGACACTCGTGTCGGTGAGGACATCCTGCTTGATCCCGCGCGCGTGACTCGTGGTCATTGTTTGGCTCCCGTGAATCGCGTTAAATCGATCGAACCTGTAAAAACCGTCGTGGCCGGACCGGTCAGCCAGATGTGCTGGCCCGGGCCCTCCCAAGAAACCATCGCCGTGCCGCCCGGCAAATCCACCCTCACTTCGCCGTCGAGCAATCCCTGCCGTACGCCCACCGCCACGGCGACGCACGCCCCGGTGCCGCAGGCCTGCGTTTCGCCGGCGCCGCGCTCGTAGACCCGCAATAAAATATGGTTGCGCTCGAGGACCTGCATGAACCCCACGTTGGCACGATTGGGGAAGTGCGGATGGCGCTGGATGCTGGGGCCCCACAGTTCGACTGGCGCGGTCTGCACATCCGCCACGCGCAGCACCGCGTGGGGGTTGCCCAGGCGCAGCGCGCTCATGCCGATATCCTTGTTCTCGATCTTCAGGGAAAACTCGAAAGGCTCCTCGAACTCCGGGATTCCCATGTCCACCGACACCAGGCCATCGTCGCGGATGCGGGCGCGCACGCGTCCGCCGGGGCTGCCCATGATGAGATCGCGACCCAGTTCGGGCGCGCGTGCGTACAGCAGGGCCGCAATACAGCGCGCGCCATTGCCGCACTGTTCGACCTCCGTGCCGTCGGAATTGAATATGCGGTAGAACACGCGGCTCGCGGGATCGCGCGGCGATTCCAGCATCAGCGCCTGATCGAAACCCACGCCCGTGTGCCGATCGGCGAGGGCGCGCAACGTCCTTTCATCCAGGGGAGTGTTGGCGGCGATGGCGGCGGCGTCGAACACCAAAAAATCGTTGCCCAAGCCTTGCATCTTCATAAACTCGATGCGCATGCCAAGCAGCATAGCCGATGCGGCAAAATTCCGCTCGGGGGTTGCGCAATGTTCGCGTAAAGTTCTACCTTACAAGTACAACAAAGCCGGGGGATTATGCGCCACGTAATGGTATTGAACGCCAAGGGCGGCTGCGGCAAGAGCACGCTTTCCACCAACATCGCCGTGTTCTTCGCCCGTGATGGGCACAAGGTGTGCATCGCGGACTACGATCCGCAGCGCTCCAGTCTCGATTGGCTGGCGATGCGGCCGGCCGACCTGCCGGCGATCAGCGGTGCCGCAGCATTCGAGGACGGTCTGCGCAATGTGCCGCGCAACACCGAGATTCTCGTCATCGATGCACCCGCCCGGGTTCACGGCACGGAATTGAATGAACTGGTGCGGCGTGCGGAAACGATCATAGTGCCGGTGCTACCCTCCAGCATTGACATGAAGGCCTGCGGGCATTTCATGGCGGAGCTGCTCGAAATCGGCAAGGTATCGCGCAAACAGGCGCGTCTCGCGGTCCTCGCCAATCGCGTGCGCGAGTACACCCTGGTGTACGAGGAGTTGGACCAATACCTCGGCAAGCTGAAGGTGCCCTACCTCGGGCACCTGCGCGAAGCGCAAAACTATGTGCGCGCCTATGCACGGGGCATGGGTGTGCTGGAGCTGCCCGAATATCTCGCCTGGCCGGATTGGAAACAGTGGGAACCGATCCACGAATGGTTGGACAGCAAGCGCAGCCAACCCAGCGCTTGATCGTCAGTATCGCCAACTCAAGCCGCAGCTTCAGCGCCGCCGCCGACCAGCCGCTGCTCGAGGCGGCCAATGAGGCCGCGCTCAATTTGCCCCACAGCTGTAAAGGCGGCAATTGCGGCGCCTGCAAGGCACGCCTGGTGCGCGGCGAGATTCACTATCCCCATGGAGCGCCACTGGGCCTCTCCGATACCGAGCGCGCCGAGGGCCTGATTCTGCTGTGTCAAGCGCGTGCACTCACCGACATCTCGATCGAAACTTTTGAAATGCGCGCTGCCGATAGCGCCGAACTCAAGCGCTTGCCGTGCCGCATCGAGCGCGCCGTTCCCTTGTCTCACGACGTCATGGGATTGTTCCTGCGGCTGCCCATTGCGGAAGATTTCACATTCCAGGCCGGCCAATATGTCGACATTCTGCTGCCGGGCGGCCGGCGCCGCAGCTTTTCGATTGCATCGCCGCCGCATGACGCCCGTCCGCTCGAACTGCATATACGGCGGGTCGCCGGCGGAGAATTCACCGATCGTTTATTCCACGAGGACATGCGCTCGAGCCTGCTCACCATCGAAGGACCCCTGGGCAGCTTTGCGTATCATCCTCACGGCCCAAATCCACCGCCGATGTTGCTGATTGGCGGCGGCACGGGCATTGCGCCGCTGCTTTCCATTCTTCGCCATCTCATCGAGAAGGGTATTGAGCGCGAGCTGCATCTCTATTGGGGGGTGCGCAGTGAACAGGACCTGTATGCGCACGCGACACTCGAGCAATTGAGCCGCCGCGCGGCTTTCTTTACTTATGTGCCGGTGCTGTCGGAACCTAACCCCGATTGGCGCGGCGCCAGCGGCTGGGTGCACGAAACCGCACTCAAAGGGATCGAGGATCTCGCGGCGATCGAGGTGTATGCCGCCGGACCGCCCGCGATGATCGCCGCCATCCAAGGCGAATATGCTTCACGCGGAAGCGCCAAGACGCAGCTGTACTTCGATTCCTTCGACTACGCCCCGGACACACTCGAGCGCCAGCGGATGAGCGCCTCCGCCAAGTCCTGATCGTCCGCCGATTCCGCGCGCAGCAGCGTCGCCTTGAGTCCCAGCTCGCGCAAACCCGCCGCAACGCGTTCTCCCGGCACCAGCCAGTGCGCGCGTTCGAATTCGTTGCGCAACGAGGGCGCCGAATCACGCGGAGACGATTCAAGCGGCCCCGGCTCGATCGACGCCAGCTTGAGCAGCGCCGCTCCGATCTCCAGGCTGGTCGCCGTAATCACCTGCATCTCGCCCGCCGCGAATCGCTCCTGTACCGCCTCGAGCGCCGCAGCGCCGAAAATTGCCGGCACACGTTCATAGACATCGGCACACACCACCGTCGCGCCCCTGCGCGTGAGTTCTTGTTGAAGCAGGTCCCGTCCGTGGGTTCCCTTGATAATCAAGATGCGGTGCCCCGCGACTCGCTCCAGCCGCGAGTGCGAAAGCAGACCCTCAGAGTCGAAGGACTCACCCGGTTGTATGGCGACGCGGTAGCCTGCTTGGTTCAAGGCACGCGACGTGGCCGGCCCTAAAGCGGCGAGCGTGAGATCGCGCTTTTGATCGAGAAAGGACACGCCAAAGCGCACAGCGTTGGCACTGGTGAAAAGAATCACATCAAAATTCTCGAGTGCACCCAGCTGCTCCGTGAGCGCTCGTCTGTCTTTGAGAGGTTTGATTTCGATTGCAGGCAGCCGCAACGTCGTCGCGCCCAAGGATTCCAACAGCCGGCACAGCGGCATCGCCTGAAATTCAGGCCGGGTGACGAGGACGCCGACTCCCTGGAGCGGCGGCACTTAGGGGTCTCGCGGCATTAGGATCCTCGCGTCATTCCCGCAACCCCTAGTTCGCGCGCAAGCGCTCGAGTAAGGGGCCCGCGCCCGCCGCCAAAATGCGCTCCGCCAGTTGGCGGCCAAGCGCCGCCGGATTTTCCGCGCTGCCCGTCACCGTATCGCGTAGCAGGCGCGACCCATCCGGTTCCGCAACCAGTCCGCGCAGCGTGATTCGATCCGACTCGAGAACCGCGTAGGCCGCGATCGGCGATTGACAGCTGCCGCCCAGACGGGCTGCGAAAGCGCGCTCCGCGTCCATCACTTTGCGGGTCGCGGGATCTTCGAGCGCCCGCAAATACTCGACCGTGGACGAATCGCTTTGCCGGCACTCGATGCCGATCACCCCCTGGGTGACCGCCGGCAGACAGACTTCGGGATCGAGCCGCGCTGTGATGCGCGATTCGAGTCCCAAGCGAATGAGACCCGCACACGCGAGAACGATGGCGTCCATGGGTTTGCCGCCGGTGGCCGTGGCCCCGCCGCTGTGTGTCCCGCTCGGATCTTGTCCCGCATCGAGCTTACGCAGACGCGTGTCCACATTGCCGCGCAGCGATTCAATGTTCAAATCCGGCCGCAACGCGCGGATCTGAGCTTGACGGCGCAGGCTCGAGGTACCCACCACCGCGCCGCGCGGCAAGTCTTCCAAGCGCGCGACGCCCGACGTGGTCACCAACGCATCCCGCGGATCCGCGCGTTTCAACACCGCGCCGATGATCAGTCCCGGAGGCAAATCCGCCGGCACGTCCTTCATCGAATGCACGGCGATGTCGGCGCGCAGCTCTTCCAGCGCGACCTCGAGTTCCTTGATGAACAAACCCTTGCCGCCGATCGCCGCCAGGGTCCGGTCTTGAATGCGATCACCCTGCGTCAGCAGCGGCACCAGCTCGATTTGCAGCCCAGGATGCGCGGCGCGCAGCAGCGCCGACACATGCTCCGCCTGCCAGAGCGCCAGTTGACTCTTGCGCGTGGCGATGCGTAGCCGCGGCGTCACATGGACTCGGGTTTCGGCGGGAACAGCTTGGTCTTGAGGCGATAGATGGCGGAGATGTCTTCATCGCCGTAGCCTTCGGCAATCAATATTTCGTATTGCTCCAGCGTCGACTCAACCACGGGCAACACGCCGCCATGCTTTGCCGCCATGTCGCGGCAGATGCGCAAGTCCTTGTCGTGGAGCCGCACACGAAAACCTGCGGGGAAACTGTTGTTTGCCATGAACGGTGCGCGATTGACGAAGTACCAACTCGAGCCCGCGCCCTTGCCCAATACATCGATGACCTTTTTCAGGTCGACGCCTTCTTCGTGAGCAAACGCCATCGCCTCACCGACAGCTTGAATAATGCCGGCGCACATGATCTGGTTGGTGGCCTTGGTCACCTGACCCGAACCGCTGGGCCCCAAGTAGGCCACCGCTTTACCCATTTTCTCGAGGATCGGCTGCGCACGATTGAATACGGATTCATCACCGCCACACATAATGGCGAGCGAGCCCGTTCTCGCACCCTCGACGCCGCCGCTCACCGGACAGTCGAGAAATCCGACGCCGAGCGCGTTGAGCTGGTTGTGCAGGTCGCGCACCGTGTCTTTCCCGACGGTTGAGCAATCCATGACGATCATGTTCGGGGTGAGTCCGGGCTCCAAACCCGCGACGACTTCGCGCAAATCCTTGTCGGCGGATACGCAGATCACCACTGCTTCGCAATTACCTGCCAACTCGGTCAAGTCTGCGAAGGCCAGCACCTTCAATTCCGCAGCCAGCGCCTTGGCTTTTTCGGGGGTGCGATTCCAGACGCCCGTCAGTAGTCCGGCGCGGTGAAGATTGCGCGCCATATGCGCGCCCATGGCACCCAATCCAACGAAGCCTGTTTGCATGTGAATGGTCCTAAAGATTCAGCCAAAGGACGGTAGCCTAAGGCTTTGCGGGTTCCGCGGCAAAGCGCGCGGATCTTTCGGGACTGGAGTCAAGTGAACGGCGACCGCCGCCGTGGGACAATCTATAGCCGCCGGCGCTGCGCCAAGCGGGCGTTTGGAGTCGGGCCGCCGCCGGGGGCAAGCGCTTGGAGTTGTGCCGCCGCTGGGGCAGGCGCCTTCCGCAGTTCGCGCTCAGGTCGTGCTGTTGCAGATCGTGTCGACATCCTGTTTGGCATTCAGCCGCTCGGTGTCGATTTCTTCGGAATTCATGAATTGACGTTCGCCGTCAGGACCGGTTTTGTACAGCCTGCGGCCTTCAATCAGTTTCTTGTAGCGTTCCTGCGCGTCGGTACATTGCTTGTCGCGAGTTTGGGCAACGTCTTGCGCCACCGCCTTTTTATCGTCGGCGTCTTTGGGCGTGGGGACGGGTGCATTTCGCGCCACAGGTGCAGTCGTCGGCGTCGATTTCGCCGCGTTGGCGTGCGACACCAGGAGCTCGACCACTTCCGCGTGCACGCCATCGGGCGGCCGATCCCCATACTGTAACTTACCCTGAGCGTCGACCCACTTGTAGACGACGGCGGAGGCAATGCCCGACCAAGCGATCAAGGCGGCGAACAACAAAAGGCGTTTCATCGTCCAGTCCTCGCTTAATTGTTACAGGGCACGCGAACCAGCCTCGCCGGTGCGAATGCGCACCGCCTGACCAAGATCGCAGACAAAGATTTTGCCGTCACCGATTTTACCCGTGCGCGCCGTTTCAATAATAGCTTCCACAACTCGCTCGACCTGGTCGTCATCCACGGCCAGTTCGAGTTTCACTTTGGGCAGAAAATCAACGACGTATTCCGCCCCCCGATAGAGCTCAGTGTGGCCCTTTTGGCGTCCAAAGCCTTTGACCTCTGTCACGGTAATGCCTTGAATACCCACTTCGGCCAGCGCGGCGCGCACATCGTCAAGCTTGAACGGTTTGATGATGGCGATGACCATTTTCATGCATCAGGCTCCGGCTTTAAGTAAAACGCAGTTTAGCAGCGGAATTCGCAAATAAAATTGCTGCATGACAGCATGGAGTATTCAAATCCACTGGGGTATAAACGCCGAGGCGTCTCGCGCCGGGCGCGTATATAAAAAACGGCGCGGGCCCTTTTGAGGGGACCCGCGCCGCCGGGATATCGCACCGACGGGGGAGTTGGCTGGCTTGCCGGCGCGAGATGCTCCTAAATCGTCCAAAAATCTGACCTTGCCCGTCTCCCGGGCGAGGCCTGGTCTCAACTAAATGGCGTCCGGACCGGTTTCACCGGTGCGAACCCGCAACGCTTGTTCCAGTTCCAGTATCCATACCTTTCCATCCGACGCGCCGCCGGTCCGAGCGACATTACAGACCGCTTCCATGACCTGTTCCGCGATCGAATCGTCCACCGCCAGCTCGATTTTCGCCTTGGGCAAAAAGTCGATCCGATAGTCAGCGCCTCGATACGTCTCCACGCGTCCCGGCCAGCTGCCGTACCCCTGCACCTCGGTGACAGTCACGCCTTGAATGCCGATGTCTGCAACCGCTTGCCGAACCTCGTCCAGCTTGAAGGGTTTGATGACGGCGGTGATTAGCTTCATGCATTTATCCCCGCATTCATCCGTAAATCAGACAGTCGGCTACTCCACTTCCGCGTAGTATTGATTCTGAGATTGCAGTTTCCGTGCCACGGCCGCAATCCAATGAATCAACGGGTTAGGCTCGGCGTGGGCAACCCGACGCACTCATCTGGCGCGCGGCGATGGCAATCGTGCGTTAACCAAGTGCGACGCGGGCAACGCCCGGCCGGGCCGCACTTCGAGACGAGAGTGAGACAGCAACACGGCGGTTGCGAAATCGATGCGGGGGTGGAAATGAGCTTTATGAATTCAAATGGCCTGGACGATCTGGCGAAACGCTTGGCCGATTCCGTGCCCGAATCGCTGCGCGCTTTCGGCCGCGATCTGGAAGGCAATTTCAAGGCCGTGTTGCAAGCCCAGCTGGCGAAACTCGATCTGGTGACGCGGCAGGACTTTGATGTGCAGGCCGCGATTTTGGAACGCACCCAGGCAAAGCTCACCGCGATCGAAGCGCGCCTGAAAGAGCTCGAAACGAAACTATCCCCACCGTAGCCGACGCCGCCCTGCAATAGGCTGCGCCAACCCAGAAGCGCATCAAGCGGTCCCGCGGCACAGAGAGCGAATGAACTCTCACCAGGAAGTGAGCATCGTTTTCAGCCGCGCGCCCGCCGGCCTCGAAGCGCCCCTGGTTCGGGTCGAAGTGCACCTGGGCAATGGTCTGCCGACATTCGCCTTGGTCGGACTTCCCGAAGCCGTCGTGCGAGAGAGCAAAGAGCGGGTGCGCGCTGCGCTGGTCACCGCCGGCTATGATTTTCCGCAGCGTCGCATTACCGTCAATCTGTCGCCCGCGGATTTGCCGAAAGAAGGCGGGCGCTTCGACCTACCGATTGCGGTCGGCATTTTGGCCGCCGACCGCAAGATCGATCCGCGCGCACTCAATCATCGCGAGTTCTACGGCGAATTGTCCCTGGGAGGCGCGTTGCGCGAGACCCCCAAGCTCCTGCCCGCGCTGATCGCCGGCGCGCATCTCGGCAGCGAAATGATTTTGCCGGCCGCGAACGCGCTTGAAGCCAGCCTGCTCAACGGCGCGAAGGTTCGCCTGGTGAATCATTTGAATGAAGTGGTCGCGGCCCTCGGCGGAAAAGCGGTACCGTCACCCACGTCTCGCGCAACGCCAGTGCCGCCGTCAACGCACGCGCCTGCGCCAACGCAAGCTCGTGCGCACTCGCAGGCCCGCGCCGCCACAAATTTTGCCGCTATATCGCAAGCTCAGGATGCCCGAGGTCATGAGCAAAATACGCGCGATGTTGGGCACAAATCGGAGCCTGATCTCTCCGAGGTACGCGGTCAGTATGCCGCGAAGCGCGCCTTGGAAATTGCTGCGGCCGGCGAACATGGGCTTTTGATGATCGGCCCTCCCGGTGCCGGCAAGACGCTGCTCGCGCAGCGCCTGCCAGGATTGCTGCCGCCTTTGTCCGAGCCGGAAATCCTGGAGGTGGCGAGCTTGGAATCCGCCGCGGGTCGCAGACCGAGCCTCGGCGGCCGCCGGCCGTTCCGCAGCCCGCAGCACACGGCATCCATGGCCGCGCTGATCGGCGGTGGGTCATTGCGGCCCGGCGAATTGTCGCTCTCGCACCTAGGCGTGTTGTTCCTCGATGAACTGCCCGAATTTCCGCGCAATGCGCTCGAGGCATTGCGCGAACCGCTGGAAACCGGTGTGGTCGTTGTGGCGCGCCTTAAGCGCTCGTGCGAGTTCCCCGCCAAATTCCAGTTGGTCGCCGCGATGAACCCCTGTCCTTGCGGCTATGCCGGCGATCGCCGCGGCCGCTGTCATTGCACGGCGGAACAAGTAATCCGCTACCGCAACCGCCTTTCCGGTCCGCTCATCGATCGCATCGATATCCATATCGAGGTCGCCCCGCTGCCCGTCGAGGATCTAATGAGCGAGGCGCGAAAACCAGTAACGGCAGAGGACTCAGCAACGGTGGCCCGGCGCGTGGCCGCGGCGAGAAGCGTGGAAGTGCAGCGACAAGGAAAACTCAATGCGCGGTTGTCGCCCGACGAAGTCACGCGCTACTGCGGGCTCGCCAAGGAACCCAGAGCATTGCTCGCCACCGCGATTGCGCGCCTCGGGTTATCGGCGCGGGCGTATCACCGCGTACTCAAAGTCGCGCGCACCTGCGCCGACTTGGGCGGGGCCGCCGAGATACGAATTGCCGACGTGGCGGAAGCCGTGAAACTGCGGGCGCTGGACCGGCCTACTTGTTGAGCGAGACCATGTAATCCACGGTCATGCGGATCGTCGCGTCCGGCCAATTCGTGCCACCTTTGGGCGGCATGTTGCCCTTGCCCGCGATCGCATCCTTGTAGAGCGTGTCCTTGCCTTGCGCGATACGCGGCGCCCAAGCCGCATGGTCCCCGATCTTTGGCGCCCCGTTGATGCCCGTCCCATGACATGCCGAACACACTTGATTGAATGCCTGCTCGCCCGTGGTCGGCACATTCACCGCCGGGGCCGCGCCCGCGGGCGGCGCACTCAAGGCCGCCAAAGCCGAATTGTCCTTCCCCGCAATGGCAACCTGCGCAAACGGAGCAATATTTTTCTGCACCTCCGCCAAGTGCAGCGGATCCAGCAGCACGTCCGCTCCCTGCGTATCGGCACCCATGGTGCGCGCCACCGCGAAGAGCACAATGGCAAAGGCAATCAAAATACCGAGCACCATGCTGAAGGAATTGAAGAACTGCGTATCTGACGATGCTGACTGGGACACGGTAACTCGCTAATCTACTGGGGAAAATCCCAAGCGGCCGACAGTATAACGGCAGACAGGGAATCTCGAAATAGCAGGCACTCCGGAATGCAGGTAAGGACCGGACAACAGTCCTAAGTGTCTCCCCTAGCTCGGTCCAGCGGACTTTGGACTCCCATTACGCCCTTTCCAAGGACGTGCGTGTAGAGCATGGTGGCGCGCACATCGGCATGGCCTAGTAATTCCTGGATCGTCCGGATGTCATACCCTAGGCGGCACGACCGCAGGACAATTAGAATGCAGTAACCGATGGGAGACTACAGGTGTCGATCAGGGATGAGCCGAAACGGCGGGCGGGGCGTTTTTCTGCACATTGCTGGCTATGTGTTTTGTTATTTCTATCTGCAGAAAGCGCTTATGCCGTTGTTACGCCGGAGATGCAGCAAGCGATTAGGGCCGCCACGTTTGAAGTTGTTCTAAAGAAACCAGAACGCGATCCCCTTACTTACGAGAAACCCTTACCGCTCGATCTTCTGCCGTTTGTTGAACGCAATGATGCCTATCGATCGATAGGCACTGCCTTCGCACTCGGCCACAACACGTATGTGACCGCGGCGCATGTGCTAGGGGCGGGGGTGGACAGCCAATACGGTGCGCCGCAATTGCGTGGCTCAGACAATAAAGTCCATTCGATCGACCGCATTCTGAAGTTCTCCTTGCACGAGGATATGGTCGTCTTCTCGCTCGTTGACGACCCAAACCCAAAGGGTTTTGAGGTCAATCGGACACCCAAGATCGATGATACGGTTCTCGCCGTGGGTAATGCCCTCGGTGAAGGCGTCGTGATACGCGATGGGCTCTTTACTTCGGAGACGCCGGAGGAACAGGACGGCAGCTGGAAGTGGATACGATTTTCGGCGGCGGCATCACCCGGCAACAGCGGCGGTCCGCTTCTCGATAGCAGCGGCAATGCCATTGGCATTGTGTTGCGAAAATCGCAGAACGAGAACTTGAATTATTCCTTGCCAATTGGCCGCGTTTTGGACGCGCCCTCCAGGGCCGCTTTCGATCAACGTGCGGTTACATCTTTGCCTTTCATGCGAGGCAGTCGCACGTATGCTTACAAAGACGAATTCAAATTGCCGTTGTCGTGGATCGAGTTTGTCAAAGCATACAAATCACTCATCGACCGGCACTTTGCTGAGGCTCGTTCTCAGTTGCAGAGCGAATATGCGTCAAAGTCATTTAGCACCGGGACTGCCGCCGATGAAGTGCTGTACTCGACTGCTCCCGATTCCTATCAATTACGCCTGATTCATCAGGAGGCGGATGATAGTTGGACGGCCTCTGCTGCCACGAGCAAGACAACCGCGCTCCCCGGCGATGGCTATGTCAATTTTTCTCTTGAAAACCCCGTCGCCTTGTTGCGTCTGCACCGTTCCGATAATGCATCTGATGATGGATTTTACAAGGATTCCAAAGCCTTCATGGACATTGCGGTGAAGGCCTTGAATATTTCGCGTGCCGTGGGTACTGACAACATCCGCGTTATCTCTCTCGGCGAGGCCGTTAGCAATACGGTGTACACCGATAACTATGGGCGAAAATGGCAGGAGCGCAAGTGGCCGCTGCCGTACCTCGATGCCTATGTGGTCGGAATGCTGCTGCCGACGCCCGATGGTTACAGTGCGGTAATTCAGGTCGCGCCGTCCGCCGGCGCCAATTTTGGCCAACAGTTACTACACCTTATCGTCGACCAGGTCGACATTTCTTATGTTGGTACGGTGGCGCAGTGGCAGTCTTATCTGCGTCGCAAAGAACTTCTGGCAGAACCTTTGAAATCGCTATCGGTCGAAAAGCAGAACAACTGGATCGTTCGATCACCTAAGTTCGAGTTGCAGATACCGCAAACCTTATTCACGCTCGACGAGCGCAGCACGCTCGGGATCTCGATGCAATACGTGATGGAATCGTCCAAGCTTCGATGGGACGTTGCCGGCGCTCGATGGTTCCGAGACGAACAAGCTAAATCGCAAATCGGACTGCGGCGTCGGTTGCGGGCTCCTGCGGCCGTAAAATCGGATATTCGTAATTCGTTTACCGAAATGTGGCAGCGGCGCGCGCCTTACGACGGTCAAGCGAGCCGACCAACATCGAGCACTTTCGAGGCAATCGAAGTTCTCAATGCTCCGGGGCGTGAGTCGCACAAAAGCGCGTCCGACGTTTTATACGAGCTGTCGGTGGAGCTCGAAGGCAGGGAATCTTATAAGCAGATGCCGGAGTTACTCAAACGTACGGTGGCAATGACCCACATTCTGGAATGCTGCATCGGTTCAGATGTCGATGCAGGCGCACCTGCAGTGGAGGGGGCCTCCGAGCCGTTGCCGTTTTTGCTAGGCGCGAAAAGAGCGCGCGCCGTAACGCTCGCGGCTGGCAGCGATGATAAGTATCGTGGCAGGGATGTGCGCGGCCGCCTGATGAGTCAGGACTTCCGGGACTACCTGTGGAATCCAGAGGAGAAGCAAGATACTCAAGGAAGCAAAACGCTGGCTGAATGGAATGTGCGCTATAACGCGTTAATAGAGTATTGGGTTATCGTGCCTGCACTCATCCACAATCGGGAGCTGTGGAACCCGTACCTAAAGCGCAATGCACTCACTAAGATTACCGGACACAGTGTCATGGTCAAGGGCGCTGAGGCGGAACTTCAGCGAATTCTCAAGGAGCATCCGCCGGGCCCGGACTGGCCCGATGCCGCGAACAGGTTGCGCCTCGCTTATATTAGGGAACGCAGCGGAATTAGCGAAACCATGCTGAAAAATCGAGAGCCCACACTTACACGTCGCAGTACGAACTGTCCGCCCCCGGTCACGAGCACTTCAGGGTTTGTCACGCCGATGGTTTCGATCGCGCAGAAAATCGAGGATTTCTATCCCAAGGCGGCGCGCGATGATCAAATTGAAGGGACCGTTATTGTTCTTGCGAGGGTGGACGCCAAGGGCTGCGCAGTTGAGACTGGAATTGTCGGTTCATCAGGTTCGGAAGCGCTGGATGACGCGGCAATCGACTATGTGCAAAGCACTGAGTTTACGCCGGCCTATGAAAATGACACTGCGGTGGAGGGTAAGTACAGAACCTCGGTGGTGTTTAAGATGCCGAGCAACTGAAAGAGAGGAAAGTTATGCGACGATTCTGTCTGATAATAATTGGTTAGGAACTACCTTTTGCGCGTGCTTATCTCACTGGTCGTTTTGCTTGTCCTGGCAGTTCTGATAGTTCACAACCTGCCATCGCCATTCCGGTCGTCTCGCGCAGTATTGCATGAAACTTACGAGTCTCTTCTTGCGGAGCTAAGGCCGCCCTCCGATCTTGGTCCTAACGCTCAGTTGCCCCCTCAAGCGGTGCGCTCAGCATTCCAGCCGTGGCGCATGGTATGCACTGCGAGCATGGCCTGAGCCTCGACACTCTTGACGGATACCGCCCTGCTCCATCACCCGCACACACCACAATTACCTCTTTTGCGAGGTCCACGCCAACAGTAGTAATCTCAGACATGAGTCCTCCGTTTTCGACTTCAGATTGAACGCGCAAATTCAATCTTGGCACTCGATGCCGTGCGGCTGCACCGCTTCGGGATGGGGGACCCCTTTATATTCGGTTCGAGCGGACTGAGCGGGACGTCTTTGTTTAAGTCAGGGGGGAGTCGATGATTGAGATAAAGCAGCTTCGATTGGTGGCACCGCGCCCGCTTGCCGCTCGACCTCATCGTTAGATTCTTGATGCGCACCACCTTGACCACAATTCTCTTTCATGTCTTTGCGTCGATGGCGCTCGGCCAAAGCGCATCATCCGATGCAGATGGTCGCGCCTTGAGGGTCCGTATATCTGCCGATGGGATTTGCTACTTCTTGGACACATCCGCTCCGTGCGATATGTTGGGCGAATTTTTGCTGTCGAACCATTTGGCGCTCAATGGGCACGCAGATATTCAAGTCGAAAAGCTTTCGAGATATGAAACTGTAGCCGCAACGTTAGAATCATTGCGGCGGGCCGGGTTCACTGAGAAAGTCGGATTTATAAATGTCCAGTCGCCTTAGTGAATCTAACAATCGTTCGAGCGACAGCGATTGGTAGCGTCTCGTTGAGTCAGGGAGGAAGTCGATGATCTGGATAAATCAGCTTCGATCGGCGACGGCGCATCCCCGCGTCGCTCAACCTCATCGATAGACGCAACCTTCTAACATGCGACTCTGGACGATCCACCCGAAATACCTTGATCCGCAGGGATTGGTTGCGCTGTGGCGCGAAGCACTACTGGCTCGTGCGGTACTGAGAGGGCAGACACGAGGGTATCGGAATCATCCGCAGCTCGACCGCTTCCGGGCACATGATGCACCGCGTAGTGCCATCAATGCTTATCTTGCTGCGATACATTCCGAGGCAATGGCGCGTGGCTACGCTTTCGACAAACGAAAAATTGGCCCGGTGCGTTCGGTCCACTCTATTTCGACCACCACGGGCCAGATATCCTACGAGTGGGAGCATTTACTAAAAAAACTGTCCGTCCGAAGTCGGGTATTGCGCCGTAAGTGGCGCACAGTCAGTATTCCGCTTTGCCATCCGCTGTTTACGCCAGCCCCGGGGTTGATTGAGTCGTGGGAGCGCACGGGTCGTGGCACCTAACCATCGGCTTCGAGCGATCGCTGGGTCGCGTCTTCGGTGAGCCAAGGAGTGAAGCGATGATCGGGATAAAGCAACTTCGATCACTTTCCACGCAATTCCGCGTCGCTCAACTTCATCGTTAGCCCCTGTCAATGGCAGCGCAACAATCCACCGTCGACGAATTCCAACGACGTCGCAAGGGAACGTGGCGCGCGATTCGTTGGTGGCTTCTAACGGCGGTCGTTTCTGTGTTGCTAATGGCTGCAATGTCGATTCGCTGGGACGGGACGTCCGAAGCACTGTATCTCCGTGTTGGAGGTTCGCTGATTATCTTTGTGATGGTTTGCGGCGCAGCCGTAGCCTTCCAGGTACGGCGTCTCTATCGATGCCCGCGCTGTGGTTCGATACCGATCAGAACCGCGTACGGTTGGCGCGACGAATTTGGCAATGACGTGCGTGACGTTCAGTGGAACCCTTCAAGTTGTCCAACTTGCCAAGCGCCGCTACGATAGCTGGGACATCACCCGGGTCTAACATCGGTGCGAGCGATCCGGGGCCTGCGCGTGGGACATCAGGCATCGCTTATCCCAATCTTTAGGCGCAATTGCAGAGTCCATGCCAACGTTCTAGCAGATCTTTCCCTTTATTTCTCTTGCAGTGTTCGCTTTCTTTGCGGCCCCGGGGCAGCCTCGTAGGATCGTTTTCTTAACACAGGAACCGCATGGATAAACCAGCAACACGCGCCCCCGTTCAGATCAAATTCTCGCGCTACGAGAAAATCGTTATCGGCATTCTGGGATTTCTGCAGTTCACGGTCATTTTGGACTTCATGATCATCTCGCCTCTAGGGGCGATTGTGATGCCGAGCCTACACATCAGCCCACAGCAGTTTGGCCTCGCAGTCTCCTCCTACGCCTTCAGCGCCGGAGTGTCCGGATTTCTTGCGGCAGGCTTCGCCGACCGCTTCGACCGAAAACGGCTACTGTTGTTCTTCTATTTTGGGTTCATGCTCGGCACCTTGATGTGCGCTTTAGCCACGACTTACCCGCTCCTTTTGCTGGCACGCATCGTTACCGGATTCTTTGGCGGGGTGATCGGCTCCGTCGTATTCGCCATCGCTACGGACCTCTTTCCGCTGGAAATGCGCGGCCGGGTGATGGGGGTGATTTCCACCGCCTTTGCCGCGAGTCAGGTGCTCGGGCTTCCCGCCGGGCTGTATTTGACCAGCCATTGGGATTGGCACGCACCCTTCCTTGCGATCATCGCCGTCGGTGTGCCGGCGGGTGTCATCATCATGCTCGTCATGCGGCCGGTCGTCGGGCACCTCGCGCTTAAGCAGGAGCACAACCCTCTGGCGCATCTGATTAACACCATCACCGAGCCACGCTATCGGCTCGCGTTCCTCCTCGTAATGCTGCTGCCGGTCGGCGGCTACATGCTGATGCCCTTCGGCACCGCCTATATTGTGAATAATGTCGGATTGACCTTTACCGTGCTGCCGGTGATTTATCTTGTGACCGGGGTGAGCACTATTTTTGTCGGCCCGCTGGTCGGCAAGGCCAGCGATAGTTATGGCAAGTTTCCCATGTTCTGCCTCGGAAGCATCGTGACGCTGGTTTTGGTGCCGATATGGACACATATCGGCCACGTGCCGCTTGCCACTGTAATAGTGCTCAACGTAATCCTATTCGCGGGCATCTTTTCGCGAATGATCCCGGCCCAGGCTCTGCTCTCGGCTATCCCGGAGCCCGCCAAGCGCGGCGCCTTCAATGCCGTCAGCGCTTCATTGCAGCAGTTCGCAGGCGGGGTATCCGCGGCAGTGGCGGGCTGGCTCATCGTTCAGAGACCGGATGGCTCGCTCGCTCATTTTGATTGGCTGGGATATGTCGTGATGGCGATCACACTGGCGACGTTCGCGCTGATGTATCGAGTGCACAAGCAAGTGCCCGAGGTCGCACCGAGGTAGATCATGTTCGCGCTCCAGGTTCGTTAGTTCCATGCTTGAGGTCTTCACGAGAGTCGCGGGGCGCTATTACGCATTTCGATGGCGTTTCGTGCTTGCAAGCGGACTGGTCTTATTCTCGATGATCCTCGTATTTTTCGCCTTTCCTCGAGCTGTCATGGCTGTCGCACCATTGATAGGTCCCGCATTTGGCGCCTCTTGGGGAATGGTTCTGATATGTTTCTGGTTCGGTAATTCTGCTGTTGTGGTGCGTGCGCGAGTTCTACGTTGCTGGGCTTGGCACGTTGGCACCCTGGGATCCACCGCGGCACCTGGTGACCACTGGGCCGTATCGGATTTCTCGAAATCCGATGTACATCGGCGTCGTTACGGTTCTCGTCGGCTGGTGCGTGCTCTGGGGTTCGCGCACTCTTGTCATCTACACTGCGCTTTTCGCATGCGGATTCCACCTTCGCGTTCTCCTGTTTGAAGAACCTTGGGCGGCTCGCCAATTCGGCGAGCAGTGGCAGGGGTATCGCGCACGCGTACCTCGGTGGATAATTTGATGGTTAGGAGATCACCTTGAACCCTCGCCGGCACACCGCTCAAATGATCGCTAGAGCCCAGTAATGATGCGAGCAGCAATACGCCGTGAAGTGGCCTCGATCCGACCCTTTGACGAGCAGCGAAACCATGCTCTAAGAATCGCGTCGAGCGATCGCGGGTGGACTCTTCGGTGGGTCAATAGGAAAATAGATGATGCGGACGAGTCGTCCTCTGCTTGGCGTTGCACAACCTGATCCCTATGCGGCATAAACCTCATCGCATAGCGCTGGATCTCCCCGGCTTGATCGGCGCGAGCGAGATCTTTCGGGTGTCCGGAGGGGTAAAATGCGACCCCGCTGTCGACAGCTGGTTGATCGAAGGCGGCCCCGCTGAACTTCAGGCGATCGCGAAGAAGTGGTTTGTGCAGATGCGGCGATGCGGTGACGATGTCCGGGAGCTGATGCACGACGGTTGCCCGGTGGCATGTGTACAGGACGCACCCTTCGGGTACGTCAACACATTCAAAAATCATGTCAACGTCGGCTTCTTTCACGGCGCCGCGCTGAGGGACCCCGCTGGCCTGTTGGAGGGCAGCGGCAAACGGATGCGCCACGTGAAATTGCATCCTGGCCGCGAACTCAACGCCGCTGCACTTGGCGACCTAATCGATGCCGCCTACGCGGATATCAAAAGCCGCCTCGGCGCCGAACTGTCTTAGCAAACCAGAGATGCAAATGCTGGTGGTCCTGAAATTCATCGCAATCCTCACCGCCGCTCTGTTTGCCGGCGCAGCGCTATACATAAACGTCGCGGAGCACCCCGCTCGCATGCAGCTCGACACCCGGTATGCCGCGGCGCAGTGGGCCCCAAGCTACCGACGCGCGACCTGGATGCAGGCCCCCTTGGCGTTGCTTAGCCTCGTGGCAGGTCTCGGTTCCTGGTTGCTGGGCGGCGGGGTCGGATGGGCGATCGCGGCTCTGCTGATCGGCGCGGTGGTCCCTTTTACATTCATCGGCATCATGCCGACCAACCGAGCTCTACTGGCACCGGGTCGCGATCTCGATGCAACAGAGACCCGCACGTTGCTCGAGCGTTGGGCAAAGCTTCATGCCGTCAGAACGATTCTTGGTATTGCCGCGACGGTCCTGTATCTCTATCTCGCGCTTTGTTGATGGCAGTTTGGTGTCTGTGCTATCTAAGCTTCCTGTCCGTCTTCTTCCCGCAGGAGCGAAAGCGTTGTCGATTTTGATGCGGCTATTGCTGGCGCTAACAGCATCGGCGGCAACGGCCGGCGGCTTTGACGCGCCGGAAGATGCCGTGCAGGCCCTCGAGCAAGCTTATATTCAAAAGAATGCGGATAGTGCGGTCGCCGCAATGGATTTCGTGGAAGAGGGGCGGCAAATGCTCCAAAAGATCAATCCCACACTGGCGAATGATCCCGCCATGATCAAACAAGCCGCCGAAGGACGGGAGCTCGCATTTCGAAATGCACTTCGCACCAAAGGCTTCCCCGAGTTCAGTCATCTGAAGTGTTCGTTCGTGGGGAAAAGCCAAATCGCTCCGGGGTTGATTGAGCTGACGCAACAATGCCTATCTCCGGACGGTGTGAGTTCGACTCAAGCCCTGCTGGTTGTGAAGAGCGAACTCGGATGGCGCGTGACCTTGCGGCCTCCTCCCTGAGCCGTTATCAAATTGCCTGTCCCGATTTCCGAATGCACTATCGAATTTCGCCGCCACGGCGATCTGCTCAGCTATCGCTATTACCCCTGCAAATCAGCAAATAACTTCCCCTCTTGGAAGCGCGAGGATGCGGAGGTCTGGCTTGTGAGGCATCAGGCGTTGGGGTGGGTTGGGGTCAGTGCCGAAGGGGAAGTACTTTGTATTCCTTGGGCCGTGCCGTCCAATACGCAGGGCCAGGCACCTCCATCAGGCGTGTGGGTCAGTCGTATGGCAGCAAAGTCGTACGTCTATGATCTCGTGTATTTGTAAACCCGTCGCAAGGGGACGCGTACGCACCTTCCGCAAGAACCTGAGGAATCCACCATGATAAAAGGCAGCTGTCTCTGCGGCGCCGTCTCCTTTGAGATCCAAGGCTCGCTACACAACGCGAGATACTGTCATTGCACGAATTGCCGCAAATTCTCGGGTACGGGCTATGCGGCCTGGGGCTTGGCGCAGACCTCGCAGCTCGCCGTTGCGCCACCCGTGCCTAACGTGACGAAGTTCAATTCCGGCGGCGGGCATAGGGTGTTTTGCGCAGCCTGCGGCTCGCCTCTTTGGTATGAACCTGCGGGTCGGCCGCAGTATCGGGGTATTCCCCTGGGCGCGATCGATGAAGGAACCGTGGCAAAACCCGAAATGCACGTTTGGACCAAGTCCCACGTATCGTGGGCGACCATCGGCGATGATCTGCCGCAACATGAAACGCACCCTTGAGCCCGCGTACGTGCAGCCAACGCTCACCGCCGATCCGATCAACGATCTCTAGTACAGAGGTAGACCGGCAATCGGCGAATTGAACGTCACGAGATGCGGCAATCCCAAGCTCCCGACGTAGACCGTGCGGCCGTCCATGCCGCCGAATGACAGGCTGGTGGGCAGGTTCAACGTCTTGCCGGCGCAAGCAACCAAGTGTTCGGTCGTCGCGGTCCTTTCCTGCATGGCTATCACCATTGCATCGACGGCCTCAAGATTGGGCTCCTCGTATATCGTGTGGGTCCCGCCGTCCGCGCTCACGACGATGATGCCATTGCGCGAAATGATCGTTACCCAAATATTGCCATCCTCATCGAAGATAAATCCGTCGGGCAGTGCGCCATAACCCAAATCCGCAGGACCGAATATTTCCTTACGCCCGAGATCGCCGTTGGCCCCGATCGGAAATCGGAATATCCGCTTGCCCAAAGTTTCCACTCCGTAAAGGTATTGCCCGCTCGGATGAACCTTGATCTCATTCGTCAAGTGGAGATCATCCGCGACGATTCGAGCCTGCCCGTGCTCAATCAACAGTATGTAGCCGTCCGGCTTGGTGTTGAGCGCCTCATACCAGCGTTGCTGGCGCGTCATCATCGACACCCAGATCCGGCCTTGTGTATCGGCCCACGCCGTGTTGACGGTGCCGAGCGGCTTGCCCTGAAATTGATCGAGCACCACGCTGACGTGGCCGGTGGGATCAATGCGAAAAACTTTGTTGTCCTTCAGGCCCGCGACGATAAAGGTGCCGTCTGACGTCCTAGAGTACCCGTTGGGCTCATAGACCCCCCGGCCGCGCAGTTCCGCTACTCCGGTTTGCGTGACCCGCGCGATGCCGCCACGATCGTCCGAGGCCCAGACCCCCTCCTGGTCGGCACGAACGCACTCGGGCCTGGTCAGACCGCTGCCGAAGGTCGACAGGTCTCGGGAACTCAGCGTGAATTGCTTTATTTTATGATTCATGGATACCCATAATACTCACTCTGTTTCGCAGCGTCATTCCTCAAGCCAGGCGCAATCTGCTTATGTACACGATCCGCGAGGCACAAACTGCAATCGACATCGCGCAAGTGCGCGAGCTCTTCCTCGAGTACCAAGCCACCCTCGGCGTGGATCTTTGCTTCCAAGGATTTGCCGAGGAATTGGCTGCGCTCCCGGGTCACTACGCGCGACCCGCGGGCCGGCTCCTGCTGGCCTCGAGCGAATCCGCCGTGCTCGGCGTGGTGGCCATGCGTCCCATCCTCGACCGGGATTGCGAAATGAAGCGCCTCTATGTGCGCGCTTCGGGCCGTGGCGGCGGCCTCGGCCGTCAACTGACACAAGCCCTGATAAAAGAAGCCCGGCTCGCGGGTTATAGGCGGGTCCTGCTCGACACGCTTCCAACCATGACCGAGGCCCAGAAAATCTATCGCTCCATGGGATTCGCGGAGATCCCCGCGTATTGCCACAATCCAATTGCAGGGACGCGCTACATGGCGCTAAATCTCACCAATGATCAAGACGCACGGTCTTAGTCACGTGGCGCTTTCGGTCGGCGATCCCGATCGCTCGCTCGCGTTCTACGAATCGGTCTTCGGCGTGCGTGAGTATTTTCGCAGCGAGTCCACCATCCAAGTATTGGGTCCGGGCCCATACGATGTTCTCGCGTTCGAGAAACGTCCCGCGGACGCCGGCGTCCCCGGCGGAATCATCCACTTCGGTTTTCGCCTCACCCGGCCGGAAGACATCGATGCCGCGGTCACGGCGGTTGAGCGCGCCGGCGGCACCGTCACTTCTCGCGGAGAATTCGCACCCGGACTACCCTACGCGTTCGTCCGTGATCCCGATGGTTATGAAATAGAAATCTGGTTCGAGTGAGCAACTCTCGCTCGACGCCCTAAGGTCTCTTAAAGAAAATCGGATGCTCCGGCAGGCTGGCCAAGTCGACGACCTGGCCTTGCGCAACGACGGCGTTTATCTTCTCGATATTGTGAATGTCCGCTAGCGGATCCGCTTCGAGCAAGACGAGATCCGCAACCTTGCCTTTCTCGATGGTTCCCAAATCTCGAGAGCGGAACGCGGCACCCGCGCCGTTCGCCGTTGCCGCAACGATGGCCTGCGCAGGAGCCATGCCCAGTTCGACGAATCCCTCAATCGCGAGAATGGTGCCGCTGCCCGGTTCCAGCTCTTCCGTCTTGACCACCCGCCGAAATTCCGGCGCATCGCCCAGATAGCTGTCAGTAGCCGGCGTCACTTTGCAGCCGGCCGAAATCAGCCGAATCGCGTTGCGCCGTTGGATGTCGAAGGTTTCTTGCAGCATGTCCATCCGCCGCCAGTGTTCCGCGCTGGTGGTGGCGGGCGGCATCTTGGCGATTCGCGCCTCCGCTTCGGCGCGCTGTGCTTGATGACGGCGCCACGCTTCACCCGTGATCAAGTTCGCCCGCATCCCGCAGAAAGTCTTTTTGGACACGATCAATTGGATCAGGTCGTCCGGTAAATCCCGACTCATCATTTCCGGATGCTGAATGAGATCGATTCCCGCCTCGACCGCCAATCGCAATCCCTCAGAGCTGGTCGCGTGCGTCTGCACCGGCTTGCCCCTCTTGTGAGCCTCGGCAACGATGACGGCTTGCTGGCGCGGCGAGAAGCCAATGAGCGAAGGCCGCATGAAATGGCTGGTGCCGCCGTACTTGATCACATCGACGCCCCTGTCGAGATAACCATCCATCGCGACGCGTAGTTCCTCCGGCGTCATATCGGCCAAGTCTTCGCCCATACCCTGCGCCAACAGATCGTTCCATTTTTCCTCGAACAGCGATAAATCCGCGTCCTTGGTCAGGGAAAAGGTGATGGAAAACGGACCGCCCCAGCCCAAGATGTTGCCCGCCAATAACAGCCGCGAACCCACCGCGTCACCCCGGTTGATCCGATCGCGCACGACGATGGAAGGCGGCAACACGCCATAGCTGTCAACCAGCGTGGTAACGCCCGCTTTGAGCGTGCGCTGCGCGAACTCCAGCGCCAGCTCTTCATTGCGGTCGCCATACTTTGCCGACGTGTCCCGCCGCGCCGGTTGGCCGTACACCGTCAGGTGCGCGTTGTTATCGAAAAATCCCGGAACCAGAAATTTTCCAGTTCCGTCGATCTTCACATCGCCCGCTGCTGTTTTCGAGGCGGTTCGTGCGAGCTCAACGACATGACCGTTCTCGATCCTGACGCTCATGTGAGGCTGCGGGGCCGCACCGGTGCCATCGATGACGGTGACGTTTGTGATGACCAGCGGCGATGTTTGTCCCGCCGCTTCTGCCAATGCGCCGGTGACCGTGCATACGCACAGAGAAATTGCGAAAACCAGCCCCCGCATCTGCATTCTCCCCTGACAGATCAAGCCGGCAAGGTAACGTATACTTGAGCGGCAGGACAGAACATTGTGACGCCGTAAAGACATGGATCCCATTACCCTCGCTGCACTCGCGGATTTCCCCAATCAGCTTGAGGCCTATTACTCGGTGGTTCCCCGCGAATTCAAAA
>Ga0210391_10000927_pt1 | contig 28007 bp, 26 predicted proteins | sample IncBWC12OmetaG_FD_160573 | JGI IMG/M metagenome (GOLD analysis project Ga0210391, IMG submission 160573) | Forest soil microbial communities from Barre Woods Harvard Forest LTER site, Petersham, Massachusetts, United States - Inc-BW-C-12-O ... | reverse complement strand
ACGAGCGTGCCGCACACACCACCGTGATCGAGCGGGTTGCCGGCATTTTGGACTTGAAAAGCGATCAGGAAGTGCTGATGACTTACACCAGCTTCAACCCAGCGCTCGACTCGGCTCTGATCTGGGTCTATGGCCCCGACGCTCAGGGGATTGTCGTCGGCAGCACGGCGGGTTCGGCCTCCGATGCTCATTTTGTTCCCCTGAACTGGGACGAGTTTTCACGCGACCTCAAAGTTGCCAACTACTTCTCTTCCTCTCACGCCACTGGCTCCCGCATTATTGGCGTGTACAATCTTGAGGGCTGTGTGCGTCAGGGTTTCCTGCCTCGACTTCGGACTCTGAATTGGACCGAGCCGGTCATTATCCCGGGCAAGGCTGTTCGCGGAGCCAGGCGGTTCCGCGCACGCGTGCAAACGGCCTTGTGGATCGCTGCACACCTGCTTTACTTTTTGGCGATGTTTCTGATCGTCGTCACCTGGATCGTCGTCCTCTGGCGGAAACGCCGACGGGCTCAAAGGCCGGCTCCGCTCGCGATTGCGAGCCGTTGAGCGACGAAGCGCGACGAGCAGCACCGGCTAAGCTCCAATCTTCAGTAGAATAAGCGCGGAGCCCGTCGCACACTCTGCGACTACGATTTGAAGACTGCCCCTAAAACGACCGGACTGCGCTACTGGATGCTGCGCGTGCTGCAGGAGTGCGAGCACGTGGCTGCGGACTTCAGCGCCGATCCGGTGCACGATTTGCGAGTTTCGCTGCGCCGGTGCCGTTCGCTCGCCGACGGCATGATCGCGATGGATCCTGATCGCGACTGGAAGGCTATGAAGAAGGCGGGCAAGCGCCTGTTCCAGCGCCTGGGCGCGTTGCGCGATGTGCAGGTCATGATGGAGTGGGTTGAGAAGCTGCATCCGGTTCCGCCTGGTGTGGGTGCGGGTGGCTCGCCCACGTTTCCGCGAGAGGCGGAGAATTCCGAAGGCAGCGCCGACTCCGGGCCATCAACCGAACCTGCAACGAACGCTGGCAGCGATCCCGCGGCGCACCTGCTGCTCGAAATTCTGAAGGGCCGGGAAATTGAGCAGAAGCGCGAAGCCCGGGCCGCTCTTGATGAGTTCGATCGAAAGCAGTGGCGGCAGTGGGGGCGGTCGTTGCCCCTGCGCGCGGCACGGATCCGGCCCGGCAGTGCGGTGTTTAAGCATCTTGCTCTTGAGCGCTGGACGACCGCTCGCGAACTGCACGTGCGCGCGCTGCGCAACCGGTCACAGGTGGCGTTTCATACGCTGCGGATTGGTATTAAGCGGTTTCGTTATATCGTCGAGAATTTCCTGCCGGCTGAACACAAGGCCTGGAGCGACGACTTGAAGCACATGCAGGATTTACTGGGCGAGGTTCACGATCTCGATGTGCTGTGGGCGACGGCGCTTGCATCTCATGTTTTTCCCGATGAAGCTTCGCGCAAGAGGTGGCACGAGCAGATTGTGGAAGAGCGCACCCGGCGGATCGACGAATATCGCGAGAAAACGGTTGGACCGGACTCGCTGTGGAACGTGTGGCGCGCCGGCCTGCCACAGGGTAAGCAGATTGAGGCCATGGCAACGCTGCGCATGAAGTTGTGGGCGAAGGCGCTCGATCCAGATTTCATGCACTCGGAACGCGTGGCGCGCTTCGCGCTGGAGCTTTATGATGGCTTGCTCGCTACGGGATTAATGCAATTTGGAAATGGGGGCGAGGCGCGATCCAGCCTGCAGATCGCAGCTCTACTGCACGATGTGGGCAAGTCCGGAGGGAATAAGGGGCACCACAAAACATCCTTTGAGTTGGTCCGTACTCACAGCAATCCCTTGGGATGGAAACCGGAATACTTGCAGCGAGCGGCGATCATCGCACGATTTCATGCGGGAACTTTACCCAGCCGCAGTCACAAAGTGTTGCGCGATTTGCTGCCTGACGAGCAGCGAATCACGATTCAACTGGCGGCGATTCTCCGGCTGGCGAATGCGTTCGATGCGGCGCACGATTGCCACATCCTCCGCGTGAAGATCGAGAATGCGAGCGCGGGAAAGAGCCGTACCAACGGCTTTCTGCGGAAGCCGGTGAAGTTGCCACCGAACCAGGCGCTGGTGATCGAGGCCGAAGGGTTCGTGGCTGGGAGCGCGACTGCGCAGGCCGTCGCGGCTGAAAGATATCTGCTGGAAACCGTGCTGCGGAGGCCGGTTGTGGTGAAGGCCATGAGGGTGGTAGCGCCGAGAAGAGATGGCGCTGAGGTCAAGAGTATCGCGTCATGATGCATGCGATGACGCTGGTGTTACATCCTCTTTCCATCGAATCCCGCGAGAACGGCGGCCTCGCCCAGCTTTTGATCGGCAGTCAGGAAAACCTGGCCTCGCGGCCCGTCCTGGCACCACTCCAGGGCAGCGGCCAACTGTAGAGCGTCCGCAGCGCGCAAGTCGTAGCGATCGACGAGTTGGGTTGCCTTGGCTCGCAGTCCATCCGACGGCTGGATGGTGAACCACGCGTCTGCTAGCGTTGCGGCCAGTTGGCGAGCCCTTGCCCAGTCGCTGGAATCGAGCTGTTTCATTCGCACCAGTCGAGCCAAGGCGCTGGCAATCTCAACTGGAGTCGCCCACCAAACGACGGCTTCGTAAGTTTTGTAAAGAGCGATGGCGCGCGGCGTCGTGCTTTGACCGACACACAGCGGAACCAGAGCGCTTGCGTCCCAGAACGCCAAGTTCCTGCTTATCGCTTTTCGCGTTCTTCCCGCCACAGGCGTTCGATGACCTCATCGGAAATGGTTCCCGGCGGATTGGGCCATGAAACAGGCGAACTCCGCTGGTGTAGCGGCGGCATGAGAACGCCCCGGGCAACCAGTTGCCGCTCGCGCTCCGGTTGATCATCCATGCAGCACGGAATAATCCGTGCCACGGGCTGATTACGGTCGCAAACCAGCACCTCCTCGCCGTCACGCACCCACTGAATGTGCGCACTAAGTTGCGCCTTCAGGTCGCTGATGTTCACGGTACGCATGAATCCACTATAGCAGACATGACTATGTTGGTCATCTCTTATTTGCCTGATTTTCTGCATACTCCTGAGCGGGAAACCACGCAGGCACTTTTCCACTGCCGGATACCACGTAGACTGTCTTCATGACTCACCCCATGACTCACGCTCAACTGGTGGAACGGGCGGTGCGCTGGCTGCGGGTGTATCGCTGCGGCGTGGTGCTTTCGGAGCAGGCGTGCGTGAGCGGCGAGATGCCGGATGCCATTGGGTGGAAGCGGGCGAGCCATTCCGTGTTGGTGGAGTGTAAGGTGACGCGCGCGGATTTTCTGGTGGATCGCGACAAACCTTTTCGGCTGAAACCTGGGCAAGGGGTCGGATGCGAACGGTTTTATCTGACTCCGCCGGACTTGGTAAAGCTTGAGGAACTGCCCGCGGGCTGGGGGTTGCTGGAATACCGGCGCGGACGGATCGACGTGCTGCGGCCTTCGGCGAAGAATCTGCGGACAGCGAAGGGCTTCGGCTTTGAGATGAACTTGCTGCTGGCTAGCCTGCGGCGTGTGGAAGTGCGCATTGAGCCGCAGAGCATCACCGACTTTCTGAAGTGGAAGAACCGCATGGCCGGGTACAACCGCGGCACGCTGCCGGAGGGATTAGAGGCTGTCGAAGAGGAATCGAATCTCTTCCTTGAACCGGAAGCGCTGCCTCGAACCGATGCCGCGAAGGCATGAGGGTCCGTCGCCGGCGGCTCTCCTACATATCCCGCCGGCCTTCCATGGCTTTCAGCATCGTGATTTCGTCGGTGTATTCGATGTCGCTGCCGACGGGGATGCCCATGGCGATGCGGGTGACTTTGACGCCGGCGCGTTTGAGTTGCTGCGAGAGGTAGGTCGCGGTGGCTTCGCCTTCGACGGTGGGGTTGGTGGCGACGATGACTTCGTCGACGTTGCCGGCATCGACGCGAGTGATTAAGTTTGAGATGCGCAACTGTTCGGGGCCGATGCCGTGCAGGGGCGAGATGGCACCGTGCAAAACGTGGAAAACTCCGTTGAAGTGCTTCGTCTTTTCGATAGCGGCGATGTTGGTGGGCTCTTCGACGACGCAGACCAGGCGCTGGTTGCGGGTTGCGCTGGTGCAATACACGCAGGGATCGACGTCGGTGATGTTGTTGCACACCGAGCAGAGGCGGAGGTTAGCCTTGACGTCGCGCACGGCGACGGCGAGAGCTTCGGCGTCTTCATCGCTCGAACGCAGGATGTGGAAGGCCAGGCGCTGGGCGCTTTTCGCGCCGACGCCGGGGAGTTTTTTCAGTTCGTCGATCAGGCGCGACATGGGTTCGGCAAATTTAGACATGAAGGTTGGGTCTCAATCGGTTTTCGGGAGCGTGTATTCGAACTCGTACGAGTGCTTGCCGTCTGGTGCAATGATGATGTTCATTTTGCCGCTGATACCTGCGAGTTGCCCGGTGCCTGAGTCGGGAACGACATTGATGGACAGGCTGGGAGAGTTTTTGGTCATGATGCCGGTATGGTGCAGGGAGAAGCCACCGGATTTTTTCTCTCCCGACGAGGTTAGCAGCGTGCCGGCAAAAGTCTCAATGGCGACGTAGACGCCGGAGGATTTCGCGCTGCCGACGGCTAGCATCTGGCCTTGGGAAGCGCCTTCAAGATCGCCGTGATACTCCTTCCCGAGCACCATGCGGCTGATGCCGTCGTTGAGCTTGTCATCCTGAGGAATGATTTTGACGTCGAAGGGTCCGTGGGCGTGCATGGTGGCCTCTTTCGTGGCGGGTGTTGTCTGCCCGAGCGCTGGAGCACTCATCATTGTCATTGCGAGACATAGATTTGCCAGCAGAGCGGGGGCAGCGTAGGCAATTTTTGTTTTCATTCGCAGGAATGGCTTGCTCACTAGAGTCCAGGGATGCCGAGGCCGCCGAGCATGCCGCCGACGGTGGATTGCATTTGCGCGTCGACTTTGCGGGCGGCTTCATTGACTGCGGCCACGACCAGGTCCTGCAGCATTTCGACGTCGCCGGATTTCACGGCTTCGGGATCGATGCGCAGGCTAAGCAGCTGCTTGCGGCCGTCCATTTTGGCGGTTACGGTGCCGCCGCCGGAGGTGGCTTCGACCATGGTGGCCTGCATTTTTTTCTGCAGGTCTTCATATTGCGATTTGGCTTTCGACATCAGCTCTTGCAGATTAAATCCACCCATAGAACCTCACGTTTCAATCTCGGCGCGTATTCTCGATTATTAGTCCGAGCGCAGGGAAGAACCGACGCAACTTGCCAGGTGCTGGAATTGCATAGGTCCTTGGCCTCGCTCAGGATGAGAAGCGCATGTTGCGCTCACCGTTTTTCCTTGTAGTCGATCACCGTGCGAATTTCGGCGTTGAATTTCTCCTGCATGCGGCGGACGACCGGGTCTTGCTCGGCGCGACCTCGGCCTCCGGGGCCGGACACACGGGGAGAATTTCCATTGCGTTTGTTCTCAGGAGCCAGCGTGGCGCCGGGAATGACTTTTAATTTTATGGCGCGACCGAGGATTCCGCTCGCGGAGGCGATGGCCAGACGGCGAGCATCGGGGCCGAGTGACATGTCGATTACAGTTTGCGACTCGGCAATTTTGATGACGAGTTCGTTGCCCTGCACGCTCCATTCGCCGGCCGAGAGCATGGAGACCAGGATGCGCTGGTTGCCGTCGGTGAGGGCTTGCAGGACGGCGTTCTGCAGCTTTTCGATTGGATCCGCTGATGCAGACGCCGCAACCGGGGATGGTGACGCTTCGGGCGGGCGCTGCGGCTCCGGTTCGGCGGACGCAGAGACGTAGCTTGCTACGTCTCTGGGATCGATCTCTCTATGATCACTGATTGGCTCGGGCTCGAGTTCGCGCTGCGTGGAGGGCACGGCCGAGCCCAGGATTACTGGTTCGGAGTTGGTGGCTGCGGCTACGATTCGCGGGCCGGGCGGAGGCGTATCGCCGGATACGCTTTCTTGGCGCGGAGTGCCTTTGCGGGCCGAGTCGGCGGCGAACGGGGAGACGAAATTTGGACGCGTCGGCGGAGTTGGCTCTGGGCGGCGGGTTTCGGCATTCGGGGAAACATTCTGCGTGTTGCCGACGATAGAAGGTCTCGCCGTCGGCCGCTGCATACTGGTTGTGGGTGCAGCGGCGACATCACTCAGCAACTGTTCGATGGGCAGGAGCTTTTGCGCGTGCGCCATTTTCAGCAGGCCAAGTTCGAGGTGGAAACGTTGTTCCTGTTTGTACCCCAGCTCGCCGTGGGTGCGGAGCATGATCTGCAGGTGACGGGTGAGGTCTTCTTCGCCGAACATTGCTGCGACGCGTTCGACACGTTCCCGCTCTTCGCTAGATACCTGCAGCAAGGCAGAATCTTTTCCCGCGATTTTCGCGACTGTGGCGTTGCGCAGGAAACGGACCATCTGGCGGGCGAAGTGGGTCGGGCTGTGTCCTTCGCTGATGAGGTGGTCGACCTGGCGCAGAATTTCTTCGCTGCGGCTTTCGGATACGGCCTGCATGACCTGCTCGAGTATGTGAGCGGGCGCAGCGCCGACCAGGTTGCGGACGGAGTCGGCGGTAACGCGTCCGCTGGCGGAGGCGATGGCCTGGTCGAGGATGGAGAGCGCGTCGCGCATGGAGCCGTCGCCAGCTTCGGCGAGCAGGGCGAGGGCATCGTCGTCGGCCTCGATGTTTTCGCGGGTGACCAGGTCGCGCAGCTGGGCGACGATGGCGTCGAACTTGACGGCGCGGAAACTGAAGTGTTGGCAACGCGAGCGGATGGTCTGCGGAATGTCTTCAGGCTGCGTGGTGGCGAGCATGAAGACGATGTGGTCGGGCGGCTCTTCCAGCGTTTTGAGCAGGGCGTTGAATGCGGCGTCAGTGATCTGGTGAGCTTCGTCGAGAATATAAATCTTGAACCGGTCGCGGGCGGGGCGATAGCGCGCGGCCTCACGGAGTTCGCGGATTTCATCGATGCCGCGGTTGGTGGCGGCGTCGATCTCAATGACGTCGACGGAGTTGCCGGCACGAATTTCGGTGCAGGATTCGCAGATGCCGCAGGGCTCGGCGGAGGGCCTGTCTTCCTTATTTCCCCCCGAGCGGCAGTTGAGGGCGGCAGCGAGGATGCGGGCGACGGTGGTTTTGCCGATGCCGCGGTGACCGCTGAAGATGTAGCCGTGCGCGGTGCGGCCCTGCTCGATGGCGTTTTGCAGGGTGCGGGTAACGTGTTCCTGTCCGATGACCTCGGAGAATTTCTGGGGACGGTATTTGCGGGCCAGGACGGTATAACTCATGGGCGGAAGACACGATTATACGCAAAACTTGCACGACCGAGGGCATAGAGAAGGGTGAGGAGGCCGGGCTTGCGAAGCGGCTTGGTACACGATAGGCTGGTGCTCGATAAATCTGTGCGGAAGCGGCTGGGGCGCGGATTCTGCGGCCGCAAAGGAGATCTGAGATGCAATTGAAACTGAAGAAGCGAACAGTGGACGGGATTCTGGCGATTGAGGGCAATGGGCGGATCGTGTTTGGGGAGGAGTCTTCCCTGCTGCGCGAAGAGGTGAAGCGGGCCATCGCGGACGGACAAAAGCGAATTGTGCTCAACCTGGGCGAAGTGACTTACATCGATTCGGGCGGGCTGGGGACGCTGGTGGCCTTGCATACCTCGGCACATAACGCCGGAGGAGCGATTAAGCTGGCGAACCTGACCCAGCGCGTGGGGGACCTACTGCAGATCACCAAGCTGCTCACCGTGTTTGAAGTGCACGATTCGGAGTATGCCGCGTTGGAAGCGTTCCGCAAGGTGGCGTAGTGCGATTCTGAGGGTCAAAATCCACACTCTAACGTCGCCGAGAATGCGACGTTAGAATAGGCCACCCGGCTCGTCTTGGGATGACAAAGAAGAAGAGTGACACAGCTGGAGTGATGCGGCTGCGGATCGAGCAGGCAGTGCGGGCGATTCCCCGCGGGAAAGTTTCGACTTACGGGGGAGTGGCGCGGGCAGCGGGATTTCCGGGAGCGGCTCGGCAAGTAGCGGCGACGCTGCGGCGCGGATTTGGATTACCCTGGCAACGTGTGCTCGGAGCCGGCGGGCAGATCAAGCTGACCGGCGACTCCGCCATCGAGCAGCGGTTACGGTTGGAAGCCGAGGGCGTGCGTTTTCGCGGGCGGCGCGTGGATATGAAGGCGCATGAGTGGAAGGCTCGCATGATCCCCCGAAGAAAATAGGATTGAAATCGGAGCCGCCCTATGCACGGTGCGCGGGATTGGATTTTTGCAGTGCTCTTTGTCGCCTGGTCGGCGACACCATGGATGCTTGTGGTCTTAGCTTGGAGAAAATGGGCACGCAGCAGAGCGCCAATATTGGAGGATCTCATTGATGATCCAGCGCTCCTTGGTGGTCAGATTCTCGCCACCGTCTCATGCTGTGCGCTCATCCCGCTTTGGCTAACCGCTATACCTCGCTGGGAGTCGTGGCCGAATATTGCGATCGAATATGGAATGATCGCCAGCGGCGTTTCAGCTGTCGTCGCCTTATTCATCCTTCCTTTCGGGCTTAGGCGTGCCAAGTGGCTCTCGTTCGCGAGTTGCTCGCTGAACGCTGGTCTCGTCTTCACGTTGCTCCTGGCTTCCGCGGAATAGTTCGTGACAGGCCGCGAACATCCGCAGCACGGCGGTTTCCACAGGTTTTCTGTGTCTTACCGCGTTACTTCTTGAATTGCGGGTCGATCTCGACCTGATATCCGGTGACCATTTTGTTGGTTTCGTTGGCCATGCCGACCACCGCCATCAATTCTTTGAACATGGCGTCGGTCATGCCTTTTTTCTGGGCTGAGACAGTGTGCGACGCAATGCAGTAGTGGCACTGGTTGGTTACGCTGACCGCGACGTAGATCATTTCTTTGGTCAGCGGATCGAGCGCGCCGGGGGCCATGATCTGCTTGATGTCTTCCCAGGTGCGTTTGAGCGTGGCAGGATCGTGGGCGATGGCCTTCCAGAAATTGTTGATCCAGTCGGTCTTGCGCGTGGCCATGATGTCGTCGTAGACGGCGCGGACTTCGGGAGTGGCGTCTTTGTATTCGATTAGACCGAGAGTGGACATTTTTGTTCCGACCTCTTTCGTGTAGTGACTTAGCGTGCATTGCACATCTTGCGCTTTCAGGCGCGGATGAATCGGCGGATCCTGAAATAGTGGCGAGGACAGCAGGTTCCTCGTCGCGTTGCTCCTCGGAACGACAAATTCAAAAACTAAAATGACAAACTTAAAACTAGGAAGTCCGCGGCAATTCTCCGTTCAGCAATTTTTCTAAGTGCGATGCCGGGACTCTTACGCCTACGTAGAACTGGCCAAACAGGGCGTAGACGGCGCTGACTTCGTCGAAACGCATTTCGTAGATTAACTTCTTGAAAACCAGGGGGTCCTCGGCGAAGAGGTCGACGCCCCACTCCCAATCGTCGAATCCGATCGAGCCGCTGATGATCTGTTTGACCTCTCCGGCGTAGCGGCGGCCTATCATGCCATGGTCGTTCATCTGGCGGGCGCGCTCTTCGATGGAGAGTTTGTACCAGTTCTTGTCTTCGCCGCGACGGCGGTCCATGGGATAGAAGCAGGCATAACGCTGCGGAGGGATTTCGGGATAGAGACGGGGGCGCATGGCTTCTTTGTGACGTTCGAGTTTGCTGGCGATTTCGGTTTTCCATTGTTCGGAATGCGGCTCGATGCCCTGATCGGCGAGCTCTTTGTACATCTTCACCGTGGACTCGTAGAGGCCAAGTTCGATGATAGAGAGATAGGACGTGGTGGACTCGAGATAATCGCTGAGGCGGAGATTGGCGAGTTTCAGTTCGGCCTGGTTCAGATCGGCGAACGACTCGCGGAAGTGAATCAGCATGAGGTCGCCTTTGTGGCCGATGAGGGAAAAGAGCGCCGACTGGCCGGCGGAGTTCTTCTCGTTGCCCTTCTCACCCTTCTCCATGGCAGCGAGGGCGGCGGATGCTTCTTTCGCGATCGCTGATTTTTCAGCCTCGGGCAGGGCGCGCCAGGCGGGACGGCGGAAACGCATCATCTGGTGCAGAACGCTGTAGCCTTCGGTGGTGAGCGGGACGGCCGGAATTTCTGCAGCGACCTGTGGACGTGGTTGGTGCGTTGTGCTCATGCGAGCCTCTTTCCTTTTTTCTCTTTCCTCTTTCCAGACCAGCTGGCCGGGGCAATAGATTATTGTACGCGGCGGGAGCGAGAGACTAGAAAATACCGGCAGTTTGTGGCAGTTGGAAATCTCTCATTGCAGTGTGCTGTCATCGCGCGAAGAACGCGATGGCTGCCCTGTGAACAGCAGGTTCCTCACCGAGCTTTCAGCCCGGTTCGGAATGACAAAACGAACTTCATCGTTACCAAATGGACTTCGTCGTTACAAAATGAACTTCATCCTTACTTGGTTTTTTGACCGTCGGCGGCTTCCTCAGGCTGCTCTTCAGCCTTTTGCCAGCTGGCGTTTGGGTTGTATTCCTTCATGGCCTTGGCGAGCGTTTCGGTCTTTTTGCCGAGATCTTTTTGATATACGACTCCGTCGTCGTTCACGATGAACGTCATCACTCCCGAGGACCGGTATTCCGCGGGATATGCCACGAAGGCGAATCCGGCGGTCATTTTTCCGCTGGCGACGTAACTTTTTTCTCCGCCCAGACCATTCTTTCCCTGGCGCGTGAGAATGTGGTAGTAGTAGCCGCGATACGGCGTCGGAGGGGCTTCACGATTGCTGCCAGAAGCCTCGCTCACAGCCGCTGCCACGAGCGGTCCAACGGGACTCTGGGCTTCGCTGTCGGCAGACTTCCAATACAGGCCATCGTGCTGCCCTTCACCGCTATAGATTTTCTGGGCGTACTGGGCGTGCTGCGCAGAGTATTCTTTTTGTGCGGCCACAAGTTCCTGACAGACTCGAATCGTCGACATTTCGTTGCGTCCAATTCGCCTGAAGAGAATTTCTTTCTTGCCCGCCTCGGTGTCGAAGAACCACGCATTACTTTTGTTCACAAGCGGTATCGGGGTGGGCCAATTCTCTGCGCCGATGTATAAAGTCGTGGTTCCATCCGGTTCTTTTACGAGGCGGTGCATCTCCTGATATTTCAGCACGAAGTGGGCGCGGTTCTCGGCGTCTTCGGCGTCGTCTCCGGACGAAACGATGTGTTTACCATCTGGCCCGAGAATGTCGAGCATGGCCTTCTCGTCATTACTCTGCGCCGCCGTTGCCAGAGCGCTGCTCGCGTCCTCCGCCGATGAAAATGTCTTTTGGCCAGTGTGTTGCGTCACCGAATACATGGGAAAGCAGAGCGTCACAAAGATTGCGATCCCTGCAAACTTAGATAGATTGGCTGGAAGACTTGCTTTGCGAAGATGGGCTTCAGCAACTTTGTCTACGTTCTTCGTTCGCGGCATATCCTTCTCTCCGTTTCTCTCGACAAGGTTACACAAACTTCTCCATAGTAATTACCGGCGTCCACCACCGCCGCCATGAAAACCGCCGCCACCGTGAAAGCCTCCGAAGCTGGCGGCTCCGCGCGAGGAGAAACTGCGGGCCTCTCCGCCGCGCTGGATGCCGCTGAAGGCACCCGAGCGGACGCCGCTCTCGCCGCGCGGCGCAGCATATCCCCGTGCGGCACGGTTGTTCCCTTCGAAAGGCCGGGCGGCGGCACCGGGATGATTGAAAGCTCTGCCGCGGCCCGGTCCTCCGCGATAGAAATTGCCTCGGTTATAAAAGGTAGTGCTGCGCGAGAAATATCTGCCGTGGTCAAACAGCACGGCGTGGTGATGCCAATCGAATCCCCAGTGACCCCAGCCCCAGCCAAAACCACCGAACCAGCCGATTCCGAATCCGATCCCGAATGAGAGGTAGGGACCGCCGTACCAGATTCCGGGGTAGGGATACCATCCGGGCCATGCCAGGACGGGATATCCGTAAATCAGCCACGGATCATATGCCGGAACGTACACTACCTCGGGATCTGCGGGCTCAATGTCGATTATCGAATCCTGATCGGTGACCTTCAGTTGCGGCGTGGTCTTGAGATTGCCGGCGTCTTGCGCTTTGCGGCGCATCACTTGTACGGCATCCATTACATCCTGTTGCTGGTTGTAGTAGGCGTCGCCCAGAGACGACGTCCAGGAAAGATTCTTGTCCATATTTCCAAGGACGGATGGGAACGCCGTGAGCGCTTTGACGCTGGGGTCCCAGGTCTGCGGGTCTACTGCGTTACCTAAATCAGTTCCCTTCAGGTCAGGATGCGCCTGCACCCAGCGGTCGGCTTCGACAACTTGCTCAGGGAAAGTGGATGCGGTCAGGATCTGCGCCACGAGTGAATCGGGATACAAGGCGATCGGCGCGACCAACTGCTGCAATTGCTCGAGGGTCTGTTGCGTATACGGAGGCGCCGACTGTCCTTCGGACTGCGACGGGGGGGACTGCTCCGTGGCTTGTTGGTCTTGATAGGCGGCCAGAGGCTCAGGGCAAGTCGCCAACAGCAGGGTTAGCGAAACCAGAAAAGCAGAAATCCGCATGGCCAAACGAGGCTCTGAGTGCCTTGAGGCGTATTGGAGAACATTCATAGAGACCCTCCCGCGATCTTGTTGGGCAAAGCGTCCTATGTATTCCAAGATGAGCGGAACGATGGCCAGGTTGCATTTTTCGCGCTGCGCTCGAAGGTCGTTTGGCATCGCCGGGGGCGTGACCTTCAGTGATTGCGGCAGAGTAGGTTATGGGCGGTTGCTTTGTCCGTCTACCATGCGCAGGATTCTCAAGGGATTGGAGTCTTTCAACTCTGCGGGCAATGCTTCGTCAGGAAAACCTTGATAGCAGACGGGGCGGGTGAATCTGAAAATTGCGCGGGTTCCGACCGATGTGGAGCGGCCGTCTGAGGTGGAGGGATAAGGACCTCCGTGGACCATAGCGTGGCACACTTCGACTCCGGTAGGAAAGCCATTGAAAATGAGTCGACCCGCCTTGGTCTCAAGGATCGCGACGAGATCGGCGAAGTCGTGAAGGTCCTGCTCCGTGCCGTGAATCGTTGCGGTGAGTTGGCCTTCGAGGGAACGCGCGATATCGAGGAGCTGATCTCGGACCGCGTGTCGCACCAGGAGCGTTGTTGGGCCGAAGATTTCGGCGGCCAAGTCTGATCCTAGAAATGCGGTTGCATCGGTTTCGAAGAGCGCCGAGTTGGCGGCAAAACCAGCTGCGTCTGCCGGTGGGCTAGCTTCTGCGACGAGAGTGACAGACGTATCGATCTTCCGTTCCGCGAGCGCCGAGTCGTACGCTGAATGAATGGTTTTGGTCAGCAGATGGAAAGGGGGCGATACGGCGACCAGTTGCTCCAATTTCTCTTTGAACGAGTCTGCATCTTTTCCGGCCGGCAGAAAGACCATTCCTGGTTTCGTGCAGAACTGTCCGGCTCCCATGGTGAACGACGTGTGCAGGCCGGCCGCAATCGCGTCACCTCGTTCTCGCAGGGCTCCTGGCAAAATAAAGACAGGATTCGTGCTGCTCATTTCCGCGTAGAACGGAATCGGTTCGGGGCGCGAGGCGGCAACGTCCATCAGGATTCTTCCTGCGGTGCGGGAGCCGGTAAATCCGCCGGCTTTCACCAGAGGGTGTTTCATCAAGGAAGTGCCGATCTCGGCACCACTGCCGAAAAGAAGCGAGAAGACGCCTTCCGGCAAGCCGCACTCGCGAACACTTTCCTGCACCATTCGGCCTACCAGTTCACCGGTACCGGGATGCGCCGCATGCGCTTTTACGATGACGGTATTTCCAGAGGCGAGCGCGGAGGCGGTATCGCCACCAGCGACGGAAAAGGCCAGCGGAAAATTACTTGCACCGAATACCACGACCGGGCCCAGCGGACGCAAGAGGGAGCGGATATCCGGTTTAGGAGCGGGCTTGCGGGCTGGGTCGGCGCGGTCGATGCGCGCGGCGACCCATGAGCCTTCCTCGGCAACCTCTGCAAACAGACGAAGCTGAGCGCAAGTACGGGCAGTCTCGCCCTGCAAGCGCGCCTGCGGCAAAGCGGTCTCTTGGCCCGCGCGAGCGACTATCTCAGCAGAAATGGATTCGATTTTCGCAGCGATGGAACGCAGGAATGCGCCGCGCTCGCGTCCGGTTGTGCGGCTGTAAGCGGCAAAGGCATCCGAGGCCAAGCGAACGGCAAGGTCCATTTCTTCGTTCGTCGCGGGTATGAATCCTGGCTCCAGACGTTTGCCCGTGGTTGGATTCGAGGCGTAGAGGGGTGCTCCCGAACCGCTACCCTCTCGAAAACCTATAAGCGACCGACCTGCAATTTTTGTCATTTTCCTGAAATTACTTTCTGTTGGGCAAGGCAAAGCTGGCTGTGGGCACCGGTTGTGAAGACAAAGCGCTGCGAATAATTTTGAGGTTCCGTTCCAACTCGTCGCCGACCAATTCCAAGCGTGGCGGACGCACGCGGGGATTTCCCATTCCCACTTCCGATTGCACCAGCTTGATGAGCTGAACGAAGTTTGGCACGGTGTCCATGCGCAAGAGCGGCAAGAACCAGCGGTATAACTCGAAGGCCTTGCCGTTCTCTGCATGAATGGCGGAATTGAATAGCTCCACTGACTCGCGTGGCAGAGCGTTGGCCAAGCCGGCAATCCAACCGGTCGCTCCGACTCCGATCGCCTCGAGCACCGCGTCGTCCACGCCGACTGAGATTTCCAGGCGGCGATCGAGCAACGCGCGAATGGCAGAGACGCGTCTGGCGTCAGTGCTTGACTCTTTAACTGCTTCGAAATTCTCGTGCTCCGCCGCCAGTTCGCGGATCTGTTCGGGGAGGAAATCGGTTCCGTAGGCGACGGGATTGTTGTAGAGCATGCAGGATAGAGGGGTGGCTTCGAACACCGTTGCAACGTGAGTTTTCATTTCCCGCCAATTGCCCTGATAGACGTAAGGCGGCAAAACCATGAGGGCATCGCAGCCGAGGTCGGCGGCGGCCTTCGCGATGGCCACCGCTTCAGAAGTGGTGAGCGCCGAGATGGAAGCCACAACGGGTCCGCGGCCTTGAACTGCGGCGACGCAGGTTCGCAGAATCTGCAATTTCTCGTCGAAGGACAGCGTCGCGCCTTCTCCTAACGAGCCCAGGGCAACGATACCTGAGCATCCGTTGTCGAGGAGCCAGCGGCAATGTTTCGTGACGGAGTTATGATCGACGCGAAGATCTTCGGCAAAACTGGTAGTGATTGCAGGGATCACGCCCTTCCAGTTCATCAATGTCCTCCCATTACTTCACTGTGTTGTAGGTCTGAGTGCTCGCTGACGGTCGCCAAGGTTTCGACGCGAGCGGGGAATACTGGCGGCCGAACCGAATCCGGATTCCAGTTGAAAAGAAATTCTGTTGCGGGACCGCAGACTCGCCCCTGGCAGGGGCCCATGCCACAACGCGTGTGCAACTTGGCGGAACGCCACGATGTGTGCTGCTGCAGGCGCGAATAAGGAACGTCCTCGCATCGGCAAACCATGGTTTCGGGCAAGGGCAGGTTCCTCAGCTCCGAGCGCAGGCGGAAGGTGGAGTCCAGCAGTTGCGCAAAACGGCGCGCCTTTTCGAGCTTGGCGAAGAATGCTCTTGCCTCGGTCGCGCGTCCGGCGGCGGCCAGGCCGGCAATCTGACCTTCGATGATCGCCAGCTCAACGCCTCCGACGCTGGTCGGCTCACCGGCGCAGAAAACCGATGCGACTGTTGTGTTCTGAAAGTCATCAACTTGGACGCAGCCGTTGTCGATTGCGCATCCCAACAGCGACGGCAATTCGATGTTGGGAACAAGATGAAAGCCGCAGGCGAGATAGTCGCATGGGATATTCTCGACTCTGCCGGCGCGGGAGATGTCCACGCTTTCGAGAGCCTGCTGGCCGTTGGCGGCCACCACCCAGGTGTTCGCCGCGAACGGAACACCGGCGAGACTTAACTTTAGCTGGAAACCCTGGACGAGCTTCGCCGGCCATTGAAGCAATGCCAGGCAAAATGTCGACAGGCTTCCCCAGGATGCTTGTTCACAGATCAGCGGTATCTCAGCTCCATGCTTGCGGAGGTAGGCTGCAACCGCCAGCAACAGTGGGCCGGTGCCAGCGACGACCACACGCTTGCCGCGAATCGGAAGGCCAGCCTTGACCATCGCTTGCAGGCCGCCGGCGCCCATGACGTTCGGTAGGGTCCATCCCGGAAACGGCAGGAATCGTTCTCTCGCGCCGGTTGCGAGCACTAGCTTGTCGTATCGGAGTTCGGAGAGGCCGTTGATACTTTCGCCGATCAGGACACCGGCCTCGGGCTGGTGAACCACGCGAAGTCCACAGACAGTAGTCACTCCAGAAAGGCGCGTCCGCTGAATCCATTTAGCGGCGTCCGGATTTTGGTGATTATTTTGTTGTTGGTGGCTCTCCGCCGGATTACTCGACTCGCTGCGCCAGATCTGACCGCCGAGACTGGGATTGTCGTCGACGAGTCCGACACGGAGGCCACACTCCGCCGCGCAGGCCGCGGCCGCCATGCCCGCGGGGCCTCCACCAATCACGAGGACTTCGAAATGATGTGCTTCCCTGCTCATCGACTTATTTTGCGGTTTCTACTTCCATGCCCTGCTGGCACACGACCTGACAGCTGCGAACATGCGGGTTGCCGTCGACGACGACGCGACATTCGAAGCAAATTCCCATGCCACACAGCGGGCCGCGCGGCTCGCCGCTCACGGACGTGCGGCAGACTTGTCCGGCAAGAGCCATCGCGACTGCAACTGTCGTGCCCGAGGGCACGATGACTGGCGTTCCGTTGATGGTCACCGAGAGCTGGTTAAGCATGCGCGTACTCGTTTGTTCGCGCCATCCTTGACGGCAGGTAGGGCTCTACTGGAATCTCTGGCGTTGTGCCGTTGATCTGGTCGACAAGAATGCGTGCGGTTCCGAGGGACGTTGTAATTCCCAAGCCCTCGTGCCCGGTCGCCAGGAATATGGATTTGTCTTTTTCTTTTGCCCATGGCCCAATCAGTGGAAGTTTGTCGGGCGTGGCGGCGCGAAATCCGGTCCAGGTGCGTACGGCGGACATTTGCGCCAGGCCTGGCATATACTCCTGCGCGCGTTGCAACATCCGCGCCAGCATGGAGTTGTCGACCTCTTTATATTCGGCACCGTATTGGCGTGAAGATCCGATAAGCACCTGGCCGGTACGGCGAGGCTGCACATTGAATGCGACCGAATCACCGCTTACGGAGTGTGCGCTCTTCAAGTATCCGAGTTCTACCAACTGGTGCCTGACGAAGCCGGGATAACGATCGGTGATGACCAGATGGCCCTTCCTTTTCTTGATTTCGAGTCCGGGCGTGAGATCGACGGCAGAAGCTCCGGCCGCATTTACGATGATCTCTGCGGAGATCTCCGATCCGTCTGCTAAACGAACTCGCCCTTTCCCAATCTGTGCGACCATGGTGCCGAGGCGAAGTTTTGCTCCGCGCGCCTGTGCCCGTTGCGCCAGAAAAAGCGCGGCACACGGCGGATACAGCACTCCATCCTCCGGAACGAGGAGGCCGCCAGACATTCCCGGGCGAAGGTTCGGCTCCAGACTACGCAAAGCTTGGGCGTCGAGCACTTCCGTCGGAACTCCACGCTTGCCGTAGTAATCTCGCTTGCGGAAGACCTCGGCCATTTCTTCCTCGTCGGCTGCCACCCAGATCGTGCCACACTGCTCGTATTCGACGTCGTCCGGCAGTTCGGCTCTCAATGTTTGCCACAACTGCTGCGAGTAGCGCGTCAGGGCGAACTGTGCTTCGGAATCGTCCATGACCACGATGTGGCCCATCCCGGCGGCGGTTGCGCTGCTCCCGACGATGTCCGCGCCTATCATGACGACGCGCCGGCCGCCACGCGCGAATTCATCGGCGCACGCGGCACCCACAATGCCGGTGCCGACGACGACAACGTCATAGGTCGCTCCGCTCATACGCGAATGCTCATGCTCGAATCTTCATACTCGAATGCCCATGCACAATGGGTCGCGAGGATCGAGCACCAGTTCGGCTTCTGCGTTCACGAAGGCTGAACCCTTGATGCTGGGATACACCTTGCCATCGTGCACCGTCACGCTGCCTTCGAAGACGCTGCCGACAATGCTTTCCTGTCTCCAGGTCTGCCCTTCGCGGATTTTGCCGTCTGAGTAAAGGCACGCCAGTTTCGCGCTCGTCCCGGTGCCGCAGGGAGAACGGTCATAAGCTTTCCCGGGACAGAGTACGAAATTCTTGCTGTCTACTCCTGGAAGCTGAGACGGGCCATAGAGTTCGACATGGTCAATCTCTTTGCCGTCTGCGCCTGCGATGCCGTGATCGCGAAGGGACTTTCGGATCGCCCAGGTGAACGCCGTGAGTTCGTCGATATTCTGCAGGGTTAGTTCCATGCTGTGATGGCGCACCAGGAAGAACCAGTTCCCTCCCCAAGCCACATCTCCACGAACTTCGCCATATCCAGGAACGTCGACGGCAACGTTGGCCGCGCTGCGATAACTGGCGACATTATTGACCGTGACTTCACCGCTTTCGTGCAAAACCGCAGTTACGGTGCCGACAGGCGTCTCGATTTTGTGTTGGCCGGAGTTGATCCGCTTCATGTGGGCTAACGTCGCAACCAGGCCGATGGTGCCGTGACCGCACATTCCCAGGTAGCCGACGTTGTTGAAAAAAATGACGCCGGCGGCACATGTGGGATCGAGAGGCGAGCAAAGCAACGCGCCGACCATAACGTCTGAACCTCGCGGTTCGTTCACAATGGCAGAACGGAAATGATCGTGCTGATTGCGAAAACGTTCCAATCGCTCGGCCAGAGGACCGCTCCCAAGATCGGGACCACCAGTCACCACCAGCCGGGTGGGCTCGCCTCCGGTGTGAGAATCGATGACCTGCACCTTACGGCATTCTTGACTTGTCATTTCTGTAGTTCGGGGTCCTGTTCGCGAGAGAGCTGCCAAGTAATAAAGAAGAATACTGCCTTCCTCTTAATTAGATAGGCACTGTCGTATTTTATGGATACAATATGCAATCGTCAAACTCTATCCCTGCCCATGCCCCAAGAATTGACCGCCAAACCTGAGGATCAGAATCTAAATCCGCGAGAATTCGCCCAAGGTTTGAGTCTATTCGATTCCGTCATGGTAGTCGTCGGCGCCATGATTGGGTCGGGGATTTTCATTGTTCCCGCGGAGATGGCCCGTCATATCGGGAGCGCAGGCTGGCTGCTCGTTGCCTGGGCCGCAGCTGGCGCCCTCACTATCGCAGGAGCCCTTTGCTACGGGGAACTTTCCTCGATGATGCCGCACGCCGGCGGGATGTACGTTTACCTGCGCGAGGCGTATTCCCCGTTGTGGGGCTTTCTTTATGGCTGGACCTTATTCTCGGTTATCGAGACTGGTACGATCGCTGCGGTAGCTGTTGCGTTCGCTCGCTTTTCGGGCGTGCTGTGGCCGCTGATCTCAGAAGACAGATATCTGATCGCTCCCATCCAGTTTTCCAGCCATTACGCACTTTCGCTCTCGACCGCCCAATTGCTTGCGATCGGCGTGATTGGCCTGTTGACGTTCAGCAATACTCTAGGGCTGCGCTACGGCAAGCTGATTCAGAATGTATTTACCGTCGCCAAGACCGCTGCTCTGGGTGGTCTGATTGTCATGGGGATTCTCTTCGGACGCAATGCGGCGGCGCTCCGTGCGAACTTCGCGGCTCCGTGGAGGATAGGTGCCGTCGATTCCCTGGGGGGCGGACTTACCGCGGCAACCATGTTCGGGCTGTTCGTCGCCATCTGCCTGAGCCAAACCGGATCACTGTTCTCTGCCGATTCGTGGCACAACATTGCCTTCGCGGCCGGCGAGGTGAAGCGACCGGAGCGCAATGTCACGCTGGCGATGGTTATTGGCGCCACTCTCGTCATCGTGCTCTATCTTCTGGCCAATGTTGCGTATCTGGTCACGCTGCCGTTGGAGGCGATCCAGCATGCGGGGGCAGATCGAGTGGGCACAGCGACGTTGCAGGCGATCGTCCCAGGTATAGGAACTTCGCTGATGGCGGCCGCCATCATGGTGTCAACTTTCGGAACCATCAACGCTCTGACCTTGACCGGAGCGCGCGTCTACTATGCTATGGCTCGCCAGCGGCTCTTCTTCCCTTTCGCTGGCAAACTCAATTCTGCCAACGTGCCTGCGTCTTCGTTGAGCCTGCAGGGCCTGTGGGCTGCGTTCCTGGTGCTTCCTCGCACCTACGATCCCGTGAACCGGGTGTGGGGAAACCTTTACAGTAGCCTGCTGGAGTACGTAGTTTCTGCGGCGCTGATCTTTTATGTGCTGACCGTGGCCGGGGTGTTTCGGCTGCGCATCAAGCAGCCGGATGCGCCGCGGCCCTACCGGACGATTGGATATCCGGTGGTGCCCGCTTTTTACATTATTGCCGCCAGCGTCATTCTGGCGGTACTGTTCGCATATCGCCCGGCGACCACGTGGCCGGGATTGCTGATTGTTCTGATGGGGATTCCGGTTTATCTGATCATCGGTTGGGCAGAAAGAACACGGGCCGCGAAGGCTGCTCAGGCTGATGGGGAGACGACAAGCGCGAAGAGCTAATTGGATACAACATGCGATATATTAGGTAGCGAACATCATTGCAGTGCCTGAAGCTTTGCGCTCGGCACTCGCTCGGCACTCTGGATATGGACCTAGAAACGGCATCGGATTCCGCAATCCCGCGACAGTCGCTCACTTCGGCGGTTGCCGATAAGTTACGCGACCAGATCATTCGGGGAGAGATCCCGGAGGGCGCGCAGCTCCGGCAGGATGCGATCGCGACGCAATTCCAAGTCAGCCGAATTCCGGTTCGCGAAGCGCTGCGGCAACTGGATGCGGAAGGGCTGATCGCAATTGTGCCCAACCGGGGCGCGGTTGTGCCCGCCTTGTCGCCGAATGATATCGAAGAGCTGTTTTCGATTCGGGCCTTGCTCGAACCAGAAGTCTTGAAGCTTTCAATTCCACACTTGACGAAAGACGATTACTCGGAAGCCGACGCTGTGCTGCGCAAGTACGTAAATGAACTGCGGCGCGACGATCACGTTTCGGCGTGGGGCCGATTGAACTGGCAATTTCATTCGATTCTTTACTCGCGCGCCAATCAGCCGCGGTTCATGGCCATAATCCGCAACGTCAACAATAATGGCGAACGATACACGCGCTTACAGCTTTACCTCACCCACGGGATGAAGCGCGCCAACGAGGAGCATCATCAGATTTTGGAGTTCTGCCGTCAGCGCGACATCGTCCAAGCTTGCAAACTTTTGCGCGAGCATATCCAGTATGCCGGCGAGTCGCTGAAGCAAGCCTTGGAACGGAAACGCAGCGAGGCACAGAGCAATTCTGGCAACGGCGCGGCCCATTCCAAATCCTAAAATTGATGAGCTGACTAGTGCACTGAGAGGATTGCCGTTGCCACCGACAGTGGTGGCAGGTCGAGCTGGACCTTCGACCCATTCACTTTGATGGGGTGCGGCTTGGGGATAACACGATCGGGACTGTCGAAGCTGTTACAGGCATTCCAGTCCGCGTCGTGGAGAATCTGGGCGGTGCCACTATCTGCGACGCTGCCCTTCAGCGTGCACTCGACCGCCAAATCGGAGTCGTGGCTAGGATTTACCAACGTCACTACCAGCTCCTTGTCGCTCTTGGAAGCTGAGACCGAGACGCCCAAGGGTGAAGAATCTTCGGTCTCGACTCGCAGCGCAGTCTTGGAACGGTGCGCCTTGAAGAGCGAGAACGCATGATAGGTGGTGGTCCGAACGCAGTGCTCGCCCTCGGGGCCATCGGTGAGCAGCAGCGATTGCAATACGTTCACCATTTGCGCGATGTTGCACATGTAGAGTTTATCCGCCTGGCGATTGAAGATGTTGAGTCCGAGACCGGCGGCGACGGCGCTCCGCATCGTGCTCTGCTGCCAAAGTTTTCCGTAGCGCTTCTCGTCTTCTGCGGAAATGTTGTCCCAAACTCCCCACTCGTCGAGGATCAATCCAACCTTCTTGCCGTTTTCATAGCTGTCAAGTACCGCTCTCTGATGAACAATGGACTCTTCGACCTTGGCGTACGAAGCTAGCTGTTCATTCATGTGATCGACGGTGAAGCTGGTGGAATGATCGGCGCCGCCGGAGTAGTAGTGCATGGAAACGCCCTGCGGCCGCTCCCACCCTAAGCCATCCATTAGTCCGCGCGACCAGTGCGTATCGTTGCCTGAAGGTCCGCTGGCCACCAGGAAAAGTTCCGTGCCGCCGAAGTCGCGGCAGTAAACGGCGAAGTCGCGATAGAGGCGTGCATATTCTTCGGGCCGCATGTTGCCGCCGCAGCCCCAACTTTCGTTGCCCACGCCCCAGTAGCGTACTCGGAAAGGTTCCGGAGAGCCGTTGGACGCGCGCTCATCGGAAAGTGTGCTGCCCGACGGATAGTTGCAGTATTCGATCCAGTCGCGCAACTCGTGCGGCGTGCTGCTGCCAACGTTGCCCGCCAGGTAAGGCTCAGCGTTCAAGAGGCGGCATAGGCCGATGAATTCATGAGTTCCGAAGCTTCCGTCCTCGATGTAGTTTCCCCAATGAATGTTCACGCGTTTAGGGCGCTTGGCCGCCGGACCAATGCCGTCGCGCCAATGATAGTCGTCGGCAAAACAGCCGCCCGGCCAGCGCAGAACTGGGACCCCTAAATCTTTAAGATATTCGACGGCCTGCTTGCGATACCCGTTGATGTTGGGAATCCGCGAGTTTGGCCCAACCCATAGCCCGCCATACACACACGAGCCCAGATGTTCGATGAAGTGGCCATGGAATTCTGGCCGCACCAGACCGATTTCAGTGTCGGCGTGGATTACGACTTGCTGGGTTGCTGACGTTGGAGCGGCGAGCAGGCGCTTGGGAACCAGCACCGATGCGGCCATTGCAGCTGTGCCTGCGATGAACTGCCGTCTGGATATTGGTTGGATCGGGCTCATTGGACTCTAACCAGGACTGCGCCATGGCGCGGGACTTCTTCGGTGTAGCTGCCACTGAACGCACCGAGGTCCTTATGCTGCCACAGGTCGCGGAGCTTCGCTGAGCCTTGGACGCCGACATCCTTAAAGCTTAAAGTTATAGGGTTGGTAGACTCGCCGCGGTTGAAGAGACCGACCGCCATGCTGCCATCTGCAAGTGGTTTGGCCCAGACTTCGAGCGGACCTTCCCGGGCCACTCTGCGGCCTTGCGCTCCCTTTGCGTCCTGGTCGACGGCAATGACTTCCTTGTTGGTTAGAATGCTGAGGGTTTCTGGAGTCATTTTCGATAAGTCGTTTCCTGCTAAAAGTGGAGCCGCAAGAAGTACCCACAAGCTCATGTGAGTCACATATTCATTATGATTCATTCCGCCGTTGCCAACCTCCAGCATGTCGGGATCATTCCAGTGTCCAGGTCCGGCGAAGGGCTCCAGGCCATCCTGATCAAATCCGATGACCGACATGCGATCATAATGATCGTTGATGTCCTCAGTAGTACGCCACAGATTTCCGCCAACCTCCGCACCCCACCTCCACACGCGACCGTAGCCGTATTGGCAGAGGCTGAAAACAATGGGCCTGCCGGTACGCTCCAGCGCGTCGTGCATTTTCTTATAGACCTCTAGCATCTGGCTGCGCTGGTAGACTTTTTCGGCGCTGCACCAGTCATATTTCAGGTAGTCGAATCCCCAGTCGGCGTATTGTTGCGCGTCCTGCTCCTCATGTCCGTAGCTGCCTTCGTATCCGGCGCAGGTCTTGGGGCCAGGGGAAGAATAAATGCCAATCTTCAGTCCCTTGGCGTGAACGTAGTCAACCAGTGCTTTCATGTCGCCGAATTTCTGGTTGGGTTGAATTCGTCCCTTCTCATCGCGGACGCCTTCCCAGCAATCGTCGATGTTCACGTAGACATAGCCGGCATCTTTCATGCCGTTGCTGGCGATGGCATCGGCTGCCGATCGAACATCGTCGGCTGTAACCTTGCAGGCGAAATGGTTCCAACTGTTCCATCCCATGGGAGGGGTTGGCGATGAAATAGGATCAGCCGCAGCTGCCCGCACGATATAGCCGAGAGCTAATATGATGAACATCAAGCTTTTCATGGTTTCAAAGGTTGTTGAACCGTTGTGTTGACTGCCGACAACGAGTTACGCAGGCTCTCGCGTTTTAGATGCAATCAGGTCAACTGGCCAACTACCTCGAACCTCCTTTCGTTGTTCGTAGCGATGACGACGGTGTCTTTGTGAACTCCTGCCAGAGACGCGGGCTGGCCGTTTACGGTGACGCTCCGGAGCACGCTTTGTAGAGGAAGCCGTAACTTGAAGTGCAGTTCTTTTGGCACGCTCTCTCCGGTCAGTTCCACTTGCCCGACGATCGACTTCAAGTTCGGTTTCGCGGCCAGGCTGAAGCTCACGGGACCCCAGCGGGTCGGAGCATTCTCGATCTGAATGTCCTTTTCTGAAATGAGCCACTCGCGCGGCACGCCTTTTGCAAGGTACAGTCTGTCTGCGTCGGAATCCTCCAACACCAACATCCAGCGCACTAGCAGCGGTATGGTCTGCTGCGCGGGCACGCAGTAGGTTCCGGAATCGCCAGTAATGCCGGTTACTTCGCCCGCTGTCCAACTTCCGCGGGTATGGGCATGATAGCGATGGGAATAAAGAAATAGGAGAAATTCTTCGATGCGGTCCAGTCGCAGTAGAGCCTGCGCGTAGCCATAGGAGATGAAACCCAGAATCTCGCGGCCATCGTCGTGGACGCGGCCCACGTTGGCCACGACTCCGAGCGTGGTCGCCCCATAGGCCCTCATGCAGTCGATTACCAGATTCGATAAGCGGGGCGGCAACACGTCTGCCTGAAGCAATTCCGCATACGGGCGGTGCGGCCACTGCTGCGGGCTGGGTCGCTCTTTCTCCACAGACTCGCGAAAAGTCAGGGTCGTGCCGGGAAATAACCCGATGTAGCGCGGCGTCTTATCGCTCTGGATATTCTTCTCGATGCTTTCGATGGTCCTTTGCTGTAGCACTTGGCTGCGCTGGAGCCAGCCACGCGCCAGGGTTTCAATTCCCGGCGAAGGGTGGGTGCGCGCCAAATCGGTCCAGGCTCGCGCAATGTCTTTGAAGCCGCGCGCCGCAAATGCGCTGTTTGCGTAGTAGGGTTGCCAGTAGAGCGACGGATTCTCGCCCAGGCACGAGTCCGATTCGCTCCAGCCGCGAATCAATCCATACCCAGGATTCTCATTCGGCAGCTTGAGGCTCTCGTCGTGCATATCGGCAAGCAGGAGTGCCGTGGCCTCGATCTTCTCACGGTGTTTTAATATCAACGCGCTATCGCGCGTATAGCTGAAATAGCGCGCCAGCAGCGAGAGAGTCATGCCAAACTGCGCGGTCTCGGGACCGCGCATATCGACCATTCCTTTGGCATCGACATACTCGGTGAAATAGTTATCGATGAAAAGCCGCGCCGTCTCAAGCCTGCCCCACTCCATATTGGTATAGATTGCGCTGGTAAAGATGTCCTGGAAGCCATCGTATTCCGAGCCGGCGTAGTCGCGATCGACGGCGCCGTATTTCGGATACACGCCGCCGGGCCGGGTCATCAGTTCCTTCGCGAATGAATGTTTCGACATGTCGATCCAGACATTTTGCGGGAGTGAAGCCGGTGCGAAATCGTGTAATTGTTCATCCCAATACTCGGCAAACGCGAGCAGCGTGCGATAGAACTCTTCAGGCTGTGGATCTTCGCGGCCGGGTGGATAGGCAGGATAGCTGTGGCCATAAACGACCTTAGTAACTTTGCCATTTTCGATCAGCGCAGTGCGATGCCAGGTGTGCACGATGTATCTATTTTTGTTGGGCCCTACGTCGCCGAATATGATTACTTCCCAGTAAACATTATCGGAGACAGGAATCAGCTTGCGGACGGCCGGCATCCATCCACCAACTAATCCGTCATAGAGCCGACCATTCTTCAATGCGTCCCGCAGTGCGGGGGAATATTGAATGGGATGATAGGTTCGGGTGCTGCCGCTGCGGTACACCGGAGTAACGTCGTAAGCTTCTTTGGTGCCGACAAACGTCGTCCAGCGGCGCGGATTCTTATCCGCCGACGCCATCGGCGGCGCTGCGGATTTCACCTTCTCCGGGTCGGGATCGCCATCTTGAAGAAGACGATCGGCCAGAAGGTCGGGAGATGAGAGAGCAATGTCCTTGAGAGCCAGGCCCAAGTAAGGGTTTCCTTCAGGCATGGAGGCTTCAGCGCTTTTGGTGAGCACGCGCGTTTCGCCCGACGTTTTGCCAGCTGAGGAAAGGAATACGAGCGGTCCCTCGCGCGTCCTCAGATCCTCATAGACCTTCCATGAGTCGGCGCCGACCTTGAATTCAGCGAGCAGAGTGTAGCCTTCAACTGAGACGTGTGCGGTCGTCTTCCTGTCCCGGCTGCGAGCATTCGCGGCGCTCGGTTGCGTGGGCGCCTGGGAACCGCGGGCAAGAAGCTCAAAACCGACGGCACTGGTGGCCATACCTTGCAGAAAGTCGCGCCGCCGCATGCGTGTCCTCGCTCGTGTCGGGATTAGATTTGTGTTGCTGCTACTCTAGCGCCTGCGACGCCTGCCGTTTCCCAGAGCATCCCGGTCTTCTTTGATCTCAAAGTTGGCTGGCGGCGTCACGCCGTGCAGGTATTGGACGAAATAATCCCAGCGTCGCCGCACCAGATACAGAGCATGCTCGCCGCTCTCGCCGTGAAACATGTTGGGCACGAACAGCATGTCGAAGTTTTTATTGGCTTTCATCAGAGCGTCGACGAAACGAATCGTCTCGACGGGATGAACGTTGTCGTCGATGTCGCCATGCTCCAGCAGTAGATGCCCTTGCAGACGGCCTGCCATGGTCACGTTCGACTGCGCGGCATAGTCGTCCTGCACCGGGTAGCCCTGGTAGGCCTCATTCCACCACGCTTTGTCGAGGCGGGCGTCGTGATCCCCGGAGGTGGAGACTCCGACCTTGTAGAACTCGGGGAAAGCCAGCATGGCGTGGGCTGCGCCGTAGCCGCCCGCGGATGTACCGAAGATTCCGACTCGGGTGGCGTCCATGTAGGGATAGCGCGCGGCCATTTGTTTGATCAGGGCAACGTGATCTTCGAAGGCCCCGCCCAGATTCCGGTACGAGAACTGGTGAAAGGCGCGAGAGCGTCCGGCGGTGCCACGGCCGTCGACCATCACGACCACGAAACCCAGCTCGGCCACCGACTGCAACCATAATGTGCGGCCAAAACTTTTGGGGACGAAGAACGCCTGCGGGCCGGTGTAGGCAAACTCGACGATCGGATATTTTTTCGCAGGATCGAAATTCGAGGGGCGCCAGATCAGACCGTAGATATCCGTGGTACTGTCCGCCGCTTTTCCTTGAAAAGGCTCGGCGAACTTCCATCCTGTTTTCAGCAATTCGCTGGCGTCCGTCTTCTCAAGGACTCGGACTTCGGAGCCATCTTTGGTGCGGCGCAACACGGCCTGCGCGGGCAAGTCTGGACGCGAGTAGTTGTCTACGAAGAATGTTCCGTCGGGCGAAATGCTGACGGAATGGTCGGCATTCTCAGGGGTGAGAAGCTGCAATCCTTTTCCATCAAGGCCCACGGCGTAAAGATGCGCCTGGCAAGGGTCTTCGCCCTTCTCGCGCCCATTCGCCAGGAAATAGACTCGGCGATTCTTTTCATCGACGTGCTCGATCTGCCGCACGACCCACGGCCCTTGCGTGATCTGGTTCTCCAGCTGCCCGGTTTTCTGGCTGTAGATGTAGAGGTGATTCCAGCCGTCACGCTCTGAAGACCAGAGAATTTCGCCCGTGCCCTCGACGAAGCGATAAAACGTTTCGCCGGGATCCACGTACGAGTCGGATTGCTCGCGGACCAGAACTTTCTGCTCTCCGGTCGAA
>Ga0210391_10000926_pt1 | contig 28036 bp, 27 predicted proteins | sample IncBWC12OmetaG_FD_160573 | JGI IMG/M metagenome (GOLD analysis project Ga0210391, IMG submission 160573) | Forest soil microbial communities from Barre Woods Harvard Forest LTER site, Petersham, Massachusetts, United States - Inc-BW-C-12-O ... | reverse complement strand
ATCCGTGAGCCCGGACTGGCACATCCATCTCACCCTGAATCTCGGCAATTTCAAGTATCTGTTCACCGACGAGGTCTATGGCCTCTCGTACCTGTACTCGCTCAAGACCGCGTTCTTCTCGACCGTTGTTTGCCTGCTGCTGGGCTATCCGATGGCCTATGGCATCGCCCGCACCTCCAAGAGCATGCAAAGCATCCTGCTGCTCATCATCATCCTGCCTTTCTGGACCTCGTTCCTGCTGCGGGTGTACGCGCTCGAGGGCATCATCCGGGAGACGGGCCTGCTCAATACCGCGCTTCTCTGGCTGGGCGTCATCGACCATCCCCTGCAGATCATGCGCACGACCTTCGCGGTGTACTTGGGAATCATCTACTCCTATCTGCCATTCATGGTCCTTCCCCTGTTCGCCACGCTCGAGAAGCTGGATCACTCCTTGCTCGAGGCGGCCGGCGATTTGGGCAGCCCGCCATGGCGCGCCTTCCTCGAAGTGACCCTGCCTCTGTCGATGCCGGGCATCATCGCGGGCTCGATGCTGGTGTTCATTCCCGCGATCGGTGAATTCGTCATCCCGACCCTGCTCGGCGGACCGGACAATCTGATGATCGGCCGGGTGCTCTGGGACGAGTTCTTCGGCAATCGCGATTGGCCGGTTGCCTCCGCCGTGGCCATCGCCTTTCTGGTGCTGCTGGTCGGCCCCATCGCGCTCTACCAGCACTACAGCACCAAGCAACTCGAGGCCTAGGGTGGAAAACCGCATCTCTCCCTTCCTCATCTCGGTGCTGTGCATCGGCATCGCGATTCTGTACATCCCCATCCTGGTGCTCATCGGGTACTCGTTCAATACATCCGCGCTGGTGAGCGTTTGGGGCGGATTCTCGACCCGCTGGTACGCGGCACTCATCCACAACGATCAGATCCTCGATGCGGCGTGGCTGTCGCTGAAGATCGGCGTGGCGGTGTCCACGGGCTCGGTGATCCTGGGCACGCTGGCGGCGATTTCTCTGGTCCGGTTCAAGGTATTCCGCGGCCGGTTGCTGCTCACCGGCATGGTCAATGCGCCGCTGGTGATGCCGGAGATCATCACCGGCATCACCCAATTGCTGCTGTTCGTCTCCATGCTGAATCTTCTGGGCTGGCCGCATCGCGGCTTCACGACCATCGTGATAGCGCACATCGCGTTCTGCAGCGCCTACGTGACCGTTACCGTGCAATCGCGATTGGCGAGCGCCGACCGCTCATTGGAAGAAGCCGCCATGGATTTGGGTTCGGGACCGGTTCGCGCATTCATCGACACCACCCTGCCCGGCCTTGCGCCGGCTCTGGCCTCGAGCTGGCTGCTCAGCTTTACGCTGTCTCTCGACGATCTGGTGATATCGAGCTTCGTGTCGGGGCCGGGCGCAAGCACCCTGCCGATGGTGATCTTCTCCAAGGTGAAGCTGGGTGTGAGCCCCGACGTGAACGCGCTCGCCAGCTTGATGATCTGCCTGGTCGGCGTCTGCGTGCTCATCGCCGGCCATCTCATGCGCCGAGCCGAACGGCGGCGGGTGCTGGACGCGCAGATGGCCGAGCGCTGAGAAGGCCCCTTGATCCCCGCTACGCTCCGCCCACGAAGCGCGGATCGTGCGCCGGCCGGCTGAAGATTTCGCGCACGAGCGGCTCGAACGCGGCGAGCGGCTCCCACGCGTAGTCCGGATCGAACGAGCATTGGTCCCAGTCTGCGCAGAAATCCTTGCAGGCCTGGTACCAGGGGTGGTCGCGAAATTTCTCTCGGCCGTTGCGGTCGCGGCCGGCGTGGTGCGCGTAGTAGTAGGTCTGGAACAAACCATGCTGCTCGACGATCCACGTGACTTCGGGGCGCACGTAGGGCCGGATGATGCCCGCGGCGACTTCCGCATGGTTGTACGGCGCCAATTCGTCGCCCACGTCGTGAATGAGCGCGGCGACGATGAGCTCATCGTCGGCGCCATCCTTGAGGGCGCGAGTCGCGGCCTGCAGGGAGTGCTCCAGACGGCTCACCCGATACCCCGGCAGCGACTGATCCAGCTTGCGCAGCGCCGCCAGCACGCGATCCGGCAACGCGCGTACATAGTCTTGTTCGCAGCGATCGAGCAACTCGTAGTCCTCGCGCGTACCGTCCTCCATGCGCAGGAAGCTCACGACCTTACGGTCGGATAGGGCTAATTCGTCGATTTTGTCTGTCATTTGGCGGTCTTCACTCGCGTCCAAGTCCGAGTGCGAATGCGTTCGGTGGCGGCCGATGCCTCGTCGGGCCTGATCAGCCTCGACTCGATCTCAGGCGTAGGATACAGCGTCGGATCGTTGAGAATAACGGGGTTTACCAGCGAGCGCGAGGCAATATTGTCGTTGCCGTAGAAGATCTCATTGGTGACATCGGCGATCACATCCGGCCGCAGCATGAAGTTGATGAATCGATACGCCGCCTCCGGATGGGGCGCGCCCTGAGGTATCAGGAGCGAGGTGAAGTTCTGCTCCGCACCTTCCTTCGGCACGCTGAATGCCAGGTTGACCTCCACACCCACGGCCCGCGCACGGGCTCTGGAGAGCGCATAGTCGCTCGACCAGGACATGGCGAGGCAAATCTCCTTGTTGGCGAGACCGTTCAAGTACTCGGCGGAATCGAAGGAGCGGACGTAGGGGCGAACCTTCAGGAGCAGGTTCTCGGCAGCTTTGAAATCCTTAGGGTCGGTGGTATTGGGATTCAGACCCAGGTAGCGCAGCGCCAGAAGCAGGGTATCGGCGGCGGAATCGAGAAAGGTCACCCCGCAGTCGGCGAATTTCGACACGATTTCCGGCTTGAAAATCATGTCCAGGCTGTCGACCGGCGCGTTCTGCATACGCGCCTTGATCATGTCGACGTTGTAGGCAAAGCCGCTGATGGCATGCATATAGGGCACGGAGTGCGCGTTACCGGGGTCGTGAACGGCCTGGATCTCGAGAATCCGCGGATCGAGATTCTTCCAGTTGGGCAGCTTCGCTCGGTCGAGCGGTATATAGACCCCCGCCTTGATCTCGCGGCCGAAATATTCGGTGGATGCGATCACCACATCGTAACCCGAGTTACCCGCCAACAGGCGGGCGTCCATCGTTTCCTCGGAATCGTAGACGTCATAGGTGACCTTGATTCCCGTCAGCTGTTCGAATTGGCCGATGGTTTGGGTGCCGATGAAGTCGGTCCAGTTGTAGATGAAGAGACGCTTGTCCTCGGCGGCGGCCGCCGAGGTGCCCGCGGCGAAAGCGATCAGGAACAACGACAGTACACGGGCAGCCTGAAATCGTCTGAAACTCATGCGGTTAGTTTACCATCGCCGCCTGGGGCCGCGACGCTCGTGCGAGCGGGTACGGAGAACAATCGGGGAGGCGCGGATGCGTGATTCGAAAATCAAGACTCGGCTCGCGATTCTGATGCTTGCGAGCGTCGCAGGCATACATATGGTCGCCGCGGCAACGGCCGCGGCCGGGCCATCGCCCGCGCCTGCAGCATCGTCACCGCCCGCGCCCGCAGGAAAACCGCGCGCCCGCGATCTGGGAGTGCCCTTCGACGGCACTCCCGGGCCGCTCAACGCCATCACCGACGTGGCCGGCGTCACGGTCGGTCACACCACGCTGATCTCGGGGTCCGGCAAATTGAAGGTGGGTCAGGGTCCGGTGCGCACCGGCGTGACGGCGGTGCTGCCTCGCGGAGCGGACTCCTTGAACAATCCGGTCTTCGCCGGATGGTTCGCGCAGAACGGCAACGGCGAAATGACCGGAACGACCTGGGTCGAGGAGTCCGGATTTCTCGAAGGCCCTGTGATGATCACCAACACGCACAGCGTGGGAGTGGTGCGCGACGCCGTGATTCAATGGCGCGTGGCGCAGGGCGCCGCGGATGCCACGGGATTTTACTGGTCGCTGCCGGTGGTCGCGGAAACTTGGGATGGCTGGCTGAACGACATCAACGGATTTCATGTGAAGCCGGAACACGCCTTGCGCGCCCTCGACGCTGCGCGCTCGGGGCCGATCGAGGAGGGCAGCGTCGGCGGCGGCACCGGCATGATTTGCAACGGCTACAAGGGCGGCATCGGCACCTCGTCGCGCCGCCTTGAGAGCAAGGCCGGCGCTTACACGGTCGGCGTGCTGGTCCAGTGCAATTACGGCACCCGCGACAACTTGCGCATCGCCGGCATCCCGGTGGGACGCGAGATTCCGGCGCCCGAACCCTATGTCTTCATCCCATCGGACATCGCCGAGCGCGGCTCCATCATCGTGGTGGTCGCCACCGACGCGCCGCTGCTCGCGCATCAGCTGAAGCGTCTCGCACATCGAGTGACGCTCGGCCTCGGCCGCAACGGCAGCATTTCGGGCAATGAGTCGGGCGATATCTTCATCGCTTTTTCCACCGCCAACTCAGGCGCCGCCGCCGCCGCCGAGCACGTGGTCGATCTCAAAATGCTGCCCAACGATTCGCTGGATCCGGTGTTTCGCGCAACCGTGGAGGCGACCGAAGAGGCCATCGTCAACGCCATGGTCGCCGCGCAGGACATGACCGGCGCCGACGACCATCGGGTCATCGCCCTGCCGCACGCCGCCTTGCGCGCAGTACTCAAGAAGTACGGCCGGCTGAACCCGTGACCTTCACTCCTCGCACCGTGAGGCGCACCGGATGTGGCGCGGTGGCCGTCGCGGCGTGGCTGCTCTCGATACCGGCCGGCATGCTGCTCGCGCCACCGGCGGGAGCAGTCGCCTTCCCCAAACCGCCCGCCCCTGTGCACGAATCTCTCGCGCAGATCGAGGCCGACTACGCGGACTGGCTGGATGCGGTCAGCGCCGTGAGTACCATCGACTCCGGGCTGACGTCGCGCGTGGCCGGCCGCAAGCGCGAGGCTTGGGCCGTGCGGTTGCGAGCCTTGACGGCGAGTTTGGAACACGCACTCGCCCAGCCCGATCCCGCGGCCCCGGACCCTAAGGACGCGCAGGTGCTCGAGGCCATCCGCAAAGGCTTCGCGGACAACGCACCGGAGGCGCCTGCGGCCGACGACCCGCAATCGCGCATCGACTGCGCGGACGGCGCGCGGCGCGACGCCGACGTGACCGCGCTGCAGATCGCCCTGTATGCATGCTTCGAACAAATCGGCAGCCGCATCGACTTCGAGGGGCGCCCCATCGTGCGCACCACGGCCCTGCAAACGCTGCAGCAGCTTCCGGGCAGCGAGCGGCGCAAGCGCCTGTTCCTGGCTCTGTCTCCTCTATGGATAGCCGTCAACGGTGCGGATACTGCGGACAGTCCCTACCGGCGAATGATGGTATTGAACGGCGCCGCCTCGCGAGCGAGCGGCCGCTCCCCCATCGGCGATGCCGCCGCGACTCTGGGTATAACGCCGGCACAAGTCGAGCAATGGCTGGTGCTGGTACTCGAGAAGTGGCAGGCGCGGTCCAAGGGACCCGCACTCGAACCATGGGACTATTGGTACGCCTCGGCGGGGGCGAGCCGCGCACTCTCGCCCGCCATTGCCCGCGACGCCGTACTGCCGATCGCGAAGCGCTTCTATCGCGATCTGGGTGCCGACTTGGACAGGCTGGGCGTGCAGCATGACCTCGACATCCGGCCAGGCAAGGCGCCGCTTGCGTACACGGATCAAATCAGCATCGGGCGGCAGGTGGGCGCCAGCTGGCATCCCATGCGGGCGCGCGTATCGGCCAACTACGAACAAGGGGGACTGTTTGTTCTGAATGAACTCATCCATGAGGATGGGCACGCGGTGCACTATGCGGCACTACGCACCCGGCCGGCATTTTTCTCGCTTGGGGACGACCTGTTCTTCGAGGCCTTCGCCGACGTGCCTGCCTGGAGCAGCTCCGAGCCCGCGTGGCAGCAGAAGTACTTGGGCCGCCACGCCGACGAGGGACCCGCGCTGCGCGAGCTGTTCTCGAACGTCATGCTGGATGTGGCCTGGGGACTGTTCGAGCTGCGCATGCTGCAGGACCCGACGCGGGATCCCAACCTCGTGTGGACCGACATCACCTCGCGCTACCTCAACATCGTCCCGCATCCGGAGCTGTCCTGGTGGGCACTGCGGGTCCAGTTGGTGCGCTGGCCGGGCTACATGATCAACTACGGCTTGGGCGCGGTCCTGACGGCCGACATTCGGCAACGCATCCGTGACGGCATCGGCCCTTTCGATGAGGGCAATCCGCAGTGGTATTCCTGGACCTCCGCGCAACTGCTGCAATTCGGTTCGTCAGTCGAGACCGCGCAATTGCTGCGCCGATTCCTGGGCAGGCCGGTCTCGCCGGAGGCCATCCTCACTCAGCTGCGGCGTGTCGGGTCTATGGAGGGGCGCTGAGCGGGAAATGCCGATGCCAAGCCTCCGGCCGCCTTTCACTTGTCAGGGAATCACCTCATGATTTATCATGTACAAGTCACTTGTACATGTTCAGGGATTTATCATGCCGCCGGTTTTTCTGAGCATCTCCAGCGCGCGTCAGAAGTTCTTTGCACTTTTCGAGACCGTTACGGGTCATCGAAGCCGTAAGGTCGTCATCACAAGCCGCGGCAGCGCGAACCGTGCCGTATTGATCGGAGAGGCCTATTTCAACGACTTGGAGTCGGCCGCAAAGCGGCTGCAGGAGATCGAGTCCGGCAACGCCGCGCCGGCGTCCGCGTTCAAACTGGTCGGCAGTGGGAGGATCGCGGCAGGCGGCGGCGATCCGGTGACCGATCTTCGTGCCCAAGAGCATGCGCTGACAGACAAGAAACTGGCGTCTCTGGGGAAATAGTCAGGTGGATTCGGACAATGCTCCGCTCGCCGTAACGGATACACATGCGCTTATATGGGCGATGGACGCCCGAGCGAAGCGCCTGGGCAAGCATGCGCGGCGCATGTTCGAGAAGGCCGACCAGGGCAAATGCTCTATCTACATTCCGACAATAGCGCTCGCGGAGCTGGGGGAAACCTGTCACCGAGGTCGGGTAACGCTCGCTCTACCTTTCGAGGAATGGGTGCGCACCGCCTTCGCGAGCGGTAAGTATCACGACGCGGCGCTCACGGCCGAGATCGTCTGCATCGCCCAAGGACTTTACGGGATCGTCGAGCGCGGGGACCGACTAATTGCCGCGACGGCTGTTGCGCTGGACTTGCCACTTATCACCCGCGACCCGAACATTGCCGAAGCGGCCGGGGTTGAATGCATCTGGGCGTAGTACAGAGCGCCCCTTCAATGGATACCGTCGCTCGCGATCACCTCGGTGAGGCTCCGGTCGAGCAGCGCGATCGCCTCATCCACATCGCCCTCGTCGATCACCAGCGGCGGCATGAAACGCACCGTGCTCTGACCGCACGACAGTAGTATGAGACCGTTGTGATACGCGCGCGTGATCAATGCGTCGCAAAGCTTCTTGGCCGGCTCCTTGCCCGCCCGGTCCTTCACCAATTCGACGCCGATCATCAGTCCCTTGCCGCGCACCTCGCCGACCACGGGAAATTTCTCCGCGAATTGGCGTAAGCGGCGCATGAAGTATTCACCGACCTTGGCCGCGTTGGCGCAATACTCGCGCTCGACGAGATCGATGGTCGCGAGGGCGGCGGCGCAGCACAGCGGATTCCCACCGAAGGTGTTGCCGTGGGCCCCGCGGGTCCACTTCTGCATGATGCTGCGTTTCGCGACCACCATTCCGATCGGCAGTCCCGAACCCAATCCCTTCGCCAGCGTCATGATGTCGGGTACGACGTCCCAATGCTGCGCGGCGAACATCTTGCCGGTGCGGCCGATTCCCGACTGGACCTCATCGAATATCAGCAAAATTCCATGCCGATCGCAGAGCTCCCGCAGCCCCTGCAAGAATCCATCGGGCGGCACCAGGTAGCCGCCCTCGCCCTGAATGGGCTCGATGAGAATCGCCGCCACTTCGCTCGCCGGCACGTTGTGCACGAACAGAACCTCCTCGATATACCTGAGCACCGCACGGCCCTGATCCGCACCCGCGAACAGCGGCCGGTATGGGTTGGGATACGGCACGTGAGTGACACCCGGCATGCTGGGAAAGAAGCCTCTTTGCTGGGTGTACTTGCTGGATGTGAACGACAGCGAACCCATGGTTCGGCCGTGAAAGCCGCCGAGGAATCCGATGAAGCGGCCGCGTCCCGTCGTATAGCGCGCGAGCTTCAAAGCGGCCTCCACGCTCTCCGTGCCCGACTGCGCAAAGAAGCTCATCACGGGCTCTTTCATGGGCGACAGTCCATTCATGCGCTCCGCCAGCCTGACTTGACCCTCGTGCCAGTAGTCCGATGAGATGTGCAGAAACTTGTCCGCGGCGTCCTTGATGGCTTGAACCACCGCCGGATGACTGTGCCCAGTGCTGCACACGGCGATGCCCGCGGCAAAATCCAGGAACCGGTTGCCGTCAACGTCCCAAATTTCCGCGCCCTTGCCATGCGACATCACGAAGGGATAGTCCCGCGGATAGGACGGCGAGACGACCAGCGCATCGCGCGCGAGCAGTTCCCGGGCCTTGGGACCCGGCAAATCGGTTTTGATATTCGGCTTTTTCACGACCAGTCAAGCTCCCCCAGTAACGCGTTCATGGTATCGAGCGCTCGTTCAAGTTCATTCTCGCCGATAACGAGGGGCGGCGCGAGAATAATCAAATTGCCGCGCACCGCAAAGGATATTCCACGCTCGCGGCCCAGGGCCACGAATCGGGCCAGCGACGGATGCACCGCCGGCCAAGGCGCCAACGGCGTGCGTGAGCCGCGGTCTTTCACCAACTCGACGATGGCGAACAGCCCATTGGTGCCGCGCACATCGCCGATCACCGCGTGCCGATCTTGCATTGCACGCAGGCGTTGCAGCATGCGCGCTCCCAATGCCCGCGACCGCTCGATCAGCCCTTCGTCTTGATAAGCCGCGATCGCCGCCACGCCGGCTGCGCAGGCGAGCGGATGCCCGCAGTAAGTCAATCCGGTATTGAGCATGCTGTGTTCGAGCTTTGCCGCCACGTGCGGCGCCAAAATCACCGCGCCCAAGGGAATGTGCGCGCCCGTCAGCCCCTTGGCGAGAGTCATGAGATCCGGCCTGCCCGCCTCGCCGTGCGCCTGCCACGCGAACCATTCGCCGCACCGTCCGAAGCCGCTCATGACTTCATCCGCGATCAAGTACACGCCGCGACGGCGTGTTTCCTCGCGCAAGGTCGGCCAAAAATTATCGGGAGCGACGATGCCATTGGTGCCGGCGTTCGGTTCCATGAGTACCGCCGCGACGTTGCCCGCGCCCGCCTCCCCGATCACGGCGCCGATATGAGCCACATTGCGCTCCGCGCATTCGGCGCCGCTCGCGCTGCCGTAGGGACAGCGATACGCATAGGGTGCGGGCACGCGCAGCACGCCGAATGCCGCATCGTTCTCGCCGCGGGTGCGGCTGTCCCCGGACCAGGCCATGGTCGCGTAGCTCGCGCCATGATACGAGCGGTCCCGTGCGACGATTTTTCCATTCGGCCGCCCGCCCGCCTGGCGCGCGAATTTCACCGCATGCTCGTTCGCGTCGGCACCGCCCAGGGTGAAGAACACCCTGCCTCCCTCGAATCCGGAGATCTCCAGGAGCCGCTCGGCCAGTGCCGCGCGCGACGGTGCGCCCCAGCTCGAATTCACGAAACACAGTGTTTTCGCCTGCTCCTGGATGGCGCGAATCAGGCGCGGGTGCTGGTGACCCAAGTTCATGCACTCCGCCAAGCTGCTCATGTCCAGGTAGCTACGGCCGGAGTCATCCCAGAAACTCGCGCCCTCGCCGCCCACCACGGTCGGCGCATTCCAATCGGCTTGAACGCACCAGCTATGCAATACACTCGAGCTTTCCGCAATCAAAGATTTCTCCGCATTTTTTGATTCGTATCGTCAAACCGATTACGATCTGCCGGATGCGATCTGTCAACGCCTCCCACACCAAAAACAATCGTTGATGATCGACGCCCCGCGCCCCCACAGAAAATCCCCGTAGATATGTGGCGATCCTTCATTGCGGTGGCGGTGGGAGGCATGCTGGGATGCCTGCTGCGGTGGTGCCTCGCCGTGTTTCTGAACCGCTATTTCCCGGCAATCCCGCCCGGCACTTTGGCGGCGAATCTCATCGGTTGCTACATCATCGGGATGGCGATCGCCTTCTTCACCACTTACCCGACGTTTGCGCCGGAATGGCGCTTGTTCGTGACGACGGGGTTTTGCGGCGGGCTGACCACATTCTCGACGTTTTCCGCGGAGATCGTCATCCTGCTGCAGTCGGGCCGCAGCATGTGGGCCCTGGGCGCCATCGCCGCACACTTGCTGGGCTCGCTGCTGATGACCTTCGCCGGAATCGCCAGCGTCGTCTGGCTCAGAGGTTTATCCGGTCCGGCGTAGTCCCCGCATTTGGCGCGCCAGCCGCGCCCTCGACACCAAGCCGCGCACGGTGGGCGAGGCGTTCTTCTTGCCGCGCTCGATCACCAATAAATGCGTCATCTCCGCTTCTTCCAGCACGTGCAGCAAGTCGCCGGCGCGCGCCGATAGAATGCTGTCCCAGTCGACAGCCAACAAATTGTCCCAGGGCGTCATGATGTGGCCGACCCGAATGTCCTGGTGCCGGCTGTAGTTGGAGGTCTGCAAGAACTGCAGCGGCCTTTCGCCTTGGATGTCGTACGAGGTGATCAGTCCGACGATGCGTTGGTCGCGCACCACCAGCAGCGCCCGCACGCCGACGCGAATCATGTCCTCCAGGGCCGCATCGATCTGCCTCTCCTCGTCCACCGTGACGGGATGTTCGCGGGTGAAATCGGTGATGGCATGGATCGCGGGATCGCCGGGATCGAGAAACTGTCCGTCTGAGACCGAGCGGCGCGGCAACACGCCCTCGCTGAAATTCCCTGCGGGCACCAACCATGCGCTTTTCATAGAGCACCAGACCTCGCGGCCTTGCGGGGCTAATAGCTTCAGCCAAGATTCGGCCGGAGTCCATATGGGTTCATTTTTCGCCGGGCGCATGTTATATTGATTAGTACTCTAATCATTAGAGGCCTTTTTAAATGAGCGATTTGGAAGAGCGTTTCAGTGGCGCACTGCATAACACCTCGCGTGCGTGGCGGCAGGCCCTGGACAGGCGGCTCAAATTCCTGGGGGTCAGCCAGGCGAGTTGGATGACCATTGCGGTCGCCGCCAAGGCCAAAGGGCCCCTGTCTCAGTCAGAACTCGCCCAGCGGCTCGACGTCGAGGGCGCGACCATGGTGGCCATGGTGGATCGGCTGGTGAAGGCGGGATTGGTCGTGCGTGAGCCCTCGTTGACCGACCGGCGAGTCAAGCGCGTCGTGCTCACCGCCGCCGGCGATCTGTTGTACGACCGGGTGCGCACCGAAGCGGCGGCCTTCCGTAAGGAACTGCTGGACGGCATCGACCCGAAGAAGCTGCTCGTGGCCACCGAACTTCTCGAAAACTTGCAAGGCATCATCGACGCCCCGTAATGAACCGGCCGCTCAATCGCCCCATGATCACGTTGTCCATCATGTTGGCAACGATCCTGCAGACGCTCGACAGCACCATCGCAAACGTCGCCCTGCCGCACATGCAGGGTTCGCTGTCGGCGTCGCAGGACCAGATCGCCTGGGTGTTGACCGCCTACATCGTGGCCGCCGCGATCGCCACCCCGCTTACCGGTTGGCTGGTCGACCGCTTCGGACAGAAGAGCATTCTGCTGGCGTCCATCGGCGGCTTCACCCTGGCGTCAATGCTGTGCGGCATGGCGAATTCCTTGGCCCAGATCGTCGCCGCTCGGCTGTTGCAGGGCGTCTTCGGCGCGGCCTTGGTTCCCATGGCCCAGATGGTCCTGATGGACATCAACCCGCGCGAGAAGCAGGGCTCCGCCATGGCGGTCTGGGGCATGGGGGTCATGGTGGGGCCGATACTCGGGCCCACCTTGGGCGGCTGGCTCACCGACAGTTACAACTGGCGATGGGTGTTCTTCATCAACGTCCCCATCGGCGCGCTCGCGCTCTATGGAACCTGGACCTACCTGCGTCCGGTGCCCGCTGCGCGCAGGCAGCAATTCGATGTGTTCGGCTTCGCCACCTTGAGTCTCGCCATCGGCGCGCTGCAATTGCTGCTCGACCGCGGCCAGCAAAACGACTGGTTCTCCTCCACGGAGACCTGGGCCGAGGCGGTCGTTCTGGTCGTGATGGCCACCTACTTCGTCGCGCACACCCTGCTGACGCCGGCGCAAAAATCCTTCGTCGATTTCCGCCTGTTCAAGAACCAGAATTACGTCACCGGCGTGCTGTTCATATTCATCGTCGGTCTCGTGCTATATGCGACGCGCGCGCTGATCCCGACGATGCTGGAGACACTGCTCGACTATCCGGTGCTGACCACGGGACTGGTGACGGCCCCGTCAGGCATAGGCACCATGGTGTCCATGCTCATTGCAGGCCGCCTGATCGGCAAGGTCGACTTCCGCATGATGCTCTTCGTCGGCTTCGCGCTGACGGCTCTATCGCTGTGGCAGATGGCCCATTACTCGCTGGAGCTATCGCAGGGCGACATCCTTTGGCCCGGCGTCATTCAAGGGATCGGCTTAGGTCTCGTGTTCGTGCCGTTGAGCGCGGCGACATTCGCCACGCTGGATCCGCACATGCGCGGCCAGGGCACGGCCCTCTTCAGCCTGGTGCGCAACATCGGCAGCAGCATCGGCATTTCGCTGGTGCAGACCATGCTCGTGCGCAACACGGTCATCGCCCATGCCGCGATGACCGAGCGCCTCACCTATGCAAATCCGGCTTGGGCCAATCCCGCCATCGCCCAAGCCTACGACACGAGCTCCGTCGGCGGTGCCGCGTTTCTGGATAGCATGGTCACGCAGCAGGCGGCCATGCTCTCCTACATCGACGATTTCTGGCTGATGCTGTTCCTGACCTTGACCGTCATTCCGCTGCTTCTGCTCATTCGGCCGCCCGGCGCGGCGAAGGCCTCGGAGTTGGAAACGCACGCCGCAATGGACTGACCGAGGGCGGTGGGCGGAAGGCATGCGCTTCTGCCGCTAATGCGGCGCGGCGAAGTCCTGGGTCCAGTACAAGCCGACCTCCGGGTTGGCGCTCGCGGCGTAGGCAATTCCGATCTGGGTGAAGCGCCCATCCATGATGTTCTCGCAATGCGCCGGGCTCGCCAGCCATCCGTCGGTAACCTCGGTCGGCGACATCGCGCCGGCCGCAATATTCTCTCCGACGATGCGATGCACCCCGTAGCCCGCGCGCTCCACGCGCTGCGCCGGGGTGCTGCCATCATGTCCCCGGTGATCGAATGCGCTGTACCTGGCCATCTCCTCCGAATGAGCGAGAGCCGCACGGGTCAGGCTCGCCTCGAGCGTCAGGGGGGCGGCGGGCGCGAAGTACTTGGCGCCGCAACGCCTCCCGGCCGCGCGCGCCGCGTTCACCAGCTCCAGAATGCGCCGGCTGACCGCGACCGCATCTGCGGCCGTCGGCATGGACACCGGCGCGGCCAGTATCACCCACACATCGCGGCCGCGGCGCTCCGCGCCGATTTCCCGCAGGGCGGGATCGATCAAAGTACGGCAGTAGTTGGCGGTGAGCATGCGGGCGATTTGCGCGTCGCTTGCCGCCCCCGAGAAATGTAAGGCCGCGGACTCGGAGGCCACATATCCCACCGCGGTCAATGCATCGTGGAGTGCAGCACCGTAACTTAAGCGCCCCGCGGCTTTCTGCAGTTTTGGATTGTTCTGCAAGGATGCCCGGGGTGCGGAGGTTGCGCAGCTGTGCAACCGGGCCCAATTCACGGTGGCGAGCACATCCGCCCCGGCCGCGCGAGGCAGCGCCAGTGCCAGCCCCAAGCCCGCGATGAGTGGCAGCAGTGCTCTCAAACGACGGGTTCGGGCTCGCTCGGCGCGGGCTGCTCCGCCAGCAGTTTGCTCGCCTTGGGAGCGATCCATCGCTCGATGTCGTCGAAGACGGTGAACACGGCCGGCACGATCACCAGCGTCAGCGCGGTGGAGGTGATCAGCCCGCCGATGACGGCGATTGCCATCGGTCCGCGGAAATCGCTGTCGCCGCCCCAACCGACGGCCACCGGCGTCATGCCCGCCACCATGGCCACCGTGGTCATGACAATGGGCCGCGCCCGCTTGTGTCCCGACTCCATTATTGCTGCGAGGCGGGTCTTCCCCGCGCGCATTTCCTCGATGGCGAAATCCACCAGCAGGATGGAATTCTTACCGACGATGCCCATCAGCATCAAAATGCCGATGATGACGGGCAGCGACAGCGGCAGCCCGGTGAGCAGCAACGCCAGGATCACGCCTCCCAAGGACAGCGGCATCGCGGTGAGAATGGTGATGGGCTGCAGGACACGCACGAACAGCAGCACCAGCACCGCGAACACCATGAGGATGCCGGCGCCCACCGCCAGCAGGAAATTCTGGTACAGCTCGGTCATGAACTCGATGTTGCCGGTCTCGACCAAATGCACGCCCTCGGGCAGATGCTTCATGGTCGGCAACGCTTTGATTTGCTTCATGGCGGTGCCTTGCTCGACGCCGGGACTCATGTCGGCTTCCAGAAACACGCGCCGGCTCTGATTGTAGCGGCGCACCGCCGATGGACCCTGTCCGAAACTCAAGTCCGCGACGGATTTGAGCGGCACGCTCGCGCCCGAGGCCGTCGGCACCGGTAGATTCTCCAGCGTCGTGAGGTCCCGCCGCGCGCTCTCGATCAGACTGACGCGGATGGGAATCTGCCGGTCGGTGAGCGAAAACTTGGCCCCGTTCTGCGGCAAGTCGCCGAGCGTCGCGATGCGAATCGTCTGGCTGATGCTCTGCACGCTCACCCCCAGCTGCGCGGCGATGTCGAAGCGCGGGTGGACTACGATTTCCGGCCGCGGCAAGTCGCCCTTGATCCGCGCATCGCGCAGTTCCGGCAATGCACGCATTTCCGCCAGAATCTTGCGTCCGGTGCGCTCCACCAGCGGCGGGTCGTCGCCGGTCAAGTACAGTTGAATGTCGCGGCCGCCGCCGTTGTCCGAAAAGCTCAATTGGCCGTCCGGCACTTGAGCCAGCAGCGGGGTCATCTTCTGCTGCCACTGCTTCTGACTCATGCTGCGCTCGGAGCGGGGCACCAGTTTGATATTCATGCTGGCGTTGCGAATTTCGCCCTGGTCGTCCCCGATGAACTCGATGATGTCCGTCACCTCGGGCGATTTTCGCAGAATGTCCGCGGCCGCCGCCGAGACTCGCGAGGTATCATCGAGCGTGCCGCCCGGCGGCAGTTCTATGATCAGCTGCGCGTTGGAGAAGTCCTCGGGAGGGACGAACGAGGTCGGAATGATGGTCAGACACGCCACCGACAGGAAGAAGAAAACGGCGCCGGCCGCGATGGTCTTCCAGCGGTTCGCGACGCACCAGCGCAACAGCGCCAGGTACCACGTCATGACCGGCCCGTCGTTTTCGTGCACGACCACGGAGTCGCTGCTCAGGGCGTAAGCCGCCAACACCGGGGTGATGAGCCGCGCCACCATGAGCGAAATGAAAACGGCCGACGCAATGGTCAGGCCGAACTGTTTGAAGTACTGGCCGCTGATGCCGCCCATGAAGCTCACGGGGAGAAACACTGCGATGATGGTGAAGGATGTCGCCACCACCGCCAGGCCGATTTCGTCCGCCGCATCGATGGCCGCCTGAAAGCAGCTCTTGCCCATGCGCATGTGGCGAACGATGTTTTCGATTTCGACGATGGCATCGTCCACGAGCACGCCTGCCACCAGGGACAACCCCAGCAGCGTGATCTGATTGAGCGTGAAGCCCATCCACTGCATGAAGACGAACGTGGGTATCGCCGAGAGCGGGATCGCGAGCGCTGAAATCATGGTGGCACGGGCATTGCGCAGGAAGAACCATACGACCACGACGGCGAGGATGGAGCCCTCGACGAGTGCGCTCATCGCCGAATGATAAGTCCGCACAGTATGGTCCACGCTGGTGAAGATGCTCGCCATCTTCACCGCAGGATTCTCGGCCTTGAGCTTGTCGAGTTCGGCGTCCACCGCATTGGCCACACTGACATCGGAGGCGCCCTTGGCTTTGAACACCCCAAAGGTGGTGGCGGAGCGGCCATTCAGCCTCGCGATGGAGCGCACCTCGGCGACGCCGTCGTGCACCTCGGCGATCTCGCGCAGGCGCACGAACTTCCCGCCGGGAATGATGATCTGGGTGTCTCCGAGAGTCTGCGCGGATTTCGCCCCGCCCAGCACGCGGATCGCCTGCTCGCCGCCGCCCACCTGCGCGCGCCCGCCGGCGGCATCCATGTTGAGCGCCCTCAGTTGTTCGTTGACCTCGACCGCGGTGAGGCCAAGCGCCTGCATCCGCGACGGATCGAGTTCGACGCGGATCTCGCGGTCTACGCCGCCGCTGCGCGACACCTGCGCGACGCCGGGCAGAGCGAGCAGCCGCTTGGTCACCGTATTGTCGATGAACCAGCTGAGTTGTTCCTGAGTCAGGTCGGTGGTCGTCACCGCGTAATAGGAGAACGCGCCCCCGTCGACGTTCACCCGCGTCACCTGCGGCTCGAATATGCCCTGCGGCAGGTCGTTGCGGACCTTGGCCACCGCGTCGCGGACATCCGTCACGGCCCGATCGACGGGCGTGCCGATCTCGAACAACACGAAGATATTGACCTGGCCTTCGACGATGAAGGTGGTCATGTTGCGCACATTGCCGATGTTCGAGATCGAGCCCTCCACCTTTTGTGCGATTTGAGTTTCCATCTCCGTGGGCGCGGCGCCGGGTTGCGAGACGGTGACGTTGACCGCGGGGAAGGACACATCGGGATCGAGATTGATCGGCAGTCGAATGAACGCGACCACGCCCAGGAAGAACAGTACGACGAAGAGAACGATCGGGATGATCGGATGGCGGATCGCCCAAGCGGAGATATTTCTCATGACCGGCTCGACTCCTTCAAGACCGGGTTGACCAGTTCGCCCTCCTGCAGGAATGCGCCGGCGGTGGCGACAACCTGTTCCTTGCCGGTGATCCCCTCGGCGATGGTGACGCCGTTTTGAACCATTCCGGATACGCGCACCGCGCGCCGCTCGATCTTGTGCTGTGCGTTCACGATCAGCACGTAGCTGCCCTTGTCGTCGGTCAGCACGGCCGTTTGCGGCAGAACGGCCCGATCGGCATTGCTCACAGTGACCTCAGCGCGTGCGAATGCGCCCGGCCGCAGATTCGGATCCGGCGTCAGGCTCACCCGGGCCATCCCGAGGCGCGTTTGCGGATCGATGACGGCGCCCAAGAGGCGCACATGGCCGGGATAGACCCGCGTGGTGCCGGTCAACCACACATTGACGGCCTGACCGACCTTGAGCAGCGGCAGATCCTGCTCGGCCACCTGTCCGCGAAGCTCCACCTCGCCCCCTTCGGACAGACGAAACAGCGCCTCGCCGCCCGGGGTCGCCGTCTGCCCCACTTCGACGTTGCGGGTGAGGATGATTCCGTCCGCGGGCGCGCGTACCGAGGCGCGCGCCAGGCGCGCCTGCGACTCCGCCAGCTGCGCGGCCGCGACTTTGACCTTCGCGCCGGCCGTGACCGCGGCGGACTTGCGCCGCTGCGTCTCTTCGGCGGACAACGCTCCCGAAGCGCCGACGGCTTGCGCGCGGCGATATTCCGCTTCCGCGAGTTCGGCCTCGGCGCGCGCCTGCTCGAGCGCCGCCTCGAGATTGGCGACCTGCGGTTCCAGCACCGATACGTTCAGTCGTGCGAGCACCTGGCCGCGCTTCACATGATCGCCGGCTTCGACGTAAATCGCCGCGATGCGTCCGGCGTCCCCTTCGACGCCGATCGGCATGTCGTACCGCGCCGCGATGGTGCCGGTGATGCTCACGGTCGTCGGCATGGTGCTGATGCCGACCTCGGTCACCGAGACCGTTGGAATGGAATCCTTGTTGGGAACGTGCTTCACGGTCAATGCCAGCGTCAGGCGCCATGCCAGCACGGCAACGAAGATCGCGATCGCCCCTATGAGGGCCGCACGAAACCAGAATACGCGCCGATCGGCGTAGGAGCTGCTCACCTTCAAGTACTCATCGGAAACTACGCTCATTGCAACACGTCCCAGGGATAACTTCCTCTGTCCAGGATGAACCCGGCCAAGCGGTCCATCTCCTCGTCTTCATTGCGGGTGATTCGCCGCACATTGCCCGCCATCCGCCGCTTCGCCTGTTGAGCGAAGATGCGCGCTATCGCAATGGCCTGCGCGCCCTCATCGCCGGACGCCTCGAGCAGGCTCGCGGCCCGCGACAGCACGCATAGGCCGACGAACAGGTCGATGCCGATGTCGGCGATGCGTTTCAGGTCGTGCTGGCGATCGGCCACCGACTTGCCGTACTTGCGCAGCAGGTACTCGGACGCCTTGGCGAGTTCCACAGTATATCGCTCATAGACGTCGGCCGCCTCTCGGAGCGCGCCCTGCAGCGGCCACACTATCTTGTCGCGGCCCATCCCGGTCGCCTGGGTCAGGCGCTTTTCCGCATATTCGGTCAACACGCCGAAACCCTTGATGAAATTATTGAAAATGTCATCCACCGCGGCCTTCAATTCGCCGAGCGATCTGCCGAGGTCCTTGAGGCCGGACAGAGCGATATACAGTCTGAGCACCTCATTGGTTCCCTCGAATATGGTCAAAATGCGGCAATCGCGCGTGATCTGTTCGTAGGGATAGTCGCGCATGAAACCGCTGCCGGCCGCGATCTGCAGCGCTTCGTAAGCGCTGCGCTGCAAGGCCTCGCTCGCAAAGATCTTGCTCATCGCCGCCTCGACCGAATAGTCTTCGACTCCGGAGTCGATGTAGTGGGCGACCATCCACACGGCACTTTCCGCGGCGAAGCAATCGATGGTCATTTGCGAGATCTTTTCGCGCACCAGGCCGAATTGGGAGATCGGGGACCCGAACTGCTTGCGCGTCTGCGCCTGTTGCGTCGCAAGAGCGATGAGGGTCTTCATGCCCCCGACGGCCCCGCCGCCCAAGCCCGTGCGTCCATTGTTCAATATCGCCATGGCGACCTTGAATCCCTTGCCCTCCGCGTCGAGCACGTTCTCCGCCGGTACCCGCACCTCGCTGAAGTTCACCGTGGTCGTGGAGGAGGCGCGGATTCCCATCTTGTCCTCGTGCGGCCCATGGCTTACGCCGGGCCATGCCGCCTCGACCAGGAAGGCGGTGATCTTGCCCGCGCTCGAGGAGGTCCGCGCAAACACGGTGTAGAGGTCGGCGATGCCGCCGTTGGTAATCCAGATCTTCTCCCCGGACAGAGTCCAACTGCCGTCGACGTTCTTGGCAGCCTGAGTGCGAATCGACGCCGCGTCCGAGCCGGCACCGGACTCGGTCAGGCAGAACGCGGCAATCATCTCGCCGCTCGCGAGTTTCGGCAGGTAGCGTGCCCTCTGGTCGGCCGTGCCGAAGAGCAGGATTCCCTTCATGCCGATGGAGCTGTGCGCGCCGATGGTGAGCGAGACCGAGCTGTCGTGCCTGCTGCTCTGGCTGAGCACACGCGCGTAACCGGCGTTCGACAGGCCGATTCCGCCGTGCTCCTCCGGAATGATGAGGCCGAACAACCCCAGATCCCTCAAGCCCTGAATGAACTCCGCGGGCTGTTCCGCCGCGAGATCCCAGCGCTTGAAATCCCGATGCTTCGGGCTTAAGAATTGGTCGATGGCGTCGACCATCATTCCCAGCACTTCGCGGTCCTTGTCGCGCAGTCTCGGGTACGGGAAGAGCTGCTCTTCGAGGATCTTCCCCGTCATCAGATTTTTGGCGACGCTCATGGTATCTACTGGGCGACGCGATCGATCACGAGATCGCGCGCGCCGTCGCGGCCCACCTCATAGCTAAGCTCGCCGTACAGATCGCCGGCCGAGGGAACGGGCTGGCCGCTGAAGGACACCCGCGCCGTGATGGATACACGCTGTCCGCTCTTGAGCACGCGGCCCGGCAACATGGAATCGGCCGGCGACAACTGAACCTGGCTGCCGATGGCCGTACTCGTCAAGCGCTTGGCGGCCAGCGGTGGTCCGGCGGTTCCGGGCTCTCGCGCAAAGACGAACAAGGGGGCCTCCGATACCAGTCGCGACTTCAGGGCAGGTGCAAGGCTGATCTTGACAGTGACCACCGCCCCGCCTAAGCCCCCCGCCGACGTGCTCGTCCCTGCGGGCGACGGACTCGTCCCCGCCGCAGCCACATCCACGGCACCGCCCGCGGCACTGCCGCCCCCACCCGAGGCGACTGCACCTGCCGGCAGCGGGCCGAGATCGGCGATTCGAGCATCGAGCATCTGCTCGATCTGCGCCGGTGGATGCATGTCCTTGAGTGCCTGCCAGCGAGTCCGGGCGAGCGCGCGGTCGCCGCGGGTCGCCGCAGCAAAGCCACCGTAGAGCAGCGCTTTGGGGTTGTCGGGCGCCAGCGCCAAAGCCTGCTCGAACAATAGCGAGGCGGGCGGTGTGATCTGGCCTCCCGCCTTGAGGCTCAGGGCCTCGCCCAGTCCCATGGCCGCATCCGCATTCTGGCTGTCCAGCCGGTGCGCATGCTCGTAGGCGAGAACCGCATCATCGATGCGATCCAACGCCAGGTAGGAGCGACCGAGCATCAACCAGCCCCGCAAATCGTCGGGCTGGTCCTGAAGATGCTTTTCGAGTTTCTGCACCATGGCGCCCACGTCCGGGCCGTTCGCGGGCGCGCCGGTGGTCGGCGGCGCGTGCCAGTTCCAGTTGGACCACAGCGGGTACAGGCCCGCGGCCGCGCCCATGACCGCGATCGCGGCGATCACACCGAGCGCCCGGCTTTGCCGGTCGCGCAGCAGCGGCAGGGCGACCGCCGCGGCGGCGATCGCAGCCATGACGGCGGCGATGATGAGAAATATATTCATGAGTTACTTCAGGATCCGATCGCGGGGCCATCATCCAGCGGCATGCGCGACCGCTGACGCACGACCCGAAAGACGATGACGCCGCCCAATAGCAGCATGAGGAAGGGAGCGCCCCAAATGAGCAGAGTTTTGGGTTCCAGGGGTGGTCGGAAACGCACGAATTCGCCGTAGCGATCCGTCATGAACGTGAATATCGCATCGTCGCTCTTGCCGGCGATGAGCATCTCGCGCACCTGCCTGCGTAGATCGCCGGCCAGCTCCACGTTCGAGTCTGCGATGGACTCATTCTGGCAAACGAGACAGCGCAGCTCTCCGGTGATTCGCTCGAAGCGCGACTGCAGAGCATGATCCTTCAACTGGCCGTTCTCATCCACCGGAGGAGCCGATGCGACGCCCTGACCGGCCGCGATGCCCTCCCCGGCCGCGACGGCCGTGAGCGCAAGCAGAAGTGCGCCGATTCCGGCGGCGATTCGCCCGGCGGACCGACTCATGCGCCGCCTCGGCGCGCCGCGGCGATTCGCGGCAGGAACTCGCGTTGCCACACTTCCGGCGTCATGGGCGAGATGAACTTGAAAATCACCCGCCCCTGCCCGTCCACCAAGAATGTCTCCGGAGCGCCGTACACACCCCAGTCGATCGCCGTGCGGCCGTCGGTATCGAATGCCACCGCCTGATAGGGATTGCCGAGCTGCTCCAGCCACTCTCTCGCCTTCTCGCGCTGATCCATGTAGTCGAGCCCGATGATGGGCACCACATGCGAACGCGAAATCGCGAGCAGCGCATCGTGCTCCGCCCGGCATTCGTAGCACCAGGTTCCCCAGACGTTCAGTAGGTAGACCTGGCCGCGCAATGCCGCGTTGCTGACGGGGCGCGCGGGATCGAGCACGTCGGTGAGCGTGAATGCGGGTGCCGGCTTGCCGATCAACGGCGACGGCAGGGCGTGAATGTCGCGGTTCGGGTTCAACCCGAACGCGAACAGCACGACCAGCGCTACGAACGCGACGAACGGCAACAGGAACTTCCACATCAGGCAATACCCGGCTTCGGTTCGCCGGCCGGCGGCGCGGCAACGGCATCCGTGGCGGCGGCCGGCACCTTGAACCGGTAGCGCCGGTCGGTCGCGGCGATGAAGCCGCCGAGGGCCATCACCAAGGCTCCGAGCCATATGTAGCGAACCAGCGGCTTGTACTGAATTCGCATGCTCCACGCGTCTTCACCCAGGGGATTGCCCATGGCGACGAACAGATCGCGGGCCCAGTTCACGGAGATGGCCGCCTGGCTGTTGTCGGTTTGCTGCACCCAGAAATGCCGCTTTTGCGGCTTCAATAGGGTCACCGGCTTGCCGCCGCGGGTGACTGCGACCGTGGCCTCCACGGCATCGTAATTTGGGCCACGCACGTTCTTCGCGCTCACGAACCGGAAATCGTACCCCGCGATGGAAAAGCTTCCGCCCGGCTTCAACGCCACGTCCTTCTCGATCTTGTAGCTCTCGACGCCGCTGGCGCCGATGGCGAACATCCCCACCCCCAAGTGAGCGATGCTCATTCCGAGCAGCGCGGCAGTCAATGTTTGCTTCTGGCGCAGGCGGCGCAGCGGCTCGAGCAGGGAGGAGAAGATGATCCAGATCCCGAAGCTGAATCCGATGAGCCCCACCCAGTGGAACTGGCCGAACACGAGGCCCTGGATCGCGACGGCAAGCGCCACCGCGACGCCGAGCAGCCACCACAGGGGTTCGGCGGCCGCGGTGAGCTTGCCGCGGCGCCAGGCCGAATGCATGCCTACACCTAGGAATGCCATGAGCGGCAGCACGGGCACGAGGAACATCAGGGCAAACACGGGCGGGCCGACCGAGATCTTGCCTATACCCAACAGTTCGTAGACCAGCGGCGACAACGTGCCCCACAGTACGAGTCCGGCAACGCTCACCAGAATCACGTTGTTCACCAGCAGAAAGAATTCCCTCGAGAACACCTCGAAACCGCCTGGCGCATACAGCTTCGGCGCGCGCCATGCGTACAGGGTCAGTGAACCGCCGATCGTGAGCACGAGGAAGGCCAGAATGTAGAGTCCGCGGGTCGGATCGGTTGCGAACGAGTGCACCGATACCAACACGCCGGAGCGCACCAGGAAGGTTCCCACCAGGCTCAAGGAGAAGGCGAATATCGCGAGCAGCAGCGTCCAGCTCTTGAAGATGCCGCGCTTCTCCGTGACGCTGAGCGAATGGATCAATGCGGTCCCCACCAGCCAGGGCATGAACGACGCATTCTCGACCGGGTCCCAGAACCACCAGCCTCCCCAGCCCAGTTCGTAGTACGCCCACCAGCTCCCAAGTGCGATGCCGATGGTCTGGAACAGCCAGGCAAAGATGGTCCAGGGCCGGGTCCACTTCGCCCAGGTTTGGTCCAGGCGCCCTTCCAACATCGCGGCAATGGCGAACGCGAACGCCACCGAGAACCCCACGTAGCCCGTGTAGAGCATGGGCGGATGAATGGCGAGCGCGAAATCCTGCAGCACCGGATTCAAGTCCGCGCCGTCCTGCGCAGCCGGAATCAGGCGCAGGAAGGGATTGGAGGTCCACAACGTGAACAGCATGAATCCGCCGCTGACCAGACCCATGACCCCGAGCACGCGGCTCGAGAAGCTCAAGGGCAGCTGGCGGCTGAAGGCGGCAACGGCCACGCTCCAGATCGACAGAATCAGTATCCACAGGAGCAACGAACCCTCGTGCGCGCCCCACAAGGCCGCCACCTTGTAGAAGAGCGGCAGCTGCGAGTTCGAGTTGCGCGCGACGTACAGGACGGAAAAGTCGTTGTTCACGAAGGAATACACGAGGCAGGCGAAGGCCAGGACGACGAACACGAATTGCCCGGTCACCGCCGGCCGCGCCACCGACATCCACACCGGCCTGCCGCGCCAGGCGCCGGCGAGGCCGAAGAACGCCTGCGACACGCTCAGCACGAAGGCCAGGATGAGCGAGAAGACTCCTAATTCCGGTGCCATTGCAGCTCCCAAGCCCTTACGTGGTGGGTCCGGCGCCGGTTGCGGTGCGCGCCGGTTTGTTTTTCAGAGAGGCAGCCACTTCGGGCGGCATGTATTTCTCATCGTGTTTGGCGAGTACCTCGTCGGCGACGAAGGCGCCGCTCGAATTCATCGTGCCGTGCGCGATGATACCCTGCCCTTCGCGGAACAAATCCGGCAGCACACCGGTGTATTCGACCGGAACCTCGTGCGCGAAGTCGGTGAGCACGAAACGCACCTCGAGATCGCCGGGCTTGCGGGCGACGCTCCCCTTCACGACCATGCCGCCGATGCGAAACCGCTTGGCGAGCGGCGCCTTGCCCGCCACGACCTGGCTGGGATCGTAATAGAACATAATGTTCTCGCGCGAGGCCATGACCGCGAGCGCGACTGAGGCGGCCACGCCGCCCAATATGCCGAGCACCACGAACAGGCGTTTGCGCCGAGGGGTCATGATTCATCCACCGTTGCCATTTCCGCCGCGCGCCGTGCCCTCAATTGGGCCGCGACACGAAATCGGCGCGCCGACCATAAATTCCACACCAGCACCACGCAGGAGAAGCCGAAGCAGGGCCACACATAGCGCGCGTAGCCGCCCATGGCCCAAAAACTGCCGCTCATCATGCTTTAACCGCCTCTCGTACCCAGGTTGACTGCCGCTCCCGATTGAGCACCTCGCCTTGCAGGCGAATACAGAGCACTGCGGCAAAGAACAGCATGAAACCAAGCCACATGGACAGCAGCGGCCATAGCATGCTGCCGGGCATGGAGGGTGCGCCTAGTTTAACAATCGTTGCCCCCTGGTGCAGCGAGTTCCACCACACCACCGAAAAGTGCACGATGGGCACGTTGACGACGCCCACGGTCGCCAGCAGCGCGGCAGCCCGGTCGCCGCGCGACGGATCCTCGAACGCCGAGCGCAGCGACATCACCCCTACGTAGAGAAACAACAGGATGAGTTCGGACGTCAGCCGGGGGTCCCAAGCCCAATAGGTTCCCCACATCGGCCGGCCCCACAAGGAACCTGTGACCAGCGCCAAAATGGTGAACGACGCACCGATGGGAGCCGCGGCCGCCGCAACGGCATGCCCTACCTTGATGCGCCAGATGAGCGCGACGGCACTGGCGGCCGCCATTACCGTATACACGGTCAAGGACAGGATGGCGCTCGGCACGTGCACATAAATCATGCGAAACGCCTCGCCCTGCTGGTAGTCGGGAGGCGCGATCGCAAGCCCGGCGATCAGCCCATAACCCAACGCCAGCGCCGCGCCACCCAGGAACCAAGGCACGAGCGTGGCGGCGACCCCATACACATAGGGCGGCGAGGCAAGTTTATAGAACCATGTCCACATGATTTCTCTCAGGTCACTCCAGCGTAATGCGCAATGCCGTTGTCGCGGCGAATGGCGCCAAGGTGCAAGTGAAGACGCACAGCGCCGCCAGAAAATACAAGGCGCCCGCTGCGTTCGTTCCCGAAATCGCCCGATCGGTCGCACCGGCGCCGAAAATTAGCAGCGGCATGGCGAGCGGCAGCACGATCAGGGACAAGAGCACATTGCCGCGCTTCAGCCCCACCGTGAGACCGGCGCCGATCGCGCCCAACCAGCTCAAGGTCAGGGTTCCCAGTCCCAAGCTCAGCATCATGGTCGGGAAGGCGCCGGTGGGAATGCCGAGTGCGGTTCCCACCACCGGCGACACCAGCACCAGCGCCGCACCGCTGACCAGCCAATGAGCAAAGGTTTTCGCAACCACGATGAGCGTCAGTCCCTGGCCGCACAGCGCCAGCTGCTCCAGAGTACCGTCGTCGGCATCACTCTTGAACAATCCGTCCAGCGACAGCAGAGACGATAGCAGCGCAGCGACCCAAAGCACACCCGGCGCCATGTCTCGCAGCAGCGACAACTGCAGGCTCAACCCCAAGGGAAACAAGGTTGTTACGATCAAAAAGAACACCAAAGGTTGCAACAACTGATCCGGGCGCCGAAAACTGAGACATAGCTCACGCCGGACCAGCAAATTGAAGGCCGAGAGAGCCCCGACGCTCATGCCGCAAGATCCATGCGACGCAAGTCCACAGCGATGGTCAGATCGTGGTGCGCGACCACCAGCGCTGCTCCCCCTTGGCTTACATGGGACCGCAAGAGAGCCGACATCAACTCCGTGCCCGCCGCATCGAGATTGGTGAAGGGCTCATCGAGCAGCCACAGGGACGCGCTCATGGCCAGAACCCGCGCCATGGCGACTCGGCGGCGCTGGCCCGCCGACAATACCCGCGCCGGCAGATCGGCACAGGCGGCAGCACCCGTCTGCTCGAGGCTGTCGCGCAGTTCCTTGGTCGAGACATGCCGTTTCAGTCCGACCGCAAAACGCAGGTTTTCCAGCGCGGTCAAATCGCCTTTGAGCGCCGGTTCATGCGAGGCGTAGGCCAGCACCGCCTGATATTCGAGCCGTACGGCGGAAATCGAGTGCCCGTTCCAGGACACCTCGCCCTGTTCGGGCCGCAGCAGGCCGCACGCGACGCGCAGCAGCGTGGTCTTGCCGGAGCCGTTGGGGCCGCGGATGTGCAGCAATTGACGGGGCGCTAGGCTGAGGCTCACGCCTTTGAGGACATGACGGTCTCCCCGCCAGACGTGCACCTTTTCGACCGAAAGACCGTCAGCTACCGTATTCATGAGGCCGCGAGCTTAACTAAATCAAAGAGTTGAAGCTACCTTTTCATACGTAACTAGCGACACGAATCGCGGAATCCGGCTCACAACCCAAGGTCGGCGGGCGGCCGCGGGCCAACCGATTGGCTCCGAGCGGGTACTCACGGGAAATACCGCGCTCGTGCTACCGCGCGCCCTTCGACATTGGCCGTCTTAAGTGAGTCACCGTTGTCCGCCGAACCACTCGCAGTTCCTTCCCTCCTGACCAGACTACCCCTGGTAACGCTGTATCTGACCGAACGCTGCAATTCCCGCTGCGTCACCTGCGACTACTGGCGGCATGGACGTGACGACATGGATCTAGCGGCGGTGAGGCGGCTGCTCCCTAGCCTGGCGGCGATGCAGACTCGGCTGGCATTGCTGTCGGGGGGCGAACCCCTGCTCAATCCCGAATGGGCCTCGATTGCACAGACGCTTCGAACCGCCGGCCTTCGGGTATGGCTGTTGACCTCCGGTCTCGCGCTGGCCAAGCACGCGCGCCGCGCGGCCGAGTTGATCGATGCCGTCACCGTGTCCCTGGACGGCACCGACCGGAAAACCTACGCGGCGATACGCGGGCTCGATGCCTTCGACAAGGTATGCGAGGGCATTCGCGCCGCCGTAGACCAGGGGATAGCCCCCGGTCTCCGCGTCACCTTGCAGCGCGAGAACTTTCGGCAATTGCCTGCCTTCGTCCGTCTCGCGAAAGATCTGGGCGCACGCGGGGTTTCGTTTCTGGCGGTCGATGTCGCCAATCCGCATGCCTTCGGCCGCACCGACGATTTCGTTTCGGATCTTGCGCTGCGGCCGGAGGATTTGCCGGCATTCGAGCAGATCTTGGATATCCTGCAAAAGGATCATGAGGAAGACTTCCGCTCCGGCTTCATCGCGGAAAGCCCGCAGAAATTGCGGCGCATACTGCAGTACTTCCGGGCCGTCCAGGGCTTGGCCTCTTATCCAACTGTCCGCTGCAATGCGCCGGAGATCTCGGCCGTCGTCGGCGCCGCCGGGCGCGTGCAGCCATGCTTCTTCATCACGGGACCCGCCGGCGCGCGCCTGCCGCGCGACGATGAATCGTCGGACGCCTTCGCGCAGGTCTTGAATCGCGAGGACATGGCGGAATTGCGCGCGGCGATTCGAACGGGCGCACGCGCCGAATGCAGAACCTGCGTGTGCTCGCTCTGGAGAGACCCCGGCAGCGTCTCCTGGAACGCCCTGTCATGACCGCGAACTCCCAAGCGGAAACGCTGGCCGCCTACGAACGGTGGGCGCCGCTTTATCCGCCGTCCGCGCACAATCCCCTGATGCGGGCGGAGCAGCACGCCATGCTGGAATACATGCCGGCGGTAGCCGGCCGTCGCGCGCTGGATCTCGCCTGCGGGAGCGGAAGGTATTCGC
>Ga0210391_10000925_pt1 | contig 28043 bp, 26 predicted proteins | sample IncBWC12OmetaG_FD_160573 | JGI IMG/M metagenome (GOLD analysis project Ga0210391, IMG submission 160573) | Forest soil microbial communities from Barre Woods Harvard Forest LTER site, Petersham, Massachusetts, United States - Inc-BW-C-12-O ... | reverse complement strand
TGGAGACGGCGGATTTCATGGAGCGGGTGGATTTCATGGCGGCACTCATCCAGGAGCGTTCAGTGGCTTCAATCATGGGGGGATGGCAAGCGGCTTCGGCGATCGTGGACGATCAAGCTTCGGTGGAGGTTTTCATGGAGGCGGAGGATTCCACGGCGGGGGCGGTGGGCGCCGGTAAATTCCTTAACTTCCACAAATGAAACTTATGGAGAGAGCGCTCATGCACACAAACGGTATGAAACTCGAATCACTCGAAACGCCAACCGCAAAACTTGGCTGCAAGTTCGCATCCACCATTTTTCAGCTCGTGTTATTGGTGTCGCTGGGGGCTGCGGGGTTGGTGGAGTCGAGCTTTGCCCAAAACGCACAGGCAAAAACTTTCGCCTCGGCCGGCGAAGCCGCGAACGCCCTCTTTGACGCGGCAAAGAAAGAAGACGAGCCGGCTCTGGAGGCGATTCTGGGTGCCGGAAAAGAAGTGACTTCAACCGGCGACGATGCCGAGGACAAGCTGGACCACGAACGCTTCAGCCAGAAATATCAGGAGATGCATCGTCTGGTTCGGCAACAGGATGGAACCACGCTCTTGTACATTGGCGCAGAAAACTGGCCCTTCCCGATACCACTGGTAAAAAAGAACGGCGCATGGTCCTTCGACCCGGAGCGCGGTAAGCAGGAAATTCTTTTCCGCAGTATTGGAGAGAACGAAGCCACCGCAATTGCAGTATGTCAGGAATTCGCGATTGCAAAGCAGAATAAAAAGCTAAAAGCGGCCAGCGAAGACCCCATCACGCAATTTGCCGAAAGTCTGTTCTCTGCCTCGCCAAGCACCGGCAGCACCGACTCCAATCTCTTCCACGGTTACTACTTCCGAACCGTTACCGATTCCGCAACCGTGATGAGCAATGGCCAGAAGCAGGGCGGATTGAAGTTGGTCGCGTACCCGGCGGAATACAAGTCCTCCGGGGTCATGACCTTTGTGGTCACCCACTATGGTCTCGTATTCGAAAAGGATCTCGGGCCTACCACGACGACACTGGCGCCACAGATAAAGGCGCGCACCGGTTCGAACTGGCATCCGGCAGGATCAAGCTAGAACATCCACGGGCAGGAATGGGGGTTGTATCGATGGGAAAAGGGGAAGCGTTGGTGATAAGCCAAAAACCGAAAACTTATTCGCTCTTCCTGTTCTTCCTCTTCGTCGTCAGTGCCCGGATATTTCTTACTGCTCTGGCCTTCGCGCAGACCGCCCCCTTGCCGGAACCCCCACAGGCCCAGGCGAAACATCATGTTGTATCTTGATGGCCAAGATCCTGTTCAAGTAGATAGTTGCTGTCGACGATCCGTCCGATGCGGAAACGCAGCGCCGCAACTTTCCGCGACCAGGTGCTGCGGATCTTTGGACTGGTTCATCTTGCAGGGACTCCACTACAACTTATGACTTGGAGTTTTGGTATCGAGTGTCGACACCAGTTTTTGGGCGGCTTCGGGGACCGCGACCGTGCCGGAGAGCACGATTTCCCTTGCCGGAATCTTCCGCTCATAAATCTTCTCGTTGGCGCCGTTATCGGGCCGGATGGTTGATCCTTCAAGAGCGACGCCTGCAAAAGCGCCTCGGGCACGGGAGTAACTCAAGATGTCCGCTCGCAACGTAGCGTCGGTCTCTGCGGAGAGGTCGCGGCCGACCGGACCCGCGGCAACCGAAGCGTCCGCTCCAAGCTTCACTTTACTCGCGAGAATTCCACCGGCGCCGCGGTCATTCATGATCAGGAGAACAAAATCCGTTGCCTGACCGCCGATTTGCAGGCCAAAGCTGCCGCCCTCAAGTGCCATCATGGTGGGGGCACCCCAATGCCCGCTAAAATCCGGTCCCTGCCGGCAGGACATCGCTCCCCGCCCATAACTTCCGCCAAAGATAAATGCCGCCTTCAAGACGGATGGAAAGACGGCCACACAATCGGCCTTGTCAAGCAATCGCTGAGGGATGTTGTCGGGAACATCGAGAATCTCGTTCAACACAATACCGCTGTTTTTTAGCCGGTCCTCATCCTTCTCTTGATCGGCTGCCAAAGCCGCCGAAGAAAGAATTGGCAGAGCTGCAAATACAGTGCTCAAGAAGCAGGTGATTATCTTTTTCATGTCGATTGTCCCAATAAACGGTTCTGACGCGAGGGCGTTTGCCGGCTCCCAACGTAGAGGTCCCACCCCGCCAACTCGGGCAGCCTTCGGCGATTCCATACTTATCGACTGCCGTCAGGCGGCGCTATTTTGTCTTTGGCGGAAAGTGTCCGAACATCTTTTCTACGCCCTTGTCCAGATTCTTGGTGTTCTTATCTGCATTGTCGGAGAGTGTGTCACTGGACGAGCCCCGCCAGACTAAATTCTTAGTCTTGGCATCGAACAGATCGACGACCAGGGTTCCGACCTGGTAAGTTTCGGTGGTCGTGGTCGCATCTCCGAACCCTCCGCCTCCGAATCCTCTCCAACGCCAACCCCCTCCGAAGCCATCATAAAAAGTGTTGAGAGTTTGCTGATTCTGCGTGATCTCCATGGCTATGATCGAGATGTCGCCACCGGAATCCACTTGGCTCCATCCTTTGGCTGTCAGAGTCCGATCTACCGCGTCCTTAATGCGGTCCACCAACAGCGGATCCCTTGTTTTGACCTTTCCCCACGAGAAAGTCTTGTATTGTCCGAAGTTTGCGTTGTGATCGTAGTCGGTCTTTACTTGCGCGAATAATGCCACCGGCAAGAATGCAGAGACGAAGAGCGTAGCGATCGAAAGAAGTGCGGCATTTTGGGCCTTCATGATTTCTCCTTTTATAGCTTTCCGAAAATCCAATACTTTTTCAAAAATAATCGCCAAGATACTAGTGCGCAGTGCTTTTGGCTGACAGTGAATGTTTTTCCGCAGCCGCTGTTTTGGCCGTGTTTTGCTCGAATTTCGACGGCAGAATCTGCATCTCCGATTTCTGTCCTTCCACCCAGATAGAACTCAGGAAATCAATTTTGCCGTACTTGTTGAAAGTGACGTCGTTATCGGTATGTGGAGTCTCTGAAGAAGCCAGATCGTACTCCACGAAGGCGGAATGCGAACTGCTGGCGTCTTCGATCAACAGCAGGTTAGTGTCTGGGTCCGGCTGAGATACGCTGTAACTGCCCGCGGGCATCTTCGCGTTCCCCACGTAAAAGGCGGAAGGCGCCTCAAACTGCAGCGGATTGGCGATCTGCGCCTTGCTTGGGATTGCGCACAAGACCGACAACAATGCCATGGGCACCATCAATCTCTTTAAAGTGTTCATCTGCGTTCTCCTGAGTTTTGCTCGGGTATCGATTCCTTTCGAACAAGGGTCGAACCCATGAGCTGGTGCATGCACCGCGACTGCCAAATACCTGGCAAAACGCAAGGTCGGGCTAAGTGGTTGAATTTAGCGGGCGATGGAACGACTGGAGTACCCCGGCGTAATTACTTCTCTGGAGAGTGGTGTCCCTCTTTCGACGCCGGTGAGAGGTGTCGTCCGTGGATTTCGATTTGCTTGGGAAGGGCGATGTGGAAGACCGCGCCGCGCGAAGAGTTTCCGTCGGCCCACAATCGGCCGCCGTGAGACTCCACAATTGACCGGCTGACGCGAAGACCCATGCCGGTGCCGTGAGGCTTCGTCGTAAAGAAGGCGTCAAAAATCCGCTCCTCCAGCCCGGAAGGTAGCCCCACCCCGGTATCGCTCACCGAAATCAGCGCCTCACCATTCTCGCCCCGCTGCGACCGAATGGCGAGCCGGCGTGTCCCGCCCACATCTTTCATCGCATCGATGCTGTTCATCATGAGGTTCATCAGTACCTGCTGCAGTTGCACGCGGTCTCCCATGACCCGAGGAAGATCCGCGGCAAGCTCGGTTCGAATCGATACGGAGAATTGAGTCGCCTCGCTGTGCAGAAGAAGCTCCATCTCTCGAATAATCTCGTTCAGGTCGACCAACTCCCGATGCGGAGCATCCTTCTTGAAGAGCAGGCGGACCTGGTTGACGATCTCGCCCGCGCGCTTTCCATCTTGTACGATTCTTAGGGCAGCCGCCCGCGCCTCCTCAAGGTCTGGGTGATCCCGCGATAGCCAGCGCAGGCAGGTACTGGCATCGGTGATGGCGGCGGTAATCGGTTGCTTCACTTCGTGCGCCAGCGATGCGCTCAGCTCTCCCATGCTGCTTAGCCGGTTGGCGCGCGCGAGATCTGCTTGCGCCTGCCGCAGTGCATTCTCTGCCTGCTTCCTTTCGGCGATTTGCGCCTCCAATCTCCTGTTAATCAAAGCCAGTTCTTCAGAGCGCTTAGCCAGTTGACGTAGCCGCAATCGAAGCAGCATCCAGAGAACGAGCAGAACCGCCGCCGGGAAAAACGCTCTGAACCAGATCGTCTGATACCAGGCGGGCACAACGCTGAAAACCAGAGCGGCTCCTTCCTCATTCCAGACGCCGTCGTTGTTACATGCGATCAAGCGGAACCGGTAATTCCCCGGGGCGAGATTGGAATAGAATGCCTGCCGCCTTGTGCCCACGTCCTGCCATCCTGCGTCATGCCCCTCCAACTCGTAGCGGAAATGTACCTTTTGCGGTACGGCCAAGCTTAACGCTGCATAATCAATTTCAATGTCGCGAGTCAGTGCGGGCAGACGAAGCCTGTCGCCCAATGCGTATTCGTTATGGTCGGCGACTACTTTTTCTATGTGAACCGGCGGCGGAAGGGGATTTCTATAGATTTGCCTGGGATCGATCGTCTGTGCGCTGCGCCGACTGAGGAACCAAAGCCTCCCATCCGATGTTTTGGCCGTGATGGGCTGACTAATGTTTGCGACGGCAGTGGGAAGCGCGCCATCGGATTTGTCGAATACCTCAACCGTCAGTTTGCTGTCACTTCGCTCACGCCATCTACCAAATTCGGACCGGGTAATTTTCAACAGGCCACATTGTGAATAGAGCCATAAAGCGCCGTCGTCGTCTCGGATCGCGGAGAAAATCGTGTCACATGGAAGGCCATTGCGTTGGTCGAGTACCTGCCCACTATTAGCATTCCAGCTGAACAGACCGCTGCTCGTGGGTATCAACAGGGAATTGTCGTTGTCGACAATGAGGCCAAAAACCGTTGCTGCACTGTCAAGGCCCTTGATTAAAACTGTGTCGGCGCGTCCGGCGCGATAGTGGCGGAGAACATTGGTTCTTCCACCAATCCAAACACCGCCCTCGCGATCGGGGACGAGGAAACCCGTTCTGCGGAAATCGCTGCTGTCCGGCAGAATTTCGTGCACCGCTCCCTTCTCGATGCGAAAAAGACCGCCCTCTAACGTCGCTGCCAAAATATTATGGTTCGTATCCTCGCTAATTGCAGTGATCACGCCTTTGCTGATGTTTTTTATCCGCTGAAGTCGGCCGTGCTCGTAAGCCATCAGCTTGCCACCGACCCCGAGCCAAATAACGCCCTGGCTGTCCTGGAACAGGGACTCGACCGGAAATCCTGAGAGTTCGTTCCCCGTCAGTGATGAGTGCTTGACTCCCTTTAGAATGTCGACGGCGCCATCCGTCCCGATCCAGACAGAATCATCCCGTAATGCGAGAATTGAGAAGGGCCATGCTGTTGAGAGTCCTTCGCGCATGCTATAGGTGACGATAGAAGTGTCGCGAAACATGTCGAGCCCGCCATCTGTAGCCACCCAAATATCACCTTCATGGTCTTCGTAAAACTGCTCCACGGCGTCGCCCGAAAGGCCATCGGCAGGTCCGTAGTGTTCGGCCATCCCATCGCGAACTCGATAAATGCCCTCATGCTCGGTCCCAATCCAGAGCGATTGATTGCGGTCAATGAATAATGTGTGAGACCGCACTTTGGTTCCATCTAGCCCAGGAATGACATAAGCACCCCATTTTCCGGCGGAAAAATGGCGAATTCCGAGTTCGGGGCCGGCCCGGTCCACCGCGGCCCAAATCTCTCCCGATAACCCGGCTGCGACATCGACTATGCCGTCTCCGGTACCTGAATACTTTTGTATTTCAGTTAAATACGTGTTGACAGAGCCCCGTCGCCAACGACAAAGCACGGTCGATCCGAACCACAGATCTCCAGATTTGTCTTCGACTAAACCAAGACCGTACCTGACTGGAATTCCGTCGGTTTCGCCAAAACAATGCAGCCGGTCTCCCTCAACCCGGCACAACGGCCCCTCGCCTTGAGGGAGGCTATAGCGCGTTACCCAGATCGTCCCTTCATGGTCCTCCAAAATATCGTAGACTCCAATATGTTGCGCTGGGTTCGAATACCACTGAAACCTGCCGTCTTTCAAGCGCCCGAAACCAGTCCTCGTCCCAATCCACAAGCTGCCATCGCGAGCGCCCAGCAAAAACGTAAACGCACGAGTGGGAAGGTCGAGACCGGGAGGGGCATAGCGAACGAATTTGACGCCATCGAAACGCATCAATCCGTTTGGCGACCCCAGCCAAAAATAGCCATCCGCAGTCTGAGTGATCTCGCCCGTGGGATCTATAGCGCCGTCATTCACTCGCCAAACCTGGTGAGCATATTGAGAAATGTGACGGCTTGGATCGAGTGCGTTAGCCGCAGCGCACAACAACCAACTCAGTACGCAGACCGCGATAGGGCGGAAAACTCGTGGGATACACCCTGTTCCCGCCTTCCGCACAGACCGTCCGATCATGAAGTTCGTCATGACTCCTCGGGGAACGGCTTTTCAAGGGTGCATTATAAGTATTTTTCCGGCGGGCACGTTAAAGCTTCGGCATCCGCAAATCACACTTCCTGTGAAGCGATAACAGCATCTCGCAGAATCCTGTTGGCAATGTTATGGGCTTCGAGTTTCGTGGGAAGTTTAAGGTGAAAGATTGCGCCGCGCAGAGAATGTCTACGCCCAGAGGCGGCCGGGGGTTCCGCTATTTCTCGATAACCCCGCAGGCGATTCGTGGGCCCGAGTTACCCGCCGGGTCGGTCTTGTAATCGTCCTCTTTCGCGTGAACGACGATCGCGGTTCCGCCATCGTGAAAGACTGAATTAGCTCCGTCGCCCAGCGTCACCATCCTATCGCGCAGGGTTTCTTTCGCGGTTCCATTCGCCTTCACCTCGATGTTCAGAAGATCGCCGGCGTGCGGTCCTTCGGGATTGTCTTTGCCGTGCTTCTTCGTGTCCGGATTCAAGTGCGGGCCGGCGCTGGTGAAATCCGGGCCTTCACATTTGCCGACGTTGTGAATGTGAATCGCGTGCTTGCCGGGCGGCAGTTGCGAGACACTGACTTCGATCTTAACGCCGTCCTTCGCAGCCAATATCCTGGCGGTACCGATTTTCTGGCCTTGCGCATTTGCGATATCCGCGTGCGCCGATTTTGGTGCACCTTGTCCCAAAACAGCGGTGGCGCAAAGCAATGCGGGAATGAGGGTGAGCTTGTTGCACGACATAGAAACCTCCTCCGATGGTTTAAATGCACGGTGAAGTATATCGAGAATACTCAGTTTTCGTCTGCGGCGGTTTTTTGCCGCTGGACCTTCGAGTCGACCTTTACGTTTGCGGCCACGACAAGTGCTTGTTCGGCAGGTCGAATCTTGCCGAGTCGGTAGAAGAAAAGTAACTCAGTTCCTGGCCGCGAGCGGCATGGAATTAAGCATCGTGCGGAAGGAGGAGTGCGTTCCTTCTGCTGACTCGCCCAAGCGGTGCAACCCCTTCGCAAACATCGCCCGCGCCAACGCTTCTATGTCTGGGTCGGCGGAATCGGCGGCCCTGAGTAGTTCTTTCCCCGCATCCTGCTGGCCAAATTTGCACCGCATCACTCCGCAAAGAAACACATAGTGGCTTTCCATAGCAGTCCCCCCGTAACTCCTTGGTTAGAGCCGCGTGCACCATCCCTGCATGCAGCCGATGATTTCTATTTCTAGACGAGATACAACTTCTCTGCCGGGATCCTCGTGGCCATCTCCTTATCGATGTTTAAGTGTGCCTTTAGCATTTCGGTGGGCACGCGTCTGAGCCACTCGTTCAGGGAAACGTCCATAAACTCGTGGGCTGCGAACAGTTCCAGAACCATCAGGTCGGTATCCCCCGTGTTTTCGATGTAGTGCGGGGCGTTGGATGGAACAAACCCGACATCGTTGGAATTGAAGTCCATCGTCCGGGCATTGTCGACAGGAAAGAATACAGTCATGCGGCCCTTGCCGGAGATCCAGTACTGCCACTCGGAGGCGTTCGGGTGCCAGTGCATCTCACGCATGTGTCCGGGCTTGATGATCAGCAGGGCCCCGACAACATGTTTGGAAACGGGAAAGTTGTGAGTGTCGACGATGCGAACTTCACCTGCTTCGCTGGATTTCGTCGGCTCCATCGACCTCAGATGGAAGGTGTACTGATACTTCGACGCAACTTGCTCGCCGCCGATCTCCGCCTTGTCCTGATCGAGTGAATTGGGCAAGTTCCCGGGAAAAATGTAGAGTGGCGCCCCGGGGGTGTGCGCGAAGACCTCCTTATCCAGTCCTGTGTTCTTGGCCAATACCTCGGGAGGGGTGTGCGCCACCCACTCCGAGAGCAGCATAGTGCCATCCTCAGAAAAGTCCCCTTGATTGAAGACCAGAAGAAACTCGGTTCCATCCGGACCAAGCCCTTGAATGGAGTGCGGAAAACCTGCAGGGAAGATCCACAGATCGCCTACACCCACGTCACCGATGAACATGGTTCCATCGGGATTCATCACAGTGACGCGCGCATTTCCATAGAGCACATAAGCCCACTCATCGGCGGTGTGCCAGTGCATTTCGCGATAGCTGCCGGCGGTGAGCCGCATATTGACGCCCGCGATACCCTTGGAAGACGGAAGGACACGCTGTGTCACTTCGTGCGTCCATCCCCCCTCTTCAACACGTTTCTTCACCAGATCAAATGAGTACCAGAGGGGCACTACGTCGCCGTGGTCCGTAGGAGGCGGAGTGTTGGAGTTCGGGTTCAACGCCTGCAGAGCTTTGTTCTCCGGGCCGGGGTCGCTGGAGGAATGGTCGTGCTCCGCTTTCTGCGTGCTCGATCTTTCTTGAGCTTCGGCAGAGAGCCCTGCAAAAGCGGCAGTTGCCAGAGCTACCGAACTCATGCCGAGGAAGCTTCTTCGCGAGGGATGCTCGGCCATGGGTCTCTCTCTTGTATGGTCAATCATGTTCTTACCTTTCTTTTTCGTGGTGGATCGGTCGGTGGATACCGCAACGATCAGAGGCACGCAGATTGTCTCTGTGTGTTTTAGTGCAAGACCCGTGCCAAATCCGTGGCCGTCACATAGACAGTAGGTAGCAACTTGTCATAGAAAATGTCGATTGCCTGCGTTGCGCTTTGTCCTTCTATTGACATGCTGTCGACAGATCGTCGTGAAGCTTGGCTGCTGCTGAGGACGCACTAGCGCCGGACGATGCAATCCACATCTCACGCACTACGCATGCCGGCTTCTTAAGCGTGACGATTGGGCATCCATGCATGCTCGCTTCGAGCGAGGAGTGTGTAATTGAAAGTCGACTGGCTGACTCAAAGCCACCGGGCGGACGCCTTGGACGTTCACTTTGGCAGCTGGCTGCCGCAAGTTTTCTGATGTCGTCTTTTTTTCTGCGCTCTTACTTATCGGGAACCATGGGTTCGGTACACTCCTTCGTAATAGTCTTGATCGAGGTTGCGGTCAACGTTATCGATGAAGGAGCGCCGCCTCGTCCCAAGGCGTCGGAACTTGTGCTCAGCGAAGGCGAGGTCGTGCCGGTCACCTCGACTTGTTGTCCCAGGTAGGGGCCAAGTTTCACTTTGCCAGCCGAGTGAAGCTCATAGGTCACTGCCGGATTTTGCTTCACGAGAATGAAGTCGCCGTTAAACCTGCTCACACAACCGCGTACCGTTTTTTGTCCCTTCGCAGCTTTGGGCCGGTCAGGACTCGCCCCATTAGAAGCCCCGTTGTCTTGCGCCAGAAGAGCGGCGGCCGAAAATATAAGAACAAGCAGCATCGAATGTCTCATGAAAGCCCTCTCTTAATTAGCCAGTCGATTTAGGCCGATCGCCCCTTGCGAATACCGGCGGATCCGCTTGGCAGCCCACGCTCCCAGACTTGACGCCAGTCCGTCTGGCACACGCCCTGGCATTTGAATTCTTTGCCGTGGCCTCCCATTCTTGCCCCGCACTCGGGGCACACCCAATTCAGAATGCTGGAGACCACATCTGTTCCTTCCGTGTCTCTCCACCTCAATAACGTCACGCTGCACCTCACCAATCACATCGAGTCGGCACGAATATCGGCGAGGCTCCGGCAATTCGGCCGCGCCGAACGTAAATCGCAAAACCGCAGGGAGCATTTTCGGTTCCATACTTGGGAAGACAACTTGTAACCCGATCTCAAGCGAAGGCAAAAAGTGATTGTTGAAAGACGCAACGAACTTGTCAGCGACCGCATCAACCGGAAAAGGGCAATTTGCCAGGAGCATGTTCGCCTTCGCAGTCCCGCCTTTACTGGGCAGCTCGCCTTAATGCCACTGCGAAGGCAGCTTGCTCCCTTTATCTGGAGTGGCCAAACGACTTTCAGATTTTGAATTCGCCCTCGACAGCACGCGAATAGGTACACATCGATCCCGCCGATAAAAGGAGGGACGGGCAACTCCGGCGTCCCTGTCGAAATGTCGACATTCTGTCAGCCACCGGACGCTGATCCAGCCCTCAAGGGCGGTGTTCCCAGTACACCCTGGTTCAGTCAGGGAATATTTGCGGCTATGCAACGGGTTGTTGATTGGAATCCGACGTGCCTCCTGGTTGTCATCAGGAGGAGATACCGTGCAAGAGGCACAAATCTATACCCAAAGCAAACCGGTCCTCAATGTCTGTGACGCCCGCAGCGCAGAAGAACAGATGAACCAGTCTCTCTCGCGCTGCCGGGCGTTGTTTTTTAAGAGCGCTTATCGCTTTCTGGAAAATGCGGCCGACGCAGAGGACGCGGTTCAGGACGCGCTGCTCTCCGCCTACCGCCACATCGACCAGTTCCGGGGCGAGGCGCAGATGTCCACCTGGTTAACCGCAATTGTGTCGAACTCGGCGCGCATGCATTTGCGCCGGCGGCCACGCCAGAATCAGGTATCGCTGGATGAGCCCATCGGTGAGAAGCAGGAGCACACCATGTCGGAACTGCTGGCGGACCGCCGGCCCACTCCTGAGGACGAGTGCCGCCATTCCGAATTGCATGCGCGTCTGAAAAAACTTTCGACGCAGCTCTCGCCTCCGTTGCGCAAAGCATTCCAGCTGCGCGACCTGGAAGGCCTGTCTACGAGCGAAGCTGCGCACGTCCTCGGCGTGGCGGATGGAACCGTAAAAGCCCAGTTGGCGCGCGCCCGTGCGAAGCTCAGGCGACTGTTAGCGCAGTCGCGCAAGCCCCGCTTTCCCGCACGCCTGACTCGCAGGGCGTCGCTCGACCGCGAGGAAAACCGGAGTTAACGGGAAAAAACCTTTATGTGGATTGTCCGACTAGCATTGCGCCGGCCCTACACCTTTGTAGTGGTGTCGATACTTATTGTCATCATGGGCGGCCTGGCGATCGTTCGCACTCCAACCGACATTTTCCCGAATATTAATATTCCCGTCGTCAGCATCATCTGGACCTATACCGGTTTCACCCCGGACGACATGAGCGACCGCATCGTGAGTGTTACCGAGCGAGCCCTTACCACCACCGTCGATAACATCGAACATATCGAATCCCAGTCGCTGTATGGAGTCGCCGTGGTTAAAGTCTTCCTGCAGCCCAGCGCGAATATTCAGCAGGGTATCGCACAGATCACGGCGGTTTCCCAAACTCAACTGAAGCAATTGCCTCCTGGAACCACGCCACCACTCATTCTTTCCTACAGCGCGTCGAGCGTGGCCATACTCCAATTGGCCCTTTCTGGGCAGAATCTATCGGAGCAGGAACTCAACGACTATGGTCTGAATTTCATTCGGACGCAACTCATCACCGTGCCCGGGGCTTCGGTGCCTTATCCCTATGGCGGCAAACAACGTCAGGTGCAAGTGGACCTGAATACAACCGCGCTACAGTCAAAAGGGCTGTCGGCTCTGGACGTTGTCAATGCCATCACTCTGCAAAACCTGATCCTGCCGACGGGAACGGCTAAAATCGGCCCCAAAGAATACGATGTCTCCATTCCCAACGCAGCGCCGCAGACGATCGCGGAACTGAATCAAATCCCGATCAAGACGATCGGCGACACTACGATCTACATCAAAGATGTGGCCTGGGTCCGCGACGGTTTTCCTCCCCAGACCAATATTGTAAAAGTCGACGGGCAACGCTCGGTATTGTTGACGATCCAAAAGGCGGGCGATGCCTCAACGCTGGACGTGATCGCAGGTATCAAATCCCTTCTGCCTCAAATTAAAACGACAGTTCCGTCTCAACTGCTAATGACTCCACTGGCGGATCAGTCGATTTTTGTCCGAGGGGCGATCAGCGGAGTGGTCAGGGAAACGCTGATTGCCGCGTGCCTGACTGCTTTCATGATCCTCACTTTTCTCGGCAGTTGGCGAAGCACGTTAATCATCGCAACTTCCATTCCTCTGGCGATCCTGACCTCGATCATTGGATTCAGTGCGATCGGAGAAACGATCAATATCATGACGCTAGGCGGCCTCGCTCTGGCGGTCGGCATCCTGGTGGACGATGCCACAGTCGAAGTCGAAAACATAAATCGTAATCGCGAGGCCGAACCAGAGAAGGACATGGACGAAGTTGTTCTCGACAGTGCGTCGCAAATTGCGACACCGGCGTTTGTCTCCACGCTGTCGATCTGCATTGTATTTGCCCCCATGTTCTTGCTCTCTGGAGTGGCTCGCTTCCTATTTGTGCCGCTTGCCGAGGCGGTGGTTTTCGCCATGCTGGCTTCGTATTTCCTTTCGCGAACCATCGTTCCGACCATGGCCAAGTACCTGTTGAGGGGAGAGAAAAGAGAGGCCGGCGATGCCCCCGGCCGCAATCGCCTGGTACAGCTTCAGAAGAGCTTTGAGTCCGCCTTCGAGAGATTTCGTCACGGCTATCGCGGGCTCCTACAGAGCTGCCTCCATCACCGGGGTGCTTTTCTGGCTGCATTCTTTGCCAGTTGTCTGGCCTCTCTGGCAGTTCTGATTCCCTGGCTGGGCCGGGATTTTTTTCCCAGCGTCGACAGCGGCACTTTCAAACTGCATGTGCGTGCTCCCACTGGAATGCGAATTGAACAAACAGCCAATCTCTGCGATCTCGTCGAACGGTCGATTCGACGGCAGATCCCCGCCGAGGAAGTGCAGAACGTCATTGACAACATTGGCTTGCCGGTCAGCGGTATTAATCTCTCTTACAGCAATTCGGCGCCAGTAGGAACACAGGACGCCGACATTCTTGTCAACCTTTCCGCCGATCACCATCCCACGGATGAATACGTTCATCACCTCCGCCAGACACTCCCCAAGCAGTTCCCGGGGGTTACGTTCGCTTTCCTTCCGGCCGACATGGTCGGGCAGATTCTGAATTTTGGTTTGCCAGCCCCCATCGATGTCCAGATTATCGGGAATAACTTGGAAGGCAATCGGGCTTATGCGGATGCCGTGTTCGCGAAAATCAAATATGTGCCGGGAACAGTTGATCTGAAAATCCAGCAACCCTTCGATGAACCCTATCTGCGCTACAGCGTGGACCGTACAAAAGCGCAAGAGCTTGGATTCTCGGGTCAAAATATTGCCCAGAATCTTTTGGTATCCCTGAGCGGCAGCTTCCAAACTTCACCGACATTCTGGGTCGACCCCAGAAATCACGTCAGCTATCAAATTGCCACGCAGACCCCGCAATATCGCGAGAACACGTTGCAGGACCTGGAAAACGTTCCCATCACGGGTACCGACCCAAACGCACCCCCGTCGCTGATGGCGAGCCTCGTATCGATGCAGCGAGGCACCGGAATGGCAGTGGTTTCTCATTACAACGTAGCCCCCGTGATTGATATCTTTGGCTCGGTTGCGGGACGTGACCTCGGAGGCGTCTCCACCGACATTGACAAGATCCTGGCCGAGACGCGATCGCAGGTACCTCGCGGCTCTCAAGTCATTGTCCGCGGACAGGTTCAGACGATGCGAGCCTCCTACATCGGCCTCTTGAGCGGATTAGCGTTTTCGATCGTGCTGGTCTATCTGCTGATCGTGGTCAACTTCCAATCCTGGCTCGATCCTTTCATCATGATTTCGGCGTTTCCCGCAGCACTCGCTGGGATCGCCTGGATGCTGTTCATAACGCATACGACTCTAAGCGTGCCTGCATTGATGGGGGCCATCATGTGCATGGGCGTCGCGACCTCAAACAGCATCCTGGTAGTGAGTTTTGCCACAGAACAAATGGACGCAGGAATGAATTCCATTGCGGCCGCCATGGAAGCCGGATTCACACGTTTTCGCCCAGTATTGATGACCGCTCTGGCAATGATTATCGGCATGGTGCCGATGGCTCTCGGGCTCGGTGACGGCGGTGAACAAAACGCTCCTCTGGGGCGGGCCGTCATCGGCGGACTGCTTTTCGCAACAGTCTCCACGCTATTCTTCGTCCCGATATTTTTCAGCGTTCTGCAGGGTTCGCGTCCGCATCCACCCCAAACGGGACAGAAAGGCTAGGTAACGGGCCCTATGGAATCACTCATGCTGCCTCAAGCGGAAGATGGAAGAAAAGCCAGCGTCATAAAGCCCGCATCAAGCGACGCAGCAGAGAAGCATTCGAACAAACGATGGCTGGGCTGGGTAGTCGCGTTGGCTATCGTCGGCGCACTTCTGGTATCGGGCATCTGGTCCCGTGTCAAGGCCCGTACGACTCTAAGAACGGAGACCTCTAAATCGGCTCTAACCGCGGTGTCGGTCGTGCCGCCAAAAAGGTCGGCGCCCGCGCAGGAGATCATCCTGCCCGGAAATGTGCAGCCATACATTGCCTCCCCGATTTTTGCCCGAACGAATGGATATCTCAAGAAGTGGTATTTCGATATCGGAGCCCACGTTAGAAAAGGCGAACTGCTTGCGGTTATCGAAACTCCAGAACTCGACGAGCAAGTGGAGCAATCGATTAGCACCCTAGATACTGCCAGAGCGAATCTGGCGCTCGCCGAGATCACTAAGAAGCGCTACCAGGGATTAATAACGAGCAACGCCGTTCCGCAGCAATTTGTGGACAATGCCGTCGGCACCTATAACGCCGACAATGCAATCGTTGAAGCCGACCAGGCTAACGTTCGGGAGCTGAAGGCCCTGCAATCCTTCGAGAAGGTCTACGCTCCCTTCGACGGAGTTATCACGGCTCGAAACACCGATATCGGCGACCTCATCAATTCTGGCAGCAACAGCAATGTGAAAACCGACCTCTTTCACATCGCTCAACCCGGCGTGTTGCGCGTTTACGTGAACGTGCCCGAGGAATACTCACGAGGAATGAAAGTAGGGATGACCGCGGATCTCGTACTGGCTGAGTTCCCCGGACGCAAATTTCAGGGAAAGCTGGTGCGCACTGCCGACGCGATCAACGTAACAACCCGCACTCTGCTGATCGAAGTCGATGTAAGCAATCCCACGGGAACCCTGCTGACCGGCTCTTACGCCGAGGTCCACTTAGCGGTCCCGACGCCGGCATCCACGTTCATCCTTCCGGTCAATACTCTGCTCTTCCGCTCGGAAGGCCTTCATGTCGGCATTGTGAGGGACGGAAAAGTCTCGATCGTTCCCGTGATTCCAGGGCACGATTTCGGCAACGACATAGAGATCGTCTCCGGCCTCCGGTCGGGCGATCAAGTCATTCTCAATCCGCCGGACTCGCTCGTCGCCGGAGAGGAAGTCCAAATCGTGCAGGCAACATTGCCGGGGGATCACAAGTGAAACGCGCCGGAGCAGCGATTTTGTTCGAGCACTCCCGGCTCACCCATTGGCCGGAACTTCTGCTAGCGCTATGGGTGATCTCCTTAAGCGGCTGCGTGGTGGGCCCTAAGTACCACAGACCGGTGGCACAAGCTCCGCCTGCTTATAAAGAATTGGGCGACTGGAAGCCCGCGCAGCCGGACGAACAGAATCTTGGGGGTGAGTGGTGGAGGATTTTCCAGGATTCTCAGCTCAATGATCTGGAACAGCAGGTCAATATTTCGAACCAGAATCTGAAAGCTGCCGCGGCGCAATATCAGCAAGCCAGGGCAACTCTACGTTATTATCGGGCCGATTACTATCCAACAGTTACTGTCAATCCTGACGCTTACCGAACGCGGATCTCAGCGAATAGTCCCACCAATCCATCCTTGCGTGGCGCCACCTACAACGACTTTATCTTGCCGTTCGAGGTTTCCTATCAGGCCGACGTCTGGGGAAGGGTGCGGAAAACAGTCGAGTCTTATCGCGAGCAAGCGCAAGCCAGTGCGGCGGATCTGGCCACGGTTAACCTGAGCATGCACGCCGATCTGGCCGTCGATTACTTTGAGGCCCGCAGTCTGGACGCTGAGGAACAGCTTCTCAACTCAACCGTCAATGAGTATCAGCAATACTTCGAATTGACTCAAAACCGCTTCCAGGGAGGGGTTTCCTCCGAAGTGGAAGTCGAGCAGGCCAAGACGCAATTACAAACTACCCAGGCTGAAGCGATTGATGTGGGCGTGGCGCGCGCGCAGTACGAACACGCGGTCGCAATTCTGATCGGAAAGCCTCCCGCGGAGTTTAGCCTCCCGCCGCTGCCTCTCACCGCACCGCCGCCGCACATCCCGATCGACCTGCCCTCGGAATTACTGGAAAGACGGCCGGATATCGCGTCTTCCGAGCGACTGGTGGCTTCCGCCAACGCTCAGATCGGAGTTGCGAGAACCGCTTACTACCCTCTGGTCAACCTAAGCGCCGCCGGGGGATTTGAAAGCGCCGCCATTACCACGCTGATTCAAGGACCGAGCGCGTTGTGGTCGATTGGGCTCTCCGCTGCAGAGACGGTCTTCGATGTTGGAAGGCGGCACGCCCTGAACGACCAGGCCCGCGCCGCGTATGACACTCAAGTCGCCAACTATCGCCAGAACGTGCTGACTGGATTCCAGCAGGTCGAAGACAATCTGGCTGCGGTGAGAATTCTGGAGAAAGAGGCTGCGGTTCAGGCTGAAGCTGTGAACGCCGCCCAGAAATCCTTGGACCTCTCCGTGATTCGCTACAAAGGCGGGGTTACAGATTATCTGGAAGTGATCGTGGCGCAAAATGCCGCGCTCGAGGATGAAGTGACTGCAGTCAATATTTTGGGACGCCGCATGGCGAGCACCGTGTTGCTGATTCAGGCCCTCGGCGGCGGTTGGGACCGGTCGAGTTTGCCGGGGCGGCCGGAATGCTGCGGCAGGCTGATCAGTACAAGTTCAAGATGATCACCCCTGTATAAGTTGAGTGGCTCCGGACTCGCGTTTCAGGATCTAGCGTGATCAGGACAGCGTCATGTGGGCTTCCGGAAGAAGAGTGTTCGTGTCCGAATGCTGACAGAACCTGTCGAGGTTTCGACAGTTGGTGAATGCTGCCCAGCCAGCTCCTCTTTCGGCGCATGTCACAACCCATAAAGACCTAATACCGCTCCGCCGCCGACCAGTAGTCATCTATACGGGTCAACGAGATCGTGCCGCCTGGCGTGACCTGCGCGTTTGCGATGTTGAAGCCAGCAACGTGAATCTCGCCGAAGGCTGAAGTGGTTCCGTAGGCGATTGTCCCATCCGGGCTAAACATCTGCACTCCGAAGGGCAGACTATTCACCTCGACGATTTGCTGTGCCTCTAAGTTCACCTGTCCAATGTCGGTGCTGCTGCTTGAACCCTCGAGGAAGACGTAACTTCCCGATGGATGCGCAAGCGCGTGGCCGAAGTCTCCGCAAAGTGCCCACATCGATTCCGTGCAGTTGACGGCCGGCGCAGTCACATTCGGCAACTGAAAAACATCGACGATATTGGCGTTCGGCCCTTGATTGTCGAAGCTGTCAAAGGCGAACAGGACATTGCCTTCGATCTGAACATTGGCATAGCCGCTGCCGGCGTAGTAGCCAAAACCGTAAATCTCCTGATCCGGTCCCAGAGCGCCGGTCTGTAAATCGACAGAACGCTCGTTGTAGGTTAAAGATCCGCTCGCGTGTGGGCTATTGCACAAAATGGCGTCGTACATGATTGTTCCCGCGGGATTGAACCCCACAATAGACAGCGAGCAGTCATTGCCGCTGGGTTGGGTGTCGAGCTGATAAGTTGCTTCGGTTGCCGGCCGGCTCAACTTTCCGGTCGTGGAATCGATCACATTCCGCACAATCGCGAACTGGGTGATTTCTTGCTGGCTCGGGGGACCGACGGCTACCGAATAAAGGAACGTTCCGGCCGGATTGACCAGCAAGTTCGAGATGTGGCCGGGACTCGTGGTTTGCACCGGCGTACTTCCTGGAACACCCATGGCATCGGTGTCATAAACGTAGAGCTTTTGGCTTTCGACGGAAACATTTGCCAGGTAGTAAAGGAATTGTCCGTCGGGCGACATCACTATGCTGGGATACTTCGATCTCGGCATAGCGGTTGTTCCTACCGCGGTAGGCTCAAACGTCTGCGGATCGATGTTGTACGTGGTCAGCGTCGAAACGTCGACTACGTAGAACACTTCTACCGCTGACGAGGGCGACGATGCCTGAGAGCTGCGGTTGACCTGGGCGAAGGCGAGGGAAGAAAAACAGAGCAAGAGACAAAGGGCGCGGGGCATTTTGACCTCCAATAGCGCGGCGAGTCAGATGCGCGAGCCGAAGGCCGGGTTGCCGACCAAGGAATGAATCCCATGCGGAAGGGCGGAGAGCCAATGGGTTCCCTCCCCGACCCTGCCTTGAGGAAAGTCGAACCGGACCTCGTTTCCACCCAGGACTACGGGTTCAGTTCGTTTCTTAGGCGCTTGGAGAGTTTTTCGATCTGTTTGAGCTTCTCAAGGATGTCTTTGGGGAGCATGCCTTTGCTTACGCTTTCTACGTCCGCGGGAATAGAACCGGCAGCGGTGGCCAGGGCTCGGGCGTCGTCGTGTAAGCGGGTTAGATTCATTTGCCTCGGGATGGCGGGCATCTCCCGATCGGTAACGTGCAGTTCGTGCGAGCCATTTAGCGTGGGATTGCTCGGCGGGTGACCAATTTGTGAGAGCGCTGCCTGGCAGAGGATCAGAAATGCTGCCGCGATGGCGAATGCGGAGATTTCTTGCCGGGCAATCTTTCTTTTTCTCTTGCTCATGGCACGCCTCCTACGAGTCGGAAATTGCGCCATTTTATCCCAACAATTGTTTTGTGCAACATCTTTCTGGACAAAGGTCGGGGATTTCTCTGCCGTGGGGTAACAATCAAAATCCCCACCTTTGCGCAAAACAACGCGCAAAGATGGGGAACTCACTTCACTTCGCAGCGACGCAGCTAAACGCTCATTTCGCGGGCAAGAGCGTTGCTGCCAATACTAAAACGTGTGCATTGTTTGGCAGCGTGAGGGTCTGTACCGTCTTGGTTGAATTCAGGACGAAGCGGTAGGCGTACAGGTTGAAGGTGCGATTGTCTTTGGTGCCATTGTCGAAATTGCGGTAGGCCATGGCTACACCTTCGGATTCTCCGTGATACTTCTGCGGAGTGAACCAGTCGCTGAAGCTTTGGGTGAACTGCGACGTGGTGCCGTCGGTGTAGGTGACGGTCAGCGTTTGGGAGGTTTGATCTCCTTCAACTCCGGTGGCGAGAAGCATCAGGCCGGCGAACTGTCCGGATGGAAGAGAAATTGACTGGCCGGTGCTGCCCACGGCGTCCGGTACATTGGCGGGACCGAACTCGAAAGCGGTGCCGCTGAATACGCGCGACTTAGTGAGCAGGTTGGCGGAGTAGGAGTAACCGGTACCGTCCAGGCCTCCGGTCGTATAGGTGGATCCGTCGGTGTAAATTCCGTTGATATTGAAGTCGGAGGAGAGATTGACGGGCGTGCCGGTTCCGGCTGTGCCTGTGGCCGCGCTCACAGCAAGCGTGAACGTTGCGGTCTGCGTGTAGGTGCCGGAGGTGCCGGTGAGGGTCACGGTGGTGAATCCAGTCGCGGCGGAAGGCGTGGCTTTGAGCATCAGCTTGCGTTTATTTCCTTGTCCCGAAAACGCCGCCTGAACACCGGTAGGAAGAGGCGAGAGGCTGAGCGTAACGCTGCCGGTGAAACCGCCAAAATCGGTAATCGTAATCGGGGCGTTGGCGGTGGAATTCTGGTTGAGGAAAACGTTGGTGGGTCCGGCCAGCGTGAAGCCCTCGCCGCTGACTGCGTTGTTGATAGCGCTGGCATATTGCGCGGCCAGGCCGGTGCCGACGAAGTCATCGTAGAGCCACATGAAACCACCAATGATTCCGCACTGGCTATGCCATCCGCTCATAATGCTTTGCACCTGCGGGGGAGTGTCGTCCTGATCCCAGAGGCCGGGGAACACGGGAACCGTGCCGAAATTCCATCCGACGCAGGGATTGTTCCCGGCGCCTCCGGCATAGGCTTGCAGGTGAACCCCGTCGACGGTGCCCGGAAGTTGGGTGTTGATTTGCGACACGACATTCGTCCAGTAACTGCTGTCATCGAAAGCGTCAGGCATGACGTGATAACCGAGTTGGCCCAACATCACGCCGAACTGAACCGTGGTCGGCGAATTAAAGCTGTTCTCGTCGTCAAAGTCGATCGCGTCGAGTGCCGGGATTGCGGCCTTCAACGCCGCGAAGTCTTGATAAAGGATGCTGGTGGGGCCAGTACCCTGCGCCTTCACAAGCGAGGTGATATCTTCCCAGTCTCCGTAGTTCGACGAGCCAATGCTAAACGTGACGCGCTTGACTGTGCCCTGCTTGAGCTGCGCCATATCCCCCGGGAAATTGGGATAGGTTGCGTTTCCTACGTATACGCCGCCGGAGGTTAAGGGAAATTCCCCATTGAAATTGAGGTCGCCGGTGCTGCTGACTTCGACGCTCCAGACGATGGCTTCGGTGAAGCCGGAGTTTTCGATCTCGGTGATGTTGGGCGCTACGTCTCCTTTGTAGAACGGGCCACCGCCGAAGATGCCCGTGAAGCCGGTTTGAGCCGAGGCTTCGGTCGAGAATGCTGCAACTAGAAGCACGAGAAAGATTGCAGGGACGATTGATAGAAGGGACATGGACTGCATTCTGAATTCTTGCTGCACTTGGTCTCCTGGGTTGGGGTTGCTGGACGCGGTGGGGTGATCGCGTCCTGCGCCGGTAAACTGGCGCTACTTTGTCCCCCTCAAAGTCGACCGATTATACACGGTCGCGGCTGAAGACTGGGAGCAGCGGGCAGTTTGGGCGCATGCGTCGAGCGAATCGTGCGACGGAGGGTTCTATGGCTGTACGCAGTCCACGCGAAATAATAATTAAGAGAAATGCCATTTTCGGCCGCTTCTGAGCGATAATGCCTGATCGCCGGGGTGGCCGGGATCTGTGCTTGGAGTGTTGCGATGTTCAAATCTATCGCTGTTGTCGTTGGAAGTTACTTGCTCTCGGTTGTTCTGGTGTTTGCGACAGACCCGCTGCTCTCGCGGCTGTTTCCGGGGGATTTCGCTAAGGGGCGCGTCCCATCCGACGCTGCGCTCATGACGAGCACAGCGCTCTTCGTTGTGGTCTCGATCTTCTGCGCGTGGGTCTGCGCACGATTTGCTCCGCGGCTCGCGGGGCGGCATGTGCTTTGGTTCTTCGTGATCGGCGAGATGATGGGGATCGTGGCAACCATTCCCAACTGGAGCAAGGCCTGGCCACATTGGTACTGGTTATCATGGCTTCTCACCTGGCCGGTCAGCTGCTGGATTGGGTTGCTGTTTGCTAGGCGCCGCGCGGAGACGCTGCCCGCCTGAGCCCTTCACGGTTAAAGCCGTGACAGCTTTTGAGGCCAAGTTACTCGGAGTTGAGATGCCGCTCTTTCGCGCTACCTCGGGCGCGCCGCCACCGACTTCCGCGATCATCGTTGCGGGTTTCGACAGGCCAGTTTCAATTTCCTCATTTGCGCCACTTGCGCAGTTGCTTCCAAGCCTGGACAAGTTCCTGAAGGGCGCGCGCCGACGGGAAGGTGCTGCTGTTAACGATGCGGCAATCGCGGTAGGCGCGCTGGTAGAAGTCGAGGACCGAACTCATGCTCAAGTGAGCCAGGTTGTGCGCCAGTTCGTCGAGATGAGCGCGGCTGAGGGTGTCTTCACATTTGGAGTCCAATCCGAACTGGGGGCGGCGGGCCATGGGGACAGCTTATCATTTTCGCTCTTTGTTCGCTATGACAAGACTCTCGGAAAGATCCGCATTCTGAGTGACCGCAGATGAACGGCAGGTTCCTCGCTGCGTCTTCGACCCGGTTCGGAATGACATCGAGTGGCCTGTGGGCCCATTTGGGAATGACATAGCATGAACCGCAATATTGGCAGGATGGTTATCGAGGCCGGATTCATTGTATTTCTGTTCTATGCCAACTTGCTGATGGGCGAGTTTGAACGCTCGGGCGCCGGGCAGAGAAGAGGACTCTTGTGGGCGCTCGCCGATATTTTTACAGCGTCTAACTTTGTGATTGCGGCGGTTGCGGCGGTGACTGGCTACTTTCTTTTTGAGTTTCTCCGGAAAAGATTATAGGCACGATCTGCGGGAAAGACCTCAGACTTTCGACAACAATGATGCCGCGGAGCCAGCAGGCTCGTACACGACTCGCTGTATGGATTTCCCCCCTTAATCGCATAGTGTAAAGAAATCTTCTCTAATAACGGTTCTGTGGATTGCTGCGACGCTGCAGCGCCCCGCTTAGGGAGATGACCGGTGCCGCGTGCCGCATAGAGTTCTGATTGTCGACGACAACGCCCTGCTCCGCAGCTTGCTTCGAACCTGCATTGAAAAAGATTCCGAGTGGAAAGTGTGCGGGGACGCCGAGAATGGCAGAGAAGCGGTGAAGAAAGTGGAAGAATTAAATCCCGACGTGGTAATTCTGGATTTGCAGATGCCGGTGATGAATGGACTGGAAGCGGCGCGAAGAATTCATGCCATGTCTCCACGGACGGCGATGCTGATGTTCACCATCCACGACTCACCGCAGTTGCTGCAGGAGGCTCGCGCCGCGGGAATTCGCGACGTGATTTCGAAAACCGACCAACTCACCGAGAAATTGCTGCCCGCGCTCAAGCAAGCACGCGCCTGAATTTCCACGATAATCCGATCAACGGGGCCGCAGGCGGCGGAGCCGGGGTGAAAGTGTGATCTTGATGCACTCAAGGCAGGGACACCGGAAAGCGGTGTCGTTGGGGAATACAATATGGCCGCACCTGTGGCAGATCAGGCGGCCGTTGGCAATAGCAGTCATGGGATGGAATTCCTCTTCCACGACGCAATAGGGACAGCGTGGTTCTTTCTGGCGCATGCGGAGTTCGGCTGCAGTTTAAAGGGTAGGTGGCAGGAAGAAATGTTCGCCGTCGAACAAATCGTGAGAACGCACGCTTGACGGGATCAGATCGTCTAAAACCTCAATGAGTCGGGCAGATTTGTGGACTCGATGTCTCCGGTGGCTTTGTGCAATTTCGCTGGTCGTATTCATTCCGGCCTTGGACGGTGGCTTGTCCCAAACCAAGAAGGAGACGCAAGCTCCGGCCGTGCGCGCAATTGGACGCAAGCTGAATGAAGACGGCGTCAGGAATTTTGGCGAGGTTACGCCTGCGCTTTATCGCGGAGGCTTGGTTAGCGAGAGTGGGATTAAGGCGCTCAAGAAGCTGGGGATGAATGTGATTATCGACACGCACGCTAACGATATCGCCGAACAAGCGGAAGCCGAGAAACTGGGGATGAAATATGTGGCGATTCCGTGGCATTGTCCACGGCCGCACGATGAGGTCTTCGCGAAATTCCTGCAGGTGGTGCATGAGAATAAGGGCAAGAAGATTTTTGTACACTGCCGGCTGGGAGACGATCGGACGGGAATGATGGTTGCGGCATACCGGATGGCTGAAGAAGGATGGACTGCGGATGAGGCGATGAACGAGATGAGGTCGTTTGGGTTTACAAAGTCACATCACCTCATTTGTCCAGGCCTGGCGCGGTACGAGAAGAGCTTTCCGAAGCGCTTGAAGAATGATCCGGCCTTTGCGCAGGAACGCGAGAGGCACGGGCGCTAGGGTGTGGCGCTTTAAGCAGTCAAAAGTCTCTTCCTCTCGGGAAGCCGAAGCGCGAGTGAGATTTCCGACATGACCCGGCCTACTGCGGAGGCAGTTCGGCCAGGAAAGCTCCCTGCGCGCTTTCTGAAAGGAAGAAGTTGCCTACCAACGCGCCATGGTCGTTGATCCTCCCCAGCGAGTTCGAAAGCGTGCCCGGAAAGTCGACGGCAGTATATTGCCCCGCTTGATACACAAATCCATAATCGTCGAGACCCTTGGAGGCGACGAGCGTCACCGCACCGTTGTTGTTGATGCCCTCGACGGTGCTGCCATCGTAGCCGGGAACATCGATGTTGGTGAGGTTTCTGCCGTCGTAAAGCCAGGCGTGCTGATAACTCTGCGCAGTGTCTTCGGAGGTGAGCGCAATAAGTCCGCTGTCGTTGATCCCGTCACACCAGGTGTAATGTGCTCCGGGCACGTCAATCGTCGCAAAAGCCCCAGAATTTCTGTCGTATAGGTAACCGTGCCACAAATGTCCGTCGTTGTACATGCCGACAATCTGGCCCAGATTGTTGATGCCATCGGCTTCGGAATCGAAATGAGGGGCCGGTATCTGGAGATCTCCGAATTTGCCCGCCGTATAAAGGAACGCACGCTGCTGATTGCCGCCGATGGAGTAAGCGCCGACGATCTCGCGAGCCGAGTTGATGGCTTTCGGGAAAGTCGATCCGGGCATAGCCTGCTCGGGATCCTCTAAGTTAGAAAATTGCCCGTCCTCATAAACAAAGCCGCCGGATTCGGTTTTGCCGTCGTAGAAGCCGACGACATCTCCGGCATTGTTGATGCCGAGCGCCGTTGTAGAAACCGAGTTGGGCACGGAAAAGCGCGTGTAGCGAATTTCCTGCGCGGCACCCAGAGCGGCCAATAGCAGTGGAATGGTTGTGCCTAGGAGACGTAGGGGCAGGTTCCGCATAATAATGTCCTCCGAGAAGCACGTTTGCTTTTGCCCGGGGAGCACATTAGCACTTTTAGGAATTCACCACAATCGCCCGCGAGGCTACGACGGCAAGAACCCCTCCAGCCGTACCTACACTTCCTCGCTCTCTTTCAATCTGGCGATTACCCCGAAATCTTCCAGCGTGGTCGTGTCGCCTTTCACCTCGCCAGTTCCGGCTAGCTCGCGCAGCAGGCGGCGCATAATTTTGCCGCTCCGGGTTTTGGGCAAAGTGTCGGTAAAGCGGATGTCGTCGGGCTTGGCGAGCGCTCCGATTTCTTTTGCGACCCACTTGCGGAGTTCTTCCTTTAATTCCGCGGTGGGCTTTCTTCCCTGCTCCAGCGTCACGAAGGCGCAGATCGCCTGGCCTTTTAACTCGTCGGGACGGCCCACTACCGCGGCTTCGGCGACGGCTTCGTGCGCGACTAATGCGCTCTCGACCTCCATCGTGCTCAGCCGGTGGCCGCTCACGTTGAGCACGTCATCGACGCGGCCCATGATCCAGAAATATCCGTCTTTATCTTTGCGGGCGCCGTCTCCAGTGAAGTAGACGCCCGGAATCTGCGACCAGTAATTTTTTACATAACGGTCGGGATCACCGTAAACGGTGCGCAACATCGCGGGCCACGGGCGCTTGAGAATCAGAAATCCGCCGGAGCCTTCCGGAACTGGCTGGCCATCCATGGTGACGACATCTGCGACGACTCCGGGAAACGGTTTGGTCGCCGAGCCCGGTTTGGTTGCAATCGCACCCGGCAGCGGCGTGAGCATGATGCTGCCGGTTTCGGTTTGCCACCAGGTGTCTACGATGGGGCAGCGGTTACCGCCGATAGTCTCCCGGTACCACATCCAGGCTTCCGGATTGATCGGTTCACCGACGGTGCCAAGCAGGCGCAGGCTGCTCATGTCGTGTTTCTTCGGCCACTCGTCGCCCCACTTGATAAAGGTGCGAATCGCCGTCGGCGCGGTGTAGAAGACGTTGACGCCGTGGCGTTCGATGATCGACCAGAAGCGGTCCTGTTCGGGCTGGTTGGGTGCGCCCTCATACATCAGGCTGGTCGCGCCGTTTTGCAGGGGTCCGTAAACGATGTAGCTGTGGCCCGTGACCCAGCCGATATCGGCCGTGCACCAGTAGGTGTCTTCGTCCTTGAGATCGAAAACCCATTTCGTGGTCAGGTAGGTGCCGACGGAATATCCGCCGGTGGTGTGCACAACGCCTTTGGGTTTGCCGGTAGTTCCGGAGGTATAAAGAATGTAGAGCGGATGTTCGGCATCGAGCGGCTCGGCCGGGCAAACATCGGAGGCCTTCGCCATGAGATCGTGCCACCAGTGATCGCGGCCCTGCTGCATGTTGATGGGCGTGCCGGTGCGCTTGTAAACGACAACTTGCTTCACGCTGGGGCAGGATTTGAGCGCTTCTTCGACGGCGGGAAATAATTTGACTTCGGCTCCGCGGCGATAGGAGCCGTCCTGCGTGATTACGGCTGAGGCTTCGCAATCGTGGATGCGATCGATCAATGCGTTGGAGGAGAATCCCCCGAAGACAATGGTGTGAGGCGCGCCGATACGCGCGCAGGCGAGCATGGCGATAGGCAACTCGGGAGTCATACCCATGTAAATTGCGATGCGATCGCCTTTCTTTACTCCGAGAGACTTAAGCACGTTGGCGAATTTCTGCACTTCGCGATGAAGCTGTTGATACGTGAGCGTGCGGATTTCGCCGGGCTCGCTCTCCCAAACGATGGCGGCCTTATTCTTGCGGTGGGTGGCAACGTGACGGTCGAGACAGTTGTAAGAAAGATTAATCTGGCCGCCGACGAACCACTTTGCCCACGGGCAATTCCATTCGAGAACTTTGTCCCACTTTTTGAACCAGTGCAACTCGCCCGCGATGCGGCTCCAGAACTTATCGGGATCGTCGATCGATTCCTTATAGAAACGCTCGTATTCGGCGAGGCTCTTGATGTGAGCATGCTGGCTGAATTCGGGCGGCGGGGGAAAGCTGCGCTGCTCTTGCAGAATGGAATCGATGCTGCTGGCTTGCATGTCGGCTAACGCTCTATCTGCCATGTAAAAAGCCTCAACTTGGAGGAATTTAAAACGCGCTGGCTCGGTGCTGCGGGCGTTCGGGTCCACTGAATTCTGGGCATTGTCTGCGAACGCTGCTGATGCACCGCGACATTTTACTACTACAGGGCGGCGAAACGAACGTCGCGCGTTTGGGCGATTGGGAAATTTGATAATTGAGTCATTTGTAATTTGAAAACTTGGGATGATTTTCAGTTCCGCATCTACTCAACTTCCCGGTTACGCAGTCGATCCGATGCAGTGCTAGTGGTGTTTGGAGCAGGCGTCGAGCATGTTGTTGCTGATGGCGTCGAAGCCGCTTTCGCCGGAAGGAGTTTCGCCCTGGGTGACTCCTTCGACGCCCTGGCAATTGTTGATGCGCGTCACGGTGAGGCCCGCAGTCTGATTGGGAGTTATAAATTGCTGGTAGAAGTAGTCGCCCTGGGCGGCAGAATTGTTCTGGATCGAATCAACATCACTGCAAAGCCATCCCGCGATTGAAGTCTTGGGATAATTGAAGTTGGGATTGCTGCTGCCATCGACGATGCTCATCGCCTGCCAGGCATCGTTGTCAGCATCGGAGGTTGTTCTTCCGTTGTTGCAACTCAATATGCCGGACCATCCGGCTACTTGTGTCTCATCGCCGTCAACATAAGAGGGGCTGTCATACCAGGGATCGCCAACGCAACCCAATTCTCCATAGGGACAAACTGTCATCTTGGGTGGGTTCGGCACTACGCAGCCCTGCTCGATGTTGCCGAAGACCGGCCCGGAGAGCAACTCGACGTTATCGAGATAAGATGAACTGCCGTACCAGGCCAGCGAATAG
>Ga0210391_10000922_pt1 | contig 28089 bp, 19 predicted proteins | sample IncBWC12OmetaG_FD_160573 | JGI IMG/M metagenome (GOLD analysis project Ga0210391, IMG submission 160573) | Forest soil microbial communities from Barre Woods Harvard Forest LTER site, Petersham, Massachusetts, United States - Inc-BW-C-12-O ... | reverse complement strand
GCTTTGCTACGCGCAGATCGGCGGGTTGTTGGTTGCGACCGTGGTTACTAAGTTGCAAGTGCCGGTGATGTATGCCATCTTTGTGCTCGACTTCAAGATTCTCAAATGGGAAACGCCTGACAATGAACTGCCTGCCCCTCCGATCGATACGCTCCCGTTACAAAAACCCAGCTTTAGTTAGTGCGGCTAAAGAGGATTTAAAAAACTTGCCTCAGCGGCTAAAGCCGGGTGCGGCAGGGTCATTTACGGCACGGCTGAAGCCTTGCCCTTCCAGGAACAGGTTTTCTATGAAAAAGATTATCTGGCTGGCTCTCGGGGGCACGATCTTATCGTTGCCACTGCACGGACAAAATCAAACAGAAATTCTCAAGGATTACGATCAGGCCATCGATCAGGTTGCCGAACATGCGATGCAGTCGGTGGTGGAAATTGAGGTAACGGGCTACGGTGTGCCGGAGAACGATAAGGACCAGGGGTCGTCACAGCAGGCCCTGGTGCGGCAGCGATCGATCGGCTCCGGCGTCATTGTCGATCCAGATGGATACATCATCACCAACAATCACGTGGTTGCGGGGGCGCTGCGCATCCGGGTGATCATCGCGCCGGCCACAGTGGAGATGGTTAGCGGTAATACGCGCTTGCACAATCCGCAGCGGGCGTACGAAGCGAAGCTGATCGGAACCACCCATTACGCGGACCTGGCGCTGATCAAAATTGAAGCCAAAGGCTTACCTTCGATTTCGCTGCCGGAACAGTTTCATTTCCGCCTAGGTCAAACCGTGGTTGCTATCGGCGCGCCAGAGGGCCTGGACCATACAGTCACCAAGGGGATCATTAGCGCCGTGGGACGGCAACCGGAGGTGGATCGTCCGATGGTGTATGTGCAGACCGACGCTCCGATTAATCCCGGCAACAGCGGCGGACCGTTGATCGATCGGAACGGGAACCTGGTGGGTATTAATACTTTCATTGTTACTTCTGGTGGAGGCAGCGAAGGGCTTGGTTTTGCGATCCCGGAACCACTTGTACGGGTGGTTTACCACGAGCTCAGAGAACATGGCATTGTTGCCAACGTGACGATTGGCGCTCATGCTCAATCCATCACGCCGGCGTTGGCTGCAGGGCTCAAGCTTACGCAGGATTGGGGTGTGATCTTATCCGACATTGATTCGAATGGTCCGGCAGCCGCGGCTGGTTTGCATGCAAAGGATGTGGTGACCGCGATGGATGGCTTCGCGGTGGACTCGCTGCCCAAATACACCGCTTTTCTTTATGTCCACAAGCGGTCCGCGGCAATCAGTATGGAGATTTTGCGCGATGGCAAGCCGCTAACGGTTTCAGTGACGCCGGTAAAGGCGCCGCCCCAGGTCGACAATCTGTCAGATCTCATTCGGCCGGACAAAGACCTGATCGCGCCACTGGGAGTTTTTGTGATGGATCTCAAGAACTCTGAGGTTGGGGCGATGCTGAATCTCCGTTCCGATGGTGGGGTCCTGGTTATTGGGTTGCTCGGTGGCGAACCGGCGGTCGCAGCGGATCTTTCGGCTGGTGATGCGATTCGCGCTGTGAACGGCGCTCCGCTGGAGAACTCGCAACAACTACGGCAGATTCTCGCAGGATTGAAACCCGGCGATCCGGTGGTGCTCGAGGTGGAACGGCAGTCGGTGCTGCAGTATGTGGCTTTTGAGATGGAGTGATGAGTACGCCCGCCACCAGGGCTAAAGGCCTCAATTTATAGTCGCTTCTGGATGACAACGTTTAGGCTCCGTAATGAAAAGCTGTGGTGGGGCTTCGCCCACCGTTTTCGGCCCAGGTACGCTTTGGCGAACCTGGGGCACCCAGATGGATCTGTGGGGACCGATGCAAGCTTGAGGGGGTAGGCCTGCGATATCCCACATCTCGCAAAAAACAAGCGAGATGCCCCGAATTTGCTGTACGCAGCTCTGGAAAAGACCACGGAATCCGCGAAACTACACAGGAAATCGGGGCGTGGGGCACCCGGCGACTGGTGACGGGATAGAGCCGAAGCGCGTTGATTCCTCCCGTGACCTTGTTACAGGCAAGTCGTTTGCTCGGGAATACAAGAGACTCCCTAGAGAGGTAGACAAGCTTCCCCTTTTACTTCTACAGCAAGCTATGCTAGCGTTTTGTTGTCGAAGTGTCAGGGGAGATACCCAACAATGGAAAACGAGCGACTGGACCTACCACAAGGAACGCTCGATTTGCTTATTCTGAAAGCCGTGGCCCTCGAACCTCTTCACGGTTGGGCCATTTCTGAACGGTTGCAGCAGATCTCTAACGACGCTCTTCAGGTGCAACAAGGCTCCCTTTATCCCTCGCTCCATCGCCTAGAACGTCGAGGATGGGTCAAGGCTAAGTGGGCGATCAGCGAAAACAACCGGCGTGCGAAGTATTACGAGCTGACCGCGCGGGGACGCAAACAACTTGAGACGGAGATGATCGCCTGGCGGAAACTTACCCACGCGATTGACCGGATCCTCGATATGGCTTAGGAGGAGATCTGTGCTACATGACCTCATTTTCCGGCTTCGCGCGCTCCTTCGTCACCGGCGAGCGGAGGATGATATGCGGGAAGAGCTGCAGTATCATCTCGAACGCCAAAGCGAGAAATATGTCCAGGCCGGATTGCCACCGGAAGAAGCAAGGCGCAAGGCACGAATCGCTCTCGGCGGCGAGGAACAGATTGGCCAACAGTGTCGCGAGGCGCGAGGCACACGGTTCGTCGAGGATCTAGTCCAGGACCTGCGCTACAGTGCTCGCTCTCTGGGTAAGAATTTTGGCTTCAGCGTGGTTGTGGTCCTGACCCTGGCGTTGGGAATCGGATCGTGCACTGCAATCTTTAGTCTGATAACCGCTGTGCTGTTTCCGCCCCTGCCGTATGGCGACCCCAGCCGGCTGCTATATCTAACCACTCCCAATCGGCAGCTTACCGACGTGCCACCCGACGCTGTTCTTCCCGATAATGCTGATTTCGTCGATCTGAAGCGGCAAAGCCATTCGTTCTCAGCCATGACGCAGTTCGAGCCATCGAGGTACAAGTTAACTTTTCAGAAAGCACAGACCGCGATCGACGGGGCCCGTGTTGACGCTGATTTTTTCTCGACGCTGGAAGTACCACCGGAACTAGGACGAACCATCCAGTCCGAGGACACCGAGCCAGGAAATCAACAGGCGGTTGTCATCAGCCACTCACTCTGGCAACAGATGTTCGCGGGAAACGCAGATGCGCTCGGGAAGCCTCTGGAGTTGAATGGCAAGCTGTATCGCGTGATTGGAATCATGCCGCAAAGCTTCCACTATCCCCACAAGACAGATATCGACTACGGCCCCACTCGTGACGCAACCGAGGTGTGGATCCCGCTCGCTCTCTCGCATAAGGAGAAAGCTGACCGCGGGTTTGGCAGTAACTCCTATGCTCTGGCCCGGCTGCGGCCAGACGTTACCACGAAACAGGCAGAAGCGGAGTTGAACACCATCATGGAAAGGCTGAACCCGCTGCATGATCCCACCACCTACGTCGCGGGCTGGTATGCCTATGTGAAACCTTTTGAGGAAACGCTCGAAGGATCGGCGCGGCCGCTGATGTTGCTCCTCATGGGCGCAGTCTCTTTCGTCCTGCTGATCGCCTGCGGCAACGCGGCCAATCTGCTGCTGGCGAGGAGCGCAAGCCGAACCCATGAGCTGGGCGTACGCGCGACTTTGGGAGCGGGGCGCCGGCGCCTGATGCATCAGATGCTGACGGAGTCGCTGCTGCTGGGGATCGCGGGCGGCCTAGCGGGAATCGGCCTGGCATGGGTGTTGCTGCACATGCTTCTGCGGCTGGACCCGGGAAATATTCCCCGGTTGCACGAGGCTTCGCTCAACCTCAGAGTGCTGCTGTTCACGGTGTCGATTACGTTGCTCACCAGCATAGCAGCGGGAATTCTGCCGGCTCTTTCGTCCTCGCGCATCAACCTGGTCGAGTTTCTCAAGTCGGGCGGCCAAAGAGGAGCAACAGGCGGGAATGGCCGTTTTCGCAGCAGCCTGATCGTCGCAGAAGTAGCGACCGTCGTCGTATTACTAGCCGGCGCGGGTCTGCTTATAAGGAGCTACATCAACCTGCAGGGGGTACCTACCGGGTTCTCACCATCCACGCTCTCCATGAAAATCGATCTCCCCGACAGCTATCACGAGCCGGCGCAGAGGTCCGCCGTCTTCCGCGCCCTTGTGGAACAGATTCGGTCGGCTCCCGGAGTCCTCGCAGCGGGGGCTGTGAATAACCTGCCCTTTGGTGACAATCAAGGTGTCGGGAGCTTTTGGGTTGAGGGCTACCCAAACCAGAAAGGACAGATGGTCGACGGCGCCTCCACCACATCCAGGTACTTCTCAGCGATGGGTGTGCCTGTCATCGAAGGACGGTCTTTTTCAGACCATGACACATCGGCACATCCGAAGGAGGCTGTCATTGATCAGGCTTTCGCTAAGAAGTATTTTGCTGGACGTGACCCCATTGGCAAACACGTATGGACCGACCAACCGGACAACCGTGCAGCGCAGGACAAGAACGGTCTGACGGTGGTAGGCGTTGTTGGGGATATCCGGGACTTCAAGCTGGAGCAGCCTGCGTCCCCGCAACTCTTTCAGCCTTTGAGTGATGACCAGGCCGACGCATACATCGTGGTTCGCTCCCTCCTGCCTCCCAAAGATGTGGCTGCGGCAGACGTCGCGATCCTGCATCGCATCGATCCCAGTCTCGGGTTCACAGAAGTACGCACGATGCGCGAGGTGGTCTCAGACTCCACGGCAAGGCGCCGTTTCCAAACAATGGTGCTGACGATCTTTTCGGCGATGGCCTTCGCATTGGCCCTGGTAGGGCTGTACGGCCTGATCACCTACTCGGTCAGAGAACGCCGGCCTGAGATGGGCGTCCGCATCGCGCTAGGCGCTACCAGAGGGCATGTGATGCGCCGGGTTGTTCGCCAGGGGCTGCAGTTGGTAAGTCTTGGGCTCTTCGTGGGGTTGGTCATGGCGCTGGGTTTGACTCGGCTGTTGGCATCGTCGCTGTATGGAGTCACTGCACTGGATCCCGTCACCTTTATTACCGTGCCTGCACTGCTGCTCCTGACAACCATCGCAGCCTGCCTGATCCCAGCGAGACGAGCGGCGAACGTCGATCCTATGATCACCCTTCGTTATGAGTAACCACCGAAGCGTCTAGGTAAGCTTTTTCCACTCTGCCGCGAGATCGGAAACGAGTAAGTTGTAGAAATCGTAACTTTCATTGTCTACTGTGCTGCCCAGCTCAAACAGACCGCATAGACTGGGGAACGGCGTAGAGATCACCGGCAACGCCGGGACGGTAAGATCCGGGGCTGCGAAGTTCAAGGCCAGAGCTAGATTCGCTATCTGATCGGAGGCGTCTCGAATGGTCAGCGGTGGCAGGTTGTAGCGCCACTCAATGAATTTGAGAACAGAGGTGTGGTCGTAGAGTGATGAATTGATACGCGGGACGGCCGGGTTGGTGCTGCGAGTAAATGGCGACACTACGATCACTGGCACCCTGCAGCCGAGCAGTGCGTTGCCCTCTACCAGGTCGGTGTCGACATCGTTGGGAGCGATCACGCGCGGCGGCACGACGGTATCGTAAAAGCCGCCCCACTCGTCGCGGTTCACGATCAACACCGTGTTCGGCCAACCAGGGCCGGCTGTGAGCGCCCGGTATACCTTTCCTAAGAACGCTTCGCCGGACCGCAGATCGGCGTGGGGGTGATCGTCGTTGCCAAAGCCATCATCCAGAATGGTGAACCTGGGATCGAGAAACGATACTGCAGGAAGAGTTCCCGCCGCGGCATCTGCCAGAAAATCCGGGAAGAGCGCTGAGATACCCAGGTACTTCGTTCCCCAAAGGGCCAGGAACGGAACGTTGGAGTAGTAGTACTTATGGCTGACTCCGGCCACCGCGAGAGTGTCCCAGATGGTTGGCAGGGTCGAGAGATCGAGGGTATTGGAGAGGCGATCGGTCTGCGCGGCGTGTTGGAAAACGCGATTGGGAAAAGTAGACGAGAGGATGGATGCGAAGTAGTTGTCGAGGGTGGTGAAGTTACGCGCCAACGCGGCGTAAAAAGGAAGGTCGGCTTCCTCGTAGTAACCGATGCTGAACGTGTCGTTGCTGGAAGTGCGGAGCCATCCGTCCATCTTGCCGTCGTCGTATTTGCTTCTGCCCCCGGCATAAGAGTGGTCGGGATCGGGATGCGAACAGCCCACGAATGAGCTGAGGCGATGGGTCGGGTGAGCCTCCCCACTGTTGTCCACATAGGTGAGGCCGGCCTGGGTTCCGTTGGCGCCGGGCAGCCATCCGAGGAGATGGTCGAAACTGCGGTTTTCCATCGTCACCACGACGATGTGCTCGACTCCGGATGCTTCCGGCACAGGCAATGTCTCCTGACCGGCTACCCGCTGAGATCCAGCAGCGCCCACAAAAGCCGCGGTTGAGACTGCTCCTGCTGCCCTGCGCATAAACTGTCTGCGATTGATACTCATAAAAGCCCCAGAGATGGATACGGATTTGCGAGCATGAGAACGTCGCCGCCCCTCATCACTTGGAAAGATATGCCTGAAGTTTCTAGCTCACGTAAACGTCTGGTTAAACTTGCGCGGCTGGGGTCGAGTCGGGCAAGCGTGAAAATCAAGCGACGGCAAAGGGCACTCTTTATCCTGCAAGGACCTGGGCGACGATCTGCATACAGCTACTGATTCATGTTCCAAATGTCTGTGTGCCACTTCCACGCGCCGTCATGACGTTTCCAGTGGACCACGTACTTGACTGGAACGACCTGCCCGCCTTTCAGGCTAAGCGCTGCTCTGCCAATTTCGACCACCGTGTCCCCCGCGGGCTCCGCTGTGACGGTGACGAGAGATGCATCCTGAACGTCTAGCCCCAAGATGGCCTGCTGCCAGAAGTTCTTGATTGCGGCAACACCCTGGATCATGTCAGCACCGGGTGGAAGGATTTGGGCGTCAGGGGTGTAAACGTGGTCAAGCGCGTCCATATCGCGGAGCCGGACCACGGTTGAACAGAATAGATCATTGGTCTTGCGCATACCTGCGCGGGTGGTTTCAGGAAGACTCATTCGTTGCCTCCAACGTGACGTTGCTCGATGAGGAGCTTATGGGCTAGATGGTAGGAACAAGGATCTGCGTGATCAACTGTGCTTCTGGCGTCGTTCTCGGATCGTTCACATAGTTCTCAATAAAATAGTCATCGCGGAGCGGTAACTTTGTTTCGGTAATAAGCTCCATAACGCGACCGGTTGCGCGTCCCAGGTTCGCATATGGTCCGGTCAAGACGAAGCGACTGTATTTGCCCCCGTTGAATTCCATATCGTTGACCCCCTCGGGTAATTTTGCAGGCAGCCCCGCGAGCGCCACGCCGGCGCGGTAGATCTTCGGCCCCATCTTATAGAGGCTCAGGTATCCAGTGATCTGATTGTGTTCAGCGATGCGGGGAACGGAGGAATGGAGGTCTTGCCACGCTTCAGGAGCATTCGTCTGGAAGGGTCCGATCCTCTCGACATAGACGTAGTGAGTTTTCGGCCACTCCACGATTTCGGGTGTTTCGTTCAGCTTCACGAGCTTCTCCTTCGCGTGGGAAATTAAGCCAAAGCTTCCTGGCAGAGATCTTAATACGTCTCGTCGTCGTCAAATTCAACTATATTAGTTGACTAAGTCAAGTATCCAGATGGAAAATCGTGGCATGGCGTCCTCTCAAAAAACGTCTCCTGAGGTAAGCGGCGAGATTGCGAAGTTTCGCCACTTCAACCGCATGTATACGCGGTACATCGGAACCTTGAACGAAGGACTGCTGAACAGCGATTACAGTCTGGCGGAGGCACGCGTGCTCTACGAACTGGCAAATCGCACGGGGCCCAAGGCGAGCGAAATCGCTGAGGGACTGGGAATGGATCCCGGATACCTGAGCCGCTTGTTGGGGAAATTTGAGCGTGACGGGCTGCTGGAGAAAAAGGCCTCAGAGGAAGATGGCCGCTTTGCGGAGCTTGCGCTCACCAGTCGCGGCAAGTCCGCTTTCAAGAAACTGAACGCGCTTTCTGAAGAGCAAGCACGCACCGCGCTCGAGAGTTTACCGCCCACGGCTCGCATGGAACTGATCGATTGCATGCAGACCATTGAGAGGATCCTGATGAAGGTCGACCGAAGCCGGATACCGTACGTCCTGCGACCCCACCGCGTCGGCGACATGGGATGGATCCTTCACAGAGAAGGACTCGGCTACGCGGAACAGTACGGCTGGGATGAAACATTCGAAGCACTGGCGGCGAATATCGTGTCTGATTTTGTCCGAAATTTCGAGCCTAGCCGGGAACGGTGCTGGATCGCGGAAGTCGATGGCCAGAATGTGGGGCATGTGTTTCTCGTCAAACATCCGAGCCAACCGCGCACGGCGAAGCTTCGCCTGTTGTTTGTCGAACCAAGCGCGCGAGGTATGGGTCTTGGCGATGCTTTAGTAACTGAGTGCATCCGATTTGCCCGCAGTGCTGGTTACCGGAAGGTTGTTCTTTGGACGCAGAGTATCTTGACGGCTGCGCATCGCATATATCAGCGAGCCGGCTTCCGCCTGGTGAAAGAAGAGCCTCATCACAGCTTCGGCCACGACCTCGTTGGACAAGAATGGGAGTTGGATTTGAGCTGAGATGGGCTACCCAGTCGAAGCGGGCAGAAAAGACGTACCTCAGGGCTAAAGCCCGAACCTTTTCTCGATCGTTTACGGCCCGACTAAAGTCGTGCCCTGATACAAAACAGAGCTTTTGTGCAGCCCGTAAAGTCGGGCCCTGAGATAAAAGAGGTCTTTCCGCAGCCTGTAAAGCCCGGAATTTTTGAAGTAGTTACGACACTAAAGCCGTGCCCTGATACAAAAACTGAGTCTTTCCGAGCCTGTATAGCCGCTCATCGGTTCGAGTTTAACGGCGGGGCTAAAGGGTCTGCGTGAGAACGTGGCCCTGGAAGGGCACGGCTGTACATTCAGACGTGCCTTCGAGGACGCGGGCTGAGTTTTGCTGCATCGGGCGTAATCTCTCCTAAAATTGAAAGCGAACCCCCAACTGCAGCTGCCGGACGTTCAGTGCGAAGTTGCTGTTGTTGATGCCGGTCACTTGTCCGAAGGGCGTGGAATACGGGGTTAAAGTGTTTCCCGCTCCCAGGGTTTTCGAGCCAGGCTCCAGATTATCGTTGACGAAATAGGCTGAGGAATTGACCGCGCTTACGTTGGGGTGATTGGCAAGATTGAAGGCTTCGCCCAGGAACTCAAGCCCGTAACGCTCACGGAATAACAGCCTCTTCGAAAGACGCATGTCGACGACGTACGTCTCCGGTTGCTGGTAAGCGTTGCGATCGGTGATCGGCACCCGGTTCGCACCGCCGGATCCGTTAAAGGATCCGGTGTTGACGATCTTCTCGACAGCAGCTCCTGGCGTGACGGTGAGCGTGCTGGAGGCGCCGCTGATACCCACCGAGTATGGCAGCCCCGTCTGCATGGCGAAGGCTGGGGCCAACTCAAAGTTGTTGGCCAGATAACCCCATGCGCCCTGCAGGTGCCACGGGGTGCTGAGGACGGCCGCCATCACCAGGCGATTGGGCACGTTCTGGTTGGAATTACCCTTTTCCAGGCGAATGTTGGTTGGGTCGAGCAAGGAGGTCGCCGAGGCTCCGGTGGTGTTGTTTTCTCCGTAATCGAGGGCGTGTGACCAGGTGTAGTTGGCGTTGAACTCGATGGAGTGGGATAGCTGATGCTTGAACTGCGCAACCAGCGCTTCGTAGTTTGAAGTTACACCGCTGAAGATGTCAGTGATGGAGCTGAAATTAGGGTTGGGGCGCAGATTCTTATTGGCAGTGGCAAAGAATGCATTCGCCTGGAATGTGGTTCCATTGCGGATGGGACCTTGCTGTTGCGGATCAACGATCGTGAATGTGACCGGGGTGGGCGGGGGAAGATTCACGTCGACAAAGTCTGGCAGACGGCGGCCCCACGATCCCAGCCAGGAAACACTGAACACATCGTGATTGGTCACCTGGGTCTCGACGGTGAGATCGGCCTGATGGATCAAGGGAACCTTGAAATTAGGGTCGAGGTAATCAACAGTTGCGTTGCCGCTCGCTGAACCGAGGCAGGCACCTTGCTGTGCGGGCGCGACTACCTGGGGGAAAACGGGAGCGCAGTTTTGTCCGGCGTTGAACTGCGGGTTCGTCTGGCTTCCCGCGGCGCCGGTGCCGATAAGTGCCTGGTACAGTGTCGAATTAATAGCTCGGGCAAAGAACATACCGTAGCCGCCGCGCAGGATGGTCCTGCCGCTCCCATAGGGATCCCAGGCAAAACCAACGCGCGGACCAAAATTGGTTTTCAGGTCATTCAGCTGGGAAGTTTGCGGAACAGCCGGGTTGGCAAGCTGCGGCCCGGGGAAATTCTCATACTCCCAGCGAAGACCAAGGGTGAGACTGAGCCGTCGAGTAGCTTTCCACTCGTCCTGAGCAAAGAGAGAGTAATCGCCGGTGGTGAAACCAATTCCCGGCAGACCCCCTCCCTGATTGAAATAGGTATAATGCGCAGCCTTGGCCGCGGTGCCTGCATTGCTCGCCAGGTACGCATCTGAAATGTAATTGCCTAAGGTCGTGTTGCCGCTATAGGTGTAGCCGCCAAACTGGTTGTAAAGGTTGGAAAGCAGATCGTAGGTGTGTACGTAGTCTCCGCCGAACTTGAAGCTATGGTTGCCGTGGATCCAGTTGACGGTGTCGGAAATCTGCCAACGGCGTTCGTCGGGATAAGCGCCACGGAGGAGGAACTGGGGAGTTCCGATCTGAAAGAAGCCGGTCAGATATACGTTTGTCGGCAGCCCCAACGGGTTGGTGTAGGTGGGTGTGTTGATGAGAGTGCTGGTTTCATAGGGAGTGGGCGACTGGTTGGTCTCGTATTCAAAGTCGCGGCCATACATGTAGCGCGCTTCGTTGCTCCATGCCGAGGTGAAGAGGGTGTCGAGTTTGCCGACGATCCAATTGTCGCGCACGTAATCGTTGCCGAAAGTTGAGACCCCGTAGGCGACTGCCGGGGCGGTCTGGATGCCGGCCGGGGAAGTCCAGCGCATCCGGTTCGCTTCCACGGAAACATGGTTTTTCGCGTTCACCTGCCAATCGATTTTGGGGAAATAGACTGTCTGGTCGCCGGTTCGCGGCACGGTACCGAGGGTGGATTGAAGCCCGGCTATGCCGGCGCTGTAAACGGAGTAGGAACTCGCATAGGGCAGGCCGGTATTGGTTTCAATCTGGCAGACATTGGCGTCCTGGTAAGAGGGAGCGGCAGAGCCAGTGCCGCCGCACTTTTTGCCGGCAGGAAGTGCGGCATCGGCGGGAGTATAGAAGTTAGCATTGGCGCTGGCGCCGGTAATGGTGGCGGCCCCCGGAAAGTCGTGATAGAAGCGGTCGGCGGCAAAGAAGAAGAAGATCTTATCCTTCAGAATCGGGCCGCCTACCGCGAGGCCGTATTGGCGGCGAAGGTCGGTTGGCTTGAAGGGGAGCACCTTGTAGGTAGGCGGATTACTGGAGACCTCGACCGGGTGGGTCACGGTGCTGTTAGTAGCAGCCCATGCGCTATCACGGTCGAAGTAGTAACCCACTCCGTGAAAGCCGTTGGTGCCACTCTTGGTGACTGAGTTTACGATGCCACCGGCGGAGCGGCCATATTCTACCGAGTAGTTGGAGGTGTTGACCTGAAACTCCTGCACCGACTCCTTGGCGGTGGAATAACCGGCCCTGGTACGACCCCGTTCCTCAGAAAAGAAGGCCTGATTGTCGTCTGTGCCGTCAATGGTTACGTTATTCAGCAGTGTGCTCTGGCCGCGGAAACTGAGCAGGCCGAACCCGTTGGAGTCGTTCACTACCCCGGGTGTCAACAGAGCGTAACTGGACCAGCGATAGTTGCTGACCGGAAGATCGTGAAGCACTTTCTGATCGATGATGCCGGCGAAATCCGGATTGGTGGTGTTGACGAGTGGCGAGGCGCCCGAGACCTCGACCGTTTGCGACGTTGATCCTACCTGCATGTGCGCGTCTATCGTGGTCAGGAGCCCAACTTGCACGAGGACGTCCACTGATTTGTAGGGCTCGAAGCCCGGCGCCGTGATGGTTACGCTATAGGTTCCTGGCTGAAGGTGAATCACACGGAAATATCCCGCACTATCGGCCGTGGCAGCTTGTTCAGCGTTGGTGTCGTTTTGGAGGACGGTTATCTTAGCGCCGCCCACGATGGCGCCAGAAGCATCGATCACAGTGCCTCCTACGGCACCGTCGACGGCTGTCTGAGCACGGGAGACCGGGACAATGAAACCGCCGAACAAGGTCAGAAAGGCGAAGACACGTAGTCGAGAAGGTTGAAGCATTTGGGCTCTCCTCAAAATTGGGGTCGTTCTTTTTACCGAAATCTTTGGTTTGGGATGTGCTGTGGCAGGGGCGAAAGCCCATTCTTTTTTTCGTTCGTTTACGGCCCGACTAAAGTCGTTGCCCTGATACAAAACCACAACTCATCATCCGAACCAGCTTCTCATCGATACGCAAACGGGGCCGGGGTGGGGCCAGTATCGCGGCTGGTGTGGAGGCACCGCGAAAGGTATTCGTGCCAGCATTGTCGCAAGTCACTGACAAAATATGGCAAATATTTTTTAAACCGGCGTGAATTTCGAGCAACAAAACTTTGCTTTTAGTGCGATGAACAGACTCGGATGGGTCAGCAACCAAGGCGCCGAGAGGAACATCTAAGCGCGGTCGCGCCGCTAGAAGGATCAGGCATGGTTGCTAAACGTTCTTCCGCCTGACCTGCGTGGTTTTCTGCCTCAACGGACCAGTTGACTCGCGAACGATCAGTTCAGGCTCGACGGCCACTACCGGAGGACCCTTGGTCTCAGAAGGTCCGAGCTGTTGGAGCAATATATCGACGGCGAGCGCACCCATCTGGTGAAGGGGCTGCCGTATGGTGGTCAGGCTCGGGGTCTGAAAGGCCGCTTCCTTTATATCGTCGAAGCCCACTACCGATACGTCCTCAGGAACGCGCAACCCGGAATCATGCAGTGCACGAATGCAGCCGATGGCCGCAACGTCATTGAACGAGACCACGGCGGTGAAGCTGCGCTGATGATCGAGCAATTGCTTTAACACCGGGTACCCCAACTCAGGCGACGTCAGATCTTTTTCCAGCTGTATGGTCATTTCGGGCCGTATCGCGAGGCCAAGATCCTTCGCAACCTCAACGATGCCTTGCCACCTGGCATCGGAATCGGAGCTGTAAGGCTGGCCACGCATGAAGGCAATCGTGCGGTGGCCTAAGTCGTAAAGATGACGCAGCGAAAGCTCTGCAGCGCGATGGTGATCGAGGACTACGTTGGTGACACCGGCTACGCGGCGGTGCCCGGCTATGGCCACAACGGGCAGCGGTAGCTTGTGGACTAAGTTGGTGTCAATGGAAATCAATCCCTCGGCGCCGCGGCTGATCAGCATTCGAGGGTACTCCTCAATGAGATCGGGCCGGTGACGATGGTGGGCAATGAAGTAGAAATATTTTTCGTCCAGAAGCCGGTCTCCGATGCCGGTCATCACTTCGGCGTGATAGCCGTCGGCGAGCACTGGAACCAATATGCCAACCGTCATGGTGCGGCGATTTCTTAATGACCTGGCCAGAAAGCTGGGCTGGTAGTTGAATTTAAGAGCGGCCTTGCGGATTCGGTCTCGCGTTGCTTCGGGGATGGAACGCCCCGGGACATCATTGAGCACGACCGATATGGTGGTGGGATCGAGGTTCAGATAAGCGGCGAGGGTCTTGAGACTAACGCGTCCGTCAGCCGCCTTGCTGTCGTTTTGCTTGCGCTTGGGCATTTAAGCAGACAAGATAGCAGCAGGCACCGTTCTAGACAATAGTTTGTCTAAATACCGCCTCGTCCGGGGACGATTCCCTGCCCCTCTTTTAGCACGTAGGCGCGGTCCGCGGCCAGATTGACCAGGGTCTCGACCTTTCCCGAGGGCCAGAAAATCTCCAGTTTGTCCAGCTTTTCATGGCCGGCCAGGCCAAAGTGGATCCTCAGATCATTTTGCGAGAGATAGCTTCCACCGCTGCGAACCTCGTCCAACTGCACCAGATCGCCGGCGGTGGCACGGAGGCGTGCGTTGAGGGCAAGCAAATTGCCTTTTGCTCCTTCAAGTTCGAAGCTGATCCAATGATTATGAGGCCCCCCCTGGGGACGGAGGACCATCGGTTCCCCTTCCAGGTTTTCGACCACAATTTCCAGGTGGCCATCGTTGAACAGGTCGCCAACTGCCAGTCCGCGGCTCACCTGGGGGACTTGTATCGCGGCTCCTGCGAGTTTACTTACGTCGCGGAAGGTACCGTCGTGCTGATTGAGATAGAGGAGCTTCGGTTCTCGAAAAGCGGTACCGACATCCTTGGTATCCACCTGCGGGTAGACATGCCCGTTGACGAGGATCAAGTCGGGCCAACCATCGTTGTCGAGATCGAAGAAGGCGTCTCCCCATCCCACGTACGGTGTGGTCCCGCGGGCTATGCCAGAAGAGCTGGAAACGTCAGTAAAGTTGAGACCGCCGTTGTTACGGTATAACGCGGCATACTCATCACTGAAGTGAGTGATGGCGACGGAGAACAAGCCTTTGTGCTCGTAGTCTCCGAGCGCCAGGCCCATGTTGGCCTGCTCGCTTCCATCGACGTTGACAGCCACACCGGCGTCCAGTGCGACATCGGTAAAGTGACCATTGCCATCGTTACGGTAGAGATAATTGGGCTCTCCATCGTTGGCTACAAATAGATCCAGGCGTCCGTCGTTATTGAAGTCGCTCCAAACCGCTGTCAGCCCGAAGAATTTTTGTGGGTCATCGACACCGGCTGCTTTCGCTACCTCGCTGAAGGTTCCGTTGCCATTGTTGTGGTAGAGGGCGTCGGGCGAGCCTTTAAGACCGCGCGGGCCGCACTGCACGGGAATGCCGTGATACTGGCAAGTTAGCCTGGAGCCGAATTCGGGCAGGTCTTTGAGGTCCAGGTCTACGTAATGAGCGACAAAGAGGTCGGCCCATCCATCGCGGTCATAGTCACCGAAGGCCGCGCCCGTCGCCCAGCCGGCGTCAGTACCTAGTCCTGCCTGGGTGGTTACGTTGGTGAAGGTACCGTTGTGATTGTTGCGGAAGAGCGTGATCCCGCCAAAGCAGGTGACCAGCAGATCGGGCCAGCCGTCATTGTCGTAGTCTCCAACGGACGCGCCCATGGCCCAGCAGGGATAGCCGACGCCGGCCTTCTCAGTTACATCGGTAAAGGTACCGTCGCGGTTGTTGTGGTAGAGCGCACTGCGGGCTTTGCGGCCAGCCAAGGCCATATCGATTCCGGGCGCATTGGTAAAGTAAATGTCCGGCCAGCCGTCACGATCGTAATCGATGATGGCGACTCCGCCGCTCATTGATTCCACGATGTACTTCTTTGCCGGAGACGACAGATGGTTGAATTGAATTTTGGTGGAGCGAGTGATGTCGACGAGTTGAGGAATCGCGGTATTTGGAGCGGGCGGTTGCGCCCGAGTGACAGCAGGAGAGGAGAAGAGGGCGAGCCCGATACATAAGCGCGTCGCGCACAGAGACTTCTTTTCTGGGGATCCTCGCGGGCTGTGGCGGACGCTCGTTACTTTGCCTCCTGCTCTTCGTTGGACACGCCTGCGGGGTGCAGCTGCATTTCCTTAAAGATGGGCTCCAGCTTCTCCTTCATTATCTTGTATTTTTTGTACTCCTCTACCTCGTGTTGTGAATCTGAGGTCCGCCCCATCTCGCGATAGATGGTGCTTAAGCGAAAGTGGGCGGCGGCGTTGGTCGGTTCCAGCTGCACCGCGCGCTCGAGCACCGGCAATGCTTTGGCCTGCTGGTTCATGGCGATCAGGGTTTTGGCCAGCCCGAACTCCGCCTCCGCATCATCAGGCTGCAGAGTGAGCGCCCGGTTGTAGTGGGCTAGCGCTTGAGTAGTATCCCCATTGCGGCTGGAAAGATCGCCCAACCTGGTTTCTGCCTTTTCATCTGCTGGGTTTTCGACGAGAGCGGCTTTGTATTCCGTTTCTGCAGTGGCCCTGGTTTTGGCATCTTCCGAGATGCCAAGCAACTCACCCAACTCGAAGTGGATGCCGGGCAGCTTGGGATCAATCTCAGCGGCTTTTTGAAACTGCAGGCGAGCGGCGGCAGTGTTGCCTTGCCTGGCTTCTTCATGGGCCATGACCTGATGCATTTGCGCCGAATCAGGCGCTGCCAGGGCCAGGCTCAGCATGGCTTCACTGGCGAGGTCGGAATGAATTCGATAGGCAGTGTACAGCACCGCAGGATTGAGCGGGTCCGCCTGGCGCATGGCGGTCACTATCCCGCTGGCTTTTTCGAGGTCACGGCTTGCGGTGTACAACTCAACCAGTTCCATGCCGATCTGGATTTTGAGCTTGGGCTCGGTCAAGGCCGCAAAGGACGCTTCGAGGTCGGTGCTCGCGGCCGCGGTTTGGCCGGTGTGCTTTTCCGCCATCCCGAGCAAGGCCTGGATTTTGGTCAGGGTTGGTTGCATATCGAGTGCCGTGCGCAGATGCGGTTCGGCCTGGGTGTAGTCTCCCTGAAAAAACAGCAACACCCCGAGGTTCGCCTGAGCATCGAGGTTTTTAGGGTTTAACGCGACCAGGGCTTTGAATTCCGGGATGGCGAGATCGGGCCGGTGCTGGGCGAGGTATTGCTGGGCCTGCCGGGAATGCTGTGCCACCTGGTCCTGACTGTCAGCCGCCTGGGATAGGAGGGGGAGGGCAGGGAGCAGAAGCAAGACAAGGGCACAGATTTTTGCGCACATCGCCTCCGAATGATACCGCCGCAGCCATATCCGAGACAAACGGTTGCTTAAAAGGCGTTTCGGCGCCCAACCCTCGCGGTTTCTGTCAGTTGTAAGAGCCGCCCCATCTTCCCGGGGGACAGCCGGGGCGCACGAATCATCGGTTCATGCCCAAGACACACGGTTGTCCTTCGATTACAGCGGTTCAAGATAGTCCTTGACAACTTTATGGCGGGTCCTGTTATATTGCTCGCGCGCGGCCACATGACCAAAGACAACCGTTTGTCTTTGGAAACTGAGCCGCAACAGGAATCAAGATTACATACAGCAGCACCATTTTCTGGGAGGTTAGGTATGAATTTAGGTAGATTGGCAATACTGGCCGGAGTGTTTCTAGCAGGTTCTTTCGGGGCTGCGTTCGGGCAGGCGACAAACGCCGGCGACATAAGCGGCACAGTGACAGACACATCCGGGGCGGCCATTCCAGGGGCGACCGTAACGGTCACCAACATTGACACCGGCGTCACCCAGACTTACACGACAAATGCGGCCGGGGTATACGACACGTCTTCCATCGTTGCCGGAAACTACAAAGTCACTTTCGCGAAAGATGGATTTTCTACGCTGATCCGGTCTTCGGTGACCATTCCCGTGGGCCCAACTACACTCAACGCGCCGCTGAATGTGGGTACGGTCAGCACGCAGGTGGTGGTCAACACAGACGTGCCGCTGCTGAACACGGAGAGCGGCGCCATCACGACCACCATGAACGCGGAAACACTTGCCCAGTTACCACAGGTCTCCTCGATCGGTCAGGATTGGTCCAGCTTCAATATTCTGCAGCCCGGTGCGGCAGGCGCTCCGGGTGGGAACCAAGGGGTGGTGGGTTCCGGTACTTCGAACGGCACCATGCTGGCGGTGAACGGTAACCTGCCGTTCAGCACGGTACTGGCAGACGGGGCGGAAACCACGCTGCCGGCGAGCGCCAACTCCGACATCGTGGTGCAGGAAGATATCCAGGAAGTGCAGACCAGCAGTTCTGCCTTTTCGGCGCAATATGGTGTAGGCGGCATTCTTTATAACCAGATCACCAAAGGCGGCGGAAACCGGTTTCACGGTTCAGCCTATGAGTACTTCCAGAATACGGCGCTGAACGCGAACAATTACACATTCGGCGCCAATACGGCGACACCGGTTATCCATTTCCACGAATTTGGGGGAACGGTGGGCGGCCCGATCATCCGGGAAAAGTTCTTCTTCTTCTTTAACTACGATCACATTATCGACAACGGCGGCACCGCAGCTTCGTTTTTCACTGTTCCCACGTCGGCGGAGTTGAGCGGCAACTTTGCCGGGCTTCCCACCATTTACGATCCCGCCTCGACCACCGTATTTCAACAGACCGGTACTTACACTTACCCCGGCGCGAGCTCCCCGACCGCCTGCCCTTGCATCAGCCGCACGCCGTTCCCGAACAATCAGATTCCGGTCGACCGGTTTGATCCCGTCGCCAAGGCAATCCAGGCCTATTTCCCGAAACCCAACACGGCGGGTACGATTTCCAACGGCCAAGTGCAAAACAACTACACCTACACGGCTCCTAATACCAATCCGTTCACCAAGTTTTTTGGGCGCCTGGACTACAACCTAACCGCGAACAACAAACTCAACGGTTCGGTCACCGAGGGAAACAATCCGGGCAAGACTTTTGGTCCCGGGTTATGCCCGATCGGCTGCCAGAGCGGCGACGTAAGCCGAGTGAACAGCCAGGTGACGGACGTGTGGAGCATCACCCCACATGTTACGAACGAAGTGAGAATGGGCTACACCAATCAGCTCAACTTCTTTGTGCCCTACACGCTGGATCAAGGCTATCCAGCCAAGTTGGGATGGCAATTTGCCAAATCGGATAACTTCCCTAACATCAACATCACCAATTTTGACAACGGACCGAATAGCAATACCGTTCTTTCGTCGCAGATCAACGCAGTTTATAAGGAGCATGCCTTTGATCCATCGGACGTAGTCACCATGGTGATTGGGAAGCATGTGCTTCACTTCGGGGGCGAGTTCCTGATCTACCAGAACAACTCAACTGCGTGGGGGAACCTGAACGCTGGAACGATGGACTACACCGGGCAGTACACCCAAGCCTACGTTGGCAGCACCACGACGGGCGCTCCGTATGCGGACTTCCTGCTGGGACAGACCCAGAACTGGAGCGCGAATGAAACGCCAGAGTATGGCGGGCGGGAAAAGCTTCCGCAGATGTTCGTTCAGGACGATTACAAGATCTCACCAAACCTGACCCTGAATCTGGGGCTCCGCTACCAGATTCAGACAGGTTGGAGTGAAGTGAAAGGCAACGAAGCGTCTTTCGACCCGACGGTGCAGAACCCTACCAGCAATACGTTGGGCGCGATCTGGTTTGGTTCGACACACGCCAACGGCCGCACACACCTGCAGAAACCGGTATACGACACGTTTCTTCCTCGAGTAGGGTTTGCTTATCTTCTGAATCCCAAGACGACCATCACCGGCGGCTTTGGTCTTTTTGCTTATAACTGGAGCAACGACCAATATGGTGGTGGAATGGGCCAGGCCTTTGGCTCTAAGGGAAGCGTGAATGACAACACGAACGGTTTAGCGCCTGTCGTGATTCTCTCTGGAAGCGGATCGAATCTGCCGTATGTATCGAATTCGACTGCTCCCGATGCATATAACGGACAAAGCTTTAACTTTAATGCTTACCATGAGCCGGTAGGAGGGTCGTATCAATGGAACTTGCGGGCCCAACGCGAGATAGGAAACAACCTGGTGGCGCAACTTGGTTACGTGGCCACTCATGGTCATAACCTGCCCTTTCAGGTAGATATCAACCAGGTGCCGCAAGCCTTATTGTCGGCAAACGACCAGGGATCCAGACCTTTTCCCCAGTTCGGATCGCTGAACACGTCTGGAACTCCCGCCAATGAGAATGCGATTTCCAATTACAACTCGCTGCAGGCTGTGATTGAGAAACGCATGAGCCAGGGTCTCAACCTTAATTTCAGCTATGTGTGGTCTCACTTCCTGAGTGATAACGACTCCGCGGGCTGGGGAAGCCACGGCGGCGCCACGCAAATTCAGAATTCCTTTGTTCCTTCGGCAAACTATGGGAACTCTAACTTCGATATTCGCAATGCTTTCAGGGGCTATGGGATCTATCAACTTCCGTTTGGAAGGGGCAGGCAGTTCCTGAACAACAGCACGCTGCTCGACGAGGTGATCGGGGGATGGCAGCTCGCGGGAACGATCATCGTCCAGAGCGGCCAACCATTTACCGCGGTCATGGCGAGCGGAACCAATTCCTACTCGCTGGCGGGTAACAACTTTAATTGGTTTCCAAACGTGATCGGTAACCCCAAGTTGCAAAACCGCGGTCCGAACCAATGGTTTAATGAGGCTGCCTTTGCTGTACCAGCCGCGGGAACCTTCGGTAATGAGCGGCGGAATCAGCTGACTGGTCCGGCGTATAACAGCGTCAACCTTGGACTTGGGAAGACGTTCAGCTTCACCGAAGGCATTCATTTAGAGGTGCGGGCGGACTCGAACAATGCGTTCAATCACCCTTCGTTCCAGCTACCGAACGATAACCTTACAGTTTGCCCGTCGTCCGGTACGTTGCCGAGCGGATGCAGTAACTACGGCGCCATTGCTACTGGCACATCGACGATTACGAGTCTGACTGGTTTAGGGCGTACGGTGCAACTCAGCGCACATCTTACGTTTTGACATTGCCTACTTGTTAGTAGGGTCCTCCGGGGTACCAGGATGTTCTGGTACCCTTTTTTTTGTCACTCGTCAGCCTGCGGGCAAAGTCTAAGATTGCGACAATCAGCCCTCACGGGCTAAGGAGTCTGCGTGAGAACTCGGAAATTCTCTTATGCGTTGATAAAAGGATGCCCTCAGGGCTAATGCTCGCTGCGGCGAGGTAGCCCGGGGAGCTCTCAACGAATTGCGGCACGCTAAAGCCGTGCCTTTCCAGAACAAAGTTCTTAGGTAGCCCTGGTTCTCCCTGGTTTTCTTCGCGCTGGGCCCGTTGACTCACGAACGATCAGTTCAGGCGCCACGGCTATCTGGGGATGTTCCCGCTTGTTTGTAGGGCCGAGTTGCTGAAGTAATGACCGCACCGCCAATGCTCCCATCTGGTGAAGGGGCTGACGAATGGTGGTCAGACTCGGTGTCTGGAAGGCTGCCTCTTTAATGTCGTCGAAGCCAACCACAGATACGTCCTGAGGAACTCGCAAGCCTACATCGTGGAGTGCGCGAATGCAGCCTATGGCTGCAATGTCGTTGAAAGAGAGAAACGCGGTAAAGTTGCGATGACGCGTCAACAGGTGCTTCACGACGGGATAGCCCAGTTCGGGCGATGTCAGGTCCTTTTCCAGTTGGATGGTCAATTCTGGACGGATCACCAGACCCAGTTCTTTCGCCACCTCAACAATGCCTTGCCAGCGAGCGCCGGAATCGGAACTATACGGCTGCCCGCGCATGAATGCAATCGTGCGATGGCCCAGATCGTAAAGATGGCGAAGCGACAGCTCCGCCGCCCGATGATGGTCGAGCACCACGTTGGTGACGCCATTCACACGCTGGTGACCAGCAATGGCCACTACCGGCAGGGGAAGGTTACCGATGAGGTTGGTATCGATCGTAATCAGGCCCTCCGCACCACGGCTCATGAGCATGCGGGGATATTGCTCGATAAGATCGCGGCGATGGCGGTGGTGGGCAATGAAGTAGAAATACTTTTCCTCAAGCAGGCTATCCCCGATGCCCGTCATCACTTCCGCATGGTAGCCGTCAGCAAGCACCGGAACTAAAATGCCGATCGTCATGGTGCGGCGATTTCGCAAAGAGCGGGCGAGGAAACTCGGCTGGTAATTGAACTTGAGCGCAGCCTTGCGGATTCGCTCCCGGGTCGCCTCGGGTATAGAGCGCCCGGGAACCTGGTTCAGAACGACAGAGACAGTCGTGGGATCAAGATTGAGATAAGCGGCAAGGGTCTTAAGGCTGACAGGCCCAGCAGGTGGTCTATCGTTGCGCTTGGCCATTTTGGCGCTGTGACCTCAATCCATGGCGATTTTCGTTGATACGAATCTTACCGTTGGATGATTCATTTAGACAAGGGTTTGTCTAGGGCATTTTATCTGGCTACAGCGTGCGTTTGAACAGGGGTGTCGCCAACGCGAGCGTGGCCATGCCGAAGCCAACCAGGAAGAGCAGATCCCAGCGGATCGCGGTAAAGCCGCCATCCTTGAGCAGGATGGCCTTGAAGCCGTGCACGGCGTAGGTAAAGGGATCGATGTGAGCGATCACCTGCAGCCACTTGGGCAACCCCGAGACAGGCGAGATGGCGCCGCTAGGGAAGAAGAGAAGCGTGTTCAGCACGCCAAACATGGCCCGGGGCACGAGTGGATCCTCGACGCGCACCATCATCAGGAACATCATGCCGTTAAAGGCAATGGACGTGGCAAGGATGAGCAGCAGGAGAAGAAAGGCCGTCATCGGGTTGAAGATGACACCCAGGCCGGCTAACAGCGAACCAATGACTGTTAAACAAATACCGGACATCATGGCCTTGATGGTTCCCGCGAGGTTCAGACCGAGAACCAACTCCAGGCTGGTGATGGGAGTTACCAGATAGCCTTCGTGTACGCCCCGTGCTTTGTCGTCGATATACAACATGCCGCCACCGATCATCACCGCCACATACATGGCGAGCGCGATGGAACCGGCGAGCAAATATTTCATGTATTCGACGTAGGGGTAGAGCTCGACGATCTCAAGCGCGATCTGCTGCACGACTTTTTGCTGAATGACGGGGGCATTCAAGGCATCGACGAGCGATTGCATCTCTGCTTCGAGACTGGCGCTCATGGTCTGATCGCTGTTGTCCACTACCAGGCCGATGGCTGGCGAGTCACCCGCCAACACACGGCGCGAATATTGCGCGGGAATGATGACTGCGCCATCGATTTTGCCGGTGCGCACATCTTCTCGAGCCTTCTGCTCGTCGTCGTACGGGACAGTGGTGAAGGTGCGGATATTGACAGCGATGGAATTGAAGGCTTCTTCGATCTTGAGCGCCTGGGAACCGCGATCGTAATCGACCACGCCCATGCGCGCGCCGCGAATCTTGCCTCCAAAAGCGTTGCCCAGGATAACGAGCTGCACCAGGGGAAGCGTCATCGAGACCATCATTAACGCCGGAGAGCGAAAGAACTTGCGCATCTCCCGTTCTACAATCGCCATCATTCGTTTCATGGTTGCATCCCTGGGCGGGGCGGCATCATAAAGCCGACCGCCTTGACTTGTTCGTCTCGAAGCTGACGCCCGGTGTAATACACAAAGACATCGTCGAGGGTGGTGTTCTGGACGGTCAGCGACTTGATGGTGTCACCGTACTTGTTGACCATCTCCACTAGTTGGGTGGTGGTCAGCGATCCGTTGGAGGTGAGCACGCGATACATGCCTGCGCTTTTTGATTCAACTGCAGTCACCCCCGCCAAATGTTTCAGCCGCTCCGGCCACTCCGGGGATTCATGGTTAAAATGCGCTTCCACCACGTTGTCTCCGGGAACGCTCTCTTTGAGCGCCATCGGCGTATCGAGTGCTACCAGCTTGCCGTGATCGACAATGGCGATGCGGTCGCACAGGCGATCGGCTTCGTCCATGTAGTGAGTAGTAATGAGCATGGTGAGATCGCGGGTGTTCTTGAGGTGGTTGAGCATCTCCCAGACAGCCACGCGGGAGACGGGATCGAGGCCAGTGGTGGGCTCGTCGAGGAAGAAGATGCGGGGATTGTGAACCAGGCCGCGCGCGATCTCAAGACGGCGCCGCATGCCTCCGGAGAGTGTCTTGGTTTGCGCCTTGCGCCACTTGAGCAGGTCCACGGCCACCAGCAGGTCGGTGATACTGCGCTCGCGCTCCGCTTTGGGGACCTCGTACAGCTTGGCGTAGATGGAGAGATTCTCTTCGACCGTAAGATCAATGTCACTGGTAAGCGCCTGGGGAATTACTCCGATGACGCGCCTGACCGCATCGGGTTCACGGGAAACGTCGTGGCCGGCAATGATGGCCTTGCCGCTGGAAACGGGGATGAGCGTGGTCATCATGCGGATCAGGGTGCTCTTGCCGGCGCCGTTGGGTCCGAGCAGGCCAAAGATTTCCCCTTTGGCGACGTCAAAGGTGATGCCCTTGACTGCCTCAAAATCGCCGTAGCGCTTGACGATGTTTTCGACCGCGATGGCTGCATCCGGCCGGGTCATCGGTTCACCAGCTTGTTTTTCGGGACATAGACCTCAGCAAGCATTCCGGGAACGTAGCGCATACCGGGGTTGTCGATGAGAAGCTTCAGACGGATAGTTTTGATATCCCGTTTGCGGCGGCTTACGTCACGTTGGGTGGCGAAGTCGGCTTCTGCTGATTTGGCGATGACTTTGCCCTGGATGGTGGTTCCGCTGGGCATGACGACCCGCAGACTGTCGCCCAACTGGACCGAGTCTGCTTCGGTTTCAGGCAGTGGCGCATAGATCCAGGTCTGGGTTAAATCTGTGATGGTTACGATGGGTGTACTCGCGGCAACCACCTCGCCTTGGCGCGCGGCGCGCACGTTAACTTTACCTGTGATGGGTGAGAGGACACGTGAATACGCGAGCTGGACATCCGCCTGGTTCACCATGGCGCGTGCGTTTTCCATTTCGCCGCGGGTTGCGGACACGGTCTTGGCAGCGGCCTGGGCTTGAATGGTATTTGCCTGCGCGACCTTGACGGACGCTTCGGCGGCAGCAACATTTGCTTTCGCCGAATCGACCGTCGCACGGGCTGCATTGAGAGCGGTGGCTGCTTCATCGCGCGACTGGTAGCTCGTGATTCCCTGGGCTGCGAGGGCGACGGTGCGCGAGGTATCAGCATCCTGATGCTCGTACTGGGCCTGCGCCTGCACCAGGGCGGCCTGTGCACTCAGCAGCTGGGCTTCGGCATTGGACAATTGGCTCGACATTCCGCCACGGGTCTGGCGTTCGGTGTCGGTGGCTCCCTGCAGCTTGTAACGCTCGCTCTCCGCAGTGGCTGCTGCGGCTTTCTGTGCCGCAGCGAGATCATCACTCTCGATGGTAGCGATAAATTGTCCGGCTTGTACGCTGTCACCCTCGTCGACGTTGAGGGCCTGGATTCTGCCGGGAATACGAGAGCTGACGACTACTTCGTTGGCGTCTACCGTACCGATTAATTGCAGGTCGCTCGAGTGCTGGGTGGAGAAGAAGTACCAGCAAAGGGAAATGATGAAGAGGATACCAATCAACATGAAAATTCGATTACGGGGGCTCATGGGTTCTTTTCTCCGAATCGGGCGAGGATTACTTTCGGCATCGGCATTTCGGCAAGGACTCGTTTGGCCAGCCGGGCGCCGTGAGCCCGGTCAACGAACAGGGCAGAACCCAGGAACTGCACCGCGGCTTTTCGCCGTGTTTCGATTGCACCACGGGTGAATGGATCGAACGGCAGCACCAGGCGCATCATAGGGGCGCTGAGAAAAAAAAGAACATTGGCGCCCAGGGTGGAATAGACGACCTGGAGCCAATCCACCTGGCACAGCTCACCGTTCTCGATGCCTTCGTGGATAGCTTCCTGGAGCTTTCCCATCAGCGGTTTGAATACGCTTTCCACCATCGCAGGCATGGCCTCGCTCTCCCCGCGACGCATGCGGACCAACTCCTGCTGCATGAGGTTTTGAAAATCGCGCTGGGTCAGGATGCGGTCGAAGTGATTGACCGCCGTGCGCAACAACCGCTCGCCGGCGCTGTGTTTAGGATCAAGCGCAGCGAGGGCGCGCTCGGCTGCGGTGGTCGAGACCTCTTCGATGGCCGCGGTGTAAAGAGCATTTTTGCTTTTGAAGTAGTAGTAAAGGAGGGCTTTGTTGACCTTGGCTGATTCGGCGATGGCATCGGTGCGGGCACCCGCCAGGCCATGGGCGCTGAATTCGCGGATGGCCGCGCGCAGAATTGCCTTGCGGGTGGCATCGGCGCGCCGATTTTGTGGGTCCTTCATTGATTAACCAGTTAGTTAAAATTATACAGCAGCGTTCGCTTGGGAGGGGGCCGAAGATCCCTCCACTTCGGTCGGGATGACAAAGGGTAGGGTCTGGAACGAAAGGCGGTCAAAGGGCTTCGCCGATCGTTTTCGGCACACGTACGCTGGTGCGAACAATGGGGCACCCCTATGGAGTTGTGGGATCCGTCATAGGTTTGAGGGGGAGGCCTGCGGTATCCCACATATCGCGAAAAACGAGCGAGATGCCCCGAATTTCCTGTACGCAGCTCTGGAAAGGACCGCGTGTGCGGCTCTCTTTAAGGAGAGCCGCATGAGGTTCAGGGAACCCACGAAACTTCACAGGAAATCGGGGATTTGGGGCACCCGGCGATTATGTGGGGATAGAGCCCAAACGTGCGTACTGGCTATATTCGTTGCACATATAGTCAGTATGCATATAGTATGAGGTTCATGGCTGACGATATCAAGGATCTGCTGCCGCTCCAACCCACAACCTTTCACATTCTGCTCTCTCTCACCGACGAGGACCGACATGGCTACGCCATTATTCTCGAGGTGTCCAGACGCACCCAGGGAGAACTGAAGCTGAGTGCCGGCACACTCTACCGCTCTATTCAGCGGATGGTTGAATCGGGTCTTATTACTGAAATTCGGACCAGGCCCGAGTTCGACGACGAACGGCGCAGATATTACCGCATTACTCCCCTGGGGAGGACGGTGGCGGAAGCAGAGGCGGGACGGCTTCGCGACTTACTAAAGATGGCGCGGATTTGCGGAGTCGCGCCGAGGACTACCTCATGAACCCCTATCGATTCCTTCTCCATCTTTATCCCTCGTCGTTCCGAGAGGAATATGGCAACGAGATGAGCGCCATCTTCGCCCTGGAGCTTGGCCGGTGCGAAGGACTGGCGGCGACATGCTGGCTCTGGCTTTCTACCTTCACCGAGGTGCTGTTCAACGCCGCCATGGTGCATTGGGCGATCGCCCGCCGCGACCTAATTCATTCCATCCGGACACTGCTTCGCTCACCCGGTTTCACGCTGACCGCCATTCTGCTGGTCACCATCGGCATCGGTGCAAACATCGCCGTGTTTACGCTAGCCAATTTTGTGCTGTTAAGGCCGCTGCCCTTCGCCGAACCCAACCGGCTGATGAGGGTTTGGGAAAAGCACCAAGGCTACAACAGGATGGAGCTTTCTCCGGCCAACTATCGTGATGTAAGAAGCTCTAGCAATTCATTCACGGCTCTCGCCGCCTATAACGGGACCGCGATGAGTCTGGTAGGCCAGGGTGAGCCGCAAAGGGTCGAGGGCTCGTCGGTGACCGCGAACCTGTTTTCTGTGCTGGAAACGCCGGCGTTGATTGGGCGTACTTTCCAAGAGAAAGATGGCCAGGCGGGCGCTCCTGGCACCGTGATGCTGAGCTACTCGCTCTGGCAGACGGCGTTCGGAGGCGATCCAGACATACTGGGAAAGGCGGTTTCTCTCGACAACCAACCCTACACAGTCATCGGCGTGATGCCGCACGATTTTCGCTTTCCTACCCGCGGGACTCTCTTCTGGACTCCATTTCGATTCAAAGAAGAGGATTACCAGGACCGCGATGACAATTACCTGGTTGGCATCGGCCGGCTCAAGCCGGGCGTATCGCCTGCCCAGGCTGCAAGCGAACTGTCACTGATCGCCGCCCGGTTACGGCGCCAATATGCGAAAGAGAACGAAGGAGTGGATATCGCGCCGGTCGCGATGCGCGATGAACTGACCACGGAATCTCGCCTGCTGCTGAAGGGCTTGTGTGGAGCAGCGCTGTGTGTGCTGATCATCGCCTGCGCCAACCTGGCAAATCTTCTGTTGGCACGTTCGCTGGCCCGGCAAAAGGAACTCTCGATTCGTTTATCGCTGGGGGCCAGCCGGCGAAACATTCTGCGCCAGCTGCTGACGGAAAGCCTCCTGGTCGGGATCGCCGGAGGCGCTAGTGCAACCGGACTTGCGATCGCCGCATTGCCGCTGTTGGCCCGCCTGGTGCCTAACGCGCTGCCGGTGCAGCAGGTTCCCCCGGTGGATCTAGAGATGCTGCTGTTTGCGTTGAGCCTGACCCTGGTA